>Ga0137415_10000181_pt1 | contig 54060 bp, 46 predicted proteins | sample CZODoug3_1_1_16f_FD_183082 | JGI IMG/M metagenome (GOLD analysis project Ga0137415, IMG submission 183082) | Vadose zone soil fungal communities from Angelo Coast Range Reserve, California, USA - CZODoug3_1_1_16fungal (Hybrid Assembly) | ecosystem: Environmental > Terrestrial > Soil > Vadose...
GATCGACGAAGCCATCAAGGTCGCCGAGCGCAACAAGAAGAGCCACCTGGCGAAAGTCGTGACCGCTGGCTTGATGGAATTCAAGGCCCACCAGGACAGCCCGGGCGAGATTCCGGGCGAAACCATTGAAGCCTCCAAGCGCGCCCTGGAGCGCACCGAAGCGATCGTGCATGCCGAACTGAAGCGTGGACTGGGGGGTCTGGCGACCATCGGATCGACTGCACCGTTCGTCGGACTGTTCGGAACGGTGGTCGGCATTCTGAACGCGTTTAAGGGCATCTCGCAGGAGAAGGCCACTGGTCTGGCCGCTGTCGCCGGCGGTATCGCCGAAGCGCTGGTCACCACCGCCATGGGTCTGCTGGTAGCGATCCCGGCCGTCATGATGTTCAATTACCTGACCGGTCGTGTAGAGGCCTTCGACGTGGAGATGGATAACTCCTCGAGCGAACTGGTCGACTACTTCCTGAAGCGGCGGAGCTTGCGCCGTTCCTAGTTTGACCGGCAGTGGCTGCGGTTGTGAGTTGCGGTCCGGCTCCGGGGCTACGCCCTGGCGCCGGGCACTCAGGCTCAGAGCTGCAGGCGCTGTCTGAGAAACCCAGGAACGTCGAGGCAGCGCAAAGGGAGAGGTGAGTTTATGGGACTGGCAAAACGAAACGAAGGCGCAAAGGTCAATTCCGATATCAACGTCACGCCCATGGTGGACGTGATGCTGGTCTTGCTGATTATCTTCATGGTGGTGACGCCCATGTTGCAGAAAGGCGTGAGCGTTGACCTGGCAAAAGTTAACAATCCTGAGCAGATGCCGGACGCCGACAAGGAAGACGCGTTGATTGTGGCCGTGATGCGTACGGGCGACGTCTTTTTCGGCAACGACAAGTTGCAGGGTCTGGACCAGTTGACCGGGAAGATCCGGGACCGTCTCGCGAACAAGTCTGACAAGCGGGTCTACATTCGCGCCGACGCGCGCGCCAAGTTCGGCAGAGTGGTCGAGGTAGTGGATGACATCCGGGCCGCAGGCGTAGATCAGCTGGGCCTTTTGACCGATCAGCGCAAGGACAAGGGCGCGGCTACCGCGCCGACACCGGCGCCGACCGGCGGCCAATAATCGAGGAGATTCGCTATGGGAATGGCACTTGGCTCGGGCGGAGGCCAAAACGCGAACATCAACGTCACACCGCTCATTGACGTGCTGCTGGTGCTGCTGATCATTTTCATGGTCATCACGCCCCTGACCCCAAAGGGCTTGGACGCGCTGGTTCCCCAGCCGCCACCGCCGAATCAGAAGCAGCAGAACACACCCGACCGCACCATCGTGGTCCAGTTAATCGACCGTGGTGCCGGCCAGACCCCGAGCGTGAAGATCAACCAGGAAGATGCAACCTGGGACGATCTGCAGGGCCGCTTGACCGACATCTTCAAGACCCGCGCGGAAAAGGTTATGTTCGTGAAGGGGGACGACAATGTTCCCTTCTACGACGTTGCGAACGTGATCGACATCGCGCACGCTTCGGGCGTGGATAAGGTCGGCCTTATCACAGCCAAGATCGAGGCTGGGCAGTAGACTCAAGCAGTGCGAAAGACTTCTCGCCGGCACGGACGCGTACGTCCGTGCCCCAGGCTCGAAAACCCGGAAGCAGCGAGAAAATGCGAACCGCCCAGGCGATGACGTCTGGGCATCGGTGCGTTCAGGATTTGCGCAATCGTCATCGGAATGGTAAGGTCCCAGATTCCTGGCAAAGGGAGACTTATAACGCAATGAAAACCAGTGTACGAGTGTTGGCCCTGGTGGCGGTCGGTCTGATGTTGTTCTCCACCGCAGGCTGCAACAAGCTTAGGGCACGCGACCAGCTCAACAAGGGTGTACTGGCGTACAAGAACACCCACTACGAAGAGGCGATCGGTCACTTCCAGCAGGCTGTGGAACTCGACCCGAGTCTGATCAACGCGCGGCTGTATCTGGCGACAGCCCTCGCCAACCAGTACATCCCCGGGGCCGACAATCCAGAGAACAACAAAGTGGCCGAGCAGGCGATCGAGGAGTTCAAGAAAGTGCTGGATATGAACCCCCCGCGGGAGCAGCAAGTCACCAGCTTGAAAGGCATCGCTTCGCTTTACTTCAACATGAAGAAGCTGGAGCAGGCCAAACAGTATCACCGCAGGGTTCTGGAGTTGGATCCAAACGATCCGGAGACGTATTACTCCATCGGCGTGATCGACTGGACCCAGACCTACCAGCCGCGCATGGAAGAGCGCGCGAAACTGGGGCTGAGACAGGAAGATTCCCTGCCGGCCAAAGACAAGAAGGCTTGCGCGTCTCTGCGGGGAAAGAACATGGCCAACATTCAGGAAGGCATCGACAATCTGAAAAAGGCGCTGGAGCTGCGTAAGGACTATGACGATGCCATGGCCTACCTGAATCTGATGTATCGTGAGCGTGCCGACGTGCAGTGCGATGATCCGGCGGCGCGCGCCGCGGACCTGAAAGCCGCCGATGACTGGGTGGATCAGACCCTGGCCGTCAAGAAAGCAAAAGCCGAGAAGCAATCCAATGCGACGGGCATCACAATGGAGTCCAAATAAGTCGGGCTGGGCCATCGAAAACGGTTCACTGGATCCGGAACCGTTCTTTCATCAAGCGTTGCAGGCGGGGTTTGTAGAGAATATCGAAGGCAAGTTCCTTGTCGGGGAACATGGCCAACGCCGCGCGCTTGGCGTTGGCGATGAGTTCTGAGGCTTCTTCGACGGTCAGGCTGGGATCCTGGCCGATGACCGATGTGACCATGCTGATCATGACCTGAAGCCGCCGGATTTTTTTGGCTTCCTCCTGTTTTTCGTGAAGTGCTCCTTCCAGCCCGAACCGGTTCGCATTTTCCATAAGACCCTCGCCGGGGCGCCTGACTCCTCTGCCACCATCCCCACCTGCGCATGACAAGGTGACCAACAGAGCCGGGGCTGCCTCACCCTCGTATTCCTTCATTGTCCCGGCATTGAGGGCGGAAAGCAACTGCCCCAACGTGTGGTATTTTGCTGACACCAACGAGCCACAAGGCTGGCGAGCTCGCAACCTCGCACTCAACCCGGGTCAGGAGAGTTACAATCAGCAGCGGCCGTCACGCCTCGGGATAGCGATCCTCCCAAGCGACGCCAGTGGAGGAATTATGCCAGAGAGTTCCGGTTCCACGCCCCCGGCCGAGCCTCGCCCCGATCCGAATGAGCAACTGGTCAAGGTGTTCGACACCGAGCAGGAATCGGAAGCCTTGGTGGTGAAAGGCTTGCTCGATTCGGTTGGGATCGACTCAGACATGACCTCGGTGGAGGCGGTCCAGGACATGTTCCCCGGCGTGGGAGGCATGGTCATCCTGGTCCGTGAAGAAGATGCGGAACGAGCACGCGACGTCATTGAACAGTACCGGAGGTCGCCCGTGACTGATGACGAAACCGCTGAGGTTGATCTCAATGAAGACACGCCAACTACGGGCTGACCGTATGCCGGTCGAGGTAGCAGATCAGCGCGCCCTTCCGGTCGGTGCGCCAGGTGGCGGTTCCGGCTTCTTGGGGTCTGTTCGGGATTTCGACTCGCGGGCGACCAAACGAATTTCTGGAAATGACCGCCGTACGATCCGCTGACCATGCCCGCGCGTTGGGCCAGTGCGGCCCACCGGAGCGGCAGGGCGCGGCGGTTTCGTTTGCGCGACGGGCACCGGCGTGACTGCCTTCCGGGAGGACACTTCGTCTGGAACGAGAACCGAAGGGTCACCGGACGAGTTGTACGACGCTCTCGATGTGGTAGGTCTGAGGAAACAGATCGACCAGGTGCACCTGTTCGATGCGGTATCCGCCGGCGGTGAGGGGAATCAGGTCGCGGGCTAGCGTCGCCGGATCGCACGACACGTAAGTCAACCGCGGCGGTCCGAGCATCGCGAGATTGCGGGCGACACGCTCTCCCAAACCAGCCCGGGGCGGATCCACGATAACCAGGTCTGGATGCAGCTTCGCGCCCTTGGCTGCGAGGTACGCATCCACCGTGGAGCGAACGGCCTTCACGTTTGGTGGAACATTGTATTTGAGATCGGCGGCCGAACTCTGGGATGATTCAACCGCAATCGTATGCCGGAACGACGACGCCAGTACCGTGGTGAATAATCCCACACCTGCATATAGGTCGAGCGCCAGTTCACCCGAGCCTCCGCTGGTCGCGATCGTCACGAGCTCGTCGACCAGGAAGCGGTTCACCTGGAAGAACGATCCTCCGCTTACGCGGAACGATGACGTCTTGGTGCGGTAACGAAACTCGCCGGTTTCCTGGGCCCGGTCGAGTTCCTCGGTAGTCTGCACCTGGGGGGTGTGTCCCTCGGCGCCGCGGGCCGATTGGATGCTGTGCGCGAACAGGTAGACGCTGGCGACTTCGGACAGCGTTTCGCGCAGGCGTTCGCCGAGAGCCTGTCCGGCTTGCGTGCGCTGATCCTTGTCTTCTTGCGGGCCGACGTACAGCTCGACCTGCAGGCGGGCATCGTCGGCATCGGCGAACAGCTCGACCGCGCGGAGCTCTGCCGGGATCTGACCCGCTCGGCCAAGCTCCCACAGTGCGCCCAGCGCGCGGTTGATCAGTGGAGAGCTGATCGGGCACTGCTCCACCGGCAAGAGCTCCTGCGACGACACCTTGAAGTACCCGAGCGCAAACCCCGAATCGGCGCGCACCTGGAGCCGCGTGCGATTGCGGTAGTTCCAGGGTGGCGAAGGATGCACTCTCAGTTCCGACTGCAGCTCGAGCTTGGCAAGGCGGCGCAAGTTCTCCTCGAGGATCGCGACCTTGATGGCGAGCTGGTGGTCGTAGCTGGCGTGCTGGTAGTGGCATCCGCCGCAGCGTTGAAAGTACGGACAGTGCGTCTCGCTGCGCTCGGCCGACGGCTCCAGGACCTTCTCCGCCTGTGCGCGGGCGAATCCAGGTTTCTCCTCCGTGATGGAGGCCACGACCTTCTCGCCCTCGAGCACGAACGGCATGAACACCGCCTTGCCGCGTCCGCGCTCGTCGGCGGGCAGGCGCGCGAGCCCGTCGCCGCCATAGATGAGCTTTTCGATGGTTAGGTTCAAGGACTAATTCTAGAGTACGGCGCCCGGCAGTTCCGTTTCCCAAAGCAAGAATCTTCAGATCGGTACGCACGACTTGCCTTCCCCCGGGAAATGGTCGCGCACTTGACGTACCCCGCTCATTGGAATCATAGGCTTAGAGTCGCCAAGCATGCGAAATGTTAAATCCCCAGAGGCTCTTACGACAAAGGCTCGAAGGGTCGAATATGACCTCAAACTCTCCCGCTCCCCGGCGACGGGAGCGCGAACCCTATTGACTTCAGCGGGCTTAATTGCCATCCTCGGTAAAGAGAAACACATCTGACGAGACGAGGGCAGGTATGACGGCGACGGATCTGAGCAAGTTGGCTGGTCTCATCGAAGAAGGCTCGCTACCCGTTTGGCTGCGCGAGCAAATCGAGCACAAGGGGGAAGACATTCTGAAAGCGTTGACTAACGCGCGGTCGATAACGCTTCGCGGTCCCCAGGGAGAGCAGGTAACGATCGCTCCGAACATGAACGGCAAGAACTCCGCTGCGTGACGTTTCGTGATCGCGTTAGGTGCCTCGCTCATTCTCGCTCTGTATCTGGTTATACCCGGTCTGTTGTTTCGATCGCTCTCCAGATTTTTTATCCCTCTTCGCATCGTGGCGGGGACCAGCACCCAGGAAGTGACGCGCGCGTTTCTAACCACGGCGATTCCATTTTCTCTGGCGCTAGCCCTGATCGCTCACATGCCCCCAGGCGGGGGAGGCACGCCCCTTCAAGCGCAAGCGGCCGGACAGGACTACCGGCTGGTCGCGAGCTGTCTATACAGTGAGCAGACCTTCCGCGAATCCGAACCGGCGTTTTGGGACTCATTCGGACGAGTCGCCCGGCGCCAGTCGCGGTTCCTGACCTGGTATTACGCACTGGTCCTTGTGGAAGGCATGCTCGTGGGTGTCCTGTCCGGGTACTACGGAAGGCTTAAGAGAAACCGCTTTTACAGCTGGCTGGCCGACAAGATATTACTTCCGCGAATCTCCGAATGGCATCCTCTCCTGACTCCCTTTGTTTTTGCCGACAAGAACACGATTGTGCGGGCCGATGTCCTCACGACGGGCGATAATCTGTACCGTGGGAAGGTGTCTCAGTATTTCCTCGACTCGGGCGGCAAGCTATCCGGTCTCATACTCAGCGACACATTGCGTTTCGACCGACGCTCTTATCTCGAGGACAAAGACGCGGGCCGGGGACCCCAGGTCGGGGTCTATTGGAAGGAGATCCCCGGCGCAAAGTTGTATCTCTTCGCCGACAAGATTCTTAACCTGAATCTCAATTACGAATCGCCCGAGCCTTCGGTCCAGGTAGTCGAGGAGTTCCTTAAAAAGTACCTTGCAAGGACAATACCGCCGTTCCATGTCGAGTTTCGGAAATCACCCGAGTTCGAACGTGGGAAACACGGCCAGGAAAATGGCGACGCGGAAGACGGTGGGTAGGGCCCGGGCCACGCCCTGTTGGCGTGGTTGAAACCACCGGATCCAAGGGGAAGCCAAGCCGGGCGCTTCCTCCGGCCCTCGAAAACCGGGTCGTGCTTGGGGCTCGACTGGGCAGACGAAGGCGTCTGCCCAGGTGAGCTAGTGAAGCAGTGTGCCATTCCCGATCGGCGCCTCATCCGGCGGGATGACGACTGCCGCCGCGACCCGGTCGCCCGGTTCGAGGTGCAGCAGTCGGACGCCCTGCGCGGACCGGCCGGACTCGCGGATCGTCTTCGAGTCCATGCGGATGATTTTGCCGTATTGGCTGATCAGCATGACCTGGGAGTTTTCCGCGACCTGCGCGATGCCGGTCACCTTGCCGTTGCGTTCCGTGGTCTTGACGTTGATCACGCCTTTCCCGCCTCGATTGGTGAGGCGATATTCGTCGGCTGGGGTGCGCTTGCCATAACCGTTTTCGGTGACGGAGAGGATCAGCGAGCCCTTTTCCGGGATCAAGTCGGCGATTTCCTCGGTCGGCAACTCGCCAGGCTTCGCCCCAGCCTTCTCCGGGACGGGCGAGGCGCTCGGCCCTCCGCCGGGCGCGCCCGGTTTCGGGGTCGTCGCCATGCCTACGATGTAGTCTTTGTCTTCCAGATTCATCCCGCGGACGCCGGTAGCGTTGCGGCCCATGGAGCGGACCGCGTCTTCTTCGAAGCGGATGGCCTGGCCTTCGTGCGATGCCAGGAAGATGACCTGCTGGCCGTCGGTGAGGCTGGCGGCTACCAGTTCGTCGCCTTGCTCGATGTTGATGGCGATGATGCCGCGCGACATCACATGGGAGAAGTCCTTGAGTTCGGTCTTCTTCACCGTGCCGTTGCGGGTGGCGAAGAAGACATATTTGCCTTCTTCTTCGAGGTCGCGCACGGCCAGCATGGTGCGGACGGTCTCGCCGGCCTGCAGCGAGATGAGGTTACCCATGTGTTTGCCTTTGCCGGCGGCGCCTACGTCGGGGATTTCGTAGACCTTCAACCAGTAAACGCGGCCGGCGCTGGTGAGGATCAGGATGTAGGCGTGGGTCGAGGCGATGAAGAGATGCTCGACGAAATCCTCGTCGCGCGTCTTCATGCCGGTGCGGCCGGTGCCTCCGCGGCGCTGCATGCGATAGGTCGAGATCGGAGTGCGCTTGAGGTAGCCGGAGTGGCTTACGGTGACCGCGACCTGCTCATCGGCGATGAGGTCTTCGAGCTGGATTTCGGCGGCCTCGTCTTCGATGACCGTGCGGCGCTTGTCGCCGTACTGTTTCTTGACTTCTTCAAGTTCTTTCACGATCACGCCGCGCAGCTTCTTCTCGGAACCCAGAATCGACTGGTATTCGGCGATGCGGTCGCGCGTTTCCTTCAGCTCATTCGAAATTTCGTCGATCGAGAGTTTGGTGAGGCGGTGTAGTTGCAGTTCGAGGATCGCGTCCGCCTGCTTGGCCGTGAAAGGCTTCTCAGGATCCAGCTTCGGCGCTCGTCCGGTGGTGTTGATGTCGATCTTCTTGCCGCCGAAATAGGCCGCCAAGTTCTCGCGGGCGTCGGCCCGGTTGGCGCTGCCGCGGATGATGACGATCACGTTGTCGAGGTGATCGAGTGCGGTCAGGTAGCCTTCGAGAATGTGCTCGCGATCTTGCGCCTTGGCGAGCAGGTACGAGGTGCGGCGTCGCACCACTTCGACCCGGTGATCGATGAAGTACTGGATGGCGGGGATCAGGCCCATCTCGCGCGGTTGCCCATGAGCAATCGCCAGGAAGATCATGCTGAAGCTCTCCTGCATCGAGGTGTGCTTGAAGAGCTGGTTCAGAACGATCTGGGGTTCGGCGCTGCGCTTGAGTTCGACCACGATGCGCATGCCGTCGCGATCGCTTTCGTCGCGGATGTCGGAGATATCGTCGATGACCTTGTTGTTGACGAGATCGGCGATGCGCTCCACCAGGCGCGCCTTGTTCACCTGGTAAGGAATCTCGGTGATGATGATGGCTTGCTTTTCTTTCGTGAGGTTTTCGATGGCGGCCCGGGCGCGCATCATGAAGCGGCCGCGGCCCGTCCGGTAGGCTTCCAGGATTCCAGCCCGGCCGTGGATGATGCCGTAGGTCGGGAAATCCGGGCCCTGCACGAATTTGAGAATTTCCGGTAGGGTTGCGCCAGGATTGTTCAGCAGTGTGATGGTGGCGTCGACAATCTCAGTGAGGTTGTGCGGCGGAATCTTGGTTGCCATGCCAACCGCAATTCCGTCGGAGCCGTTCACGAGCAAATTGGGAATGCGAGTGGGCAGCACATCGGGCTCGACCTCGCTGCCGTCGTAGTTGGGCCGGAAGTCGACTGTTTCTTTGTCCAGATCCTCCAGCAGCGAGGTAGCCACCTGTGCCAGCTTCGCCTCGGTGTAGCGGTCCGCCGCCGGCGGGTCTCCGTCCACAGAGCCAAAGTTCCCCTGCCCGAACACCAGCGGATAGCGCATGCTCCAGATCTGCGCCAGGCGCACCAGCGCATCGTAGACGGCGAGGTTACCGTGCGGATGATACTTGCCCATCACCTCGCCGACGATTCTGGCGCACTTGCGGGTGGCTCGATTGGGAGCGAGGCCCATCTGCTGCATCGTGTACAGAATGCGGCGGTGCACGGGTTTCAATCCGTCGCGGACGTCGGGCAACGCGCGGCCGATGATCACCGACATCGAATAGTCGAGATACGACCGGCGCATCTCGTCTTCGATGTTGACGGGTTGAATGTTCAGGGCGCCGGGACCACCGCCGTCGCTGCCGGGAGGTGGAGTCAAGGGGAGTTCAGGGTTTGGATCGTCTGCCATAGAAATTAACTCTTAACTCTTAGCTCTTAGCTCTTAGTACCGCCCGCTTTTGGCTTCCTGTGCTGAGGCACGGTTCTCTGTTCGGGCGCGCGCCAAATGGGGCGCCCCTTCGATCTTTTTCGAAGGCCTCGAGATGTTACGTAAAGTGTTGCATTTACAGGAAGTTAATGGGTCTGGAACCGAGCTAAATTATACCACGAAACGAGCGTTTGGGGAGTAGATCGGGAGGTTACTCCTGGGCCACCGCAGGGCTGAAAAAGGCGCTGGGTGGGTGGGTATTTAAGGCGACGATTTGCTATCGAGCAGCAGGGTCGCCGTGGCGGCGCTGGCGAGCGCGAGCAGAGCACAGGAACACGCTACGATGCGAAAGGCGAAGACAAACGCGTCCGAGATGGCGACCTTCACTTCCCGAGCAGCATTCGGATCGAGGTTGGTGGGGACATCGATCGCGCCCAGCCTGATTCGATTGGATCGAACCTCGTCTCGGGCGCGCTGCGACACTTTGAGGGTGGCCAGTTCATGGTCCAGCCGGATGCCGAAAGCCTTCACCATGACGATCCCAAACACGGCGATGGCCAGCAATCCTGCAACGCGCGCCACTGCATTGTTGATTCCCGACGCGGCACCCGCGTGATCCTGATCGACAGCGCCCATAACCACCGTCGTGAGAGGCGCAACACTGATGGCCATTCCAAACCCCAGCATCAAGAAAGCCGGGAGGAACGTCCTCCAGTAGGTTCCTCCCACCGAGGGAAATGCGAACAGGGCAAATCCCACCGCTGCGATCAGCGGGCCAACGATCAGGGGAAGCTTGGGTCCATAGCGAGCGACCAATCCGCCTGACCAGCGGGACAGGAAGAACAACAGCAGGATCAGGGGGAGAGCCGCCGCGCCCGCCGCCGTGGCCGAGTACCCCTGCACCTGGATCAGGTTCATGGGGAACACGAAGAAGAAGACTCCCAGCGCCGCATACAGGAACATGGTTAGCAGGTTTGCGGCCGTGAAGGTTCGCGAGCGAAACAGCTTGAGGGGAACCATGGGAGAGGCGGCTCTGGCTTCAACGAACGGGAAGGAGACCAGGCATGCCCCAGCCAGCACCAGGCTCCCCGCGACTGTGTGGTCACGCCAGCCGAGCCGGGCCGATTCGATCAGTCCGTACACCAGGCCGCCAAGGCCAAGGGTGACGACCAAAGCGCCGACCGCGTCGAGTTTTTTGGCTGCGGAACTTCGGCTTTCTGGAACGCGCCACAGGGAGATCAGAATTACGGCGGCCGCCAGCGGCAGGTTGATCAAGAAAACCCAGCGCCAGGAAGCGTGCTCGATGAGCCAGCCTCCGAGGACTGGGCCGACGGCGGTGGTGATGGCCGTGAACCCGGACCAGGTGCCGATGGCGCGGCCTCGGTCCGGTTCGGGATAGGACGCGCTAATGATGGCCAGGCTCCCGGGAACCAGAAATGCGGCGCCCGTGCCCTGGATGGCACGCGCCACGATCAGCACATGGACGCTGTGAGCAAGACCGCATCCGGCCGAGGCGATCGCGAAAAGGGTGACGCCCGCCAGGAACATACGGCGGCGGCCGAAGAGGTCGCCGGCGGATCCGCCCACCAGGATGAGAGCGCCCAGTAGGAGCCCGTAGGACTCCACCACCCACTGCACATCCATGACGGTTGCTCCGAAGCTGGATTGCAGAGCGGGTAATGCGACGTTGACGACTGTGCCATCGATGAAGGCCATGCTGGTGCCCAGGATGGCGGCGGCCAGGACCCATGGGCCGGATCCCGGCTCGCAGGGCGCATCCGCTGCCCCGGAGCGCACAGCGGCTTCATCGCACGGGGGCTTCATCGAGAACTTAAGGATGCGAATGCGATGAGGAAGGTTCAGAAACCTCATCGCCTGGATGAGACATTTACGGTCGGGTCACGACTTCGTTGGGAGCGCCGGGAAGACGGAAGGTTACGCCGCGTTCCTGGTTCGCCTTGAAGGTAGATGGCAAGTCGAGTTGGGAAAGGGGAATCTGCTTCGACCAGTATCCGTTGGTCCAGTAGTCGCCGCGGGCGTAGATTACGCCCGAGATGATGGAATAGTCGCTCGATTCTTCGCGATGGCCGTCGCGGAAGACGAAGGTCGCGGGCGGTGGCTCAGCGGGTCGCGGAGTGGCAGCGCTGGGGTGCTTCTCCCCAGGTTGGAGCTTGGCTTCTGCTGGGGAGTCTGGTTGGCTGCTGCGTGAACCGGTACCGTCCACCTCTGCTCGACGCACGTAGCGGTCGCCCTGCCGCTCGATCAGGAGCGGGCTCGCAGGCTTCGTTTCCTCTCTTTGTGCGCCCGACCTCTCCACGGGTGTGGGTTGCGTCTGGACTACGATCACGGACGGCGGCTGTGTGTAGATCGAGGAAGGCTCGTCGGACCACAGCGGCCCTCCCACATAGATCGCGCCCGGGATCGCGCCCGGAAACAGGGCGGTGTGATCGTGCTCCATCATGGAGCTGAAGGAGCGCGACACAGACGTCCGAGATCGGGACGGCGCCATGGGCGCGCGCCCCATCTGCGCCGAGACCGGCGTCAGCAGGACGATTGCGGCCAGGAGCGGGTTGGCGGCGTGCTTCTGCATGTTGAAGTCAGTTTCCGCCGGGGAGCTCGGGGAGCTTGAAGTCTACTCCCTGATCGTCGTTAGCCGTCTGCGTCGCAGGGACATCAAGATCCCCGAGCGCGATCTTCTGGCGATGTCCGGGCGTGAGATCGAACAAATTCGTGCCCACGATCGCGTAGTTGCCCACCTCCTGCTTGTGGCCATCCTTGAAAACCAGGATCGTGTTTGGTTGACTGGCCACCGGCGAAGGAGCCGGCGGAGCGGCCTCCGCTTTGGTCTCTGGCGCGGGATCGGGTCTGGGGACTCGAACCTTGGAGTCTTGCTGGTCGTAGTCGTTGGGAGAGCGAGCCTCAGAACCGCGGCGATCGAAAATCGTCGGACCACCCCGGTATGGATCTTGCTCCTCCTCTTCCTCCGCCACTGCGGGCGACTCTTCCGCAACTGGGCCGCCGTAGGCGTAAGGATCAACGACCGGATAATAAGGAATGAAGTACGGGTAGACGTCCGTCCGGTTGCGACGGTGGTTGGGCGCTGGCCGGAAGGGCGGCTGCTGGATTCGGCCCGGGCCGCGCATTGGACCGAAACCGTTTGGGCCAAGCGATGTCACGCTGGGCGGCACGCCACCGAAATCGTGATGTCCGCCAAAACCGAATGACGTGACCGAAGGCGGAACGCCGTTGACCTGCGCGTGAGCGGAAAGCGCCAGGATCACGAGCAGAGAGAGAGTGGAAACCAGCGTCCAGTACCGCATTGGGCGATCATACCCCAGTTGTGCCTGCATGGCATTCCCCCTTTTTCATTAGATGGCGGCGGGCGGCGTTTCGTTCTCAGGAAAGCGGAGGACGAAGGAATCGGGGGGGAATGTTCAGAGAGCGCGGGGCATGGCTGCGCTTTCATCTTCATCTAAACAATTGATGCACGGGAGGTTAGTTGGAGCTGGGTAAGAAGCAACCCGCCCTTCCCGCAGAATCTGCGGGCGTGTCCGGGCGAGCTCACTCAGGCTCCAGAAGGCGTAGGCGGCCAGCAGGCCGAAGGCGCAGGCCATCGCCAGACTGCGATGCTTCGATTCAAACAGGTCGGCGCTGATCCCTGCGACAAAGACAAACAGGAAGGGCAGCGCTACCAGTTGGAAGCCCAGCCCCTGATAGCGCGGGGTCGCCAAGCCGAGGACGAGCGAAATCGCAGCCACCAGCAGCGGCGCAGTGTTGCCGAAATAGCGGGCTCGTGGCCAGGCCGCGTAGCCGATCAAGGCGACCGGAACAGCCAGGACCAGCGCCGGGCAGTTCTGGCCTAGCTGCGCCAGCAGCTCGCGGTACGCGCCGGCCATGGCAAACGTGGGCCAGGTGATGCCCAGCCAGGTGGCGTGGCGGAAGCCTTGCCAGAGTTCGGACGGCTGAAAAAAGTAGGCCGCGAACAGGATCCCGAGGGCAAGCGCACAGGCGGCGGTCCAGATCACAACGACCGCGCCACGACGCGTGGGCGCCAGGTACAGCATGAAGGCCAGCGCCATCGGCGCCATGATGATCAGCGAGAATTGCGAGCCCACCGCCAGGGCGAGTGAAATGCCAAGCAACCCGATGCGTCGCCAGTTCCAGAGCACGACTTCTCGTGGAGCATAGAGCGTGTGAGCGACTGCGATGGCGGTGAAGATTGCGCCGAATGCTCCCCAGACCGCCCCGATCTCGGGCTCGGCTGACCAGACGGCGGTGGCTCGTATCACTCCGGGTGAGAAGCAGTACAGCGTGAGCGCGATGAATCCGCCTTCGTTGCCATACAGCCGGCGCGCGACGTACCAGAGCGACGCCCCCAGTAACGCGCCGAACAGCAAATACGGAGCCCGTGCGAGCCAGCCCCAGTAGACGAGCGACCCCGACTGGAAGTGTCCGGGCCACACCAGCAGCGGCGCGGAAGAAACCAGATACCACAGCGCGGAGTGATCGGGATCGTAGCCGTCGTTGTCGCGGATGCGCGGCGGGGGTCCGGGTGCGAGTGCGGAGTGCGGATCAGGGGTTGTGTTCGAGGCGCTCCGCCAGCGCTCCAGACCCGTGTCGACGCGGTACCACTCGCGCAGGTCGATCGCTCCGGAGCCCAGGCTGCGGCTTACGAGCCAGGCGCACTGGGCCAGGAACACCAGAAGCAGGGTCCCGGCAATCAGTTGCGGTTTCCCGAAGCGTTCACGCATGAAAAATCGGTCCCCGGCAGGGAGCGAGTGTTTTACCATGGCGAGGCCCGATCCTGCTGAACTTCGTGATGAACGATCCGGTCCCTCCACGTTCGTTGTCGTCCGACGAGGACACGCCACCGCCGGGATCTCCCGCTCCGTCTAGTTCTTCTGCCACGGCAACCTGGGGCGAGCGCATTTTCGAAGGGCCGCAGGGTGTGCACATGGTCTGGCGACTTCTGCTTTACCTGGGCACGGGCGGCGCAGTCGTGTATTTGCTGCTCTGGTTTGGAAAGTCGTTCTTCCCGGACCCGGTGTACGGTCCCGCGGCGCTTTTGCAGGACATGTATGGTGAAGGTGCCTTGCTGCTCGGCGCCATGCTGCCGGCGTTTCTCATGGGGTACATCGAGGGGCGCTCGGTGGATGACTATGGCCTCCCGCGCCGTCAGGCGTTCGGAAAATTGTTCTGGTTCGGCGCGCTGTGGGGGCTGGCTGCCATCACGGTCTTGCTGATCGCGATGCGCGGCGCACAGGCGGTTTACTTTGGGCACTTGGCTTTGCACGGAACCCGCATCCTGAAATTCGCCGCGTTCTGGGGCGTTTACTTTGTGCTCGTCGGGTTATTCGAGGAATTCCTGCTGCGAGGATACCTGCTGTTCACGTTGGCGCAGGGTGCCGGGTTCTGGCCGGCGGCTGCGCTGCTCTCCTGCGCTTTTGGCGCGATTCATTTGCGCAACCCGGGAGAGGGGCCGGTGGGCGCGCTGGGAGCGGCTGCCATTGGATTCTTCTTTTGCCTCACGCTACGACGCACAGGAAGCCTCTGGTTCGCCGTCGGCTTCCACGCTGCCTGGGACTGGGGCGAGACCTTTCTCTACGGCGTGCCCAACAGCGGGACCCACCAACCCGGCCACTTGCTGAGTTCCTCCTTCCGCGGGCCGGCGTGGCTTACGGGCGGTTCCGTGGGTCCCGAGGGAAGCGTTCTGTGCTTCGTGCTGCTGGTGCTGCTTTGGGTTGTGTTCGACCGGGTCTATCCCAAGGCGAACTACCAGGCTGATTTACCGCGCAGGCACAGAGATCCGGGAAGATCTTCCCTCGGAATCATCCGCATGGGCGACAGGGGCGGTCACCAGGAATAGTGGACCGTGTACGTCACCACCGTCTGGCCGTCCGGTTTGATCGTTACCGGGAACTCCACGGTTTGCGCGTCCGTCTTGTGCGCCTCGGTGGATTGCTCGGCCAGCTTCCAGTTGTTCCCGCGGTAGAGGTGTTCGAGCACGCGTACGTTGACGGATTCCTTCTTGTGGTTGCGGATCCGGATCTCAAACGTTTCGTCCATCCAGTGCTGGTTTGATTCCACGTGATAGTTGGTGCGCTTGCGCTCGCCGACCACGTCAAAGACGTTGCCGGTGTAAATGCGGAGGGTTTCATCCTTCGGAGTGTGGTCGATGGCATTCTCGCCGACAAATTCCAGGTGGCCGTCGGTGTCGCGGCGATAGAAGCGCAGCCTGCCCTTGGGGAGCGGGATGCCGAGGTGGTTTGCTTCGGAGTTCTTGAACTCCTCAATCACCCAGACCTTCGCGTTCGATTGCGTGCCGTAGTTGGCGTCCTGGCGGATTTGCTCCGGGTTGTAGTAGGTGTACTGGCCCAGTTGAGCGCCGTCGTAGATGTAGAGCCGCTGGGAGTGAATTCCGGTGGCGCGCACGAATTCCACCTGCTTGGTCTCCTGGTCGTGCAGCGTGCTGGTGCGTTCCAGCGTGTAGAGGTGGAATTCGTCGAAGGACTTCTCGCGGACTACGGGCGCCATCGCTTCATCAGCGGCTCGCATCGCCATGGGGGCAGCTTTCGCCAACTCAAACCTTCCCTCGACCAGCTTGTTCACGTCCCCGGCCATCAGCTTGATTTGCGCGTTCTCAAAGGTCTTGCCGCTCTGGTTCTGCATGGTGATCCAGCCCACCAGATCAACCAGATGGGTCTGGCCCGCGGAGCCATCGGCGACCACCAGGTTGTAGTCGGCGTGCCAGTTCATACCGCCGCCGACGTAGGAGATCTCAGCTTCGAATTGGCCGGGCTTGTCGGTTTCAAGCAGCCAACTCAGAGTGGGCTTGAGAATGGAATCCGCGCTCAGCGCGGGAAAAAGCGGTTGCCCCGGCAACCCAAAACGGAGCACGCCGTCGACTTCGATGATGGGCTGACTGAAGGCGGGCTGCTGATATCCTCCAGCGTAGCTGTAACTCGGAACGTAACCGCTGCGCACGACCTTGCCCTTCACGACCTGCCCGGGCTGAAGCATGAAGTCGATCGTCTTCCCTTCGTAGAGGGAGAGCAGCAGCTCCTGCGAAACCGGGTCGTTGCGGTAATTCTGCTCCAGGATCTGGAGCGAGCGTCCGGCCGGATCGCGCAGGATGACCGAGTCCGGTTCCACGTGCGCGGCTATGCCGACGTAGTTGATACGGTTCGCGCCAGGCTTCAGTTCGAGCGGGAGATGTTCCCGGGCGACGAAGAAATTCTGGTTGTATAGGGTGAGTGCAGGTTGGGTGCTGTTCTGTGGCGCTGTGTTTTCCTGCGCGACGACCGTTGTGGTCGCAAGCAACAGGGTGATTAGAATTCGCTTCATCATGGTCTCCGCTGGTTCGGTTGGACGAGAAGTTGTTTCGCGTCCTGTTGACAGAACGGGCTCTCAACCGAGTCTTGCGGGAATGCTTTGTGGGGACCCGGGCGAGCGATCGCACAGAAGTAATCAACAGGTAATGCGGGCGGGCCGACAGCGGCTGAACGTTTGTGGCAGCCATGGTTTGTGGCAGCCATTGGAGGAGCGAGCCGGAACTGGTTGCCTTCTCGTTTCATCCCGGGCGCTGTTGACCGGGCGAAGAATCGGGGGCCCCCCCAGGCGCACCAGCCGCCAGCCGATCACGACCGTGAACCGGACGGTTAGGCTCCACGCCAGGACCCGGCCCGGGGGATTGCGACCGTTTCTGGTCTGTTTCGGCAGCGTCTGGAATTCCGCCTGCCGCTGCTCGATTTCGCCCCGAACTTCGCGAGTTTCCGGCTGACGTCGAGCAGGTCCTGCGCCGGGTGGGCGCTTTTCATGATCGCGAGATACTGCGCCTCTTGGGCGCGCAGGTTGCGCAGACGCGCTTCCATGTCGAGGTACCGCCGGGTGACATCCTGGGCATCGGTTTTCTCGCTCTCGACCCGCGCCGCCAGCTTGCTGATTCCGGCCTTCGCGTCTTCGAAGCGCACCGCCGGTGCAGGAATTGTGAATGTTGGCGGGCGACGCGGCCGGGCCGTTGGCCTTGAGTTCAGCCCCCACGGGCAGTCATTGCGGCGGTTGGCGAATCGGGAGTACTGAGGCACCCCGGAGAACGGGTTGCCCGCCACGACTTCGAGGCCTTTGTTCAGCTCTCGCGGACGATCTGCTTTTCGGGTTATTGCCGAGGGGAGTGGCTGTGCAGTCGCAGCTGCAACAGGTGGAGTGGATTGAACCAGACTCCTCGAGGGATTGAGCCATCCGCGCCCATCTTGCGAAACTGGGTGTTGGCTACGAAGTAAAGCTGATTTCCTCTAATCGCGCCCGTCGTGATGCCCTCAAACGACCCGTTGTAGGACTCCAGCACTTGGGCTGAGACGATGGTGTCCCGGCGTTCATTCAAACGCAGGCGCAGAACACGACCGGTATCGTGCACGCAGTTCTGGATGCCGACCAGATCGCGGTGATACTGGTAGAGGCCATCGATGCAGCCCGCAGCAATCTCCGGAGAACTCTTCAGCGGCACGATGGCTTTGGATTTCAGGTCGACGCGGCTGAGGCCGTACCAGCCTGCGACAAACAGGAAGCGGCCATCGGGAGACACGGTGATTCCGTTGGGGTCAGGCAAAGAATATGACGGGAGAAAGACCTCGATCGCCCGACCGGCTGGCTGAATGCGCAGCAGAGAACCGGCTTTGCTCGCGGTGGCGTAAACACTTCCGTCCGGCGCCACCACGAGGTCATTCACGAGATCGGCGCCCTGGGCCGGCGCGGGATACTTCGCGAGCCGCTTGCCGTCGCGCAAGCGGTAGCGGAAGATGCCACGCACCAGGCCCGATTGCGGTGTGAATTGCTCGGAGACCGCCCACAGCTCGCCTCGTTCGTCATCTACGCGCAAGCCCAGCACGACTCCAAGGCCGGCCTCGGCTGGTGGAACGAAGTCGCGCGCGTTTCCGTTTGCATCCACCGCAACAATCTTGCGTTTCACGCTGCCCAGGTAGAAGAGCTTCTGCTTTGCACTCCAGGCTATGCCTTCGGGAATGAGATCTCCTTCCGCGACTGAGAAGGCAGGCCGGGCGTTGCGGACGGGTGGGTTTTCACGGCGAATCTCCTGCTTCAGGGCGAGGAACTCAGGATCGCTCGCGAGACTCTCGAAGCCGTCTCTCACGCGTGGGTCGAGACCGGCATGCTGGCTGGCCATGGCTTTGAGCGCAGCGTACGCTTCCTGCCTGTGTCCGGCCTGCGCGTACAGCGCAGCGACCTGGTAAAGCACGCAGGCATTCTGCGGATACTGGTCCCATGCAGCCTGAACTTCCGAGGCCTGCACGCGAAGAGCGGGCGGCAGGTCGTCAAAAGCAAGCTTCCCCGGCGATGGTGTCGCCTGCGGTATCAGCAACAGCGTGAGGACGCACAGCAACCTAGGCATGGAGGATTGGACGGACCCGGTGCGCGGTGGTCAACTCGCCGGATGCGGTAGCTGTGATTCGCGCGGGGTTATCCCCGAGAAGAAAGTGCCCGTGCTATCGCGTCCGCGAACTGCGGGGGCGCGGCAGGGTAGGATTCGAGGAAGAGTGCGGGTTCGATCAGCTCGAGTTCCATGAGCAGAAACTGGCCTTCTTCTAACACTCCGTCGACGCGCGCGTAGACGCTGGAATCAACCGAATGCACGGTGCGGGTCGCGCTCTCCAGCACGCAGCGCGGAGGGCCCGCAAGGCGAGCCGTACCGCCGAAATCATTCTGCACCCGGAAATCGCCTGTCCTGGGGGTCTTCAGAACCGCATGGCTGAATTCGCCTCCGAAAAAGATCAGGGACCACTCGCCTTCGGTGACGATGCTGTCCATGAATGCCTGGGCCATCACTCCGACACCGTCGCGGAGTTCGTCGAACAGATTCTGGGCCGCGTCGGCATCTTCCGCCGCAATCAGTTTCGTTCGATGCGCCGTCGCTGAGATTCGCGGTTTGATCACCGCTTTCTTCCAGCCCAGTTCGTGCAGTTGCTCTCGCAAGTCCACGGGCGTACCCGGTTCCGACCACAGCGTCGGCACGATGGCAGTGCCTTGGGCCTGCAACGCCCGCAGGTAGGACTTGTTTGTGTTCCAGCGGATGAGCGCCCCGGAATTGAATACGGGCACTCCGGCGGCCTCGAGAGAGGCGATCCAGCGCAGGAATTCTTCCGGCTTGAAGTGATAGTCCCAGCAGGAGCGGATGACCACTGCATCGGAGGACGACCAGGGATAGGTGGGATCGTCCCAGATGGCGGGTTCGGCCTGGAGGCCGCGGTCCCCCAGTGGTTTCAGAAGCAGGCGGTCGTCCTCCGTCAGGGAGGGATACTTTGCCGAAGTGGCGAGCGCGACGCGGGGCATGGCGAAGAAACGGGTGGCGCTGAGGAGGGACGGCCGAGGCCAGGCGCGCTCTAAATGTCCAGGTTCTTTACATCCAGGGCGTTCTCTTCGATGAATTTGCGGCGCGCCTCGACGTCTTCGCCCATCAGCGTGGTGAAGATGGTCTCGGTTTCGGCGATGTCTTCGAGTCGTACTGACAACAGCGTGCGGCGCTCGGGATCCATCGTCGTCTCCCAGAGCTGCTCGGCCGTCATTTCGCCCAGTCCTTTGTAGCGCTGTACCGTGTAGTCTTTCTTGCCTTCCGCAAGCACGTACTCGAAGAGGTCGCGGGCGTTCGTCTTCTCGACCACCTCGACTTCGGTCTTGCGCTTCGAGGCCGCCTTGGGCGCCTTCTTCTGCGCCTTCTCGCCTTCGCCGACCTCGGCCTCGCCCGGTTCCTCTTCGCTTTCATCGCTCGCAGCGGCGGCTTTCGCGACGGTCTCGACGACAAACGGCGGCTCCATGTACTCCTCGATCTGCTTGTACTTGGAGAGCAGCTGACGGCACTCAGGCGTGGAGACCAGCTCCCAGTTGATGACGTGCTCCGCGCCCTGTGAATTCACGAAGTGCACTCCCCACAAGTTATGCTCCTCGTCGAAGCGCGCCTCGACGCTCTTGAAGCCTTGGTCTTTCTCGAGCTTCTTGAGTTCTTTCTCGAGCTTCTCGACTTTCTTCGGCTGATGGTCCTTGTCGCCTTCGAAGTCGGCGCGCTTTGCCAGGTCGAGCTGGGGCAGGAGTTCGGTGACCGAGTCGTTGCGCAGGCGTTTGTCGACCTTGTCGAACAGGTCCAGATATTCCTTCAGCACGGTCATGAAGCGCGCCAGATTCGCGCCGTCGAGCTTGGCCGCGCCTTCGCCATAACGAACCACCAGGCCGTCGGCCGCCCGTTTCACCATAACTTTCACGAACTCACGGTCGTCCTTAATGTACTGGTGGGTCTTGCCCTTCTTGACGCCGTAGAGAGGGGGTTGGGCGATGAATACGTTGCCGCGCTTGATCAGGTCCTGCATGTGGCGGAAAAAGAACGTGAGCAGAAGGGTGCGGATGTGGCTGCCGTCCACGTCGGCGTCGGTCATCAGGATGATCTTGCCGTAGCGTAGCTTCGCGGAATCGAAGTCGTCCTTGCCGATGCCGGTACCGAGCGCGGTGATCATCGCGCGAATTTCTTCGTGCGCCAGCATCTTGTCGTAGCGGGCTTTCTCGACGTTAAGAATTTTTCCCTTCAGCGGAAGGATGGCCTGGAAGCGGCGGTCGCGTCCCTGCTTAGCGGTGCCACCTGCGGATTCGCCCTCGACCAGAAACAACTCGCAGCGTTCGGGCTGGCGCTCGGAGCAATCCGCCAGCTTGCCGGGCAGGCCGCCGCCATCGAGTGCGCCCTTGCGGCGCGTCAGATCGCGGGCTTTGCGGGCGGCTTCGCGGGCGCGGGCAGCGTCGATGGCCTTGTTGATGATCTTGCGGGCGACGGTCGTGTTCTGCTCGAAGAAGGCACCCAGCTTCTCGTTGACGAACGCCTGCACGATGCCGGCGATGTCGGAGTTGAGCTTGCCCTTGGTCTGACCTTCAAACTGCGGCTGCGGGAGCTTCACGCTGACCACCGCGACCAGGCCTTCGCGGACGTCATCGCCGGTCAGGTTTTCCTTGACGTCCTTGAACAGGCCCATCTGCTGACCGGCGTAGTTGATGGTGCGGGTCAGCGAAGTGCGGAAGCCGGATAGGTGGCTGCCGCCGTCGACCGTGTTGATGTTGTTGGCAAAGCTGAAGACGCTCTCCGAGTAGGCGTCGTTGTATTGCAGGCCAATCTCCATCACGACGCCGTCTTTTTCGGCTTCCATGTAGATCGGTTTGTCGTGCAGAACCTGCTTGCCGCGGTTCAGGTGCTTGATGAACTCGGCGATGCCGCCGTTGTACTTGAATTCCGTGTGCTTGGGCTCACCGGTCTTGGCGTCGGTGGTGCGCTCGTCGGTGAGGGTGATGAGCAGGCCCTTGTTGAGGAAGGCCAGCTCGCGCAGCCGCTGAGCCAGCGTGTCGTAGTTGTATTCGGTCGCGGTAAAGATGCTCTTATCGGGGAGGAAGTGCACCTTGGTCCCGCGCTTTTTGGTCGCGCCCGCCTTCTTCAGCTTGCTGGTGGGCTCGCCCTTGGAGTAGGTCTGCTCCCAGGTGAAACCATCGCGCCAGATTTCGAGCTCGAGATCTTCGCTCAGGGCGTTCACGCAAGAGACGCCCACGCCGTGCAGACCACCGGATACCTTGTACGAGGATGTGTCGAACTTTCCGCCCGCATGCAGCTTCGTCATCACCACTTGCGCAGCAGGAATCTTCTCGCCGTCGATGTCCATGTTGTCGACGGGAATGCCGCGGCCGTTGTCGACCACCGTGATGGAGTTGTCGATGTGGATGGTGACTTCGATCTTGTCGGCGAATTCGGCAAGGGCTTCGTCGACGGAGTTGTCGACGACTTCATAGACCAGGTGGTGCAGTCCCAGTTCGCCGGTCGAGCCGATGTACATGGCCGGGCGCTTGCGTACGGCTTCCATCCCGCCGAGCACCTTGATGGAGTCGGCAGTGTAGTCGCCGTTGCCTCCGTTGACCGGCGCCAACTTCTCGTTTTTTGTTTTGGTTTCTTCGATGGCGATTGGTTTCAGCGTGTCTTTCGTGGCCATTCCGCTCCGTGAAAAAAGCCTGGTTTCCGGTCCTGGCTGGTGATGCCTTTCGAGCACCCCCAAACGACTTCAAATTATTGATATTTATTGGACTTAGGGCGTTCCCAAGCTCAACAAAATTCTATCACAAAAGGGGTGTTTTTTCGACTCCGGAACCGGCGAGGTAACCCGTGGTTTTGGATGGGGTTAGCTGGGGCGTGGAGGGCCTCGTTTCGGTCCGCTTGGCGCGGTCTGGAGCTTTCTCGGGGCGCTCGACTCGCCGGAGCAGCTCGTCTCGCCCTAGGCCAGCCATCACCGGGGCCGGGCGCTTGCACCGAGGCTGAGTTTCTCTACCAGTTCGTCCACTTCGTCTGCGCTGCCCCCGATGAAAGTGAACGACACGATGGATCGGTTTTCCAGCAACGCCAGGGACGACTGGTGCATGGCGAGCTTGCCGAGACCTTTGACGAAATCACTGCGCACGAACCGCTTCGTGCCTGCCGGAAATTCGTAGGGCTCGTGAACCACCTTGAACCCTTTGCTGGTGGTGAGCTCGCTCAGCGGGCCCATGTAGTCCGCGGCTGTTTTCAGTCCGGGGTAGGATGCGACGCTCTCCGATGCGATGATGACGGCCGAATTCACCGAGTCGCCGGTGACCTCGGGGGGACGCTCAAAGACGGCCAGCAAAAGCTGCGCCTTCGAGGGATCGTTGTCCTCTTCCTGCATTTCCCTTGTGCGCTCGACCCATCCGTAGGGAACCCTGTACGTGAAGCCGAAGACGGCATTGTGATAGGCGCCTTCAGCCGAGGCGGCGGGCGCTGATGCCTTCCCGTGCTGCTCGGGTTTCTGCTTGGTTTTCGAGGAGGAGCCTCCGGCTGGGACCTGCCGTGCCGACAGCAGGCAGGCCGTCAGCGAGGTGACGAGCACGGCAAGAACGGAAACGGGGCGAGAACCCATATCGCCCCATGTTACAGGACGCGGAGGGCTGGCCGATTCCAGCTGCCATCGACGCTACGGGCGAGCCACCGGTCAGGCCGCCCGATCGTAGGGAACCAGCTGAGCGCAGTGCGCACAACGTTTGGCTGGGATCGGGATGTCGCTGTAGCACTCCGGGCACTTCTTGGTGGACGGCGCCGCTTCCCCTCCCTTTCCCTTGTTAAGGCGCGCCAGCAGGACGTTGATCGGTGTGATCACAAAGAAGTAGACCGCGGCTGCCACGAGCAGGAACGAAATGGCCTGGTTGATGAAGTCTCCGACGTTGAATACGCTTTTGCGAAGGTTGAAACTGAGGGTAGCGAAATCTCCCGGCGTGCCCACAAGGGCGCTGATCAAGGGCGTCAGCAGGTCTTTCGTAAACGCCCCTACCACCGATGCGAAAGCGGCGCCGATGACCACGCCGACCGCCATGTCCACTACGTTTCCGCGAAGGATGAACTTCTTGAAACCCTCCAGCATAGCTCGCCCCTTTCGAATCTGAGTGGCCGACACTGTACTTCCGGGGGAAGGGACAGGTCAAGAGTAGGAGCGGAGGGTGTGAGCGGCGGGGAACTTGGCGGCTGGGGCATCCCTTTACGGGCGAGACGCTCGTTCGCCAGCCGCCGGGATGGCAGCGCTACTGCTTCAGATTCGCATGGGCATCACGATGTAGCGGTACCTGTAGTCTTCGCTGCCCAGCGGCCGCAGTTGCCCGGCAGACTGGGAATCCTTAAGTTCGAGGCTGACGTCACCCGAGCCCACCGCCTTCAGGAAGTCCAGTAGGTACACCGCGTTGAAGCCAATGGTCAGACCGTCGCCGTTGAAGGGTGTCTCCATGGAGTCTTCCGACTCGCCGGTCTCGGTCGAGGAAGCCGACAGCTTCAGTTCGCCCTTCTCCAGGCGCAGGCGGACCGCGCGAGAGCGTTCGTCGGAGAACTGGGCCACGCGCTGGATGGCGGCGCTGAAGTCGTCGCCGTTCAGGCTTACGAGCTTGTTATTGTCCTTGGGCAGGACTGCCTCGAAGTTCGGGAATTGCCCGGTGAGCTGGCGCGAGGTGAGGAGCCGGGGACCGATGCGGAAGAACAGCGTCGACTCGTCTTTGGCGAATTCGATGGTCTCGACATCGGTCGAATCGACCAGCGACTTCAGCTCGTCCATGGCTTTCTTTGGGATCAGCGTCTTCAGTTCGCCGGAGATGCCTTCGAATTTCTCTCCGCCGCGCTCGATGTGGGCCAGGCGATGTCCGTCGGTCGCGACCATGGTGATCGACTCTGGCTTCAGCACCATGAGGGCGCCGTTGAGTGTGTAGCGCGACTCTTCGCTGGCAATCGCGAAACCCGTCTTGGCGATCATGGCCCGTAGAACCTGGGCCGGGATCTTCACCACCCCCGCAGTCGGGAACACGGGCAGGCTGGGAAAATTCGATTTGGCCATACCGACCATCTTCGTGTTCGACCGGCCGCAGCGGATGCTTACCCAGTGGTTTTCGAGCAGTTTGATGGTGATCTCGGCATCGGGCAACAGCTTCACGTAGTCATACAGCTTGCGTGCGGGGATGGTGCAGGAGCCTTCCCTTTTCACTTTCGCATTGCAGGAAGTGCGCAGACTGAGGTCGAGATCAGTAGCGGTCAGGGAGAGTTTGTCGGCGGATGCTTCAAACAGATAGTTCGAGAGGATTGGGATCGTGGTTTTACGTTCCACCACCCCCTGGGTCGCCGTGAGTTCGCGCAAAAGTTCGAACTTGCTGACGGTGATCTCCAGCGTGGTTCCAGTCGCAGTGGCCACTTCAACCGGCATAACAGTCTCCCGTAGGGCGGCGCTACTTTTATGTACTTCGTTTATACCAAATTAAAAACCTATAAAACCAGCAGTAACCGTAGGCGGTTCGGAAAAGTGGAAAACCAGGCCAACTCCCGATTCGGCACACTCTTACCGACTCACCTTTCATGTCCAAAATAGGTATCGGAAGGGGTGGACGCCGTACCAATTTTTGGCCAGGTTCCCGTGGTCACGCCGGTTCTTGCACAGCTTCCACAACTTCTGCACAGAGCATTCGAAGGAAGAAGCGCCCATTGCGTGGAAAACTGCGCAGGGGCCCGAATCAACCGCCCAATTGCTCGGTCAGTTTATTGAGGAGCCTGTTTAAATCTTTATCGTTCTTGCGGGCCTCGTCGATCTTCTCAACGGAGTGCAGCACGGTGGTGTGATGCTTTCCGCCGAACTGACGACCGATCTCCGGCAGGGACGCCTCCGTCAGATGCTTGGACAAATACATGGCGATCTGCCGCGGGTATACGATCGCACGCGAGTTGTTTTTCGCCTTGATTTCAACCAGACGCAGGCCAAACTGCTCGGCCGTGGCTTTCTGGATGGATTCGATCGTGACCTTGCGAGCCTGCGAATCGATAAAGTTCTTGAGAACCTGCTGGGCGTAGGGGAGGGTAATTTCAGCGCCGATCAGGGAGGAGTGCGCAACCAGGCGAATCAGTGCGCCTTCGAGTTCGCGCACGTTCGACCGGATGTTCGATGCGACATAGAGGGCCACGTCGGTCGGCAGGGTGACTTTTTCCTGCTCCGCTTTCTTCTGCAAAATGGCGACCTTGGTCTCAAGGTCGGGGGGCTGGATGTCGGCGATCAGGCCCCACTCGAAACGACTGCGCAGGCGGTCTTCCACCTCGGCCAGCTCTTTCGGCGGCCGGTCGCTGGCGATCACGATCTGCTTCATCGATTCGTGCAGCGCGTTGAAGGTGTGGAAGAATTCTTCCTGGGTCCGTTCTTTCTGGGCCAGGAACTGGATGTCATCGACCAGCAGCACATCGACATTGCGGAACTTGTCGCGGAAGCTGATCATCTTGTCGTAGCGCAGCGAGTTGATCATCTCGTTGGTGAACTTCTCGCTGGAGACATAGCAGATGGCCGCTTGCGGGAGGCGCTTCTTGATCTCGTGCCCGATGGCCTGCATCAGGTGGGTCTTGCCCATGCCGACGCCGCCATACAGGAACAGCGGGTTGTAGGCTTTCGACGGCCGTTCGGCGACCGCCTGGCAGGCGGCGTGTGCGAACTGGTTGCCGCTCCCGATCACGAAGGCGTCGAAGGTGTAGCGCTGATTCAGCTGCGCTGCGCCATCCCAGTCGAAGCGGGCCTGGGAGACGGGTCCTGCGGCGAAGCCGGTCACGACGGAGAGGCCGCCCAGGCCGCCGTCATGACGGACGGGCGTCGCCGCCGGATCGTCGTCGGACGTTACGAACTTCACGTCCTGGTATTCGAGCCCAAGATTGTCGATCGCTTCCTGAATCAGGTCGGCATATTTGTCGCCCACGTGGCGGAACTCGACCGTGGGCACGCGCACAAACAGGATGCCTCCGGTTGCGTGACTGAAGCGCGTGGGTTTCAGCCAGGTGTCGTAGGAATGCCGATTGATCTTCTTCTCGAGCGCGTCGAGGATCCGAATCCAGGGATTAAGAGGGAGACTTGTGCTTGGAACAGACATAAACGCTCATCTCGGGCCCGGCGGCTGGTACGAGCCCACTGCTAAATTCGGTCTGAAGAAATTCTATTTGGTGCAGAACGCCCCGTTTGATGGGGAGCGGTTGCCTGGACGAAAGAAAGTTTCAGTAAGTGAACAGGCGGCATACTAGCACATAATTTTTCGTCGTGTGGAAAACTTCGCGAAAGATTTTCGCCACCACACAGATTCAGCACGCGAAGAAAATCTTTTGTCAAGTAGCGGAGATATAACTGCAACGCGAGTGGTGCAAAAATCGTTGCCCGAGCGCGACTCGCGCAAACTGCCCGTCCGGCGCGCAATCCGGCGAAAGGAAGCACAAGGATGTAGACAAAGCGCTGCCCAGTTGGCTCTTCAGGGTGCAGCTCGCAGTCGCTGCGTCACGGGGCGTGTTCAACAGGACGGCGTCTCTCAACTCCATCTTCGGTTCCGATCGCATGTCGGTTCCGATCAAACCGATCCGTTCCCGACCAGCGGCGGACGCCATGATGCGTCCACCATCGCAGGCGTTCGGTTCAGGGATGCGATCGCGTCAATCGTGGGCTTTGAGGCGCAGGCACCCGCGGGGAGCCAACGGGGCCGTTGTCGCAGGGGCGGTTCTGGACTCTAACGGTCCATCCCCGCCGGGTGCGCTGATACGAAGGCCAGCGCAAACGTTTGGTCGTCGATCGCAGGCAGTACGGTTTTATGGACGAGCCTGGACAGGTGGAATAGGGCATCGCGGGTTCTGTCTCCGCCGAGGTTCTTCGGGTGGGTCTCTCCTGCGCTGTCAGCCAGCGGGAACCGACGGGGCGTTGTGCGATGTGGCAGGCTGGGCGTCTACGACCTGCCCTGACGTTGGCTCTCGCTGGTGCTCGCTGGTTTGCCCCTCCAGCCCGCGTCATTTATACTCATCGTTTGCCTCAAGGCCATTGACGGAATCAGGAGCAGCTATTTTTCATGCCTAAGCGCACTTTCCAACCCAACCGGCGTAAGCGCTCGAAGAAGCACGGATTCCGCACGCGCATGAAGACCAAGAGCGGAGCCGCAGTGTTGTCACGCCGGCGCGCCAAGGGTCGCAAGCGGGTGTCGGTGAAACCGGGATTCCGCGAATAAACTTCCATTTTGCCTCCCGGGTTGTGACCGGTGTCCAAAGGGTAGTCATCCTGAGCGAGTTAGGTATCCTCCGACGGATTGTGAGTGAGCAGTGAGCGCGCAGGCTCCGCAGGGCGGGAGTTCCCCGTCCCCGAATTCAGGGAGAAAAAATCCGCGCAGCGGGCGGCTTTTGCGGCACGCGGATTTTGAGCGGGTCTACAAGCAGGGACGCCGGCATTTTTCCACCCACATGACCGTGTTTTATCTGCGGCGAGCGGCGGGAGAGGGACTGAGGGTTGGCTTTACCGTCGGCCGCGTCCTTGGAGGGGCGGTTGATCGCAATCGGATGAAGCGGCGTCTGCGGGAGTCGGTTCGTCTTTGTCGCCCGGTGGCCGGGCTGGCCGCGGACGTGGTCATCAACCCGAAGAAGTCGCTGCGAACCGTTGCGTTCTCCGATTTGCTGGGCGAGGTCAGCCGCGCCTTCGAACTGATCGCGCAGAAGCTGGCCGAGCGGCCGCGGAACCGGGAGTGAAACATCCGGCGTGCTCAGGTGGTACAGGATGGTGTGGGGTCGAGTGATGCCGATGGCCAGGAAGACCGCGCTTCTTTTGTTGCGGGGATACAAGTGGGGGATTTCTCCACTGTTTCCGCCCAGCTGCCGTTACCTGCCCACCTGCTCCGAGTATGCCATGGAGGTGGTGGAGCGTTACGGGGCTTTCCGAGGAGGCTGGATGGCACTGGCGCGCATCCTGCGTTGCCACCCGTTTGCGAAGGGCGGCTACGACCCGGTGGTTGGCGAGAACGGTCACGCTCACGAGATGGTCGCGCTGAACAGGCAAACCCCTGTTCGGAATCGCGAACGGAATGCAATGAAGACGCTCTTACGGTAAGCCATTGGCAGACTTTCAAAATCCACAGCAAGAGCCAGGCACGGAGCGACGGCTTCTTCTCGTCTTCGCAATCACATTCCTCATCATTCTGGCCTCCCAGCCGCTTCTGAAGAGGTACGGGCCCAAGCCTCCCGAGACTCCCAAGCAAACGCAAAATGCGCCCGCGGGCCCGACCGCTCCGGCCACCCTCTTCCCAACCAGCGTAGCGGTCCCGCCGTCGGCGGGCGCGAAGCAGGCGCAGGCGGAGTCGGAAACGATCGTCGAAAACGATCTCTACAAGATTCGGTTCACCAATCGTGGCGGCCAGGTGAAGTCCTGGGTGCTGAAGAAATTTGACGACGACAAGGGGAAGCCGCTCGAACTGGTCAGCCAGGCTGCAGCAGAGAAATACGGGTATCCACTCTCCCTATGGTCTTACGACGAGGCACTGCGCAGCAAGCTGAACTCCGCGCTTTGTGTGGCCTCGGCCACTGGTGCGCTGACCGCGCCGGCGGACATCACTTTCGAGTTTGTGGACGCGGAGGTCTCCGTCCACAAGACGTTCCACTTCGACCACACCTACGTCGTGAAGGTGGAGACGTCGGTGTTCCGCCAGGGCGCCGTAGTCTCTGCTTTTCCCATGTGGCCTGCAGGTTTCGGAGACGAGACCAACCCCGCTTCCTACGCTGCCAGCCGCATCGAGTACCAGAACGACGGCGACGTGGAGCGCATTGCGCTGAAGAAGGTGATCGGCGGGAACACGGTGCATGGCCCCTTTAACTGGGCGGGCGTCACCGACCAGTACTTTGCCGCTGTGTTTCTGCCCGAAGACCCGCGAAGCGCAGCGCTGGTCACGTTGCACAACACCCTGGACAACCCGCAGGATGCCAAGCATCCCAACGAGATTCTCGGCGCGGCCGTCGGACGCCTGGATGGGCCGACGGTCGAGCGCCTGTACGTTGGCCCTAAGGCTCTTGATGTGCTTGAGACGGTGCCGGTCGCGGGGGTGGCGGCTGGGGTCGAACCGGATTTGCGCAAGCTGGTGGATTTTGGCTGGCTGGGTGTGATTGCGCGGCCGCTGTTCCTGTGGCTGAAGTGGACCTACAACCACATCGTGCCCAACTGGGGCTGGGCGATTCTGATCCAGACCGTGATCATCAACCTGGCCCTGCTGCCGCTGCGCATCTCGCAGATGAAGTCGATGCTGAAGATGCAGCGCGTGGCGCCGCAGATCAAGGTGATCCAGGAAAAATACAAGAAGTACGCCATGCGCGATCCGCGCAAGCAGCCGATGAACGAAGAGATCGCCGCGCTTTACAAGAAGGAAGGCGTCAATCCCGCGGGTGGCTGCCTGCCGTTGGTGATCCAGATGCCGTTCCTGTTTGCCTACTACCGCATGCTGGGTGTCGCGCTGGACTTGCGCCACGCGCACTGGCTGTGGGTGCGCGATCTGTCGTCCCCGGACCCGTGGCACATCCTGCCGATCGCCGTTATCATCACCATGCTGTTCATGCAACGCATGACGCCGCAGGCGGGCATGGACCCGGCGCAGCAGAAGATGATGAACCTCTTCATGCCGGTGATGCTGGGCTTCATCAGCTGGAACCTGGCGGCGGGGCTTTGCCTGTACTGGTCGATCGGCAACCTGATCGGTATCGTGCAGCAAACCATAATGAACCGCACCCCGCTCGGCCGCGAAATGAGGGAAATGCTGGAGAAACGCGCGCGCAAGAAAGATAAGTAGCTTTCAGCCGTCCGCTGTCAGCGTGCGGCCAGGAAGCAGTTGTCCCATACCGTAAAGGGCTTCGGGAATTTTGGGGACAACCGTTCTTCGAGGATTCGTGGACGCGTTAGCCGAGAGCTGACGACGAATGACTGAGAGCCAACGCCATGCCCATGCCCGACAAAATCGCTGCCGCCAATAAGATCAACGAACTTCTGCGGGGGGTTGTGGTCAACGCCGGCCTGCGCCTGAAATACCGAATCACGGTGGACCCGCCGCTCGGCGAGGAGCGTGACTGGGAGAGGCCGGAAATCCTGGTGGAATTTGCCGGCCCCGATTCTCCCCTGATGCTTGAGCGGGGCGCCGAGTTGCTGCGCTCGATCGAACTGATCGCTCTCGAAATGCTCCGCCTGCCCGGCAACGAGCACGAAAAAATCTCCTTCGACTGCATGAATCACCGGGCCATGCGCCTGGAAGAGCTGCGTATGGCGGCAGGCGTCGCCGCCGAGAAGGTCCGGAAGACGGGCGCGCCCTACAAGTTTGCCCCCATGTCCTCGCGCGAGCGCCGTATCGTACATCTCGCGCTGCGCGACCAGGCAGACCTGCGCACCGAGAGCGAGGGCGAAGGCTTGCGGCGCTACGTTGTCGTTTATACGAAGGACTACAAACCGGCGGGGAAGCCGGGGTACCGATCCGTTCCGTAGCGATTCTCTACTCTCAGACTCCTTACTCGACTCGTTACAATCTCCCCGTGAACCTGGACGACACGATCGTCGCCATCGCGACCCCGCCCGGCCGGGGCGGCATCGGGGTCGTCCGCCTGGCGGGACCGGATGCGCGATCGATCGCCAGCGGGATGCTTCGGCTGAAGCACGAGCTCCAGCCCGGGCGCGCGATCTTTGGTGAATTGATCGAACCGGACCAGGAACCACGCGGGGACGGCCGTCCCCGGCCGTCCAGGCCGAGCGGGAGCTCGGCTCCGATCTCAGACGGCACCACCCCCGGCACCCGCATCGACGAAGTCATCGTCACCTATTTCCGGAAGCCGCATTCCTACACCGCCGATGACGTCGTCGAAATCTCCGCACACGGCTCACCGATCGTATTGCGACATATCGTGGAACTGGCTCTCGCTCGTGGCGCGCGACTCGCCGAGCCCGGAGAATTCACCATGCGCGCCTTCCTCAACGGCCGGATGGACCTTACGCAGGCCGAAGCGGTCCGCGACCTGATCGAATCGCAGACTCTGTTTCAAGCGAAGGTGGCAGCGCAACAACTGGAGGGCGCGCTTTCAAAACGCCTGAAACCCATCAAGCAGAAGCTGGTCGAACTGATCGCTTTGCTCGAAGCCGGCATCGACTTTGCGGAAGACGACGTTTCGATCGCAGCGGATGCGACCATTCTCGAACAGCTCTCGGCGGTGCGCGCGCCGCTCGCCGAACTCGCCGCCAGTTTTGCGTACGGAAAGATCGTGCATGAAGGTCTGACGCTTGCGATTGTCGGCCGTCCGAACGTCGGCAAGTCGAGCCTGTTCAACCGGCTGGTCGAGCGGGAGCGAGCGATCGTCACCTCCACACCGGGCACCACACGCGATCTCGTCAGCGAGACCGTCGCCCTCGGTGGAATACCTGTGCAGCTCGTGGACACAGCCGGCATTCGTCGCGCGCTCGACGAAGCGGAAAGCATTGGGATTCGCAAGTCGATGGAAGCTCTCGCCCAGGCCGATCTGGTTCTAGTCGTGCTGGACGCATCGCGGCCGGTCGCTGCCGAGGATGCGGAACTTGTGGGGCAAGTCGCCGAACGCCCGGCGATCGTTGTAGAGAACAAGGGGGACGCCGTCAGTTCTCAGTTCTCGGTTCTCAGTTCTCAGTTGCGTCGAGTCCGAACATCGGCGCTCACCGGCGAGGGCATCCCGGAGCTTCGCGCCGAAATCCTGCGGCACCTTGGCGGTGAGATGGGGGTGCAGGCTGAGACTGGATTCCTGACCAATGTGCGTCATCAGAGCCTGGTCCGCGATTCCCTGACTGCCCTGGTCGCGGCCAACAGCGCGGTCGCGCACAAGATTCCCCACGAGATGCTTCTCCTTGACCTCTACCATGCGCTTCGTCCGCTCGATGAGATGACCGGGGCCACCACCACCGATGACATCCTCAACCTGATTTTCAGCACCTTCTGCATCGGAAAGTAAGGTCAGGACCCGGGCGGTCCAGCCCGACAGGGTCTGGAAACCCTGAAACTCAGTGCGCAAGGTCGTGACAACCGCAGGCCGCACCCACTTCTGCCCTGGCCGGACGAGCAGGCTAGGGGCGGCTCGTGGCATCGCCCCGTACAAGATACTCACGAGGCTGGGTCCCGGAGGCGTAAACACGTGTTCAAAATGCGGACAGAATCTGCGCGCCCGACACGGATCATCCTGAGGTGGACGTGCCACCGTCAAAGCGGGAGCCACTGCCACCGACCAGTTTCAGGTCTCGGCGGTGGGCAGATCTTTCAGCAACACCATCAAACCGGCGGCTTCAGGAAGAAGCGGCCCGGGTACAGATTGCCTCATTGCACAAGCAAGGGAGCGACCAGAAATTCCGGACGTACTCTCGACAAGCATAGTCTAGGCGCCGGTGGGAGTTCCGGCGACCGCCCGCAGACCATTGCGCGATCGGGCAGCGGCTTTATCACCACCGGCGCTTTCCGGCCAACCGCAGCCGAGGGCGGCTCCTCTGGAGAATTGCTTCGCAACTTGATACATTCGAAAGAGTCCCGCCGGCCGGAGAAGGCATGTCCCTGGTGGTCAAGCTCGAAGACGATCTAGGTGAACGCAGCGAGTGGGTGATGTTGCACGGAGTGATCCCGGCACACGACGAGCGTGAGTTCCCGGTGCTGCGCTGTATCGACCCCTTCGGAAAGACGGTCTTTAATCATCTGCAGGCGGAGGCGTTTCTCGAGGAGTGGGAGCGCGTCCAGGATCGCGCCCGGGACGATTCGCAACGCGAGGCCTGGCAGAGGGTCAAAGAAATGGCGGAAATCTGCAAGTCGGATCGCGATTTGTATCTAAGATTCGTCGGACACTGAGCGAGATCACGCGCGCTTACGACATCAGCTCTGAACCGCTACTTCGACAACCCTCCCAGCGCTTCCCGGAACAGCACCTCGAACGAGCCGGTCTTCCCCGCCTTCGCGGCGCTGGCCAGAGTCTTCTCCGCCGCCGCGCGCTGATATCCCAGGTTTAGCAACGCCGAGAGCACGTCTTCCTCGACTGCGCTCAAGACCGAGGCGGCCGGTTCCTGGCCGACCGCCTGTTGGGGCAACTTGTCGCGCAACTCGAGCACCATGCGTTCCGCCGTTTTCCTTCCGATGCCTGGGATGCGCGTCAGTTGCGCGATGTCGTTCCCGCGGATCGCGCCCACCATCTCGTCGGCCGGCATGCCGCTCAGGATTGTGATCGCCAGCTTGGGGCCAATCCCGCTCACGGTGATCAGTTTTTCAAAGAGTTGCTTCTCGCCGGGACGAAGGAACCCGTAGAGCGCGATCAGGTCTTCACGCACATGGGTGTGGATGTGGAGCGCGACCTCGCTGCCGACGCCGGGCAAATCCGAAAACGTCGGAATGCTGATGGTCACGTCGTATCCCACGCCGGCGGTTTCGACAATGGCCTGGTTCGGATGCTTGGTCAGCAACTTTCCCCGAAGATGAGCAATCATGCCTGGCGACATTGTAGCCGGGAAGCGAGCGGTTGGCAGTTAGCACTTGGCATCTGGCGAGAGAGAGTTCGCGTGCGGCTAGAACCGGAACAAATACGACACCTTCACGAAAAACAAGCGCCCGTCATTGATCAGCCGGTCCCGGCTTCGCAGCAGGCCCGCATTGGGATCGGACGTCAAATGCGGATCGATGTTCTGGAAATCGCTGTTGTAACCGACATAAATCGCGGTTCCCGGATGGACCAGATACGTGACCAGAAAGTCTCCGTTGAGCTGCTTGCTGGTTGGCAGCGAGGTGAGAGAAGAATTGGCCAACGTCGCCGTGTATTGCAGGATCATGCGGAAGGACAGCTCACGGTTGAATTGCCAGTTCCACTTGGTCCGGATGATGTGGTTATTGAAGATGCCTGATCCGGTTTCACGGTCGCGCAACCGGGAAAACAAGTAGATGTTGTCGATTCTGAGCGCGGAGAGCGGTCGCATGGAAACACCGGCGCTAGCATTGTCCGAGCGAGCCAGGAAGGGAGTGCAAGACGGAGCAAGACTGGGGGGCAGACCGGGGCACTCGGCCGGCGTTGGTGCGATGGGGGGAACAAAGTTCACACTGTCTCCCCACTGGTAAAAGCCCTGAAAATTCAACCATCGCAGGTAGCTAGTCCCCCAGAGGATCGAACTGTCGTGTTCGTGGTAGTCGCGGACCGCCGGGAGCGCAGGAAAGTCAGTGGGTCGGAGCTGCTCGTGAAAATCCGTGTACGGATACAACGTCAGGTAACTCTGCCCTTTGAATCGAAAATTGAGACTGGGATCGGTCAGCCGATCGAGACGTGTCCCGTCATGCGCCCACACCCAGTCGGTGCGCAGCGAAGGACCCCAGGACACCAGGGGCCCGTCTTGTGGCCGGAAGCGGTAGTCGAATTCGTTGAAAACGTCGCGGATGTCGACCCGATTCACGAATCCCGGCAAGGTCGTGAATCCGGGACTGAAGTCTTTGTAGGTTGCCTCATAGCTGGTGTGCACGCCGGAGTAGGTAGTGTCGACGTAGGAAGCTGGCCCGGCCTGGTAAGCGCCACCCGGAACCTGGGTGGCGCTCACCACGGACTGTAGAGTAGCCGTCCAACTGGGCGTGAACTTGAGGCGGCTGTCGATGCCCCCGATGCGGTTGAACCCAGCCGCCGCCGGATACTCCTCATCGCTGTAGATTGCGCCCACGCTCGACTGCCTGAACAGGTCGCGGCTGACGCGTGCCACCGTGAAATATTGGCGCGAGCCAGCCAGCGGATCCGAGGGCGCCACCCTGAGCCCGGGCGCGCGGTCGTCCGCGGTAAGCACTCCAATGGAATAGGGGCCTAACTTTCCGGTGAGCCGCGCACCATAGCTCGGGTCCACAATCTGCCGCGTAAAAAACAGTTCGATCGGGGTGCGCAAGTTGTCGGCGTTCTCGATGAAGAAAGGCCGCTTCTCGGGGAAATAGACAGCGAAGCGCTGGTTGACGGTGACCTGGGGATCTTCGGATTCCACCTGGCTGAAATCGGGGTTTGCGGTCAAATCGAGCACCAGGCTGTCTTTCAGGATGATTTTCGAATCCAGGCCGAACGTGCCGCCGATCGCCCGATGCTCGAAGTGCGGATGGCTGAAATCACGGTTGTCCACATCGCGAAAGGAGTTGAGGAGTCCGTACGGGATGAACTGCAGGTTTCGTCCAGGCGAAATCCCCTCCAGCCCGGTCAGCGTGGCTGCCTGCCCCAGCCGCCCCTCGAACCGGTGGGAGATCTGCGGCCAGAACGAATCTTCATTCTCGCGAATAATTCCACGGTAAAGGATGATTCCCCAGGACTGGTCTCTGGCAGCCGGAAAACGCAGGCTCTTGAACGGAATCGCCATCCAGGCCACGTAACCTTCAGGAGTCACCCTGCCCTGCGAATACCACAGTGTGTCCCAGGATGTGTCGAAGTTACCGCCGACTTCTTCGTGGGGCGTCTCGCTCCAGATCGCGTCCCATTGCACGCCCAGGGGATTGACCTGGAACGTGTACGCCCGGCGTCGGTCGTGAAAGGTGTCCACCATCACTTCGACGGTGTCGTCTTCACTCACGTCTTCGCGGCGGGCCTCATGCGCTCGCATCTTGCCGGGTTCATCGAAGCAGACGAACACGACGTAGAGGTTCTTGGCGTCGTACCCTAGGTAGGCCTCGGTGCGCTGGGAAACGGGCGCCCCGTCATGGGGATCGCGCTGTGAAAAGCCGCTTACCTTGGACATTTGCCGGGCGACATCGCCCTCCGGCTTCATGCTGAGGAAGTCATCGACGGACGGTCCGCGGGAAAGCCGGGGGATCAGGATGGCGGGCGGTCCCAGGGTACTCTGATCGGGAACTTGAGGTTGCGGACTCGGGGGATCGCCCGGCGGGAGGGGCGCAGGTTCCGAGAGCGCTCGAGAACGCGGCAGCGCATGCTGTTCGGACGCCAGCATCGGCGCGGAAGCCCACGCGCCACCCCCAGGTCCGGCCCATAGCAAGCTACCGAGCGGAGACAGCACGCCGGCGATCAATAGTCGTCTGACGAAAGAGCCGTACACCCAGGCACTCGCCCCGAAATCAAGATTCGTTCATGGTGCACCCTGCCCCCCACAGGGTAGCTGAGCAAGATACACCATCTGTCGGTGGTTCCCAAGTGTCGGAGGGGGCTCATCCGGGGTGTTCGGCCTTCGAGCTGCCGGCCAACAGCGACTAGAACAGTGAACTCTGCCGGCGGTTCGGCGTGATCCCAAAGTGCTCGTAGGCGAGCATGGTGGCCACACGCCCCCGCGGCGTGCGGTTCAGGAAGCCAATCTGGATCAAAAAGGGCTCGTGGATTTCCTCAATCGCATCGGCTTCTTCCGCGAGCGCGGCCGCCAGCGTGTTCACGCCGACCGGGCCACCTTGGTACTTCTCGATGATGGTTAGCAGGAGCTTGCGGTCCACCTCATCGAAGCCGTGCTGGTCGACCTCGAGCATTTGCAGGGCCGCTTGTGCGGTTGCCTCGTCGATCTTTCCGCCGCCACGCACTTGAGCGTAGTCACGCACCCGCCGCAGCAGGCGATTGGCGATGCGGGGAGTGCCGCGGGACCGGCCGGCAATCTCGGCGGCTCCCTGGTCATCGATCGCCACCCCCAGAATCTCCGCGGAGCGTTCCACGATGATCTGCAGATCCTGGTGCGTGTAGAACTCCAGTCGCACCAGGATGCCGAAACGCGAGCGGAGTGGCGCTGTCAGGAGTCCAGCCCGGGTGGTTGCGCCGACGAAAGTGAACGGCCTCACGTCCATGGTGTGGGTGCGGGCAGAGGGCCCCTGGCCAATGATGATGTCGAGTTTGTAGTCTTCGAGCGCCGAATAGAGGATTTCCTCCAGCGCGGGCTGCAGACGGTGCACCTCATCGATAAAGAGCACCTGCTTGTTCTGCAGATTGGTGAGGACCGCGGTCAAGTCACCCTTGATCTGCAGCGTGGGTCCGGAGGTCTGCTGAAACGCCACGCCCAGTTCGTTGGCGATGATGTTGGCCAGCGTGGTCTTGCCCAGCCCGGGAGGCCCGTAGAGCAGGACATGGTCCATGGCCTCGCCGCGCGAGCGTGCCGCCTCGATGGCTACCGCCAGGTTCTCCTTGACCTTGGCCTGCCCGATGAACTCGGCGAGCCGTTGCGGGCGCAGCTTGAGTTCAAACGAAGAATCATCCTCGACCGGGGCTGCCGACACCAGCCGTTCTTTCAGGTTGGGAGTGTTCTTTAGAGTGGCCACACTACGGCGATAGTAAAGCGAAAGGGGCGCCGAAGCAATGCCGGGTTATGGGGCAGTGCGGTCGGGAACGGCTCGCTGTGCAGCACTCGTTCGAGTGTGGTTTCCGACACCGGAGGCCTCTATTGGATGACGCCCAACTTCACTCCGAGAAGTTTTGTCTCATCGAACCAAGCTGTCTTGCGGCCGAACCACGTGCCCGGGCGGACGAGCCCGAACCGTTTGCAAGCGCGGTTCAGATCGGGCGTGCGCATCAGAAATGCCAGCGGGCAGTCTCCGAAGCTGATGAGCCGCGCCGCCAGCCGGGAGCCTTCGTCCGAGGGCGTGGCGAGCATCACGGGGGTGCCGGGGAAGTGGGCCAGCCGGGCGCCAAACTCCTTATGCTCTTCGATTCCCGGGGCTCCCCAGCCATATGCTTTTCGGAACCATGAGACCGCGCCCTTCCAGTCCTTGACTCCGAGCACGACAATTCCGATGCCCGTCAGCCCAATCTCCGGGATGGTTCGAGAGGGCGGTACACGCAACCCCCGTCGGGTCTCGTCTTGAATCATGAATGGCAGCAGGGCTCCCGCAGCGCCGGGCCCGGCCGTGGCTGTCTGCCAGCGGAGGGTGGTCCCATCGATCTTCTTCCGGCCGCCCGGCTCCGGTGCCGTGACTTCAATGCTGGCCGCTTTCAGGCGCTCGACCTCTTGCTGAATGTTCGAGGTGTGGACCGCCCAGGCGCACGCTCCGGCGTCCCCCTGCATGAGCTTAATCCAGCCTGCCAGATTTCCACAGGCGCCCTCGACCGGCTTCGTGGGTGCGATCAGTTCCAGGTAGGAGCCATCGTCGAATCCGATGAGCGCCATGTGCGTGACACCATTCGCGTGGAGCCCGCCATAGTCCGTCGCCAGTCCAGCATGGGCGAAGGCCTTCTGCAGGCCTTCCAGAGAGCTGCCGCACACGGTCGCGTGATCGACCACGATTTTCATGTCTGTCCTTGATCGAGGACTCCAGCGTTGCGCAGCGAAAACGTGTTCAGCGCGCGCACAAACATCCCTTGAGCAGCCTGAAGAACTCCATCCGTCTCCGGCCTTGGTTTGGTGGACCCTGCATATTCCTTGGCGGAAAAAGGGTATGCACTGTTCTACAATCCTGGAGTGTTCAGACTCCCTTCCCGCCGCTTGGCATTGCTGTTTGTAACCGCTGCCAGCGTTTCAGCCGCCAGCCAGACCACTCCCCGGGCGCCTGCCGTTGAGAATACCCCGAAGTCAACTGACCCTGCGCTTGTGACCTGCGGCGACAAACCTCCCTTCACCTCGCGCACTGTGCGCGGCGACACGCTGGTTTCTCCTGATGGAAAACACCGAGCCTACGCCGAAGTGGAAGCCACGGCGCTGCATGCGCAGCGGCCTGCAGGCTACACGGGTCCGCTCTGCGTAAACAACTCACGCTTATTGGTTGCCGCAGAAACTGGCGAGTTCAAGATCAGCTTTCTTCAAGAGCCGGCCGACGTCGAAAGCGGAAACTCACTGCGACTGATCGACTGGTCCTCCGACAACCGCCGTCTTCTCGCCGAACTCGCCGAGTGGCAATACGATCAGCCGAGCGCGACCCACAGCGTTCTCGTCTACGACGCGCGCTACGGCACCTTCCAGCAGCCGGACCTCGGCCATGCTCTGGCCAAGACTTACAGTCGAGAGTGCTCGTTTGACTTCCGCATTCTGGGATTCGATGGACTGGGGACAATTGCCCTCGAAGCCCAGCCGTTGTCGCCGGAGGAGGAAGAGGTTCTGGGGGTTTCGAGTTGTTCGAAGAAGAAAACCTATTTTGAGATGGACCGCGCAATGGAAACGCTGGTCTCGGTACCGGAGCTTCCGAAACTTCAGCACAACGCCAAGGTCGAGGCCGCGTCCAAGTAGGCCAAGCTGAATCGGCGATGGGCCGGTGCAGGCCTTGGTCTCAAGCCCCTTCAAAATTTCAAAATAAAGAAAGGGCCGCTCCATCCGCCGCCCACCATCCGCCGCCCACCCTCCGCCGCCCACCCTCCGCCGAGAACTGAGAACCTAAGCTTCTACTCCTCCTCTTCTTTGACCTCGCCGCGCTCCGACCTGGCTTTCTCAATGATCTTCTCCTGCAGCTGCCCGGGTACGATGTCGTAGTGATTCATCTCCATGCTGAAGCTGCCGCGCCCTTGCGTCATGGACGTGAGGTCGGCCCCGTAGGTCAGCATTTCCGACATGGGCACCTCGGCTTTCACCACCGTGTTTCCACCCTTGTTATCCATACCCTGAATGCGTCCGCGCCGGCTGTTCAGGTCCCCCATGATCGAGCCCGCAAACTCGTCGGGCGCCGTGATTTCCGCAGCCATGACCGGCTCGAGCAGGGTCGGCTTCGCAATTTCCATGGCTTTCTTGAAGGCAATGCGCCCTGCCATCTGGAACGACAGGTCGTTGGAGTCGACGTCATGGTAGGACCCGTCGTAAAGAATGACTCGGAAGTCCACCACCGGGAAGCCTGCCAGATATCCGCGCGCCGCCGCGTCGCGAATGCCCTTCTCGACGGCCGGAATAAAGTTCCTGGGAATCGACCCGCCGAAGATGTCATTGACGAACTCGAATTCCCCGCCCCGCGGCAAGGGTTCCATCTTGATCTTGCAATCGCCGTACTGTCCGTGGCCGCCGGTCTGCTTCTTGTGACGCCCCTGCACGTCCGCCTTGCCGCGGATGGTCTCGCGGTAGGGAACCTTCGGCGCCTTCAAGTTTACTTCGGTGTGGTAGCGCCTCTTGAGCTTGGAGACGATGACCTCGATATGCTGCTGTCCCGTACCCGCAATCAGGAATTCCTTGGTTTGCGGATCACGGAAGAAGCGCAGCATCGCGTCCTCCTCCATCAGCTTGTGGATTCCGGGGCCAAGCTTGTCCTCGTCGGCGCGACTCTTGGGCTCGATGGCAAAGGTGATGGCCGGCTCGGGCAGGTTCACCTTGGGATACTGGATGGGTGCCGACTTATCGCCCAAAGTGTCTCCGGTGAGTGTGTCTCGCAGTTTCGCCACGGCGCCGATGTCCCCCGCGTGCAGCTCGTTCACGGCAACGAAATTCTTGCCCTGCATCGCCGAGATGTGTGCCAGCTTCTCCGCCGAGTTGCGGGTGAAGTTCTGCACCGAAGCCTCGTTCTTCAGCACTCCGCTGTACACCTTGAAGTACGAGATGCGTCCGGCAAAGGGATCAGACACGGTTTTGAACACGTACAGCGAAAGTGCGTCGGAGTCGGCCACGTGGCGTTCGGGCGCTTGCCCATTGCTGCCTGCGGCGCCCTGGAGTGCCGTGTGTTCGGTCCCGGCCGGCGTGTAATCCACCAGGAAGTCCATCAGTTTGTCGACGCCGACGTTTCCAAGGCCGGAGGTAAACAAGACCGGAAAGATCTTGTCCTCGCGGATGGCGTCATGCAGCGCAGGAATCAGGTGTTCTTCCGGAATCGTGCCTTTGTCGAAGAACTCTTCCATCAGCTTGTCGTCGCCTTCGGCAATCAGCTCCACCAGCTTCTCGTGTGCCTCCTGCGCCGCCGCCGCCAGATCGGCAGGGATCTCGCTTTCCTTGCCTTTTCCACTGCCACCCAGTTCGTAGGTGTAAGCCTTCATCTTCACCAGGTCGACGACACCGGTGAAATTCTTCTCCTTGCCGATGGGGAACTGGAGCGGAACCACAGCACGACCGAACGCGTTGTTCAGCGATTCAAGGACGCGTTCAGCATCAGCGCGGTCGCGGTCCATGCGGTTGACCACGATCACGCGCGGCAGGTTGATTTCTTCCGCATAGCTCCAGACGCGTTCCGTGACAACCTCGACGCCCGCCACGCCGTCGACCACCACCAGCGCCGCCTCCACCGTGGGCAGCACCGTTTTGGCCTCGTGCACGAACATGTTGAACCCGGGGGTATCCACCAGGTTGATCTTGGTTTTGCCCCACTCGGCGAATGCAATGCCCGTCCCGATCGACATCTTTCGGGCAATTTCCTCCTCGTCGTAATCGGTGGGCGCGGTCCCATCATCCACGCGGCCCAAGCGCTGCGTGGCGCCCGCGGTGTAGAGCGCGGCCGATACCAAAGAGGTTTTCCCTGCATGCCCGTGACCCACCAGGGCCACGTTACGGACATTTGCACCTTCGAAGACTTTCACGGGTTCGCTCCTTTTGCAGGCTTGGGAAGTAGAGAGAACCTCGGCCCGAGACAAGATTAGACACGATACAGGCCAGCCCAACATCACCTGCCGAAACTCTGGATGCTACCACGCCGGAAGTTGGCGCCTCAACCGGCATGTCTGGCCCCACCGGGCTCCCCGGGGGAACTATCCGGGAGCCGCGACGTCAACCACCAATCCGTTCTCGCTCGCCGGAGCATATGTAAAACCGAGGTGGGATTCACCCCGCAATCGGTTCCGGAGCCCAGAAAAAATGGAAAGACTCATTCCGTTGCTTATTTCACCCGGATGGCCTTGGCCGCCGTCACGCCGTCTTTCGCCCGGCCGCCCGAAGCCGCCACTCAGCAGCAAAACAGCCTGTATCAGCGTCTCGGCGGTTAGCACGCGATTGCCGCACTCACCGACGACTTCATCACCCATCTGGCGACCGATCCCCAACTGGGACGGTTCTTCACCCCCCTGAGCATCGATTCCAAGGTCAAACTCCGCCAGCCTGTGGTTGACTTCCTGTGCGCCGCCACCGGCGGGCTTTGCAAGTACACCGGACGCGACCCGAAGACCGCTCACACTGGCCTCAACATCTCGGAGGCGGACTGGAACAGCAGCGCGAAGTATCTGGTGGGCGCGCTCGACCAGTTCAAGGTTCCCGAGAAGGAGAGGACCGAGGTATGGACGGCCGTTTCCGGCTTGAAAGGCGATATCGTCGGGGGCTGACCGGGCCGATAGGACAGGCGTTTCGCCCGCTCGGGATGTGGCCCCGCTCAACCTGGCGCGCTCCTCGCTAAACCTCTTCCCATGAGCCCGGAACAGCCAGGCTCCTGTCTTTCAGACCCCTCTGCGACCTGCCCCACCTGCCCCGTCTGGGGGTTGTGCGGAGCCCTAAACTGCCCTATGCTTACGGGGACGAATCAGCTTTTGCGTCCCGGGGTTGGCTGGCCGTGGATGGAGACGTGAAGGTCCTCCTCCTTCGTTGGGAAACAATGCATCGTCTGACCGCCAAGTTGCTGCTGCTGGTCCTGTTTGCGGGGACGTTCGCGTGCTTTGCGTGGGCACTACCCATGCAGGCTTCGGGCGCACACTGTAACCGCAAGCCGCTGCAAGCTCCGGCGGGAGACGTGCCGAGTTGCCACCATCAGGCAAATGCGGGCCCCGATCGCGGGTCGGCGGCAACCGACAGTTCCTCCGGGCGAGCCTTCAGTCGAAGGCAGTGTTGCGACGGCCATGCATGCTGCCGGTCTACGGTCGGCTCGCAATGGGCCCAGGTTCCGCTGCGGGGGTCGTTTCGAGTAGTCGACCAGGCCGCAGCCATCATTTGCGAGGCGGGCCCGCGATTCCAAAGTTTTGACCTCGCCGCTTACCACCCTGCCCGTGCTCCTCCCACACTGTAAAACCCAGTCATCCTAGGCCAGTTCCCCCGGGAGGGTTCTTGGTTGCTTCTTGGCGCCGTGTACGCGCGGACTCTTAGAGTTCGGCTTTAGCGGCCCGGGCGCCACCTGCTCCCCAGACCTGAGAACGTTCCGAACTTTGCCGCCTTGGGGCCGTTTTCGCACAGTTTTGTCGAGGACACATGAGAAGGAACCTGGTTCGAACCATTCTAGGCGCCACCGTGCTCCTGTTCGCGGTCGCCGCCAGCGCCACAATTTTCGGATCGGTCCACGGCCTGATCCACGACCCGCAACACCGTCCGGTTCAGGACGCGAAGGTCACGCTGCGCGCCACCACCTCGGACTGGACCGAATCCGCCGCCAGCGACAACTCCGGCGAGTTCCGCTTCGAGAACCTACCGCTCGGTGAATACCGGGTGACGGTTGAAGTGCAGGGGTTCTCCCCGGAAGAACAGACCTTTGTGCTCGCTTCCGGCCGCGACGCCAAGCCACATTTCTCCCTCACGGTGGCCCGAGCCGCGGAGACGGTTGAGGTACAGGACATCGATCCGGGCGTGAATCCCGAATCGTCCACCAGCACCAACATCGTGAGCCGTGCCGCCATCAACGAGACGCCCGGCGCCGACGGGACGAACAGCCTGACCATGATCACCAATTACACGCCCGGCGCCTACTTGGTGCATGACCAGCTGCATATCCGCGGCGGACACCAGGTTTCGTGGTTGCTCGACGGCGTTCCCGTGCCCAACACCAACATCGCGTCCAATGTGGGCCCGCAGTTTGATCCCAAGGACATCGATTACGTTGAAGTCCAGCGTGGCGGGTTTAACGCCGAGTACGGCGACCGCACTTACGGAGTCTTCAACGTGGTCACGCGCTCCGGGTTCGAACGCGATCGGCAGGGAGAGCTGGTGCTCGGCTATGGCAGCTACAACAACAGCAACCCCCAGATCAGCCTCGGGGACCATAGCGAGCGCTTCGCCTGGTACGGCAGTCTCTCGGGCTATCGCACGGACCTCGGCCTGGAGACTCCCAGCGCCGAGAATCTCCATAACCAGGCCGCGGGTCTGGGTGGCTTTGGTTCCCTCATCTTCAACCAGTCTCCGTCCGACCAGCTGCGGCTTGTGACTTCGGTGCGCAGAGATCACTACCAGGTGCCCAACCAGGCCGACCTCGAAGCGCAGGGCTTCCGCGACGTGGAGAACGAACGCGATGCCTTCGTCAATTTCTCATGGCTGCACACGGCAGGAAGCGGGGTCGTGCTGACGGTCTCGCCCTTTTATCACTTCAATCGCGCTCACTACCTGGGCGACTACACCGGCGTTTCCGATCCGAATGTCTTGATCCCCGAGGATGACCGTGGTTCCAACTATGTGGGCGGCGTAGTCTCGGTCTCCTACACGCGCGGCCGGCACAATGCTCGTGCCGGACTCCAGGTCTTCGGCCAGCGCGACAACCAGCTGTTCGGGATCAAGGCCGGCGATGGCACCGTGAACGTGGCGCCGCAGCGCGAAACCTTGTGGGGCAATGTGGAAGCCGTGTTCCTGGAAGATCAGTACAAGCTGACGAGCTGGCTCACGCTGAACGGCGGCGTGCGACTCACCCACTTCGGGGGAACCGGCACCGACACGCTGCTGGGCGGCAATCGCCCGATCAGCGAGAACGCCGCGGACCCGCGCCTGGGAGGGGCTCTCCAGATTCCGAAGCTCCACTGGGTCGCCCGCGCGTTCTGGGGACGCTACGACCAGGCCCCTCCTCTTCTCACTGTCTCGGGACCGCTCCTTGGCCAATGCAACGCCGCGGACTGCGGCTTTCTTCCCCTCCACGGCGAGCGGGACGAGCAACGGGAATTCGGACTCACCATTCCCCTGGCGGGCTGGACTTTCGATGTCGCCAACTTCCGTACCGCTGCGAAGAACTTCTTCGACCACGACGTGCTCGGCAACTCCAATATCTTTTTCCCGCTGACGGTTGACCGGGCCCGGATCCATGGCTGGGAAGCGACCGTCAATTCTGCACGCATCGCCGGGCGCGCCCAGTTCCACTTTGCCTTTTCGCACCAATATGCAGAAGGTGCCGGCGCGGTCACCGGAGGCCTCACCGACTTCTCACCTCCCGGCGGAGGATCCTTCTTCCTCGACCATGACCAGCGCGACACTGTGAGTACGGGGCTTAACCTGAACCTTCCGAGGCGCGCGTGGAGTGCGATCAACGTCAACTACGGTTCGGGATTCCTCGATGGCGATGGTCCCGGCCACCTGCCGGCGCATACCACGGTCGATCTGGCGCTCGGCAAATCCTTCGGGGAGAACTGGAATCTCCGCTTCAGCGCGTTGAATGTCGGCAACAACCACTACAGGCTCGACAACAGCAACACTTTCGGCGGATCCCACTTCACGAATCCCCGTGAATTCGCGTTCCAACTGAAGTACCGCTTCCACTTTTGAGGTCAATCGATCGGGGCGGCTCCCAAGAGCGCCTCGCGGGACTTGGCTCGCGGGACTTGGATTGAAGGGCAGGGTTGGCGGGGGCATTTCCAGAGAGGTCTTCTCCAACACTTTCTGGATCGCCGCGCGCAGCTCCTCGTAAGGCAGCGCTCCCGGGTGGTAGAAGGCGATCTTGCCGTTGCCATCCACCAGCACCAGGGTTGGCGTGGTGCTCGCCCCGTACACCTTGAAATTCTCTTGACTCACCGGCACAGATGCTCCTTGCAATCCTTCGTAGTACTGCTGCCACACCCGGTTGATGTAGGCCAACTCGGTCTTGGGAGTGGCGTCCTCGCCATCGGCGGCATAGCCGTAGCGTTGGGTCGGAGCAAGAATGATCAGGCTTTTGAACTCGGAGCGCAGCCGTGCCAGAATCGGCGCCTCTGCCTTGCAGTCCGCGCACCAGTGCGCCCAGAAGAACAGCAACCAAGGCGAGCCCTTGAGCTGGGAGAACGAGGCAGGCGGCGAACCCAGGTACTCGCCGGTTTTGAGCGCAGGCGCAGGCTGTCCGACGAAGGTGAGCAGATTCAGATTCTTGCGCAGGCGCGCGGCGATCGAGGTATTTCCATACATGCGCAGAGAGTGATGCAGCAGCGCGATGCCGGCTGTCTTCTGCCCGCGTGCTGCCAGCGCCAGCGCCTGGACTTCAATCGCGGCACCGAGCGCGATCGGCAGGTGCGGTTCCGAGTCCAGGGCTCGACTCTTCAATTGCCGGACGGCCAAAGCCTGGGTCTGCTTGGCATAGCCTTCCGCCTGCGTGTATTGCTGCATGCCGAGCGCGGCCCGGCCCATCCAAGAGAGCGCTTCGAGATATTCGGGACTGATCCCGCGCTGAGCCTTATAGCTGCTCAACTGCGATTCCGCTGCGGAGAAGTTGTTCTGCGCGATTGCCCCGCGGACATCATCCACGATTCCCGCAAACGCGCCGGTGCTGATGACAAGCATGATACTCAACAGACGAAATGCCATGCCTTGATGATGAATGGAATCCGCGAAACTGACAAGCGCACCAAATACAAAGGGCGACCTTTCGGCCGCCCCTCGATTCGATTTTCTCCTGCGAAAGTGGTTTAGACAGCCTTCACGTTCTCGGCCTGCCAGCCCTTGGGGCCTTTGACCACATCGAACTGAACCTGCTGACCCTCCTGCAGGCTGCGGAACCCACCCGCTTGGATGGCCGAGAAGTGCACGAACACATCCTCGCCATTCTGGCGGCTGATGAAACCATAACCCTTGGCGTCGTTGAACCACTTTACTGTTCCTGTTTCCATGGTATTGCTTTGTTTCCTTTTTCTTAGATGTAGCGCTGAAACTCGCAGGACTGGTGCAGGCAGGTCACGCTGGTGAGCGGAGAAACTGCAGAGTGCATAGAACCGCAAAGATCAAACGCAGCTCTATTGTACTTTATATGCCTGAGGAATATCTACGTATTTCCACCTAGCTACCTTTAACCACTGTATTATCAGCAGCTTGCGGCGTGACTGCGCACCGCGACGGGGGTTGTGCCCAGGCAGTTTTTGCCGTTATTCCCGACCGCTACTCCTTCTTCATGGTATCGATCAACTGAAACAGCTGGCTTCGATCCACCACCTCTACGAACGGTGTTCCCGAACGCTTGCTGCTGACTACGTACAGGGTGGGAGTGTGCTGGAGACCGAGTTGGATCCCACGTTGGCGGTCGGCGTTCACCAGGGCCGCGAGTGTTCCTTCGGGGTCAACCACAAATGGCAGATCGATCTTGTGCGCGGCGGCAAACTTCTCCGCGAACGACCGGAGCGTGTCCTTGGTGATTTCCAGCTGATGCGCGAAGACGGTATCGCGGAACTGGTTGCCGATCGCCCTTGAATGCGTATCGAAGAAACGCGCCAGCACCGCCGCATCGTAGGCCCACGGATGCATCGGGAGCGGGAAGTCATGGCGCACGACGGGGATCTTGTAGGTGCGGGCGGCCTCTTCCACCAGCGGAGCTGCGCGCGCGCAGTCGGGACATTCCAGGTCCTCGAAGATCACGATCGCCACCGAGGCGCCCTTGGGTGGCCGTAGAATCGTCGCCTTGTCCTGCGCACCAGCCAGCGAGGCGATCCAAAGGACGGCAAGTAAACCGAGCTTTTTCTTCATACGTGAGTTGGATGCGGGGGATCCCGGATGCTGTTGACCCAGAATTTACTATCTATGGTAACCGAACGCGTCACCGGTGTCAGGTTTGTCTGCCGGCGCCCACGTCCGGAAATAACGAAGGGCGGCCGTCAGCCGCCCGTTCGCTTGAGGATTGCTGATTTACCGGGTGGTAACCACTTTCTCCTCGGCCATCATCGAAGAGATCGTTTCCAGAATGGCTTCGATGCTGCGCCCGGTATCGGTGGCGGCATCCACGGACGGATGCCGTCCGCCGTCGGCGTGCATCACCAGCACGCGCGTACCCTGGTGCGATTTCTTCACCATGTAGGGCAGGTGATGCCGGTCATTGCGGGTGAGGGTAGGTCCCAGAAGGACGAGATCAAAAGCATCGCTCCTCAGGGCCTGTTCCACGGCGTTGCGGCCAACCGCGGTCGTCACGTGGTGCCCGGCTTTCTGAATCGAATCGGCTTGCGACGCCAGGACCTCCGCGTCGCCCTCGCCATACAGAATCTTGAGCTTGAATGAAGAATTCGCCATGTGGGGTGCCCAGCTTTCCTTTCTTGACGCTGGCCTCACGGTAGCAACGCCTCCAGGCGCCGAGTAGGTCACCGAAGACCAAGACCGAGTGCGGGGAGCGTTGGCCCAAGACCCAGGGGCCGGACAAGGCCTGTTTGACCCTCTCCTGCCCCTCCTTTAAACTCAAGAGATTCAGTCGAGTACGAGCTGCTAACTATGGCGGACAGCATTCATATCAAGCTTCCCGACGGAAGCACCAAGGAAGTTCCCAAGGGCGCGACCGCGCTCGATGTGGCCAAGTCGATCAGCCCGCGACTGGCGGATGCGGCGCTGGTGGCAAAGACGAACGGCGACCTGATCGACCTCACCCGGCCGCTCGAAAAAGACACCGATCTACGCATCCTCACCGAAAGGGACCCCGAGGCGCTCGAGGTCTACCGCCATTCCTCGGCGCACCTGCTGGCGGCCGCCGTGCTGGAACTATTCCCGGAGACGAAACTCGGCCACGGCCCGGCGACCGAGAACGGTTTCTTCTACGACTTCTACCGTCCGACGCCCTTCACTCCCGAAGACCTCGAGAAGATCGAGAAGAAGATGCAGGAGCTGGCGCAGCAGAACATTCCATACGCGCGCGAGTTTCTGCCTCGCCAAGAGGGCCTCGAGAGGTTCAAAGGCGAAGGGGACTTCATGAAATGTCACTTCATCGAGCAGTTCACCAAGCCCGATGAAAGGATCTCGATTTATAAAACTGGCAAATTCCTCGACTTCTGCCGCGGGCCGCACATCCCGTCAACCGGCAAGATCAAGGCGTTCAAGTTGCTGAATATCGCGGGCGCCTACTGGCTCGGGGATGAGAAAAACCCCCAGCTGCAGCGCATTTACGGGACGTCGTTCTTCTCGAAGAAAGATCTCGACGCCTACCTGAACAGCATCGAGGAGGCCAAGAAGCGCGACCACCGCACGCTGGGACAGCAGCTCGACCTGTTCTCAATCCAGGATCTCGCCGGGCCGGGTCTGATCTTCTGGCATCCCAAGGGCGGCATCATCCGCAAACAGATGGAGGACTGGATGCGGTCGGAGTACATCGAGCGCGGTTACTCGCTGGTGTACACGCCGCACGTAGCCCGGCGGCAGTTGTTTCATACCTCAGGCCACGAGGGCTATTACGCTCAGAACATGTTCGATGCCATGGAGCTCGACGACGCCGAGTACCGCCTGAAGCCCATGAATTGTCCGGGCCACATCCTGATCTATAAGGACTCATTGAAATCGTACCGCGACCTTCCGGTCCGGCTGGGCGAGCTCGGCACCGTCTATCGCTACGAGCGCTCCGGCGTGATGCACGGCCTGCTGCGCGTGCGCGGGTTCACGCAGGACGATGCCCACATCTTCTGCACGCCGGAGCAAATTGAGGACGAAATCGGAGGCTGCGTGGATTTTGCGCTGGAGGTTCTGAAGGACTTCGGATTCGACAAGTTCCAGACCGAGCTTTCCACGTGGGACCCCAACGACCGCAAGAATTTCCTCGGCACCGAAGAGCAGTGGAACCTGGCCAACCGTTCGCTCGAAAACGCCCTGAAAAGGCGCAACCTCGAGTACAAAACCATCCCCGGCGAGGCGGCGTTCTACGGGCCCAAGATTGACGTGAAGCTGGTGGATGCGATCGGAAGGCTGTGGCAGCTCTCGACCGTACAATTCGACTTCAATCTTCCCCAGCGATTTGGTCTGGAGTACGTTGCCGAAGACGGGAGCCGCAAACAGCCGGTGATGGTGCACCGCGCGCTCTACGGATCAATCGAGCGCTTCTTCGGCGTGTTGATCGAGCATTATGGGGGTGCATTCCCGGTGTGGCTGTCGCCGGTGCAGGCGGTGATGATCCCGATCTCCGAGCGGCACGCGGAGTACGCGCACAAAGTCGCCGCACAACTGAAAGCTGCGGGGGTACGCGTTGAGGTCGACGCGCGCAACGAAAAGATGAACGCGAAGATCCGCGAGCACGCCCTGCAGAAAGTACCTTTTCAGCTGGTGGTCGGCGACAAGGAAGCCGAGGCGGGTACGGTGAACGTGCGAACCCGCGGCAAAGAGAAGACCGAAGACATGCGGGCAGGGGAGTTCGTGGAGAAGATCGGAAAGCTGATCGCGGAGAAGAGCCCGAAGCTATCGAGTTAGCTCTGCCGCTTAGTCCGGCAGGGAACCAGGTGGGGACGGCCGCCCTCGGCCGTCCAGGCCGTGCGCCAGCGCGGCAATTCTCTCCCCCTTCGGTACGGGTGGCGCATGGGTCGCTCCCGTCAAACGACGGTTGCTTCGAACCCCGCGCAGTGCACCGATACAAAATTCCTTTCGAGAGCTTCGCTCCGCCGGCCCTCCCCCGTACGTTCTAGCGCCGTAAGCTTCCCCATCTCGAACCCGACGACCAGCCACATTTCATCCCCTTCGTCACCCTCGGAGGAACCCTTCTCCCCGACTGGGCCCGGGATCCCGTCCTGGCTTCCTCGGTTCATCACCGCGGGCTTAGGCGAGCTAGACTCGGCCGGATGGCTCGGGGGCGGCCGTTCTCACGTGGTTGTACTATGTTGCGGTGCACGCACTCACAGAGAAGGTCTTCGACCACATCCGGCGGCTGGAGCTGCTGAAGGCTGGAGACCGGGTCGGCTTGGCCGTCTCAGGTGGCGCAGACTCTCTCGCCCTGCTGCGGGTATTCGTCGACCTGCGCTCCGAACTCGGAATCGTGCTCTCGATCGTTCACTTCAATCACAAGCTGCGCGGCAGGGAGTCGGACGGCGACGAGAAGTTCGTCACGGATCGGGCGCGAGAGCACCAGCTGGAAATCCATCTCGGCAGTGGAGACGTCGCCGCCCTGGCCTCCGCAAAGCGCCTCAGCCTCGAGACGGCCGCGCGCGAAATGCGATACGACTTTTTCCGAAAGCTCCTGCGGCCAGACGCTGACGGCTCTTTCCGACAGGACAAAATCGCTACCGGCCACACCCTCGATGACCAGGCTGAGACCGTGCTCATGCGAGTCACGCGGGGAACGGGCACGCGAGGACTGGGCGGAATCTACCCCAGGGTCGAACTGGAGGACGAATATGGGGAGGCGCCCGGCGAGGTGGTCCGGCCGCTGCTCTCGATTCGCCGCCACGAACTCGAGCAGTTCTTGCAGGACCTGGGACAGAGCTGGCGCGAGGACTCGAGCAACCGCGATCCGAAGTTTACCCGCAACCGCGTGCGCCACCTGCTGCTGCCGCTGCTTGAGCGCGAGTTTAACCCCTCGGTTGCGGAAAGTTTGGCCGAGCTGGCCGAGATCGCTCGAGGCGAAGAAGATTACTGGGAGAACGAGATTTCAGGATGGATCGGCACCGCGATCCACTGGTCGGAACCAGAATGGGCAGCGCGTTCGGGGGAAACGCCAGGCCTGGTGCAGTTGACGCCCTTCAACCCCGAGTTCCAACAACGCCTGCCGGAGCCCGGCTCGCGGGGGATGAATGCCTCGCTGGACCTGGTGTGGCTGCTCTCCGAGCCGTTGGCGGTTCAACGGCGAGCCGTGAAAGCCGTCGGCGATCTCGCCGGATTCCCGCTGGAATTCAAGCAGGTCGAACAGATCCTGCGCTTCGCGGCGGAGGAGACCAATTCTCGAAAACAATGGTCGCTGCCCCTCGGCTGGAAGCTCCTGCGAGAGCCCGAAGCGCTCACGTTCCTTACGCCCGACCTGCGCACCCAGGAACTGATTCCCACCGACTACGAGTATCCACTCCCCCTCCCCGGCCGGGCCATAGTGCCCGAGGCTGGCATCATGGTAGAAGCGATGCGTGTGAAATCGGGGCCGAAAACTGCGGGATACAATCCGGATCATCTGCTCAACCCGTCGTTGGTGTCGAAACAATTAGCGGTGCGGAACTGGCGGCCGGGGGACCGATTCTGGCCGGTGCACACAAAGTCTCCGAAGAAGATCAAGGAGCTGCTGCAGGAACGCCACATCACGGGAACGGAACGAAGACTCTGGCCAGTGGTGGTCAGCGGCGACGAGATCGTCTGGGTCCGCGGATTTCCGGGTCCGGCGCCCCTCCGGCCGACCGACGATGCCGCAGACGCTGTCTTGATTCGCGAAGTGCCCCTGGAAGAGTGAACGGGTTCGTTTGCGCGGGGAAGTATTTGGAGGCGCCACCCATGAACAGCAGTTCGAAAGCGGAGCCGTTGCGTCCCGTCATTTCCGCCGATCAGATCCAGAAGCGCGTGCGGGAGATGGCGCGCCAGATCTCCGATGACTACCGGGGCAAGACCATTCATGCGCTGGCGGTACTGGAGAATAGCTTCATTTTCATGGCGGACCTGGTGCGGGCGCTGGAAGTGCCCGTGGCCTGCACCTTCATCAAGCCGCGCTATGGTAAGCCGGAGAGCGGGACGTCGGATGTGATGGAAATCATGTTCAGCCACCAGCTCGACATCCGAGGCAAAGACTCTCTGCTGGTCGAGGGCCTGGTCCACTCGGGAGTGACCAGCGAGTTTCTGATGAACGATCTGCGGGCGCGGGGCGCCGCTTCGGTAAAGCTGGCGACCTTGCTCGACCGGCAGTGGGCACGCCGGGTCCAGCTGCAGCCGGACTACTTCGGCTTCCTGGTGGACGAGGCGTTCCTGATCGGCTACGGGCTGGGCAGTCCGGAACAGACCAACCGGAACCTCCCCTACCTGGCGGCCACAAGTCAAACTGCACCTGTGACTTAAGTCACGGAAAGAAGCCCAGCTTTTCCGGCTGCGGAACGAGTAGAATGACGGTCTAGGGAATTTGCCAATCCAAGCTCCCTCGGCCGGCATCTAATTGCGATGGAACGGCTTGGGTCAGGTCGTGTTTTTGGGCCCCAGAAGCTGCTTCAGAGGAGTTTTTGAGTGAATTCGACAGTCAAAACGGTCATCTTCTGGCTCGTGATTGTGCTCTCCGCGTTCCTGCTTTGGCAGGTGGTACGGACGGGCAGCAATGGCCAGAAGGAAAAGCCCATCAATTTCTCTCAGTTCCTCTCGGAGGTCGATCAGGGGAACGTGAGCGAAGTGACCATCACCGCACAGGAAGTGCGCGGTAAGTTCAAAGACCAGAGTGGTTTCAACACCATCGCCCCGGCCAACTACCCGGACATGATCAAGAACCTGCGTGACAAGGGTGTGAACATCAACATCCGCGACGTCACCAACGGCAGCTGGCCTCTGCAGCTGCTCGGGACCTGGGCGCCGCTGATCCTGCTGGCTGCCTTGTGGTTCTTCATGATCCGCCAGATGCAGACCGGCGGGAATAAGGCCTTGTCGTTCGGCAAGAGCCGGGCGCGCCTGCTCTCCATGCAACAGAAGAAGGTCACGTTCAAGGATGTGGCGGGCGTGGATGAGGCCAAGGAAGAGCTCCGGGA
>Ga0137415_10000182_pt1 | contig 53994 bp, 50 predicted proteins | sample CZODoug3_1_1_16f_FD_183082 | JGI IMG/M metagenome (GOLD analysis project Ga0137415, IMG submission 183082) | Vadose zone soil fungal communities from Angelo Coast Range Reserve, California, USA - CZODoug3_1_1_16fungal (Hybrid Assembly) | ecosystem: Environmental > Terrestrial > Soil > Vadose...
GGCGAGTTCGCCTGTATCTCGCGAAACTTCGCAACGGTCGCCGTGTTGTCGTAGTCGGCCTGGAGCTCCGCTGCGAGCGATAGCCAGGAGGTCAGCTCGGCGCCGTGCCGCGTCAGTCGATCAATCGCTGCCTGATGGGCGTCCACGGTCTCGGTCGCGGTGGCATCGAGCACCAGGGAAACCCCGTAGCCGCGACGCAGCGCGCTCAGACCCGTCTGCAGGATGCAGCCGTCCGTCATAAGCCCGGCGATGACAACATGTCGAACGTTCGTCGCCTCGATCGCCTGGGCGAAATCTGCGAACGAGAACGCGTCGAACGATCCTCCCCTGTAGACGATCGGATGATCACCCAGGACCTCGGCAAGCTCGGGGTAGATCACTCCCCGAGGATCGAGTTCCGGACCCATCGTGACCACCAACGGGACCCCGAAGGCGAGCGCAGTCTGGGCGAGTGCCCGCGCTCCGGCAGTGTTCTGCGCAATCGTCTGCGAGCCGATCATGCTGGCGAAGCCAGAGACATAGTCGATGAGAACGATCGCTGTGTTGTCAGCCGTGCGCCGCTCAATTTCGTCCACAGTGAAGTCTCTAGTCACTGCTGCTCCTTTCCTGGGGCCGGGTGCGGATCTTCTGAGCAGATGGGCTGCCGATGCGGCCACAGTGCGAGCCGCCGCGTAGCTGCCGAATCAGGCCATCAGGTCGCACGCAGCGCGCCGTCGGCACGACGTTCGCACCATCTGAGTCCCCGGGCGTTGCTGCACCCAGATGTCATCGGGCCTCGGTCACTCTTGTCGCAAGGTATGTATACATTGCCTACGAATCGAGGACAAGCGGCTCTCTCGCCGTCCTGCCGGCCATCTATTGTCAGTGCGAACGCCGCAGTATACATTGCATATGTCCGCCGCACGCAGCTCGCCCGCCACCGGCAGCGGACCGGCCCATCCCGTCACCTGGTGAATCACAGGCGAGCGCGGAGCCTCGCAAGTACACCGAACAGCGAGAGACATCGTGAGCGAACGCACCGAGCAATTCCGCCTCGTCAACTCGGGCGCCGTCATCGGGTCGGTCGAGGCGACCATCGCACCCGGACACGTCGACATCGTCTCCCACGTCGACTACGGGGGTCCGCGCACCGAGTTGCAGGAGACCATCCAGCTGGATGTCCACGACGTCCCTACTGAATGGCGCGTGACCGGCACGTCGATGAAGGGTGAGGCGATATCGGAGGAGTTCAGACGGTCCGACGGATCGCTGACTTGGCGCAGCTCCACCGAAGAGGGCTCGATCGCGACCCAGGACAGGCTGCTCTATCTTGCCGCTGACACCAGCGCACTCGCGACGTGGATCTACGCCCGCGCGGCTATCGCGGCGGGCGGAACGATACGAGGGCTCCCGAGCGGAACGGTCCGGGCGCAGGTGTTCCGGCAGACCCAGCTGCACCTCGGCGGCGCCCCGCAGGACCTGGAGGTCCTCGTTGTCACCGGCGTCGCACTCACTCCGAAATACGTCCTCGTCGATGACGCCCACCAACTGATCGCTGTTGTCGGTGACCGTCGAGCGGCTGCCGCAGCCGGTGATTTTCGGCCGACCGCCCCGACGAGTGGAGCCCTCGATTTCAGTGAGCTGCTCATCCGCGAGGACCTCGTCGATATGGCGGACACCTTCCACGCCCTGCTTGACGAGCTGACAACTGAGCACCTGACGCAGATTCAGGCCCGCGTCGCCCACCGCTACGAGCAGCCGGTCCGGTTCGCGAACGTCCGAGTGTTCGATCCGCGCACCGAACAACTAGCGCCACCCGCGTCGGTCACGATCTTCAACGGCCGGATCACCGCTGTCCAAGACCAGGCCAGCGTCCTCCCCGACGCGGATGAGGTAGTCGTCGACGGTGCCGGTGGGACACTCCTGTCCGGTCTGCACGACCTCCACAATCACGTAGAAAGTTGGTGCGCGCTGCTGTGCATCGCCACGGGGGTGACGACCGTACGCGACATGGGCAACACCAACGACTGGTTGCTCGGGCTCACCAGCCAGTTCGACGCCGGTTCGGTCGCGGGGCCAACCGTGATCAAGTCCGGATTCATCGAAGGTGAAAGCGACTCCTCGTTGAACCTCGGGGTAATACCAGGCTCACTGGACGAGGCACTGGCCGCGGTGCGCTGGTACGGCGCCCACGGTTACCACCAGATCAAGATCTACAACTCGGTGAACGCGGACTGGGTCGGTGCACTCACCGCTGAGGCACACCGGCTCGGCATGCGCGCGGTCGGACACGTGCCGGCCTTCACGACCCCAGATCGCATGATCGAAGCTGGCTACGACGAAATAACGCATGTCCACCAGCTCCAGCTCGGCTGGCTGATCCGGGAGGGGGAAGACACCCGGACTCACTTGCACATCACGGCGCTGGCTCGAGCAACGGAACTGGACCTCGGCTCACCACAGGTGCGTCACACGATCGAGTTGATGCGCGAACGAGGCGTCGGACTGGACACCACGGCCGTGATCCTCGAGCGCATTCTGCTCAGCCGCGCCGGCAGCACGCTCGCGGCGGACGCGCCGTATCTGGAGCACATGCCGGTCAACTTCCAACGACTGCTGCGTCGCACGTTCGTGCCGTACACCGCGCCTGAGGAACTCGACGACTATGAGCACGCTTTCAATCGGCTCATGGAGCTCATCCGAGTGCTGCACGACGAAGGCATCCAACTGTGGCCGGGGACCGACGACAGCACCGGATTCACCGTGCATCGAGAGCTGGAACTGTATGTGGCCGCCGGCATTCCAGCACCCGAGGTACTACGGATCGCGACCCAAGACTGCGCGACGCACGTCGGTCTCGGTCACTCCCACGGCAGCATCGAACGCGGCAAAGTGGCGTCCTTTGTCCTGCTCGACGGCGACCCGACCATCGACATCTCGGCGGTGCGCCAGGCGCGTGCGGTCGTCAAGGACGGGAATCTCTACTTTCCCAGCGAGATCTATTCCGAACTGAATATCGAACCATTCTGTCTTCCACCGCAGGTTCATCTTGCCCACGAGCCAACGCAGCTCATTACGACCAGCGGAGGAACGGCATGACAAGCCAAGCGATCGACTTCATCAACCTGTTCGAGCTGGAAGAGCTTGCAAAGGACCGTCTACCCGGCGCCATGTACGACTTCATCGCCGGCGGCGCGACCGATGAGGTCACGCTCCGCCGGACCCGGGCCGTGTACGAGGCACTCCTGCTTCGTCCCCGAGCGTTCGGTGGGACGACAACACCGCAACTTGCCACGACCGTGCTCGGGCAACGCATTGCGCTACCAGTCATGGTCGCTCCCGCCGGCAACCACGGGGCCGCACATCCCGACGCAGAGCTCGCCACTGCCGCTGCATGTGCTGATGTAGGCACAATCATGACCGTCAGTTCCGGCTCGACCTTCTCCCTCGAGGAGATCTCGGCGAAGGCGACCGGACCGCTGTGGTTCCAGCAGTATCTCTTTCGCGATAGCTCGTTCACGTTCGAGATGGCCGACCGTGCTGCACGTGCCGGATACCAGGCGATTTGCATTACGGTCGATGCGGCCATTCCCCCAAAACGAGAACGCACTGTCCGGAACCCCATCGCCTTCCAGATGCCGGTGAACTACAAGGATCTCAAAGCCGGCGAGCCTCCACAGACGGCACACGCCGATGCGGCTCCTCCTGTGCTCAACCTCATCGACCAAGCCAGTCCCGAGGCGCTGGCTGATCTGGCCGCCCACACCGATTTGCCGATCGTGGTCAAGGGAGTCCTCACCGCCGAGGACGCGAAGATCGCGATCGCGAACGGCGCGAAAGCGTTGGTGGTCTCTAATCACGGCGGACGGCAACTGGACACGACCGTCGCCTCCATCGAGGCATTACCAGAGGTCGTCGCCGCAGCCGGAGATGTCGAGGTGTACCTGGACGGCGGAATTCGCCGAGGCGGCGACATCGTGAAGGCGCTCAGCCTCGGAGCGCGCGCAGTGTTCGTGGGGCGCCCGGTGTTCTGGGCTCTTGCCGTCGATGGCGCAGCCGGCGTCCGGGCCATGTTCGAAGTCCTCCGCGAGGAGTTGACGTTGGATCTGGCCCTGTGCGGTGTCCAGTCCGTAGGCGCCGTGCCGCGGTCGCTCGTGGCGCTGCATTCGCCGCTCGGCCTGTCGCCGCGTTGACCGGCGAAGGCACGATGCGCGCGAAGCTCGTCCAACACGCTCGGTGGTCGATGCTCCAGCGTGGACCTATTTGCTAGGGGACGACCGGTCGACCGGCGGCGTTCGAACGTGAGCTGGGTTCGCTGCCTATGTGGGACTGCTCAGATCCAATGAGGAGAAGTGGAAAATGAATAACGAACTTGAGGTGCTGATCATCGGGGCGGGGCCTGTCGGATTGAGTGGCGCCTTGGCTCTTGGTCGCGCAGGAATACGATGCCTGGTCCTTGAGCGACGGGGAGGGTTCTCCCGGTACCCGAAGGCTAACGGTGTGCACGCTCGGACCATGGAGATCTTCCGAGAGTGGGGGATGGCCGAGCCGATTCGAGCGCTGACGGCAGGGATGCCGGAAGGTATCACCATTGCCTGGCGGACGCGATTGAACGGTATCGAATTCGGTGAAATCGCGACGGCAGAAACGGAGGATGCACGTCGCGCCTTCGGCACGATCTCGCCGGAACGGCTGACGACTGCCGGCCAGCATATGTTCGAGCCTCTGCTCGCGGAAGAAGCGGGGAGCTTTGGCAACGTAACCATCCGCCTTGATTCGGAGGTGGTTGGTGTCGCTGTCGATGACGACCTGGTCACCGTGGAGTATGTGGATTCCGCTGGAAAGCGTCATACGGTCTCGGCCCAGTACCTCATTGGCGCGGACGGAGTGCGCAGCGTCGTCCGGCAGACTCTAGGCATCGGTGAACACTCCCAAGAGTCTCTCGGAACGGCCATCAACGTTCAGTTCGATGCCGACTTGGAGGCGCACCTTGCTGGACGCTTCATTCCGCTCATCTGGGTCGTCAACAAGGACACCCAGGGCGCGTTCAGGCGTCACAGCCCCACCCGGTGGCGATACAACTTTGATGTTCCACCTGGCGTCGATCTCGACACGGTGACCGAAGAACGATGCGAACGGGAGATCATCCAAGGGATTGGCGAAGAGGTTCCGGTCAAGATCGATCACATGTGGAAATGGACGCACGACCTGGCGATCGTGGACGCGTGGCGTCGGGGCCGTGCGTTCTTGGCCGGCGACGCCGCTCACCACTTCCCCCCGCACGGTGGATTCGGCCTGAACAGCGGTGTCCAGGATGTGCAGAATCTCGCCTGGAAGCTGGTGGCGAAGCTCCGGTGGAACGCGGGGGAGCGGCTGCTGGATTCTTATGAGGCCGAGCGCCTGCCGGTAGCTGACGCCAACGGCGAGCAGATGATGCGTAATACCCGTGCGATGGAGAAGACCGGGTTCCTGACGCGCGACAAGAGTTTTCTCTCGGTTATCGAGACAGAAACGGACGAGGGAGCCCGAGCGCGCGCGACCATTGCCGAGGGTGTCAAAGCCCAGCAGGCCCAGCTAGCCAATCACGGCCAGCAGTTTGGATTCCAGTACGAGAGCAGCGCCGTGGTGCCGGACGGTACTGAGATCATCGAGTCGAGCTTGGCCGAATACCGTCCCACCGCGCGCCCGGGTGCGCGAGCGCCGCACTCCTGGGTGAAGCTGGGCGGCAGCGTCATATCGACGATCGACGTATACGACGGCAGCTTCATTCTGTTCACAGGTCCTCGCAACTCGGCGTGGGCGACCGCAGCTCATCGTGTACACGCAGATCTGGGGATTCCTCTCAAGACTTTCGCGCTGGGGCGTGACCTGAGGCCAACGGATGAGTCTCTGTCCGATCTGCTCGACCGCTATGGGTTGGAACCGACCGGAGCGATGTTGATCCGTCCAGATGGATTCGTCGGCTTCCGTTCGGCTGGGGACACCAATGACGAGTACGCGACGCTATTGAGCGCTCTTTCGGAGATCCTCGACCTTACTGACGCAGGATGAGTTCCCAATTCATCTGGTCAGCGACCGCACTACGGTGCACTTCGAGGAGTCGAGCGCGAACGGGCGTCGGGAAACCTCGGAACTGTCCAGGGCACGTCTGAAGACCCGACTCCGCTGCCCTACCTGACTGCGTCATTCGGGGGCACCGGACGTGTCCCTGCCCGTGCTTTGACCGAGTCGACGGCTGGCGCGACCGACGGCGGGTTCAGGGCGATGCGCGTCTAACCGCCCGCCGCGGGTGCCCGCCGTCCGGCCGCCTTCTGGCTCGACGGACTGTTCGCGCGGCGCTCCGCTGGACGGTCAGGGCTGTCCTGGGCGTACATGAGCGCGGCCTCGCGCACGTGCTCGGCGGCGGCGGCGGAGGCTCTTTTTGGGTCGCCGGCGACAATCGCGGCGACGATTGCCTGGTGCGCGACCGGGGTGAGATCGTGGCGATGCGCGATGTTGGTTCGGCTGACGATCGCGAACCGGTCCCAAATGCGGTCGCTGGCATCTTCCAGCAGCGGGTTCCCGGCCAGTTGGGTAAGACTGCGGTGGAAGGCGAGATTGGCCGCCCAAACACCCTGAGCATCGTTGCGCGCAGCGCATTCGCCCATGCGGTCACTGGCCTCCCGCAACTCGGTGAGCTGTCGGGGAGTCAGATGCCCAGACCGTTGGGCCTCAGCGGCGAGCCGCGCAGCGAGCGTGTCCAGCGCCCCGTGCAGTTCCAAGGCGTGCCGGATGTCTTCGGGGGACAGAGAGTCGACGACGACGCCGCGTCCGGTATGGGCGACGAGCCCGTCACTCTGCAGCCGACGCAGAGCCTCGCGCACGGGCGTGCGGCTAATTCCCAGATCCGCGCAGATGTCGAGCTCTGTCAACCGCTGCCCAGGTTCGTACTCGCCCGCAACGAGGCGCTCCCGTAGCTGGCGATAGGCGAGTTCTGCACTGTTGTGTAGGCCCGGCCGTTCGGCGCCGCGTCGCTCGTTCGGAGGCATGTGCAATGTATACAGCGAGCGTGCCCGGTATGTCACCGCGGGGTCAAAGCGAGTATCTGCTGTTGAGCGCTGGACGGCTGCCAGCTGCGTAGCTCGGTGCCGGGTGAGTCGGGACGCTAGATCGCGATCGGTCTGCGCGGGATCGGGAGAACTCGCAGGTAAGCAGTGAGACCAACGGCTGCCACGACGAGGTGCATCGAGTTCAGTGCGGCCACGGCGCCCCAACTCGTGCCAGTCAGGCTGCGGCTTGTCCCGACGAGGACGTCGGGGACGAAGCTGACAGCAAGCACGATCGGGACGATCTTGAGCAGGAGCGCCCGCGGATGGCTGGCGCGTCTACGAACGAAGGCCCAGCCGAGGGCGCCGCCGAGGATCCCTACTGCGGTGAGCATGGTGTAGCTCGGCAGCTTCAGCAGGCTGAACTCGCGTGACGCGCCCGCGGCGTGTGCGATGGCCGCGACGACAGCGTCGAGCGACGTGGCGACGAGGATGCGGCGATGAGGCCGACGGCGACCACGCTCGCCTTCGGCCGCAGGTCGATGGCAGTCGTTATTCGTTCCTGAGACACGCCTGGTCCCGAGATATTTCATGCAGATGCTAGTGAAATGGAGGTGGAATGTGAAGACTGTAGCTGAGAGTGATCCAGCACGGAGGACGGGTGTTCGGCGTTCTCGCCGGTCCGCCGCATACGCGGCGGTTGGCGTGGGAGTCGCGACACGAGCACGGGCGCCGGCCGGTGGAATCACATCGCTGACAACGGTGTCGATATAGAGTGGCACAAGGATATTACTGATATGTGAGGAGCCTTCACGACGATGGATGTGCTAGCAGCTCCGCTCACGCGCGTGGACGCCCACGCCGGCGTCTCGATGACCGACCAGGTCTACGCCCTGCTCAAGGAGGAGATCCTCGCTGTCGTCCGCAGCCCCGGCGACGTTCTCGGTGAGGCGGATCTGGCTGAGCGGTACGGCGTCTCGAAGACTCCCGTGCGCGAGGCTCTACGGCTACTCGCGCGAGACGGCTGGATCGTGGTGCTGCCGCGGAAGGGTTACCTGATCCGTCCACTCAAGCTGGAGGACGTGCGCGAGATATTTGCGATTCGACTGATGCTCGAACCGGCGGTTGCCGCGCATGCGGCGGGAATCGTCGACGCCGCAGGAATCCAGAAGCTTCAGGGGTACGTCGAGCAGCAAGCTGCCGCAGAGTCGACGTCGGTCGCCCTGGCTGCTGCACGCGACTTCCACATAGGAGTAGCGGAGATCGTGCGAAACGCGCGAGTGTCGCGGTCGCTCCTCGACCTGTTCGATGAAGTACGGCGGCTGCATTTCCTGCTCCCCAATGTCGAGTCACACATCACCTCGGAAGAGGAACTCAAGGCGCATCGGCATCTCGTCGAGGCGCTGTCGGCTGGTGACGGCCATCTGGCGGCGGATCTGATGCGGACACATGTGAACGAAGTGGCACGGACATTGGTCCGCGGGTTCGGCGGCGTGTAGCTTCCACGCGGCTAATATATTAGAGAAATCGTCTTGACATTGACTTGGAATATGAGAGTATTGTCTCGATAGAGAGAGGCCCGAGCGGGTCGAACAGGCCTTACCCCGTATCAGAACGTGATACGCACCACGGCCCGCGAACACCACGCTGCGCAACCGTTGTCCGAGGTGCGGTCCGGGTTGCTACACCACCTCGTCGCTGAGGCGGCGGAGACTCTCGCGTCAGCATTGAAGTCCGGCCCTGTTCCCATGGTGCAACTCTGCTCAGTCGGAGGCGTCGTCAACGACATTGCTCGCGAGGCCACCGGCTACGCCCACCGGACCCAGAATTTCGCTCTCATGTCGGCAGCGGTCCCCACCCATGTCGACGCGCTCGACGGGTATTGGGACGAGATGACCGAACACCTCGACGGGGTGTACCTGAGTTTCGACACCCGACGAGAAGGGCATGTGCTCCTCGGTGCCTTTCCCGGCGCGACGCTGAACCGCCTCCGCGAACTGAAAGCCACCATGGACCCTCAACAGATCATCAGAAAATTTGGCTGTTCCACCCGCCACCCGATCCGCCATCGGACACGGGCCGAACCTGGCGGTGGGAAGTTGAGCTCCCGACCACTGGGCAGACGCTTTGGCTCAGCCTCCGCCAGACGGGGGCGATGCTAACTCTCGGAAAATCGCCTGCTTCGAAGGGATTTGAGGACACGATGCTCGATCTGGCAATTGCGGTAGTCGGAAGTATCAGTCTCGACGTGGTCGTGCCCGTCCCGCAGCTCCCCATGCCCGGTCAGGCCGTGCTGGGCGGCGGTCAATCGCGCCATCACGGCGGCAAAGGTGCGAACCAGGCGGTGGCAGCGACCCGGCTTGGCAGTTCTGTCGCGATGGTGGGCCGGGTCGGGGCGGACGAGTCCGGTCCGGCGCTGGCCGAAGCGCTGGCGTCCGACGGTGTGGACATCACGCACGTAACAGTGACCGAGGGCGTGCCCACCGGTCGCGCACTGATCGCGATCGATCCGGATGGTGAGAACACGGTCATCATCACCCCTGGCGGCAACGGGCTGTTGAGCCCCGCCGACTGCGAGGCTGCCGGCGACGTGATCTCCGCGGCCCGGGTGACCCTGCTCCAGCAAGAGGTCTCGTACGAAACGAACACGATGGCCGCACATCTGGCCAGTGGGCTGGTCCTCCTCAATCCGGCGCCCGTGCGAGTCGGGCAGAGCACGCTGCCGGAAAACGTCGACGTCTTACTCCCAGGACGTTCCGAGCTGGCTGGGCTGCTCGGACTGGCGCCCGACCGCCTGGCCGACTTCGACGACGTCGTCCGTGCCGCCCGCGGGGTGCGCGGACCCGGTGCCCTCGTCGTCTCCCTAGGGTCCGAGGGCACGGTGCTGATCGAAGGCACCACCAGCAAGCTAATCCCGCCGTTCGCCGTCGACTCGGTGGACATGCTGGCAGTCGCTGACTGCTTCTGCGGCGCGATCGCCTGCACCCTGGCCGAGGGCCAAACCCTTGAGAACGCCGCAGTGTTCGCCCTAGCCGCGTCGGCGATCAGCGCCACACGTGTCGGCTCCCGAACCTCGCTGCCCTCGCGTGCCGAGGTTGAGCAGTTCTTGACCACCCACAGCTAAGGTCGGCTAGCTTGGACGCCCAGCCAGGGTCACTCGTTCGGTCGCCGTCAGGTCCGAACTCTCAATCGGTGCCTGAGGCGACCTACCCGCCCAGAGCGCAGTCGGAATGCTGTCCGGCCCATTGAATGATGACGTCCTATTGCGCCGCAGCAACCTCGAACCATCTAGGTCGACAAGATTTCGCTGTCGCGCAGTTGGCCGCCACCACACGCTGGGCGCGCTTGGCGCGTCAGTACCGCGCGGTGGTGGTGGGCCAGGTAAGGTTCATCAGCGAATACTAGTGATATGTGAGGAGACCGGCCGTCGTGATCAGAATTGAAGCGGCAGCTACTCAAGTGCACGCCGATGCGGACGCTTCGATGGCCGACCAGGTCTATGCACTGCTCAAAGAGGAGATCGTCACGGTCGTCCGACAACCAGGCGATCTCATGGGCGAGGCCGACCTTGCCGAGCGCTACGGCGTATCCAAGACCCCGGTCCGCGAAGCGCTTCGGCTGCTGGCGCGCGACGGCTGGATCGTCGTGTTGCCGCGTAAGGGCTATCTGGTACGGCCGCTCAAGCTGGATGACGTCCGTGAGATCTTCGCGATGCGCTTGATGCTCGAGCCGGCTGTGGCGGCAGAGGCCGCAGGTAAGGGCGACGCAGAAGCGATCGCCCGGCTCAAGGGCTACGTCAAGGAGCAGGGCGCGGGAGAGTCGATCGCCAAGTCTTTGACGGCAGCCGCGAATTTCCACATCGAATTGGTGGCAATGGCTGGCAATGGCCGCGTCTCACGAGCGCTCTTCGACCTGTTCGATGAGGTGCGGCGGCTGCACTTCCTGCTCCCGCAGGTCGAGTCGCACATCACCTCTCGCGAGGAACTCACGGCACACCAGCGGTTGGTTTCTGCGCTCTCGACCGGTGACGGTGTTCGAGCTGCGGAGCTCATGCGCAAGCACCTCAGCGAGGTGGCTCGGACCCTCGTCCGGGGTTTCAGCGGCGTCTGAAGCCTGGTCTCGGCGTAGCGTCTGCGCCCGCGAGCCCGGCGTCGTTCGGGTCGAGCGAGGCCTAGGCCTTGAGTTGAATGGCTCGAGCTGGGCAAAGGGCGGCTGCTTCTTCGATGTCCTCGGTCCGTTCAGCCCCCGGGCTGTCGATGAGCAGAAGGACCACGCCTTCGTCCTCACGCTGGTCGAAAACGTCCGGTGCGGACAGAACGCACAGACCGGCTCCGACACACTTGTCGGGCTCGATGGTCACCTTCACGTTGCCTTCCTCCAAGGTTCGCTGTCCTACCAGGCGACGGGCATCTCGTACACGCCGTAGTTGATCGCGTCGTTCTTGAAAGGCAACCCGTTCAGTTCGGTCGCCAGCCGCAGCGTCGGAATGCGCCGATACAACGTGCTGTACACAACCTGGAGTTCGAGCCGAGCGAGCGGCTGGCCAAGGCACTGATGAACGCCGAAGCCGAACGTGAGGTGACGGCGGGCATTTCGATCGATGTCCAGCCGGTCAGGATCGTCGAATACAGCGGGGTCCCGGTTCGCGACATCGTTGGCAAGGATGAGGCCGTCACCCGCGCGAATCGTGACGCCGGCGATCTCGATGTCCTCGAGCGCGACGCGTCGTCGGCCACCCTGAGGGACGCTTAGGTAGCGCAGCAGTTCCTCGACTGTCGAGGCGATCAAATCCGCATCGCCGCTATGCGTCTGTACCCGCGCGAGTTGGTCGGGGTTCTCGAGCAGGGCCAGGGTTCCGAGCGCGATCATGTTGGCGGTGGTCTCTTGGCCGCCAAACAGCAGCATCATGGCGGTGTTGACAGCCTGTCGCCGAGTGAGGTCGCAGGTAGTGACGTATTCGGCCAGCGTGGTCAGCAGATCGTCGGCAGGGGCGACGAGCCTTTCCCCGATCAGTCCGTCGAGGTAGCCAGCCAACTCAGCGAAAGTCTGAAGAGCCTGCTCGGGCGTCGTGGTGCGCCCGGCCAGGAGTGAAGTGTGTGTCTGAAAGAAGTCATGGTCCGCGTACGGGACTCCCAGCATTTCGCAGATCACTCTTGCAGGGACGGGCATCGCGAAGGCGTCGACGAGGTCAGCCGGGTTCGGGCCGGCGAGCATGTCGTCGATGAGATCGTCAACAACTTGTTGGACAGCTGGGCGCATCGCCTCCACTCGTCTGATCGCGAAGGCCGACGTGATCATTCGGCGCTGACGCGCGTGCTCAGGGTTGTCCATGTTGATGAATGCGATCGGCTCGGCGGCCGGTGCGGCGGCGCCACGGTGCGACCCGTCGGATGAGAGCTGATTCGTGCTCTGGGCAACCACTGGCGAGTCGTACGGAAAGCCGGGTGTCGTCGTGTCCGCACTCAGTCGGGCGTCGGCGAGTAGGGCCCGTTGGTCGTCGTGCCGGGTGACCAGCCAGGGTGAGCTGCCATCCCAGATGCGGACCCTCGTGATCGGAGCGTGAGCCCGCAAGTCACCGAGCATTGGCGGTGGGTCGAAGGGACATCCAGAGGCCCGGACCATCGGGTATTCCGGAGGCTCGGCGTTCAGAATCTCGCTGGCGGTATCGGAGTGGATGGTCATGTCAGGCTGTGCCTCCTCCTTGTCGTCAAGCTGTCACTTCTTTCGCAAGAGGGGCCTCCTAGTCGCGGCTAGGAGGCCCCTCTTCAGCGGCTACTTTTTCGGCGGGCTGAGCGCGGCGATGATCGGTGCCAGAGCGGCTGGGGACGCGCACGCCGGCTTGTCCCCGGTGGCTCCACCGACGAAGGATCCCCCGCTGATCTTCCACGTGAAGTAGCAGTTCAGGTTGGTGACCTTGCCCTTTGTGTAGGTCAACGGCTGCGCCATGCCGCCCAAGGTCTCGCCCTTCAGCGCGTAGAGGCCATCGGTAAGTGTCGCGGCGGTGAGCGTGCCGGTGGTGGTCTTCGCGGCGGCTGCGACGAGCTGTCCGGATGTCCAAACGAACGCGGACCAGGAGTCGTCGAAGTTGGATCCGGGGATGCTGGGTACGTACTTGGATAGCGCGGCTCGGTAGGCCTTCTGGCCCGGCGTGTTCGAGTTGAAGAACGGCGCCACGCCGTCGACCGCGGTCAAGCCGTCGAAGGCCTTGTCTGTCCTCCACGTAGGCGACGTGGTGTAGCCGCCGAGCACAGTCGGGATCCTGAGGCCTTGCTGGTAGCAAGCGTGGACGATCTTGGTGAAGGTCGCTGTTCCGAAGTTCAGAATGTAGCTTCCCACCTTCTTGTCCTTGAGCGCCTGGCATACTGCGGTGTAGTCAGGGGCGCTCGATGAGGCGCTGAGGAAAACGGGAACTGTGAGACCGACCGCCTTGGCCAGCACCGGGAAGAGGGCTGCCTGTTGGGCGCAGGACTCGGCGCAGTACACGACCCCCACGCTGCTGCCGTATGACTTGATGATCGACGCCAGCGCGTAGGTGCTGGTGAACGCCGAGCCCATGATCGGGAACGCGTCGGGATCGTTGAGTGCGTTGGTGCTCGGATAGCCGAGAATGACCGGTACTTTCTGGGCGCTCGCGTAGGCCAGCCAAGCGGAGTCAGCGCTATCGGTGTCGATGATGGCGACCGCGTGATCCTGGCTAATCAGCTCCCTTGCCGCGGTCGCGTTCGCTCCGGTCGCCGCGCCGGCGTCCTTTGCAATCACCTTGACCTTGTGGCCGTTGAGGCCACCGGCTGCGTTGATCGTCGAGGCCCACGCGCCCAGCACCTTCGGGATATCGCCCTGACCTGAGGCGAACGCACCCGTGTAGTCGCCGATCGCTCCGACGACGACGCCACCGCCACCGCCTCCTGCCTGTTTCGATGAGCTGCATGCGGAGGCCAGCCCGCCGACCAGCACCACCGTGAGCGCTGCTGCTCCGATCCGACGCACCTTCATCGTTTCTAGCTCCTTCGACCGAGACCCCACAGGGCCGTTGGGACCGCTACGGATATTCACCAACTGCCAGCACGCACGCACCGATGCGGTGGCGTCTGCTTGTCTGCAGCGCGGTGGCTGTGTTGTGTCCGCTGTGGCCAGACGGCCGGTGTGGTAGACGGATGCTATGTGTATCTCAGTCAAGTAGCAAGGATGTATGACTGATATATGACAGGTAGAGTCCTGGCACCGTCTTAGGATCTGGACTCAACATGTCACGGCTTCATCTCGCAGATACCGTTGACATCGCAGAGATATCTTTCTACGGTCATGCGCTAAAGCCCCCGTACCATCCGTCGATACCCCGTGGAGGTCGTGCCATGAGCGGTGACCATCTCAGCGTTCTCGTTGTTGCGCGCCCCTACACAAGCCGCGGGCTCCTGGCCATCGCCGGCAGGCAGTTGGCAAGGATCTTCTGGGACAGCCTGATCTTCTACGGCGCAGTGTGTGCGGCCCAGCCCGATCTGATCCGGCAACGGCTCGAGCGATCCGAAACGTGGAGCGGGTACGCGGACCGAGGCATCGGCGAGCTCTCAGATTGGCTCCGAGAGAACGAGCGAGGATGACGAGGTTTCGCGGTGAGCATTAGTCACGCGCCCAGGCCGTCCCTGATCGACAACGACGAGGCGGGCGGGCTGCCGTTCGCCTACGAGGTCGAACTGGACCTTCCAAGCCTATATGCCGTGGACTGAGAGACTCACATGTTGCCATATCTTGTAGCCGGCCTGACGACCGGCTCGATCTTTGCGCTGGCCGCCGTCGGTTTGGTGTTGTCGTACAAGACCTCAGGAATCTTCAACTTCGCCCACGGATCAATCGCCAGCGCGTCGGCATTCCTCTTCTACTTCCTGCACGTGCAGCACCACATGGCCTGGCCCCTCGCAGCGTGTGTTTGCGTGCTGGGCGGTGGCGCAGTCTTCGGCTTCGTTCTTGAAGGAGTGGCGCGTCGCCTGGCTGCAACACCACTCACGATGAAGGTGCTGGGCACCGTCGGCATCCTGTTGGCGATCCAGGGGTGCATCGAGCTGACGTACCGTCCGGGTCCGGATCGTGAAGTACCCCAGTTCCTTCCGACCGGCACGGCGTTTCACCTGGCCACTACGGCAATCGCCGGCTACCGGCTGATCATTTTCATAGTTGCGCTCGCTGCGGTGATCGCGCTTACCGTTCTCTTCCGCGTCACCACGATCGGCCTCGCGATGCGAGCGGTGGTCGACGATCCCCAACTGCTGGACGTTGCCGCGACTAATCCGGTGCGGGTTCGGCGCTACGCATGGTTGATCGGGTCCGCGACCGCAGCCGCCTCGGGAGTGCTGCTTGCGCCGCTGTTGCCGCTGGACGCGACCACGATGACCTTCCTGGTCGTGACGGCGTTCGGCGCCGCTGCGATCGGAGGGTTCACGAACCTGCCGGTGACCTATCTCGGTGGCCTAGGAATCGGTGTCGGTCAGGCCCTGCTGCAGAAGTACTTTATCAACTCGTCCGGCTTGGCCGGCGGCCTGTCCGGCAGCCTGCCCTTCCTGGTGCTGTTTGTTGTTCTGCTGGTAGCCCCGCGGTTGCGTCGTCCCAGCACGGCGACGTTTGTGCAGCGAATGAGTTTGCCGAGATGGCGGCCGCCAGCGACTATCCAACTGGTCGGAATCGTCAGCGTGCTGGTACTGCTGGTCTTCGTTCCGCAGCTTGCAGGAGTGCACATTGCCGACTGGACCAGGTTCCTGGCCGATGCTGTGCTCTTCTTGTCGCTTGGCCTCCTTGTCCGGATGTCGGGACAAGTCTCGCTGGCCCACATCAGCTTTATGGCAATAGGTGTCGCTGGATTCTCACATCTGGCTGTTGACCACCACTGGCCGTGGCTGCTCGCCCTACTTGCTGCTGGGATCATCGCCGTCCCGATTGGGGCTGTACTGGCGATCCCGGCCATCCGCTTTCCAGGCCTATATCTGGCCCTGGCTACCCTCGGCTTCGGCATCCTGCTGCAGCAGATGTTCTACTCACAAAGCTACATGTTCGGCGGCTTTGGTCTCGGAATCTCGATCCCGAGACCACAGTTGGGGTGGCTGGATCTGTCGAGCGACAACGGCTACTACTACCTGGTTCTTGTCATAGCCATCGCGGTTGCGGCGGTCGTGGTCACGATCGACCGCAGCCGACTAGGTCGGATACTGCGCGCGATGGGGGACAGCTCCACCGGTGTTGCGGCGAGCGGAGCTTCGATCAACATCAGCCGGGTGCTGGTGTTCTGCCTGTCGGCCTTTCTGGCCGCGATCGCGGGGGTTCTGGACGCCGGGACTATCGGGGTCGTAGGAGGCGACGGATATCAGCCGATCCTCTCCTTACAGCTGTTCGCCCTGATCATGCTGACCGTCGGAAGAACGCCGTGGTACGCGATCCTGGCAGCAGCCGGCCAAGTGCTGCTGCCGGCCTACATTTCTACAGGTGCCACGGTGGGCTATGCACTCACGACCGCGTTCGGGCTCGGCGCCATTCTGTTCGCCATCACGCCGGCCTCATCGCGCCAAGTTCCGGTCGCCGTCCGCGAATTCATAGATCGGCGCGCCCCGCGCATCGGCCGACCGGGTCATCGAGACCCGAGCAGCGGGACGTCGACCGGCAGTGCGCGAGGGCCGGAACCAGCTCGCGTGGTCAGGGTAGCCGCAGGTGCCGGGCTGAGCGTTACCAAGCTGTCTGTCCAGTACGGCGGCGTGCATGCGGTCGACGGTGTCTCGCTTGGAGCAGAGGTTGGCAAGATCACCGGCCTGATCGGGCCAAACGGTGCCGGTAAGACGACGGTCTTCAACGCCTGTTCCGGCATGGTCCATCCGGCCTCGGGCGCGGTGCTCCTCAACTCGCGGCCCCTTACTCGACTCGCCGCGCCCGGACGTGCTCGCCGCGGCCTGGGCCGGACATTCCAGCAAATGGAGCTCTTCGACTCGCTGACGGCATCGGAGAACATCGCACTGGGATGCGAAGGCGGGTTCGCGGGCTGGAATCCGTTGGACCACCTGTTCAGCCAGCAAAGCCAACGAAGCGAGGTTGCCTCTCGCACCATGGAGGCGATCGAACTCTGCGGCGTTACCGGTATCGCGGACGAACTGGTAGGCGCGTTGTCGACAGGCCAGCGCAGGCTGGTTGAGCTCGCCCGGTGCGTCGCAGGACGCTTCGATGTGCTGCTGCTTGACGAGCCGTCGTCGGGCCTTGATCCGCTCGAGACTGAGCGATTCGGGCAGATTCTGAGCCGCATCGTCGCCGAACGGGGCGTAGGAATTCTGCTGATTGAACATGACATGACGTTGGTCAACCGAATCTGCGACTACATCTATGTCATCGACTTCGGTCGGCCCATCTTCCAAGGGACGGCTGACCAGGTCGGAGCTTCGCAAGTCGTCCGCGCCGCCTACCTCGGTGACGACGAGAGTCCCGACATGCGCGATATCGAGATGAACGTGATTCAGGCATGAGCGCTGTAGAAACGACGGCCGCCGACATGGCACAGTGCGGGCGCGATACCGGCGAATTGGCCACGTCCGCGCTCGAATTCGTCAATGTCCGCGCCGGATACGGCCGGACCACGGTCCTACGTGACGTGTCGTTCCAGGTCGCACCAGGACAAGTAGTTGCACTAATCGGACCTAACGGCGCTGGCAAGACGACCGTACTGCGTACCGCCAGCGGGCTCGTGCACCCAACGTCGGGTCGAATCCGGCTCGACGGCGCCGACCTGACCGACCGAGCGCCTCATCAACGCGCGGCACGGGGTCTGTGCCTGATCCCCGCGGGCCGTGGTGTGTTCAAGAGCCTCAGCGTTCGGGAGAACCTGCGGCTGTACCGGGCGGGAGCCTCCTCCAAGTCCGACGATGCCGTTGATCGGGCTATGGAGGTGTTTCCGGCGCTCCGGAACCGGATGAGCACCGCCGCCGGACACCTGTCCGGCGGACAGCAGCAGATGCTGTCGCTGGCGCGGGCCTACGTGACCAATCCCAGTCTTGTGCTGGTGGATGAGGTCTCGATGGGCCTGGCACCCCGAGTCGTGGACGAGATGTTCGCCGCCTTGCGCACTCTGGCGGCCTCCGGCACATCCATGCTCCTGGTCGAGCAGTACGTCGCTCGGGCCTTGTCCATGGCCGACGCAGTCATCCTCCTGAAGAAGGGAGCAGTGACCTACACCGGACCACCGTCCGACCTCGACGAGAAGTCCGTTCTGACCGGGTATCTCGGCGTTGAATAGTGACCCTCGAGCGCCGAGCCCGAAATTCCCAGAAACACACCACGTCAACACCCGCTCGCTTGTTACACGGTCCCCAGTAGACCGAAGGAGATAGAAACATGACTGCCGAGGAAGCAACAAAGGAACTGTCCAGCCGCCCTGTCATTGTCATCCACGGCGTAGGTACGACGACCGACACCCAGTGGCGTAAGACCGGTTGGGTGGATCGCCTCGAAGCGTCGGGGCGAACGGTGATCGGCGTCGACCTGCCCGGCCATGGCACATCGAAGAACGCCGTAGATCGGGACCCCGCCGACCTCGTGCTGGAGCAGGCCGCCAAGCACGGATCAGTCGACGCCATCGGCTTCTCCGCCGGCTCATGGGCCCTGCTCGTCGCTGCCAGCGAACAGCCCGACCTCTTCGACCGGATCGCCGTCCTCGGCGCCGCCGACATGGTCCTCACCGCGGCCCTGCACACGCCAGACATGCACGGACCCATGGCCGCCGCGCTTCGCGCCGATACCGCGCCCGCCGACAACCCGATGGCGATCATGTTCCGAACGATGATCGCCGACGCCGGCAACGACCGGAACTCGGTTGCGGACTACCTCGCGGCAGATAAGAGATTCCCCACCCTTGACGACCTGTCCAAGATCACCGCCGCCACGCTCGTGGTCGAGGGGGGAGCAGACGAGGCTGGGCCGTCGGACGAAATCCTCCAGGCGATCCCGAAGGCCGAACGCGTTGTCATCGACGGTGCCAACCACTTCAACATTCCCATGAACGAGGAGACCCTCACCGCTGTCGAGGCCTTCCTCACGGGCGGTCGCCTATGACGGGCACCGGGCACGCTGGCCCGATTCGGCCATTCCGATTCGGCGTCATCGCGATGCCGACACCGATGAGCAACGGTCGCGAGCTGCAACAGACCGCGCGAGCGGCGGCGGACCGGGGCTATACGAGCCTTCTCGCGCCCGACAACATGTCCCTGCTGGCACCACTACCGAGCCTTGCCGTGGCGGCATTCGGCGCGGACATCCGAGTCGGCACCATTGTGCTGTCGAGCCCCCTGCGCCCGCCTGCAGTCGCAGCGTGGGAGGCCCACACGATGTCGGTAATCACCGACGGACGATTCGAACTTGGCATCGGCGCCGGAATGCCCATGCCGGGACCACTCCTGGAGCAGTCCGGCATCGAGTTCGAGGATCCAGCCCGCCGCGTCCAACGGGTCGAGGAGATCGTTGAACGGCTCAAGGTGCTCAGCGCCGGAAACCCTGTGCCCGTCATGGTCGCGGCCGGTGGTCCAGCGACGCGGCGACTCGCGGGTCGAGTCGCAGATACCGCCATCCTCACTGGCGACCCGTACGCGAACGTGGCCAGTCGCAGCGGCCTGGTCAACAACTTCCGTGAGAGTGCAGGCGAGCGTGCAGATGACGTCGAGCTGCTGTCGAACTTGCTGATCGTCGGCAATGGCCCGGTCGACGCTGGGGTCCTACGGGCACGAGGTCTCGATGCCGACCAGCTCGTGGCAGCGGATGCCGTGTCTGTGCTCCGCGGCACCGTCAGCGAAATGTGCGATGAGCTGCAACGGCGCCGGGAACTGCTCGGCAGCTCATACATCACCGTTAGCGAGCCCATGTTGGACGCGTTCGCGCCCGTCGTCGAGACGTTGGCCGGACAGTAAGTAGAAGGAGCCGACATGAATCACGAGACAGAGGTACTAATCGTCGGGGCTGGTCCCGTCGGATTGAGCGGCGCGCTTGCACTCGGGCGGGCCGGTATCAAATGCCTGGTCCTGGAACGGCGCGCTGAATTCTCCCGGTACCCGAAGGCAAACGGGGTGCATGCCCGAACAATGGAGTTGTTTCGGGAGTGGGGTGTGGCAGAGCCCGTCAAAGCATTGACCGCTGGCATGCCGGCGGGAGTCACCATTGCCTGGCGGACACGGTTGAACGGTATCGAGTTCGGGTCGATCTCCATTGAGGAATCGGAGGAAGCTCGACGGTTCTTCGGAATGCTTTCGCCGGAGTTGCTGTCCACGGCTGGACAACACGAGTTCGAACCGCTGCTGGCGGAGGCAGCCGACGCACTCGACAACGTCACGATCAAGCTGAGTTCGGAGGTGGTTTCGCTCTTGATTGGTGACGATTCGGTGACCGCTGAGTACACCGACGCGACGGGCGGGAGGCACACGGTCGGCGCACAGTATGTGATCGGTGCCGACGGAATCCGAAGCGTGGTACGGCGAACGTTGGGTATCGGCGAACACGGGCAGACGTCTCTCGGTACGGCCATCAACGTCCAGTTCGACGCCGACATGGACCGCTATCTCGGCGACCGCATCATTCCCCTCGTGTGGGTGGCTAACAAGGACACCCAGGGAGCGTTCATCCGCGACAGCCCTACCCGTTGGCGGTACAACTTCGACATCCCGCCGGGCGCGGATGTCTCAGCCGTAAACGAGGAGCGCTGCATACGCGAGATCCTCCAGGCAATCGGAGAGGACATCCCGGTCAAGATCCACTACACATGGTCTTGGACGCATGATCTTGCGGTAGCCGACAGTTGGCGACAGGGCCGTGCGTTCCTTGTCGGGGATGCGTGTCATCACTTCCCGCCACACGGTGGTTTCGGGCTCAACAGCGGCGTACAGGACGTACACAACCTCGCGTGGAAGCTCGTCGCACGGTTGCGCTGGAACGCAGGTGATCACTTGCTCGACTCGTACCAAATCGAGCGTCTACCTGTCGCCGAGTTCAACGGCGAGCAGATGATGCGCAACACTCACGAGCTGGAGAAGACAGGCTTCCTGATGCAGGACAAGGCGTTTCTTGAGGCCATTGAGGCCGAGACGCCCGAAGGCGAGCAGGTACGAAGCCAACTGGCCGAAGGCGTCAAGGCCCAGCAGGCGATCCTGTCCAACCACGGCCAGCAGTTCGGATACCTATACGAAAGCGATGCGGTTGTTCCGGACGGGTCAGAGATCGTCGAATCCAGCGTGCCGGAATACCGCCCGAATACACGTCCGGGCGCACGAGCACCGCACTCGTGGGTGACGCTGGAAGGCGAGGTTGTGTCGACCATCGACACGTACAACGGAGGGATTGTGTTGTTCACCGGCCCAGAGGACGTAGCGTGGTCCGCCGCCGGAGTTCGTCTACACCAGGAACTGGGTGCGCCTGTCGCGAGCTATGCCCTGGGTCGCGACCTCCAACCAGTCGACGAGTCAATCGCAGTTCTTCTCGAGCGCTACGGCGTGGAGCCAACAGGAGCCGTTCTGATTCGACCCGACGGATTCGTCGGCTTCCGTTCCGCTGCGGGGAGCGCGGATGAGTACGCGTCGTTGCGCAACGCGCTTACCGAGATCCTCGCTTTGGTGACCTTGGATAGCGCGACGCGCGCCCCAGGGTCGGTGCTTATCGGCGATCGAGAAGACACCACAGCGCGCTCGTATCTGCGGGCACGAACAACGAAATGAACGACACAAGCCGAGCATCTGAAAGTCGCGCCCGAACCCGAACGTCCGTGTGAACCATCGGCCTGCCTCGTGGCTTAGGCAAGGGCGCTGGTGCGGCCGCCCGGTCCATCAGCGCCATCCGCAGATTTCTCAACTTTGTGAAGGAGTCAGACAATGACCACACCCCACTCGTCAACTGAGCGGCCCGTCATCTTGATCCACGGGGTCGGTTCCACAACCGACTCATTGTGGCGCAGAGACGGCTGGATCGCCGGCCTGGAAGCTGCCGGCCGCGTTGTGATCGGCCTTGACCTTCCGGGCCATGGCGCGTCGAAAGACTTGACCGACCGCGATCCGGTTGACCTGCTGTTCGAGGAAGCCGTCAAGCACGGGTCCGTCGACGCCATCGGATTCTCCGCTGGCGCCTGGGTTGTGTTGGCCGCCGCAGCCGAGCGGCCCGCGCTCTTTCACCGTGTCGCAGTCCTCGGGGCCGGCGACGCGGTCCTCACTCACAGCATGCACACCGCAGAGGCGCAACAGCCCATGATCCAGGCCCTACGTTCACCCGAGAAGCCTGACAACCCTATGGTGACTGTAATCCTCGCTATGATTGCCGATGCCGGCAACGACCCGAACGCGGTGGCCGACTATCTCGCCGCTGACAAGCGTTTTCCCACGCTGGAGGACCTCGCCCGCATCACGGCTCCGACACTAGCCGTTGACGGCAGCGAAGACCTCGCCGGACTCTCTGACCTTGTGTTGCAGACGGTTCCGAACGCGACGCGGCTAACGATCGCCGGCGCTGACCACTTCCAGATCCCCGCGAGCGCGGAGTGCATGACTGCCGTCATCACGTTCGTTCAAGAGGCGGACGAAAGTAGTGGTCCGGGAAGACCACTGGTGTACATGGACTCGGAAGGACTCCAAATGACCTCAAGACCGGCCAACGTCCTCGCGTTTCCCGCTAGCCAGGGCATTGAAATGGACGTTGCTCCTGACCGGTTCGGGGAGCTTCGTAACTCCAACGACATTTTGAATGATGTGGCCGCACTGCGGGGTCGTCTGCAAACCGATGGATACCTTCTTCTTCGAAGCCTTCTCGATCGCGAGGGCATACTCGCTGCACGCCAAGAGATTGTTGCGCGGCTAAGCCGATTGGGCTTTCTCGATCGTAACTTTCCGGACCTAGATGCGGTAGCCGTCGGTGCTGAACAGGCGAACGAAGCGCACAACGAACTGGTTAGATCATCGGCTATGGATACGTCAGGTACGAACGTCATGGCTGACGCCCTTGCTCAGGACAACGACCCCCTTGATCAGGTCCTCTATGGTCCAACAATGATGAGCTTCTTTGGCAGGCTGTTTGGCGAGTCTGCCAAGCATTTTGACTTCACTTGGCTCCGATCGATCTTTCCGTATACGCATGGATCACCCGCTCATACTGATGTGATCTTTATGGGCCGCGCTGAACGAGACCGCCTCCTTACGGCATGGACTCCTATCGGCGACGTCGATTATGAGCAGGGCGGCCTTATGATCCTTGAGGGCTCCAATAATAATACTGGGTTGCGAGCCGGGTATTCCACTATCGATGTCGACGAGGTTTGCGAGGCGGAACTCAACGCGCCAGGCTGGCGACAGCGCGAGTTCAAAGCGCCGTCCGAGGTATGTATTTCGCCAAGCCCGGTTGACGTGCAACGAGTGCTCGGCGGACGATGGCTAACGACTGAGTTCCACGCTGGTGACGTACTAGTTTTCTCCGTCTTTACAGTCCACGGCAGCCTCGACAACCACTCAAATAGAATTCGCCTTAGCTGTGATAGTCGATACCAGCCGGCAAGCAAGCCCGCGGATGAACGATGGATCGGTGAGCGTCCTGCGGGCCACGGACCGACGAGCAAGCGCAAACTTATTTGCTGAAGATTGCTGCCTGCTGGCCGACGGTCGACGCCACGGGTCGAGTGCCGGATCAGCACATTGGCTCGGCGCTTATCTCCCGCCCGACGCTCGTGGTCTCCTTGCAGAGGGGTGTATCTATACGTCGTTAGCCCGACGTCCTTCAAAGCGAGGTTCCTCGATAGACAATATCTCGGCTGGTTCGGAAGGAGAAGCCGTTGATGACCACGCATGCGACTGACGTCCTGATCGTGGGTGCGGGCCCAACCGGGCTTACTCTCGCCTGCGACCTGACCCGGCGCGGTATCGACTGTCGGATCGTCGAGCGGAGCGAAGCGAGCTTTCCGGGCTCGCGAGGTGCCGGCATCCAGCCGCGCACCCGGGAGGTATTTGAGGACCTGGAGGTGCTGGAGGCAATCCATGACGCTGGCGGCCCATTTCCCCACGTCATGCGGTGGGAGGGGGACGAGCAGTTGGGCACCGTTGATGTCATTGAACGGAATGTTGCGACGCCCGACCGTCCGTACGGCGAGATCTGGATGCTGCCCCAGTGGCGCACCGTCGACATTCTCCGTGCACGGTTCGAGAAACTTGGCGGACGGGTCGAGTCCGGTAGCGAATTGATCAGTGTGGGCCAGGATGCGGATCGCGTCACAGCAACGATCCGGCGACCCGACGGCAGTAGCGACATCGTCACGGCTGGCTATCTGGTGGCAGCCGACGGAGGGCGTTCGATCGTTCGAGAGTCTCTGGCGGTTGCCTTCGACCGCGTCGATCTCGACGCTCCGTCAATGCTCGTCGGCGATGTGGTCGTCGACAATCTGGACTACGGCTACTGGCACATGTGGGCGGCTGCTGCTGGCGGCCTGGTGACTCTATGCCCGATCAAGGGTGGTGAGACCTTCGCGTTCGTGGTGCAGTTCGGCGCTCCAGGGACGGAGCCGGACGCAGAGCGATACGGCTCCGTCGATGCTCTTCAGCAATTGTTGAGCAGCCGAACGGGCTTCGACTTCGAGATCAGGAAAGTTCCCTTCTTGTCCGTGTTGCACCCGAGGATCGCGATGGTCGACCGCTTTCGGGTTGGTCGGGTCTTTCTCGCAGGAGACGCCGCGCACGTCCATGCGCCTACCGGCGGACAGGGCATGAACACCAGCATCCAAGACGCATACAACCTCGGATGGAAGCTCGACGCCGTGCTGCGCCACGGCGCCCCTGACGCGCTGCTGGACACCTACCAGGCCGAGCGGCACCAGGTGGCCGCCGATCTTCTCGCGCAGTCGACCGGCATTCTGAACCGGGACCAGAAGGACACCAAAGTCGGTTGGACAAAGCGGGGAAGCGACACCCATCAGCTCGACCTCGCCTATCGCGATAGTCCTCTGACCGTCGAGGCGCGAACCTCCGTAAGCGACGATGCGCTTCGGTCGGGCGATCGGGCGCCCGACGCCCCGGGCACCGATGCATCCGGGATTCCCTTGCGGCTGTTTGACCTCTTCCGTGGCACGCACTTCACGCTCCTCGCCTTCGGCGACACTCCGTCCCCGCAACTGCCCGGCGACTGGGTCCGGACCTACCGCGTCCGCAGCCCGAATTCGGCGCCTTCGCCCGACGCCGTTACCGATACCGACGGGCACGCACAGAACGGCTACGCCGATCACGGGCTGTTCCTCGTTCGGCCGGACGGCTACTGCGCGCTCGCTACTCACGATTCGGATGACGTGCGCGCCTATCTGACGTGGCAGCACCTCGGCGTCGAACGCGTCGGCGCCGAGCAGATCACAAATGCGACCTTGTCCGGAGCTACCTCGGGGACTTCCACGGAATAGTCCACCGGATCATTGCCCCTCCCTCCGTGATCGGCAAGGAGCAATCGAGATGTCCAGATCAGACGGCACCAGTGTCGAGCCCTTGATCCGTGAGGCCCTGCACGCCTTGGTCGCGATCGATTTCGACCGTTACATGGCGATGTGGCACGACGACTGCCGCGTCGAGTATCCAACCCAGCTGCCGGGCCGGCCCGCCAACATCGTCGGTAAGGAGCGTCTGGCCGAATACAACCGTGGGGCGTTTCACGGGACTGATCGCCGTGAGATCCGCGACCTCGAGATCCGTCCATTCGCGGATCCGAGCTTCGCTTTGGTGGAGTTCGAGTTGGTGCAGTCCTTCGGCGGTGGTGCCGGCCATTTCCAGGGAAGAGTGTGCATCATCTTCGGCGAGCGAGAAGGAAAGCTGTCGTCGATGCGTGAGTACGCCGACACCCGGCTCCTGGTCGAAGCCATAGCGACGTACGAAAGTGCGGTGACGAAATCGGCCCGATCCGTCGACCCAGCAGTTGGAAATTCAGCCGGAAAGGAGTACTGAACGAACTGATCTCGCCGTGAGCGCCAAGGACGGACCAGGCATACGCGAACGATCCGTATCTCCTCGCCGGCTCGCCGGACAAGGATTCCTACCTTCGCCGGTCGCGAATGCCGGCGCTGGTCGCGCCGAGTTCACCTACGTCGCCCGCGACTTACACAAGCCCGAGCTGGTCCAACAGTTTGCACCAAGCCCAATTGCGAAGTCAGCCGACATGGAGCGCCGGCACCCAGTGCTGAGTACGGCGCTTGCCAGCTCGTACCTCGATCAGGCTGACAACGGAGGCGAGTTCGACGTTGCCAGGCATGCAAGGTGTTGAGACAGATTGTTCCGTTGCTTCACGCGGTCTCCAGTAGACGCGGGACGGACGCACTCAAGGACGTACGACGTCGACTAGGGCCGTATGCCGGCCACGACGCGGTGCAAGAGCTCAACACTGAGTTCGAAACACTCAGCCCAGCTGTATGAGCACTCATCAGAACGACAGCCCAGTCAAGACCGCCCTACCCAGCGAGCAGTGCGCCACCGTTCGGGGCCGCGGGCGCCGGCCGGGCTGAGCGCGACGATGACTGTGTCACGGCTCAGATGGGCGGCGATCGCACGGCGAAGCAGGACTGCCCCCTCGACTCGGGCTGTTTGGTCCTACGCGGCCGCTGGGTCGGCTGTCGCGAGAACACCTGAACTCAGCACGACCCCGGCGATGTGTTCGTGCAAGTACCTGAAGAGCCAGGACGGATGCGGCGAAGCTGCCGTCGTTCGCGCGTACCGCCGGTCTAGTGCGGTCAAGGGACAAGCTGCCGACCCGGGTCCCTCAACAGACTCTTACGGGATGATATGAGACCAGATTTTCCCTGCCGGTGCTACTTGAGTGCTCTGTACTGATACTAGTTCCGCTGACGCTGAGTGAACTCCGGCGTGTCGACGAACTCGCCGAAGGCGTAGTACCGCAGCACTTCGAGGAACACATCTCGTTGGGTTGGATCAAGGAGGTCAAGCAGATCCCCTTCGACTTTCTCCGTTGCCGCCGTCGCGCGCCGACAGACTTTGCGACCAAGCGAGGTAAGGGTCGGCCGGCGGGCCCTCCGATCCCGAGGATCCGGTGCCCGGACAACTAAACCTCTTGCCTCGAGGGAGTCAAGGGTCGCCGAGATCACAGACTTGTCGATCTTGACCAGCGCGGACAGTTCGAGCTGAGTCATTGGAGAAGACATCAACGCGACCAGCACGAAATGCTCTTTAATGTTTACGCCGACTGCCTCGAGCGCGGCCACCTTGCGCTGTCCAAATCCAAGCCACGCGTGGTTCAGCAGCCACTTGACATCACCGTGCAGCGGATGCTCAGTGCTTTCCACTCCGGCTACGATACCCGATTTACCGACCTCGGTTGCGACGTGTCAAGAACTTCTGTCGCCAGAACATCGGAGGCCGCGAGCCTGGGTCGACGCGGATCCTGCAGGGAAGTGGCAGTCTCGGGATTTCAGGTATCAGTATTGGATCGGCGGCGACGCGCGTGGTACGCAACGCGAGCGGCCCATCACCGTCATCCCGTAGCGCATGTGGCCGACACCCGGGCGCGGACCAGCTACGCATAGACGAGAGGTACGAGAACCTCATCGACCATTGCCGCGATGTCCCTCATGGTCGGATCGCGAACGTCGAGGATGGTGCGCTTGATTATTAGCGCGTGAAGGACCTCGAGTACGACCGGCGTCAGACGCTCTGCTGGTATCTCGCCACGTGCTGCGGCATCCTGCAACATTTCAGTCAACGTATCGAACATCGGATCCAGAACTTCTAATCTGAACCGCAGTAGTAGCGGGGGGTAGCGATGCGCCTCCCCGAGCAGACTGCGGAGTGCGTCGGCCCTCACGCCACGATGGGCTCGAGTCATATGGCGGGTGAGGCCTATTAGATCGTCACGAAGAATTCCCGTTCGGCGGTAGCCAGCAGAATCCCCACGTAGGTGCCCCAACGTATCGATGACAAGAGACGTCGTGTCCGGCCACCGCCGGTAAAGTGGGCTCTTTCCGGTCCCCGCGCGTTCAGCGATGCTCTCGAATGTCAGGCGGCCGAATCCGACTTCGGCAAGCTCAGCAATTACCGCGTCGCGTATTGCCTTCTCTACTGACGCAGCACCCCTCCGGGTTCGAACTGGCTGCTCGACGGAGGTGGGTCGACTCGCCATGCGCGCAGCCTATCCGAGCCCTGGGTGCTTGAGGCGTGAGTCGAGCGGCTCGGGCGAGAATCGCGCTGTCTGGCTGTGGGCTGCCCGGTACGGAGTCATGCCGGTCTGCGGGCAGGGTGTCCGGGGTGGCCCCGCGGCGCGGACCGCGCCGGTCACGTTAAGCCTCGGAGTCCAGCGCGACCTGTGGCACCCAGGCCGGCCGGTTCAGTTCGTAGGCGGCCAACGTCGCTTCGCGCCGCAGTATGAGCGAGACGTCGTCGAGTCCCAACATGAGGGCTTGCCGCGTATAGGCGTCGATCTCGAAGGATTCCACGGACCGCCCGTAGGAGACGGTCTGCTGGTCCAGATCGAGAACCAGCTCCGTTGAGGGTTCGCGTTGAATCACGTCGTCGAGGCGGATACACGCGTCTTCGGCCATGACCGCCGGCACCAAGCCTGATTGCACGCAGTTCCCGACGAATATGTCCGAGAACGACGGTGCGAGGATGGCGTCGAAGCCGTGCTGCTGCAGGCCCCACACCGCGTGTTCGCGCGAGGATCCGCTGCCGAAGTTGCGGCCCGTCAGCAGGATGTTTGCGCCGCGGAACCGTGCGTCGTGGAACACGAAAGCGGGATCCTGGCGCCAGGTGTGGAATACGAAGTCGCCGTAGCCGGTGCGCTCGACGCGGGTCAGGAACTGCTTGGGCATGATCTGGTCCGTGTCGATGTCGTCGCGCAGCAGCGGCATCGCTCGGCCGCTCACCCGGAGAACTGGTTTCACGGCAGCAGGTCCCGTACGTCGACGAAATGTCCAGCAGTCGCCGCGGCCGCCGCCATTGCCGGTGAGACCAGGTGGGTTCTGGCCCCAGCCCCCTGCCGACCCTCGAAGTTGCGGTTCGAGGTGGACGCCACCCGTTCGCCCGGAGCGGCGATGTCCTCGTTCATGCCGAGGCACATCGAGCACCCGGGTTCGCGCCATTCGAAGCCGGCGCCGCGGAATGCGTCGTCCAGTCCTTCGGCCTCGGCCTGCTGCTTCACCAGCATTGACCCCGGCACCACCATTGCTCGGACGCCGTCGGCGACCCGGCGGCCCGCCACCACGGCCGCAGCGTTGCGCAGATCCTCGATGCGCGAGTTGGTGCAGGATCCGATGAACACGCGGTCGACCTTGATGTCGGTCATCGCCTCGCCTCCGCGCAAACCCATGTAGGCCAGCGCCTGCTCGGCCTGCGCCGCGTTGGCGTTCTCCTCGACCGTGGGCACGTGCCCGCTGATCGGCACGCTCATGGCCGGCGTTGTCCCCCAGGTCACGGTGGGTTCCAACGACGAAGCGTCGACGCGCAGCACGCGGTCGAACACGGCGTCCTCGTCGGTGGTGCAGCTGCGCCAATCGGCCACGGCAGCGTCCCAGAGCTCTCCCTGCGGTGCGAAGCGCTTCGGCCGGAGGAACTCGAACGTGGTCTCGTCCGGGGCGATGAGCCCGGCCCGGGCGCCGGCTTCTGCCGACATGTTGCACAAGGTCAACCGGCCCTCGACCGACAGGGCCCGAACGGTGGATCCGCGGTACTCGACGACGTGCCCGGCTGCGCCGCCGAATCCGATCCGATGCACCACACCCAGGGCGAGATCCTTGGCCGACACTCCCCGGGGTAGGACGCCTTCGACTTCAACCGCCATTTGCTTGAGCGGCTTCAGCAGCAGGGACTGCGTCGCCAGGACGTGTTCGACCTGGGTGGTGCCGATGCCGAAGGCCAGCGCGCCGAGTGCCCCGTGCGTCGCCGTATGGCTGTCGCCGCAGGCGATCGTGATGCCGGGCCGGGTCAAGCCCTGCTCCGGGCCGAGCACATGCACGATCCCTTGGTGTGGCGATCCCAGCCCGAACAGGGCGATGCCGTGGCGTTCGCAGTTGGCACGCAGCGCCCGCCGCTGGGCGACCGCCAGCGGATCGGGATCCCGATCCGGACGGGCCCGAGTCGACACGGTGTGATCCATCGTCGCGACAGTCTGCGCCGGCCGCCGGACCGTCAACCCCCGCTCATCGAGCCCGGCGAACGCCTGAGGGCTGAGCTCGTGCACCAGGTGTAGGTCCACGTAGAGCAGCTCACGCCCGCGCTCGTGGGCGACGACATGCCTGTCCCAGATTTTCTGGGCGAGCGTGTGGCCGGTCATCGACCGGCCGCCTGCTTGGCTGCGACGGCCGGGAGCCGCTCCAGGACGGCGTTGCCGAACTCGGTGGTGCTGAGTGCGGGCCTGTCTGTAGCGAGGTCGGCGGTCACCTGCCCGTCGGCGAGGGCGGCTCGTACTGCCTCTTCGACCAGCGTCGCCTCACGCGGCATCTCGAGGCTGTGCCGCAGGAGCATGGCGGCGGACAAGATCGCCGCTGCCGGGTTGGCCGTTCCGGTCCCGGCGATGTCCGGCGCCGCGCCGTGCACCGGCTCGTACAGGCCGAACCCGTCGCCGCGAACGCTGCCCGACGGCAGCAGGCCCAAGCTACCGACGACGCCGGCGATCTCGTCGCTGAGCACATCGCCGAACAGATTCTCAGTGACGATCACGTCGAATTGCTGTGGCCGCAGGACGAGCTGCATCGCGCAGTTGTCGACGTAGAGATGTTCGAGCGCCACATCCGGATAGTCGCGGGCCACCTCGGTGACAACATCTCGCCACAGCTGGGAGGCCTCGAGGACGTTGGCCTTGTCGACCGAGGCGACCCGGCCGCGCCGGATGCGCGCCTGCTCGAAGGCCACCACCGCGATCCGGCGCACCTGGTCGGCCGTATAGCGCATCGTGTTCCACGCCGTGTCCACGCCGGCGACGATTTCTCGGCCTCGCTGGGGGGAGAAGTACAGGCCGCCCACCGCCTCGCGGACCAGCATGATGTCGACGTCAGGATTCCGGAGCGGTGACGCACCCGGCACGAGCGCGACCCCAGGCCGAAGGTTGGCGTAGAGATCGAGGTCGTGGCGTAGCCGGAGCAGGCCACCCAAACCAGGATTCAGCTCGGCCGGCAGGCTGTCCCAGCGCGGGCCGCCGACAGCGCCGACGAGCAACGCCGCGCTCGTCCGGCAAATCTCGAGCGTCTCGGCGGGGAGCGGGGTGCCCCGTTCGTCGATGGCCCGTCCGCCGAGCAGTCCTTCGACGATCTCCACATCACAGCCGCTCGTCTCGGCGACGGCGAGTAGCACGCGCACCGCCTGCGCGGTGACTTCCGGACCGACACCATCACCGGGCAGCACGCCTACCCGGACCGGCTGGGCCGCTTTCTGGCTCGTCACTCGAAACCCCCATCCGTCGATCAACCGCTGATAGCAGCTCTACTCTCTTGCCATATCGACACTCTGTCAATATGATGCGTCGTCAATACGACGATGAGCCCCGAAGCGACCTGCGTGGCGTGCTAGTTACCGGAAGCCGAGCGCCAAGTCGATTCCCGGTCTTACCCGATAGCCGAAATTGCCATCGGCGAGCCAGAAGTCGCGCCGTAGTTCTCGCCGCTTGTGCACCGTGTCGGCGAGCGCCTTCACTGCTGAGAGGATTCGCATGAACACTGACAGGTCTGCCCGAGGTGTCCGGTGTGGAGCTACCCGAAAGCGTGGGACGACTGGCCGACGCGTCAGGCAGTCGGCACTTGCCGTCGCGGTCGCCGTGCTCGGTGTGGCGATGGTGGCGGCGTGTTCCTCGTCGGACTCGAAGAGCGGCGACCCGCGATCGCCGGCGACCTCTGGCGCCAACCCCGCGGCGGCTGGTGGCTCGCCCGCACCTGCCGGCGATCCGATCACGATCGGCGCGATCGAGTCGACGAGTGGCCCACTGGGCAACCCGTTGTGGGGGACCATCGCCGACGTTTGGGAGAAGTGGACGAATGCTCATGGTGGCCTCAACCGCCATCCGGTCAAGGTGATCACGCGCGACAACGCCGGCGATCCCGCGAAGGCGCTGAGTGCCGCGAAGGAGCTGGTGGAGAAGGACCACGTCGTGGCCATCGCCGGATCGATCGCCTCCGGCGGCGCGTCGATCGCGTCCTACGCCAACGACGCGAAGGTGCCGGTCGTGGGCGGCCAGGTTGCCGGTATCGGCGGGCCGTACCTATTCCCGTCGCAAGTGGACATTGTCCCGTCGCTGGCCGGCGCGACCAAGATCGCGAAGCAGTCGGGCGCATCGAAGTTTGCGGCCCTGATGCCAGCCGGCGGTCCCATCAGCCCCGATCAGACCAGGGCCGTCTTCTCGGACGCGGCGAAAGCGGGCGACCTGACGTTGTCGTATTTCGCTTCTCTCTCGCCGGCGGCGCCGGATTACTCGGCACCTTGCCTGGCCCTGACTGCCTCAGGTGCTGAGTCGACGTTCGTTTCGGTGTCGCCGACAGTGAACCAGAAGGTCATCCAGACTTGCCTACAACAGGGATACAGAGGCTCGTTCATTCAGAATTCGGTGTTCTTCCTCTACCCGAACACCGATGGCGGCACTGCGGCGAAGAACTACAGCAACGCCAAGATGTACGTGGAAGACGCCGTGTGGCCCTGGTACGACCAGAGCACGCAGGCCCAGAAGGACTACTTCGCCGCTATCGCGCAGTACGCGCCGGGGATGCTGACCAAGACGGGCTACGGCCCAGCGGTCCAGGAAGCGTGGGTCGGCTTCCAGCTGTTTGCCGAAGCGGCGAAGCTGGGCCAGCTCGGACCGAAATCGACCATGGCTGACGTAGTCAACGCGCTTTACCAGATCCACGACGACGATCTCGGTGGGTTGACCGGACCGCTTACCTACAACCGTGGCGATCAGAAGCACGCCAGCAACTGCTATTTCGTGTCGCAGCTGCAGGACAGGAAGTGGGCGGACGCGTTCGGCGGCGCCGCGCAATGCGTCGGCGCCTCGTGATGCCGCTGAGCCAGCAGGCGGCAATGGCGCGCCACGATGAATTGCAGGCCATGCACGTGTCCGACCGGCACGCTGCGCGGACCGTGGACTCCCTTGCCGCTGCCGACTGGTCGGCTCCCTCGGTCCTTCCCGACTGGAGCCGGGCGCACGTGATCGCCCACCTGGCCCTGAACGGGGCCGGCCTGGCGCGGGCGCTCGAAGGCGTCCTCGCGGGCAATCGGGTGCCGATGTACGTGTCGGGAGCCTCGCGCGACGCCGATATCGCCGAACTCGCTGCCGCCGGGCCGGCGCAGATTCGTGCGCGATTTGCCGCGGCCACGTCCTGGTTCCAGAACGTCGCCGACGAGCTGACCGACGAGCACTGGGCGACGGGTGCAGTGCTTCGGGTGCCGGACGGACCATAGTGGCCCGCCGCGGAGGTGCCGGTCGCGCGGCGCAGGGAGGTCGAGAACCACCACGCCGACCTGGGGTTGGACGGGTATACACCGCATCAATGGCCGGTCGATTTCACGGCGCCGCAGCTGATCTCGTCGACCGCGTCGCCCATCTGGACGCGCTAGAGGTCGTTCCAACCTGTCGCTAACACTCGGTCGCGCAGCGGCGCGGTAGGTCGCTTGGGAAGCGGTAGGTACGCCAGCTCGTGGGCGTCCGAGCGGCTGAGGCCTAGGGCCCGGAACACCATGACGGATTGCTCTGACAGCTTCGCCGGCGACGGCCCGTCGACGAGTGCGCTGTGCATTATCGCGATCATCAGCCCCATGCCGATGTCCGCTGCCGTATCCAACGAGTCCACATCGATAGTGCCGTCTCGGTCGGCCGCCGTCAGATCCGACAGGACTGCCGTTCGCATCTCGCGGCCGAAGGTTCCGGACCAGTCCAGGGCCTTGAAGAGAATCGGGCCGAGCGCGGGATCGCCGATCGACCGAAGGATCCCGTAGCGAAGGCTGAGCGACATACGCACGAGTGGTGTAGCGCTGTGGCCAAGCAATTCGTTCTGTTCGAGCCTCACCTGGCTCCAAATAAGATGCGAAATACGCACTAACAGATCGTCCAAATGGGCTGCGTAGGTATAGAAGGACCCGCGAGACAAGCCGGCGGTTTCGGCAATCCGATCGATCGTCAGCGAATCGACGCCCTCATTGTCAACGATTGTGAATACGGCAGCGAGTATGCGGCGGCCGGTGCGGCCACGCCGTTCCCGCCCCACTCGCGTCCGATGATTCTCGCTGGCGTCTGGAGCGGCAACGGCCATGCCTTCAGCACTGTCAGTCGGCGAATGCGATATCGGTTCTGTCATGTCGTCTCATCCTGGGGTGGACCATCTCAGACACCATCATGCTTGTGCATGCGAGACCTTTCCGAGCGCGAATGCTACGGCATCGGGGCCGCCCGGGATGTCGTGCTCATCCACCCTCGTTCGCGCCTTCGCGCTGAGGTGGTCGCGACTCGGTAGCCGATTGGGTGTAGGGCGAGGCGGCCGCTGCTCGGTGTGCTGGTCGACCACGACACCAGCCAGGCAGCCGCCCGATCCCGCACGAATCCGCCAGCTCCCACGTCTTGCCATATCGACACACCGTCAATATGATGCCATGTCAAGGTGATCAGTCAATGGGAGGTTCTAGTGATGGCGGTGACATTGCCGGTAGCGACTGCGCCCCGCCGAGGGGCCTACGGTCGCCGTGGCGCGGTGTTGGACGCCGGCCGCGCAGACCGTGCCCGGACGGGCAACGAGAACGGAACCGCATGATCCGCACGCTGCCGAACACAACATCGGTTGTCGAAAAGTCGCGCGTTGAGGGTGATGGGCGTGAGGCGCTGGTACCGATCACCATGACCTTTGCGACGGGGGATTGGGGTAGGCCGCGGCCCGGGATCGTATTGTTCCCCGAAATATTCGGCATAAGTGACTTCATTCTCGACACCGCGCACGACCTCGCCCGATTGGGATATGTCGTGGCTACCCCGGATCTCTACCACGGGAATAATGCTCCGTCGGTAGCGCGCGGGGACGTTCGGCAGGCGATGAAACAAGCGCTGGCGATCACGCCTGAGACATCGGCAGTCGATACCGAGGCCGCAGTTGCGATGTTGCGGGCCCATCCGGAAGTGGATAACGAGCGTCTCGCCGCCATGGGCTACTGCATTGGCGGATTGCTGAGCTATGCGAGCGCCGCCCGTGGGCCGGCCCACCTCCGAGCCTGTGTGATCTTCCATGCGAACGGGTTGATGGGAAAGAGTCCGCATCCGGCGTGGCGCAACGATCTCTTGCTCGAACTCGGCCCGACCGATGCGCCGGTGCGGATGTTCTTCGGCGGGAAGGACGACCACATCTCGACCGACTATGTGCGCACCGTCGACAGCCAGCTGGAAGCTCTTGGGGTGGACGTCGAGACGACCATCTACGAGGAGGCTGGGCACGGCTTCTGCAACAGCCAGCTCCCAACCTTCAGCGCCGGTGCGGCACGGGATTCCTGGCGCGCGGCTACGAACTTCCTGACCGAATCAATGGCCGACTCCACGAGAAGCTGATACGCCGTGGCAACTGAACTGTCTTGGCCAGGTCGCAACAACAGCGACACCCTGATCAGCGCCATATTCGACGTCGCCGCATCGGATCCCGAACGCCCGCTCTTCCAACCCGTGGACGGCGAAACGGTCAGCTATCGCGGCGCCGAAGAGCACATCTACTCGTGGGCGAACCGGTTTCGCGCACTCGGCGTCGGTCCGGGGGACCGGGTGGGGTTCATGCTGGGCGCGAACATCACGTCCGCGGTCGCCCCGCTCGGCGCGGCACTACTCGGGGCGTGGGAGGTTCCGGTCAACGCCGGATACCGCGGCGCGGTGCTCCGACACATAGTCGAGGACGCCGGGCTGCGGGTTCTGGTTGTCACCGCGCCGTCGCTTGCGATGATCGAGCAACTCGGCGAGCTGCCGGCCGGTCTGAAGCAGATCGTCGTCGTGGGGCGGCCGGGTGTCACATCCTTACCGGCTGACGTGGTTGTGCCCGTCGACCGCATCGATGCACCCGAAAGTCGTGAGGGCTTCACGTTACCGAAGCCGTGGGACGTGTCCGGTCTGATGTACACCTCCGGGACCACGGGTCCCGCCAAGGGTGTCGTGCTGCCATGGGGGAGCTGGACTGCGGCATTCGAGTTCATGGCCCACTTGTTCACCGAGGACGAGGTGCTCTATGCCCCCTTCCCCTTCTACCACGGCCTGGCTCGCGTCTCGCTGACTGCGGCGGCGATGCTCGGTGCGCGCGTGGTTGTTCGCGAATCGTTCAAGACCCAGCACTTCTGGGCGGACGTCGACACGTTCGGCTGCACCTTCACCGCGACCACTCCGACCGTGCTGCAGTGGCTGCTCAACGAGCCGGCAGGCGAACACGACTTGCACCACCCGCTGCGCCGGATCCTGGCCTACGGGCCGCAATTGCTGAAGTTCGCTGAACGGTTTGGCACCGAGATGAGCTCGATGTTCGCGATGACCGAGGTCGGCAGTGTCGTTGTGTACAACGATCGCGACCTTCCGCCCGGTACCTCGGGGAAGCCCCGACCCGACTACGACGTCCGCGTTGTTGACGAATTCGACCAAGAGGTCCCGGTCGGCGACGTGGGCGAGTTGATCGTTCGATCGGATCGCCCTTGGACGACGAATCTCGGCTACTACGGCCTGCCCGAAGAGAGTCTGCACGCCTGGCGCAACGGCTGGTATCACACCGGCGACAACTTCCGAGTGGACGATGACGGGTTCTACGCGTTCGCCGACCGGAAGAAGGACATGATCCGCCGACGAGGCGTGAACATCTCGTCGTTCCAGATCGAGAGTGCTGTGCTGGAGTACACGGCAGTCCATGAAGCCGCGGCGATTGGCGTGCCCTCGCCCGACGGCGAAGAAGACATCAAGATCTTCGTCGTCGAACAGCAGGGATTCACGATCCAGCCGGACGCACTGCACAAGTTCCTACGAGACGCGTTGCCGACGTTCATGGTCCCGCGCTATATCGAGATCGTTGCGGACCTTCCCAAGACGCCGGTGACCTTCCGTGTTCGCAAGCACCTTCTGCGCGGCTCCCCGCTCGAGGCGCGCGGCTGGGACGCGACTGTCTCCGAGGTGCAGGCCTGATGGACGGCCGCTATGTCGAGCGTGACTCGCTCATCGCGATCGACATGCACGTGCGACCTTGGGACGAGGAGTCGCTGGGCATCATGGGCGGTGGGCGAGCCGCGGCGATGGAAGGCTACTTCGGTCGGTATCCAGGCCCGGTCCCGCTGGACGACCTGGCCGACCAATACCGGGCGCGGTCGATGATGGCGGTCTTGCAGGTGTCCGACGATCAGACGACGAGCGGCCTGCCGCCCCAGTCCAACGACCACGTCGCGGCAGCCGTACGACGTAACCCTGACGCTCTGCTGGGATTCGGCGGCATCGATCCCTGGAAAGGTCGCATGGCTCTGGACGAGCTAACCCGCTGTAGTACCGAGCTCGGTCTGCGCGGGCTTTGCTTCAACGCCGCCCGCCAACAGTTCGACCCGAGCGACACGCGTTTCCATCCACTATGGGAAAGAGCATCCGAGCTCGGCCTCGTCTGCCTGTTTCACACAGGCATGGTCGGCATGGGAGCGGGTCAGCCCGGGGGAATGGGCATCAAGCTCAAGTACGCGAACCCCCTGCTACTGGACGACGTGGCCGCGGATTTCCCTCATTTGACGATCATTTCGGCGCACCCAGGTTGGCCTTGGGTGGGCGAGCAACTTGCGATGCTGCGGCACAAGGCCAACGTCTACATGGATCTGTCCGGCGTTGCCCCCCAGTATTGGCCCGCCGAAATCCTGCAACAGCTGAAACTAGTTCAAAACAAGGTGCTGTTCGGCACGGACTGGCCGGTGCTTACCCCGGAACGATGGATGGATGAATTCGATGCTTTCGACATTAAGGACGAGATCCGGTCGAAGATCCTGATCGAGAACGCTCGGCGCGTCCTCACTCAGGGTCCGCCGTAGCGCGCACGCGTCGCTGAGGTGACAGATCGTCCATCAAAGGATTGGAGCGTTCACTATGCCCGGCTCTGTCTACGTGAGACACGTAGCTGATCTACCGAGGGAGTCCCGGTACGAAGGTGCCTACCAACGCACGGGCGTCGTCATGGACGCGGCCAACCTCTCCTTCGTGTGGGTTACGCCCGAGGTCTACGAGGGCCACACCGACAAGGACGGTCAGGCGCCCGGGCACCATCACCCGTTCGACCAACTCGTCTACGTGCTCGAGGGCGAGATGCGGATGTGGATCGGGGACGAGGTTCACGACATCGGACCAGGAGATGTCTGCTACATCCCGCGGGACGTGCCGCACGGCGGCCTCCCGATCAACGGCAAGCCCGTCCACATCATGGAAATCTTCGCTCCGATACGAACCGATTACCTCTACACGGCCGAGCATCAGCTCGCGTTCGGGCAACCCGAGCGTGAGTTCGACGGGTCGCGGGTCGACCGCCGGCCGATGTCGCAGATCCGGGCCGGGGTCCGTGATTCGCAGCTGACGACCCATCGACCTGATGCTGAGGAGGCGCGATGAACCGGCCGAGGAATTTCGTTCTCGTCCACGGAGCGTGGCACGGGGGGTGGTGCTGGTCTCGGGTCCGCGACCAGCTCCAGGATCGCGGCCACCGCGTCTTCACCCCGACTCTGACCGGGCTGGCCGACCGATCGCATCTGTTGAGCATCGATATCACGCTGGACACCCACATTGCTGACGTGGCCAACGTCATTGACTTGGAAGACCTCAACGACGTCATTCTCGTCGGACATTCATACGGGGGTTGGGTAATCTCGGGAGCCGCCGAGCGAGTGCTGCCGCGTCTGGCGTCCCTGGTCTACGTCGATGCCGCATTCCCGGACGACGGCCAATCTCTCGTAACCGACTTTGGTGGAGCGGCGTTCGAGGAACGGGTCCGAGCGATCCAGGGAGCCGGCGGGATCGGCATGAGTGGTCCGTCCGCCGCCGTAATGGGTATTGCGGACCCCGATGATCAAATGTGGGTCGATTCCAAGACGACCGAACATCCCATCGGGACGTACCTCACGACGATAGAGCTCACCGGTGCCCGCGAACGCGTCGCTCGGAAGACATTCGTGCTCGCGACCGGATATGAGGGAGGCAACATAGGTCGGGAGACGTTTCGAGGCACGCACGACCGCCTCGCGCAAAGCAGCGGATGGACAGTGCGACAGATAAAAAGCTCGCACGACATCATGGTCGACGCGCCACACGAACTGGTGGAAATTCTGCTGGAAGAGGCCGCTCAAGCGGCCTAACCCAGCCTTAATCGCAGTAGTTCGTGAACGTCTTGGGAATGGTGACGAATTCGGCTGAGGGGGCGCCATGCACGATTTGCTGCCGTATCTGATAATCGGGGTAACCAGCGGTTCGGTCTATGCCCTTATCGGCCTCGGTCTCGTGCTGACGTACAAGGTTTCGAACCTGCTCAATCTCGCCCACGGGGCGCTGGCCACCGCAGCGGCCTACACGTTCTACGCGCTACACGAGCAGCACCACATTGCCTGGCCGATCGCTGCACTGATCTCGGTGCTCGGTTGCGGGCTGGTGTTCGGCCTGGTCCTCGAGCGGATCGCGAACGGCCTGGAAGGAGCCGACCTCGCCTTGAAGATCGTGGCGACGGTCGGCGTGCTGCTGGTGATTCTCGGGATCTGTCCAATCGCCTTCGGCGACTTCCCGGTTCAGGTCCAGCCCTACCTGCCGGTTCACCAGGTGCACCTGTTCGGCGTCTTCGTGACCGTCGACAAGCTGATCATCGTGGCGCTGGCGGCGCTCAGCACGATCGCGCTCTACGCGTTCTTCCGGCTATCCCGGCTAGGCAAGTCGATGCGCGCCGTCGTAGACAACCCGAGGTTGCTGAGCCTGGCCGGGACCAACCCGACATCGGTCCGTCGAGCGGCGTGGATCATCGGCAGTTGTTTCGCCACGCTGTCGGGCACCCTCCTGGTCGAAACCCTCGGAAGTGTCGATGCGAGTGCGATGACTGCGCTGGTCATCCAAGCCTTCGCCGCCGCCGCGCTCGGTTCGTTCACCAGCCTCCCGCTGACCTACGTCGGCGGCTTGCTGATCGGCGTGGCGGCGAGCGTGACCCAAAAGCTCGTTGCGACATCGCAAGACAGCCTCGTCACTGCGATCCCGGCCGCGATGCCGTTCTTGATCCTGTTCTTGCTCATGCTAGTGATGCCCCGGGCTCGGCTCGCGGTGCGCTCGGCGGTGCCAAGGAAGATCCACAATCGTTGGTCGGCGCCGCGCCGGGTTCAGGTGGTCGGCGCTGTGGTGGGGCTCGCCTTTCTGGCCGCCGTGCCGACGTGGGCCGGCTACCGGCTCGGCAGCTGGACGGCGATGCTGACCTTTACCATCTTGTTCCTGTCGGTTGGCCTGCTGGTGCGCACGTCCGGACAGGTGGCGCTGTGCCACGCAACGTTCGCCGCGATCGGCGCGGTGGCGTTCTCCCATCTGGCCCACGGCGTGGGCATTTCGTGGATCCCCGCGTTGCTACTCGCGGGACTGGCGGCCGTGCCCGTCGGCGCGATCGTCGCCATCCCCGCCATTCGCCTGTCCGGCGTTTTCCTCGCGCTCGCCACAATGGGGTTCGGCCTACTCGCGCAGAGCATGTTCTACTCCAGCGACCTTATGTTCGGTACGGCTACGACGGGAATTGTCATGCCGCTGCCGCACCTGTCGTGGCTCACTGTCGATACGGCGACCGGCTTCTACTACGTCGTGCTGACCATTACGGTGATCGCCGCGCTCGTCGTCGTCGCGGTGGTGCGCAGTCGCCTTGGCCGGCTGCTTGCGGCGATGGCTGATTCGCCACGTGCGCTGACCACGTCCGGGGCGAGTGTCAACGCCACGCGACTGATCGTGTTCTGCATCTCCGCTTACCTGGCATCGATCGCCGGCGCGCTCTACGGCGTGTACCTCAGCGCGCCGAGTGGATTGTCCTTCGACCCGTTCAGCTCGGCGACATTCGTGACGCTGATCGTGATCATGGCTGGCCGAGCGCCGTGGAACGCATTGCTGGCCGCAGCGGGGTACTCGCTGATCAGCGCCTACTGGAATCCCTCCGGGATCACCAACTACCTGCAGATCGCCTTCGGCGGGACAGCGATCCTGATGGCGCTGTACCCGCCACCCGGCCTACCCGGACCGGTCCGGGCGTGGATCGACCGGCTGGGTGGACGAGCCGATCGCGCGCAACTCGGCACTACTTCTCAACCGGCCGAGCCGAACCGCTCGAGCCGGCGAGTCCGGCCGTCCGAGCTGGTCATCCGTGACCTCACGGTTCGGTTCGGCGGGATCACCGCGGTTCACGGCCTGAAGCTCGTTGCCCCCAGTGGTCGGATCACCGGGTTGATCGGACCGAACGGCGCCGGAAAGACGACCACCTTCAACGCTTGCTCGGGCCTGGTGCGACCCAGCTCGGGCCAGGTCCTCTTCGCCGGGCGAGACGTCTCCAGGGCCGATCCAGCGCGACGGGCGCGTCTCGGGTTGGGCCGCAGCTATCAGCATATCGAGCTGTGGGACTCCCTGACCGTGGCCCAGAACGTGGCGGTTGGCCTAGAAGCCGGGTTGGCCGGACGGAATGCGATCCGCCAGCTCGTCTCGCGACGGCGTGACCGGCGCGAGATCGACGCAGCCGTCGTTGACGCGATCCAGCTGTGCGGGCTGCAAGCCGAAGCGGACCTGACGGTCGCGTCCCTGTCGACCGGTAAGCGGCGCTTGGTCGAACTGGCCCGCTGCCTGGGCGGATCGTTCAGCGTCGTGTTGCTCGACGAGCCATCGTCGGGCCTAGACCAGTACGAGACCGATGCGTTTGCGCGGATCTTGCGCCGGGTGGTCGACGAGCGCGGTCTGGGCATCCTGCTGGTCGAGCACGACATGCGACTGGTCATGGACATCTGCGAGCACATCTATGTCCTGGACTTCGGCGAGGAAATCTTCCAAGGCACCCCGGCCGAGGTCGCCGGATCGGTGATCGTGCGCGACGCCTACCTCGGGTCGGAGCTGCCGCCCCACGAGTTGGCTGGTGTGTAGCGAATGACTCTCTCGACCATCGACGAGCACGCACGGCTGGACCGCATTGGGCCGACGTCGCTCGAACTCAACGGCATTCGTGCTGGATACAGCACTGCGACTGTGCTGCGTGACGTTTCGATCGCGGTTCCGCAGGGCAGTCTGGTCGCGCTGCTGGGGCCGAACGGCGCCGGCAAGACGACCCTGCTCTCGGTCGCGGCCGGGTTGCTCCGGCCCGCGGCGGGCAACGTGCTGCTGAATGGCGTGGACCTGACGAAGCGACCGGCCCAGCGGCGACTGCGGGACGGCCTCTGCCTGATCCCCGAAGGGCGCGGGATCTTCCCGTCCCTCACCGTTCGCGACAACCTCAAACTGCTGGCGCCGCCGTGGAGTTCCGACGGTATCGACGCGGCCATCGAAACCTTCCCGGTTCTCGGGGAGCGGATCGCCCAGGTGGCGGGCACGCTCTCCGGCGGCGAGCAGCAGATGCTGGCCCTGGCCCGGGTCGTCCTGGCCAGGCCCAAGCTCGTGCTGCTCGACGAGATCTCGATGGGCCTTGCCCCGCTCGTCGTCGACCAGCTCTACGGCGTTCTGCAGGATCTGGCTCGAACCGGCATCTCGATGCTCATCGTCGAGCAATACGTCCAGCGTGCGCTCGGTATCTGCTCGTTTGCCTACATCCTCAACAAGGGGCAGGTCGCGTACTCGGGGCCGGCGGACGCGCTTGAGCACGACACGATCCTCCAGAAGTATCTCGGGACCGGGGGATAGCTCTAGCGGTCCCCTTGGCGGTCACGCGTCGCCCGGAAAGGAGCTAGACATATCACTGACATGCTCTTGCCACGCGAGTGAGATGTTTATAACATGCCACTACTCGGCGGCGTGTCTCGGCGGCTACCGGGGAGGCAGCACCGGAGCGCTGCCTGGTGCACGAACGTCGCAGCAAGGCGGTGTCGTGCTGGCGCTCGAACAGACTCCATAGCTCGGGTCGCCTTAGGCATTGGCCATCTGGGCTCGGCTGAAGGAGCTACACACGATGAAGGTTCGTCGGTTCGGTATGACGGCGTTCGCGCTGGTACTGGTCGTCGGGGCGGCGGCCGCGTGCAGCAGTTCGTCGAAGTCGGCGAACGGCGGTGGGGGCGCCGAGGTCGTGGTCGGAGCGATCGGTGACTACTCCGGCGCCTACGGGTCGGGACAGGGCGGCATCCCCAAGGTGCTCGCCGCGTGGGAATCGTCGGTCAACGCCAGTGGCGGCCTCAACGGCCAGAAGGTCAAAGTCATCGCAAAGGATGCCGGTACGGCAACCGGCGCGAACGCGACTGCGGCAAGGGAGTTGATCGGTCGCGATCATGCCGTTGCGATCATCGACACCGATTTCGGAGATTCCGCGTGGCTGTCGTACGCGAGCACCCAGCATGTACCGGTCGTTCTCGGGTACCCCAGCACCAGCGGCATGACGGACGCGAACGCGTTTCCGGTCATGGGTTCCACCGTCGCGATCGCTTACGCGTTGATGCAAACTGCCAAGACATTCGGCAACAGCGTGGGCGTCGTGTACTGCGCCGAGTCGTGTGGCCAGCAGTCGGCCCTCTTCCCCAAGCTGGCCAAGGCGGTCGGTCTCTCGGTCCCGGTCTTCCTCAGTGCCTCGTCGACGGCGCCGGACTATACGGCCGTATGCCGGGCGCTCGCGGACAAGAAGGTCGGCAGCTACCAACTCAATTTCGCGATTGCGACCGCCACGAGAATCGTGGACACCTGCTACCAGCAGGGAGTTCGCATCCCGACGGTGCTCGGCGGCTACTCCACGTCAGTGGCGTGGAAGACGGACAAGGCCTTCGAGGGCTCACTCGCGGTGGACGGCGTAGCCCCGTTCTTCGCGTCGAACACGCCGGGACAGAAGGCTTACCGAACCGCACTGTCGAAGTACGCGAGCAGCATTCCGGGCACCACCGTCGATGACTCCTGGTCCTCGTTCGCTTGGGCGTCCGGGCAGCTGGTGGCGGCCGGCGCGAAGAACTCCACCGGCAAGCTCACCGCCGCGGCGCTCGCCGATGGGATGTATGCCCTGAAGAACGAGACGCTCGGCGGCTTGGTGCAGCCGTTGAACTTCGCCAAAGGCAAGCCGACGAACCTCACCTGCTACTACACCTGGAAGATCGGCAGCGGGAGTTTCGTCCCAGGAGCCAGCGGCGACAAGCCCCTCTGCGTATCCCCGGCCGAGCTGGCGCCAGTTTTCGCCGCACTTGGCAACGTACCGCACTGAAGCCGAGGGGTGGCAGCCATGCGCTTGGGTATGGATGAGAGTCCGGTCATCTTCGAGGCCGATTGCATTGCGGATACGTCTTCCGCGGAAACCTCCGGGTTGAGTAGACGGACGATGACCAGTTTCTCCGAACCCACCACGGACACGCGGACCGCGGAGTAACCGGAATTCCCCATGGCCCGGGACGCCGGTTACCCCTTCGACCCGCCGCCGATGCTTCATGAGCTGCAGACCGAGACTCCCATCAGCCGGGTTCGGATCTGGAACGGCATTTCGCCGTGGCTGATCACTCGGCACCAGGATCAGCGGACCGTGCTAGCCGATCCACGGCTGAGTTCGGATACCACGAACCCCGGCTACCCGTTCGAGTCCCCGGTCGTCGCCGAGAGCACGACTCAGGCCTCGCGTGGCGAGTCCGTCGCCGACTCGGCGCAGCCGGCCGCGCCGATCACGTTCATCAATATGGACGATCCGGAGCACGCCCGGCAGCGTCGGATGGTCACCGCGGCATTCGCAATCAGACGCGTGGAGGCGATGCGCCCAGCCGTTCAGCAAATCGTCGACGACCTGATCGACGGGATGCTCGCCGGACCCAATCCGGTCGACTTGGTCGAGGCTGGAGCACACCATGAAGGTCACCATTGACGCCGACAAGTGCGTATCGGCCGGGCAGTGCGTGCTGTCCGCCCCGGACATCTTCGATCAGCGTGAGGATGACGGCGTGGTCGCACTGCTCACCGACACCCCGCCGCAGGATCGACTGGACCAAGTCCACGAGGCCGCGAGCCTCTGCCCGGCTCGAGTCATCCAGTTGGTGGACTAGCGGCAGCGCCGGCTTCACTTGGGCCCGCCACGGAAGCAGGAACGAGTGAAGCTGGCCGCGGGACCTTCGGACGCGAGCCGCGTTACGAGCTGGCGCCGACCGCAGTCGCTTGCTTCGCCCCGGCGAAGAACGTCCGCCCGGCCATCATCATGGCCGGCTGGAACTGCGCCATCAGTTCCGAGCGGTACGGCGCGTCGGTGAACTTCTCATCGAGCTGGAACTCGGCTGCGAGCGACCACCAGGTGATCGGAACGACGCCGGACATGATCATCCGTTGAATCGCGACGTCGTGCGCTTCCTTGCTCGGGCTGGCGACCGCATCGACGACGACGTAGGCCTCGTAGCCCTCGCGCAGCGCACCGAGCGCGGTCTGCAGCACGCAGCCGTCGGTCGCGATGCCGGCGATGACGAGGCGATCGCGGCTCTCCGCACGCACGGCATCGGCGAAGGCCGGATCGCGGAAGGAGTTGAAGGCGTAGCTGGCCGCGCGTTCGATCACCGGCTGGTCGCCGAGTACCTCGACGATCTCCGGGTACATAGGTCCGGACGGCTTGGACGCCTCGCCGTTCGTCACTACCAGCCCGCTTCCGTAAAGTTTGGCAGTCTTCGTCAGGCCGGTCGCGTTCGAGATGTGTTCGGCCAGGTTGTGCGAGCGCAGGATGTTGGCGAAGCCGACGGCAAGGTCGACCAACACCACGGTCGTGTTGTCAGGGCTCAGCGGCGTGAGGTTCATGGCTTTGTCCATCTCTGTCGAGTGATTCATCTGCAGCGCAGGGCTTACTGACCAGATGGATAGAAGCTACTTCCCGATCGGCTAACTGTCCAGATGTACAGTTAGCCGATGGTCCCGACCGACGCGAAGGCCACCACGCGGAGCACAGATCCGACGGCGCGTACCCGCAATCCGCAGTTGCGGCGAGCCGCGATCCTCGCGGCGGCGCGGTCGGTTTTTGCCGAGCGGGGATACGCGCGGGCCACGATCCGTGAGATCGCGCGACGGGCCGGTGTGACGCACGGCCTCGTCGTCATGCACTTCTCGACCAAGGAGCAACTGTTCCTACAGGCGGTACCCGGCACGCGCGATCTGGTCGACCGCGTGAAAGGGGATCGGCCCGGCCTGGCCGAACGGGTCGCGGCCGGCTTCATCGAGCGCATGGAATCGGCCGATAGCGCCGACCCGTTCATCGCGCTCGTGCGCAGCGCAGCCTCCGACGAGGAGGCTGCGAGGGGGCTGCTGGCGGCAATGAGCACTGAGAGCTTGCACGCGTACGAGACGGTGATCGAGGGGCCGGATGTCGCTGTGAAGGTCGACCTGATCGGGGCGTTCCTCATCGGCGTGACGTTCAGCCGTTACGTGGTCGGTGCCGGGCCGGTTGCCGCGATGGCGCCGGACGCCCTGGCGTTGTACCTGACCGATGTTCTTCGCGCGATCATGGACCGGCCACCGTCCACACTGCCCACGCCTCGCCGGCGTGCCCGGCGCAGCGCTGAGGCGTGACGGGCCGGCCTACCTGCCGGGTGTCAGCGGAAGTGCCGACAGATCGTGTTCGGCGAAGCCCGACCTGCTCGACGAAACGAATTGGGCATAGACGAGGGGCTCCAGGACGGTTGGCACGCCGAGCGACCTAACGACCTCACGCGCCAGCGCGAGCACGTCGGTCATCGCGCCGATGCCGGCCCCTTCCGCCGGGAACTCACCGGTGACGGCCGCCCGCAAGTTGCGCGCCAGCATGGCGCTGGCTGCCCACCCGCCGGTCAACACCCGTTCGGCGGCGTCGACGGAGATGCCCGCGGCCCGGATAACCGCTGCTGCCTCGACCGTGCTCACCACATTCGCCGCAACGAGCATCTGGTTGACCAACTTCAGCGTCACGCCGGCGCCGCTCGGGCCGATCCGCTCGACGAGCGTGCAGTAGGCCGAGGCGACCGGGGCCAGTCTCGCGACGGCGTCCGGGGTGCCACCGACCATGGTGACCAGGTTTCCGGCTGCCGCGCCGGCCGCGCCGCCGCTCACCGGCGCATCCAGGAACTGGATGCTCGAGTCGGCAGCAGCCGAGTCGAGCCTTCTCGCGAGCGCCGGCGTGAACGTCCCGTGCTCGACCAGCAAGGATCCCGCTGCGGCGTTGGCGATTACGCCGTCCGGGCCGAGGTAGACGTCCTCGATGGCTGCGTCGTCTAGCAGGCAGCTGAGCACTACGCGGCAGGACCGAGCCACGTCCGCGACGTCGCTGGCAAATCGCACGCGGTCGTCCGCGATGTCGGCGGCTTTGGATCTCGTGCGGGTCCAGACGACGAGATTCTCGCCTCGTGCACGCAGCCGCCGGGCCATCGGGCGGCCCATCGTGCCGAGTCCGATGAACCCGATCGGCTCGGCCGAGGCCGAAGGGGGCTCAGTCATCGATGTCGGCATCTGCGTTCACGCCACGCAGGAAGTCGAAGTCGCAGCCGTCGGGGGCTTGCCCGACGTGCTGCCAATACAGAAGGTCGTAGCCGCGGCGGGGCCGCGCCCCTGGCCCGCTGATCGGCTTGCGGCCGGCCAGATCCGCCGGGTCGACCAGGAGTTCCAGGCTCCCGGCGGCCACGTCCAGCCGGATCAGGTCGCCGTCGCGGACCCGCGACAGCGGGCCGCCGAGCGCCGCCTCGGGCGCGACGTGCAACACGACCGTGCCGGTCGCGGTTCCGCTCATGCGGGCATCCGAGACGCGCACCATGTCAGTGACACCGGCGTCCAACAAGCGGGAGGGAATCGGAAGGTGTCCGACCTCGGGCATGCCCGGACCGCCCCGCGGCCCCGCGCCGCGTAGCACGAGGACGGAATCCGCCGTGATCTCCAGAGTCGAGTCGTCGATACGGGCGTTGAGATCGTCGACGCCGTCGAACACCACCGCCGGCCCGACATGGTCCAGAAGGTGCGGCGACGCGGCGCTGCGCTTGATTACGGCACCGTCGGGAGCGAGACTGCCGCGCAGGACGGCGAGCGCGCCGCCCGGCTCCACCGGATTGTCGACGGTGCGAAGCGACGGCGTGGAGTCGGACTCGGGCGGAAGCTCGTCGGCCCAGGAACGGCCGGTCGCGGCGAGGCAATCACGGTGCACGCGTTCGCCGAGGCGCCGGATGACGGCCGGAATGCCACCGTCCGCCTCGAGCTGGCTCAGCAAGTGACGCCCGGCCGGGCGTACGTCGGCCAGGACCGGGGTATCGCTGGTCCACTCGCGCAACTGCTCGTGCGTCAGCCGTAGCCCGGCCCGACCGGCGATGGCGGCGAGGTGGACGACGGCGTTCGTGGATCCGCTGACCGCGCAGATCACTCGGACGGCGTTCTCCAGCGAATCTCTCGTCACCAGCTGGTGAGGACGCAGTTGCTCACCGGCAGCGGCAACGACGCGGCGACCGGTCTGCTCGGCGAGCGCGACCCGCTGCGCGCCCGTGGCGACGGCCAGGCTGCTACCGGGCAGGGCGAACCCGAGTACCTCCGCGACGGCAGCCATGGTTATGGCCGTGCCCATGACGTTGCAGGTCCCGACGCTCGGGTTGAGGCATCCCTCGAGCTGTTGCCACTCCGCGTCGGTCACCAAGCCCTGGCGGCGTCGGTCGGCGAGTGGCCACAGGTCGTCGATCGTGAGAGCTGTACCCTGCCACGCGCCAACCTGGCGGGGCCCGGCGGTAAGGACGATTGCTGGCTTGCCGCCGCTTATCGCGCCCATGAGCTGCGCCGGAATCGTCTTGTCGCATCCACCGAGCAGCACCACGGCGTCGATGGGACTGGAGATGATCATCTGCTCGACGTCCATCGCCATGAGGTTTCGCAGCAGCATGGACGACGGTCGGGTGAACGGTTCGGAGATCGAGATGGTGGGGAACACGACCGGAAGGCCACCGGCGGCCGTCACGCCGGCCTTCACCGCGTCGGCGAGCTTGTCCAACCCGGCGTTGCACGGATTGAGCTCGCTCCACGACGTGCAGATCCCAATCACGGGCTGCCGGCTGACCTGGTCGGCCGACAGGCCGCGTCCCCGCATGAAGGCTCGATGGATGAAGGCATCCACTGACGGCCCGTCGAAGAGCTCGCTGCCGCCTCGTGAGGTCCGTTCCTGAGACACGTCGACTCCTAGATATATCATGCGGATGCTAGTGACATGGACACGGAATGCGCAACGTGATCTCCACGGCCGCGCTGCGCCGGCGCGGAACCTGGGGGCATCCGACCGGTAAAGGGAGACTCGGCCGGGGAACAGCGCTGGATCGGAACGGGCCGGGGGTAGAGTGACCGACGAATATCACTGATATGCGAGGAGCGATCAAAGGCTATGGACGTGGTAGCAGCGCCGCTTGCCCAGGTTGACGGCCAGGCGAGCACCTCGATGACCGACCAGGTGTACGCGCTGCTCAAGGAGGAGATCGTCACAGTCGTCCGCAAGCCGGGCGACCTGCTGGCCGAGGCTGATCTCGCGGAGCGCTACGGCGTGTCCAAGACCCCAGTGCGCGAGGCGCTTCGGCTGTTGGCCCGGGACGGCTGGATCGTCGTGCTGCCGCGCAAGGGCTACCTGATCCGGCCGCTCAAGCTCGAGGACGTGCGCGAGATCTTCGCAATGCGGCTCATGCTCGAGCCGGCGGTCGTCGCGCAGGCGGCGGGGGCGATCGATGCCGAGGGGATCGCCCAGCTCAAGGTATTTGTCCAGCAGCAGGCTTCGGCCGAGTCGACGTTGGTGGCGCTGGCTGCCGCGCGTGACTTCCACGTCGCGGTAGCCGGCCTGGCGGGCAACGGGCGGGTGTCCCGAGCGCTGCTCGACTTGTTCGACGAGGTGCGGCGGTTGCATTTCCTGCTGCCGAACGTGGAGTCGCACATCACGTCGCAGGAAGAGCTCAAGGCGCACCAGCGCCTCGTTACGGCGCTCTCGGCCGGGGACGGCGAACGCGCGGCCGACCTCATGCGCAAGCACGTCAATGAAGTGGCGCGGACACTGGTCCGCGGCTTCAGCGGCGTCTGAGGCTGCGTTGGAACGGTCGCAGCGCGAACCTGTGCGGGCGATCGAAGCCGGGTAGATCCTGCTTGCGAAACGCTAGAGGTAAGAGATATATCAACACGATGCCGTTGAAATTGCCGTAGCATATGATTCTGCGATGCGGGTAGACGGGCGATGGGAGGCCTCACTGATGAGCGGTGGGGTCGTGATCGTTGGTGGCGGGCCGGTCGGACTCAGCGCTGCCATACTGCTGCACCGCGCCGGAGTCGGCTGTGTAGTGCTCGAGCGCGACGAGGTGCCAGGCGCCCATCCGAAGGCGCGCGGCGTCCGCGTCCGCACGATGGAGCTGTTCGCGCAGTGGGGCCTGGCCGAGAAGATCCGCCGCGGTGCGCTACCACCTGAGGCCAACCGCTTCATCTACTGCGATTCGCTGGTCGGCGACGAGATCGCGCGCAGCCCGGAGATCGAGGGAGACGCTTCCGCGCTGAGCCCGCAGACCGTGTGCCGGGTGCCGCAGAGCGGGGTGGAGGAGACGCTTCGGGACTACGTCGTCGGGCTCGCCGGGGTTGACTATCGGTCCGGTGTGCGGGTCGTCGGCCTGGACGATGCCGGCCCGCACGTCACGGTGCGCACCGATGACGGCGAGCATCTATCCGCCGAGTACGTCATCGGCGCGGATGGTGTCTCCAGCACGGTACGGCGAGTGCTCGGGGTCGAGCTGGAGGGACTGGCAACGCTGGGGTGGGGGCAGAGCATCTACTGGCAAGCCGATCTGGGGGACTTGGTTGCTGATCGGCTGTGCATTCAGTTCATGACCGGCGACCGCCTCGGTCATTCGTCGAGCATCGCAACGGTCGACGGGCGCTACCGCTGGATCACGATGGTGATGCGGCGCGGTGAAGGCGAACTGCCGGCCCAGCTCGCCGACGAAGACGCGGCCGCCATCGTCACCCGAGCGGTGGGTCGTGACGTCGACCCGAAGATCCTGGACATTGCGACGTGGCGGATCAGCGCCCAGGTCGCAAAGTCCTGGCGGCGCGGCCGCGTCTTCCTGGCCGGTGACGCTGCGCACTCCTTCCCACCCACGGGCGGGTTCGGCATGAATACCGGCGTCCAGGACGTCCACAACCTGGTCTGGAAGCTCGCGCTAGTCATCAACGAGCTCGCGGATGCGCGGTTGCTGGACACCTACGAGGTCGAGAGGAAGCCAGTGGCGGCTAGCAATGCCGCGTGGAGCGTCGCGAACGGAGGACGGTTCCGCGCCATCGGTCGCGCCATCGCCAACGACGACAAGGTGGAACTCGCACAGTTGCTCGACGAGCAGCGAGGTCACGTGGACGCGTCGGCACAGGATCTGGGCTTCGGATACGCCGAGGGCGCCGTGTTGCCGACCGCGAATGAGGACCGGTCGGAACCGCTGACAACCGCTCGCACCGGGCATCGCTTTCCGGAGTCCTACGTCCGGATCGGTAGCGAGTACGGCTCCAGCGTCTTATGCCTGACCGATCGGTTCGTCCTGGCCACGGCGGACGCGGCGGGCTGGTCGAGCGCGGTGTCGGTATCGGCCGCGGCGCTAGGGGTCCCGATCGGCTTGGCCGAGACGGACAACACCGAGGTCCTCGGCGGACACGATGCGGTGCTCGTGCGCCCGGACGGCATCGTCGCCTGGGTCGTGCCGCCGATCGCCGAGTCCGAGCGAGTATCGGTTCTCCAGCGCGCAGTGCGAGCGCTGTTGTGGTGATCGAACTGGGTCACCGAACGCCGACGACGCTTCGCTATTGCGCGAACCTCTCGATGCTCTATGCCCAGCTGCCACTGCTTGAGCGTCCCGCAGCGGCCGCCGCTGCGGGCTTCGATTTCGTCGAGAGTTGGTGGCCCTTCGGCGAACCCGCGCCGCGAGCCGCCGACGTCGAAGCGTTCTGCGAGTCACTCGATCGGGCCGGCGTGCGCTTGGTGGCGCTGAATCTTGACGCTGGAGACCCCGACCAGGGTGAGCGCGGCCTCCTGTCCGATCCGCTGGGGGCCGAACGCATATCGGCGAACCTCGAGGCCGCGGTCACGGTGTTGCGGCGTTCCGGATGCCGAATCGTCAATGCTCTCTACGGAAACCGGCTCGATGGGCAAGATCCCGCCGAGCAGGACCGCGTGGCACTCGATCGTCTGGTCGCGGTGGCTGACACGCTCGCCGACCTGGATGCCGTGGTGGTGCTCGAGACACTCAATACCCGCGACAGTCCACGTTTCCCCCTCACCGATATCGCAGGCACCGTGCGCCTGCTGGTCGAGGCCGTCCAGCAGACGCAGGGTCGCAACATCGGCTTGCTGCTCGACGTGTACCACCTCGCGACGATGGGCGCCGACCCGGTGGCGGCGATCCGCGAATACGCCCACATGATTCGCCACGTGCAGTTCGCGGACGCGCCGGGACGTGGGCAACCCGGCACCGGGCAGCTCGACTTCGCCGCACTCGAACAAGCACTCATCGACATCGGGTACGACGGCTACGTCGGGCTCGAATACGAACCAGCGTCCGCGTCAGATGTGGGCGTCTCTCCAAGAGAAGGTGACTGCGCATGAAGATCGTCAGTTACGGAGCGGAACGGGCCGAGCGTCCAGGCATCTTCGTGCCTGGTTCAGGGATCGCGCCGCTCGACCCCCTGCTGCGCTCGCTGGGACTCACTGCGCTCGACACGAACAGCCTGCTGGCACTGCTCGACCTGCTGCAGCCCCGCATCGAGCACGCCTTGGAGGCGAACGAACGGTGGCTGGACGAGAAGACGACTCGGCTCGGTGCGCCTGTCCCGTTCCCGGAGAAGGTGATCGTGGCGGGGGGCAACTACCAGTCGCACGTCGACGAAGCCGCCGGGATGAAGAATGCGCCTTCGCCGTCCGAACCGATCATCATCTTCAAGCCGTCCAACACGGTGATCGGCCCGCGTGATGCACTGGTGCGCCCGCCGCAGACCCAGCAGCTCGACTACGAGACCGAGATCGGCGTCATCATCGGCCGAGGTGGCCGGCGCATCTCGGCAGAACGGGCCTATGACCATGTCGCGGGCTACCTCATCTCCAACGACGTCACGGCGCGGGACCTTGCCTTCAAAGATATCGCGCTGAGCCCGGCGTTCGCGCAGATGACTCGGGCCAAGGGCATTCCGACCGGTGCCCCGATCGGCCCGTGGCTGGTCACCAAGGACGAGATTCCGGACCCCCACCAGCTGGAACTGCGCTGCTGGGTCAACGGCGAGTTGCGCCAGCAGGGCAGCAGTGCCGAAATGATCGTCGACATCCCACATCTCATCGAGGATTTCAGCAAGGTCATCGAGCTGTCGCCGGGCGACGTGATCATGACCGGCACGACCACGGGTTGCGGGGCGTACCAGGACCCGCCCGTTTTCCTCAAGGCCGGCGACGTGATCAGGATGGAGATCACCGGACTCGGGGTTATGGAAACCCCAGTCGTGGACGAGATCTGATCGCCGGCGTCTACGAAACGGGGGTAAGGACGTGAGTGTCGTTGCTGGTCCGGCCGACGTCGCGGGACTGCGGGCCGAGGTGATGGGGCTCGTACTGGAACGGGGCGATCCGGGCTGGGACCTCGAGGTCGCCGGATTCAACGCCGCGATCACCCACCGGCCAGCGCTGGTCGTCACGGCTGCGACGCCGGATGATGTCGCCGCTGCCGTGCGCTACGCCGCCGCGGCCGGGTTGCCGGTCGCGGTGCAGGCGACCGGGCACGGCGCTCATGCGCCGATCGACAATGGTCTGCTGATCAACACCCGCCGACTCGATGCCGTCATCATCGATCCCGTCGCTCGCACGGCGATTGTGCAAGCCGGAACACGGTGGCGGCAGGTGATCGATGCTGCCGCGCCGCTCGGG
>Ga0137415_10000183_pt1 | contig 53892 bp, 49 predicted proteins | sample CZODoug3_1_1_16f_FD_183082 | JGI IMG/M metagenome (GOLD analysis project Ga0137415, IMG submission 183082) | Vadose zone soil fungal communities from Angelo Coast Range Reserve, California, USA - CZODoug3_1_1_16fungal (Hybrid Assembly) | ecosystem: Environmental > Terrestrial > Soil > Vadose...
GAATCGCCGAACACGAAATCGTGTTGCGCCGTCACCGTGACGCCCGCAAACGCGGGATCCGCGGTATTGAACCCGCCGTCGAGGATGGCGACGCGCACACCGCTCGCGTCATAACCCGCGTCCGCGAGGGGACGCAGGTCGAGCTGGCGATACGGCATCTCGGAGGGCCCGTAGGTCGGGTCGCCCGCTGCCGGGCAGGTGTCGGTGGCGGCCGCGCCGACGGTGGCCGCATCCGGCCCGGGCAGGGGGCGCCACCGCCCGGCCGGCTGGATGCGACGTAGCAGCGCGTCGCGCGCGAGCTGCCGCAGGGCCGCCGTCGGCACATCCGCGCCGAGCGCGTGCAGCCAGCGACTGTGGACGCGCAGGCGTGCGCCCGCAGCGGTGGCGCGCGCGGCCGCGCGCGCCAGCGGGACGTCGGGACGTACGAACAGCCAGACGGTGAGGGTCGTGTCTCGCTGCCACATGCGCGGCAGCACCGGAGACACGGCGGGCCGCTGCGCTACGAGGCCGGCCGGAAAGGCGAGGGCGGAGAGCGCAGCGGCCCGGAGGGACCGTGGCACCGATTACACCGGTTCCATCTGGCCCAGGCGGACGCCCACGATCGTCGAGACCCCGGGCTCCTGCATCGTGACGCCGTACACGGCGTCGGCCGCCTGCATGGTGCGCGGGTTGTGAGTGATGACGATGAACTGCGTCTGATCCTTGAACTCGGCGAGTAGCCGGACATAGCGACCCACGTTGGCGTCGTCCAACGGGGCGTCCACCTCGTCGAGCAGGCAGAATGGGCTCGGTTTGGTGAGGAAGATGGCGAACAGCAGCGACACCGCGACCAGGGTGCGCTCGCCCGAGGAGAGCAGGTGGATGCGCTGCGTCCGTTTGCCGCGCGGCGCCGCGTGGATCTCGATCTCGCTCTCGAGCGGCTCGTCCTCATTGGCGAGTCGCACGTCGCACTCGCCACCGCCGAACAGCGTCTGGAAGACCGAGCGGAAGTGCTCGCGCACCTTCCCGAACGACTCCAGGAACATCCCCTTCGCGGTTTGATCGATCTCGCGCGCCGCCTGCTGTAGCGACTGACGCGCGGCCACGAGGTCGTCCCGCTGCGTCATCAGGAACTCGAGGCGCTTCATCTCCTCGCCGTGCTCGTCGACGGCGAGCGCATTGACCGGGCCCACCGCGTCGATGGCGGTTCTGAGTCGGTCGTCTTCCTGTCGCAGCCATTCGATGTCGCCCGGCACTTCGGGCGCGGCGGCCAACAGTTGATCCAGTGGCTTGCGCCATTCGGCTTCCACGCGCTGCACGAGCCCGCGTTTACGCCCCAGGATCTCGGTGCGCTCGACCTCGAGCTTGTGTTCCTCCCCGCCGAGGAGGTCGAGGCCTTTGCGGGCTTCCGCGAGCGCCGTCTCCGCTTCCGCGAGCCGCGCGTCCGCCTCTTCGACGTCCGCGCCGGCCTCCCGGGCGGCGGTGTCGAGGGCGCCGAGCGCGAGACGTCGCTCCTTGAGGGCGTCGGTCCACTCGCCTTGCTGCGCGGTCTGAGCCGCGACGTCGCGGTCGATGGTTCCCATCTCGTCGGCCAGGGTGCCGCCCTGACGACGTGCCGCTTCCGCGTCCGCGCCGGCGCGCTCAGCCCGCGCGCGGGCCGCGGCGAGGTGGGCCTCGACTTGGGCGGCCTCGACCTGCCAGCGCACCCGCTGCTCGCGCGCCGCCTCCTGCTGCGCCTCCAGCTCCACCAGCCGGGCGCGCTCGGCCCCGAGGCGCTCGTCCAGCCGCACCCGCTCGACCTCGTGGCGCTCGAGCTCGGCGCGCACGGTCGCGAGACGGGCCTCGACCTCCGCCAGCCGGGACGACAGCCGCTCGACCTGCGTCGTCGCATCCGCCGCCTCGCGTTGCGTGTGGGCCGCCGCGCGCTCGGCATCGCCCTTCAAAGCGCCGGCCTCGAGCTCCTGCGCTCGGGCCCGCTCCGCCGTCGCGCCCGCGGCGGCGAACTCGGCTTCCGCCGTCGTCAGCCCGCCGAGGGTGTGCTCCAGCGCCGCTGCCGCCGCCGCGCGACGGGTCTCCACTTCCCCCAGCTCCTGCGTGAGGGTCTCGAGCTCGGCGCGCCGCTCGAGCGGGCCCCCGGCGGCGGCGCCGGCGAGGAACACCGCGCCGTTCGCGCGGCGCAGCGCCCGCCCGCCGTCGAGGACTTCGTGGCCCGCGAGCAGGGCACGCACCCACGCCGCGGCCGGCCCGTCGACGCGCAACTCGTCGGCCAGCGGGTGCCCGTCGGCGGTGCGGCGGGGACCCGGTGCGCAGGGCAGTAACACCAGCGGTCCCGGCTGCGTCCGCTCGTGCCATTGGCGGACTGCGTCCACGGCCGTGTCGTCGCGCACGAGAACCGCATGCAGCCACTCCCCGAGCAGCTGCTCGGCGAGCTGGGCGTCACGCCGATTGGTGCGCACGAAATCCGAAAGCGGACCCAACACCACGTCGCCGAAATGCGCCTTGTCCCGCAGCAGGGCCTGGGCGGCCGGGGCGAGCCCGACCCGCTGGCGCTCGAGCTCGGCGAGCGCGTCCCGCCGCGCGGTCGCCTGTGCGAGTGCCTCCTCCGCCTGGCGCTGCGCGGCGCGGTCGTGCGTCTCCTGCTCCTTGAGCTCGGCCACACGACGCCGTGTCCGCTCCAGCTGCGCCGCCGCCTGCGCCGCCGCCCGCGCCCGGGCCGCCGCCTCCTGTGCCCGCGCCGTCACCTGAGCAGTCGCGGCCCACTCGGCCTCCGCGCGGACGGCACGGTCGCCGGACGCCTGGGCGAGCTGCTGGCCCAGCTCCCCCCGCTCCCGCTCGAGCGCGGCGCGCTCGCCTTCGAGCGCCCGGAACGCCTCCGCTCGACGCTGCAGATCCTCCTCGAGCTCACGCACGGCCGTGCGCTGCGCCAGCAGCCGGTCGCGGACCTCCTGCTCGAGTGTGCTGCGGCCCTCCAGCTCACGCTGCACGGTAGCCAGATCGCGCTCGGCGGCGGCGCACTCTGCCGCCGCGGCGACTCGCTCGCGCTCCGCTTGGGCCGCGCGCGCCTCCTCTTGTTCCCGGTGTACACCGGCGGTGGCACGTCGCTGGCCCGCGTTACGCAACCGCTCGGCCGCCAAGGCGAGATCGCCCTCGAGACGCCCGACTTCGAGTTTCGCGTCGCCCAGGCGGCGCTCCACCTCGGTGCGGCGTGCTTCCGCGGAATGCCGCGCCTGAACCCGCGCCTCCCGCCCGCGCTCGGCCTCCGCCAGCCGCGCGCGCTCCGCCGGCAGGGCCGCCGCCAGCTCTGCCGCGCGCTGGCCCAGCCGGCCTAGAGCGATCTCAAAATCTTCGAGCTCGCGGCGCACCAGCGTCAGCGCGATCCCGAAGCGCTCGTCGATCATCTTGCCGTACCGCTCCGCCTTGCCGCGCTGCCGCGCGAGCGAGCGCACCTGTGTTTGCACCTCGCCGATCAGGTCATCGAGGCGCGCCAGATCCGCCGCCGTCTCTTCGAGTCGCCGCTCCGTGCTCTTTTTCCGGTCGCGATACAGCCCGATCCCCGCGGCCTCCTCGAACAACGCCCGCCGCTCCTCGGCTTTCTCGGAGAGCAGCGCTTCGATCATGCGTGCTTCCATCACCACCGCGGCGTCCGCGCCCAGGCCGGTGCCGCGCAGCAGGTCCTGGATGTCCCGCAGGCGGACCGGCGAGCGGTTGAGGAGGTATTCGCTCTGGCCGGAACGGGACAACCGGCGCGTGACCAGCACCTCTTGGTAGGCGAGCGGGAGGGTGCCGTCGGAGTTGTCGAACACGAGCGACACCTCGGTCACGTTCACCGGGCGCCGGCCGGTCGACCCTTGGAAAATCACGTCCTCCATCTTGCCGCCGCGCAGCAAGCGCGGGGATTGCTCGCCCAACACCCATCGCACGGCGTCTGAGATGTTCGACTTGCCGCATCCGTTGGGGCCCACGATCGCGGTGACACCGGCCTCGAACGGCAGCTCCACCGTGCTCGCAAACGATTTGAAGCCCGACAGCTCGAGTCGGGTCAATCTCATGGTCTGGTCCTCGTGCGTGTCACGAGAGAAGCGTGGACGTGGGCGCGCTTGAGCTGCGCCTCGGCGAGACTCGCCTGGTCGGGCGTTTCGAAGGCGCCCACGAGCAGGGCGCCGTCGGCACCCCACGAGACGGCCGGAATGCCCCGGGCGCGCAGGCGATCGGGTCGCCCGGTCTGGGCCAATGAAAAGGAATACGGTGCCCGCAGCAGGTCCCCTTGACCCTTGGGTGCCACCCTATGCGCCCACAGCGCGGCGCGCGCCAGCACGGCCGAGTCGCGCGTCGTGAAGGCGCCGGCGAGCACGCGATACCAGACGGCGGCGCCTCCCCCGCGGCGTCCCTCGAGCGCGATCGGCGTCACAAAGGCCGGCAAGTGCTCGCGTGAGGCCAGGCGATCGGCCAGCGCGAGCGCCTTGTCGGCCCTGGCGTAAGCGGCGAGCTGGACCGTCCAGGGGAGGGTGTCGAGCGAAGGCGCGGGCACGGCGGTCGGCCGCGCCCGCTGTGGAGGAGGCGCCGGGCTGGCGGCGCGGTGTTCGGCGCCGCTCGCCCGGATGGACTCGCCGCCGCGGGCGAACAGCACCCACCCCACGGCGGCTCCCCCCATGAGCGTCGCAGCGACGACGGCGGGTCGGGTGCGGCGGCTCCCGGCCCGCACGTCCGGACGCGCCGGGAATCCGGGACGCGACGGGTGCGGCGTCGTCCCACCGCCCTCCGGCTCCGGCGTCCAGCGCTCCCGGACCACGCCGACCAACGGGATGCCGCGCTCGAGCGCCGTGCTGACCCCCTGGCCGATCGATGATTCCGGCTCGAAGCCGTCGGGCGAGAGCACGATCAAGCCATCCGGCACGGCCGAGAGCCGGGCCAGCGCGCCCGCCGAGAGATAGAGCAGCAGCAGCGCGCCTTCCACGCGGAATCCGCCGTGCAGCTTCTTCCAACGCTCGTGTCCGAACAGGTCGCCCGGGTGCGCCGTGTACGCGCCCGCGGCGATGAAGAAGACGTGGTCCACTTCGTGGGCCGCCTTGGTGAGCGATACGCCGTACTCGAAGGCGTCGACGATTCCTTCGCTCGGCGTGAGGCCGACGACTTCGTGCAGGCTGGGGTCTTCGATCCAGAGGTCGACGAGCGCCACGCGGCGTCCGTGCTGGGCCGCGGCGCGGGCCACGTCCCAGGCCGCCGCCGCAGCCCATTTCAGGTCGCCGGTGGCGGGCACGAGCGCGACGAGCGCATGCCCGTCGACGAGCGGAGGGATCAGGTTGTCGAGGCGCGAGCGCGGCAGCGGTCGTGCGCTCATGGCGTCGGTTGATAGATCCAATATGGCCGGCCGAGCTTCCGCCCGATCGCCTCCGCCTGCGCGCGGGTCGGGTATGGGCCCAGAACAACTCGGTAACCGTCGTCGGGGCCGTGCGGCTGGAGCACGCGCGCGGCCAACCCGGCGCGCGTGAGCTGCTGGGCCATCTCGGTTGACCAAGCTTCGTTCTGCGACGTGGACACCTGCACGTACAGCAGCCCTTCGCTCCCGGCGACCGAGTCGCCGGGTGCCGCTCCTCCCGCTGCCCCTCCTCCGGCGCCCGGCTGACCGGACGGGGTCGACGCGTCCGCGAACGCCGAGCGGTAGCTGCCGCGTGGCCGCCACCCGGTCAGTATCCACTGATCCGCGCCGCCGCCCTTCACGCGACCCGTCACGATCAGGGAATCGGGTCGATACGCCGCGACGTCGTCCCCCTGCCGGACGACGAGCGAGCCGTCCGGCGCGATCCCGGGGAGATCGACGCGCCAACCGGTCGCGACCGAGCCCACCAGCCGCTTCACGGGCAGGTCCACGACCCACGCCGAGTCGCCGACCGTCGGACGCGCCAGGAGCCACCGCCCCAGCGGATCGAGTCGGATCGTGGCGGCCGGGGTGGGCAGTGCCACACCATCGATCTCGGTGCGGTCGTAGCGGTCGATCACCGCAAGGCCGGGTTCGGTGCGGCGCGCCACGTAGATGCGGTGGCCGGAAGGAGAAAACACGAGCGCGCGCGGGTGGTCCTCGAGCCGAACAAATGCCGGCTCGCGCCGCCCCAACGCGTCCATCAGCAGGACGCCCGAATCGCTCGCGACGGCGATGAGATCGCCCCAGCGCGTCGCCGCCACGTCACCGCCGGCGGGAATCGTGCGACTGGTCGGAGGTTGATCGGCCGCGGCGGTGATGAGCTTGGGAGGATCCACGGCGACCAGCCGTTGGTCGGTGGCGCCGAACAGCTCGCGTGGCACGCCGCCCAGCGGTTGGGGCCAGGCGAACCGTACCCGCCGGGCGAGCGACACGACGCGTCGCTTCGCGTCCACCGTGTACAGCGTGCCGTCTGGGCCGAGCGCGGCCTGCACGATGCCGGTCACCACGGTGTCGACGCGCCCGCTTCCCAAGTCGAGCGACAGCACGTCCTGCTTCGCGGTCATGACGAACAGGAACTCGGACTCCGGGTCGAGCCCGATGACGCTCGTGACCGCCGGCAGTTGGCCGTGAATGGCGTTGGGGACTTCGACCAGGTCCGGCAGGCGGTACGCTCGTGGGGTGCCACCCCGCGCGACCACGCGCAGCGCCATACCCGGGGTGCGGGCCCCGCCTACGGGCGATCGCGTAACTGTTTGTGGTGTCTTTTGTTGAGACGACGTGCCTGCGGGTGCTCGGGACCGGCAGCCCCCCAGCGCCAGGTAGGCGAGGACGCAGAACCACCCACGGGTAAGCAAATGGCCTCGCCGGACAAGATAGACAACCGGCGAGGCCAGCGCAAGTGTTTTAGCGATACGGAGTTAGAACGTTGGGCCCAGACTCACCGTCCAGTACGCCTTGTTGCGGAGCCGGTCGAGCGGCTTGGTATAGTCGAACCGCAGCACCACGAACCCCAGGACGTTCACCCGGATCGATCCGCCCCAGCTGCGCAGCGGTGTACGGACCAGCTCCGGGTCATCCCCCTGGGCGCGCTGCCACTTGATGACCGAGCCTGGGTCCCACGCCAGCCCCATGTCATAGAAGAGCGCGCCTTCGATCGGGGGCAACCCCACGGGCAGGAAGCCCAGCACCAGGCTGCGCGTGAGCGGGAACCGCAGCTCCACGTTCGCCACGCCGATGCGCGAGCCGATCAACTGGTCTAGCTCGGAGCAGCCGGTGCGACCGCTCGTGGAGGTGGTCGAATTGGCGCACTCGTTGTTGATGAGCGAGCCTGCCGTGTAGCCGCGGATCAGCTCGGTGCTTCCGAGGAAGATGGGGAACTGCCCACCGTCGCGGCCGTAGCGTCCGAAGAACAGCCCACGCAACGCCAGGGTGAACGGCCGGGCGAAGAAGTAGCGCCGCCAGTCGGCGAGGCCGCCGACGAACTGCCAGTCGCCGAAGCTCGGCGTGACCTGGAAGCGGAAGCGCGAGCCGGCGAACGGCCCGACATAGCCGAACAGCGCGTTGTCGTGCACCAGCGAGAGTGACGGCGACACGTAGCTGATCGACGGGTTGCTGACGGTCTGCAGGTCCGTCAAGGGGGTGACGAAGGTGCTAGTTGGGTCAAGCAGGTACTGCTGCTGGAGCACGGCGTCGGAGATATTGACGGCGTGCATCCCGAGCTCCACACGGCTGAAACGGCTTAACGGATAATACGCTTCGACGAAGCCATCCCGGATCACGAAGCGCCGGATCCCCACGGTGAGGATACGGTCGCCCGCAGTGTCGGTCTGCACCGTGGTGGGCTGGTAGAAGTAGTAGGGTTCCTGGGTGAAGCCGGCGGCCCAGTTCAACCGGTGCGTCTGGTTGATGTAGGCCGTCAGCACCTGCGCTTCCGAGAGGCGCCCGTTCACCGCTCCCGCGAAGACGAGCGTATGGTTGCCGAGCAGGTCCGACAACGAAATGGCGGTGCCGCCGAAGAAGCCTCGCCCGAAGTTGTCACGCTGGTACCCGATGGTCGGCCGCGCGACGTAGTCGGGGGTGAAGCGCGTGTGATACGCCTTGAAGGTGAACTCGCTGGTATCGGGGAGCGCGGTCGCCGAGTCGAGCAGGGTGCGGACGGTGACCGCCGTGGTGCCGGTCGTGGAGTCGGTCCGTTGCGGCGTGGCGCTCGAGGCGCGGAACCCGGTGGGCGAGCGGTACACCGACGCCGCCGCCCGGGGCTGGTCGGTGGGCATGGCCGCGCCGGCCGACGGGGCGGACGAGCGTGTGGTGTCGCGCCGCATCGCGGCGAGCAGCGACGTCACCGGCGGCGTCGGAGAGTCCTGGTACGGCTGGCGCCGCAGCGACCGGGGGTTGTCGACGCCGTACACGTTGTAGTCGCCGTCTTCGTAGTAGGCGAACGCCAAGCGGTCGGCCTGCCGCGCCCACGAAAGGGCGGGCGACAGCGGCGTGATCCCGGTGACACCCGTGAAGACGTCCGTCAGCTGATACAGGTTGTGGTCGCCGAAGTCGTACAGATAGATGTCGCTGATCCCGGAGCGATCCGACACGAACGCGATCGACCGCCCGTCGGGCGCCCAGACCGGGTTGATGTTCTTGCCGTGCTCGGTGTGCGGCAGCGTTTCGATCGCCCCATTGTCGAGATGGTACAGGCCGATCCGCATGTTGCCGAATCGCAGCTGCGAGAAGTCGGTTTCCGGGCCTCGGTCCGTTGCGAACGCGATGGTCTTGCCGTCCGGGGACCAGGCCGGTTGCAGATCGGCGTACTTGTCGTTCGTGAGGCGGCGCAGATCGCTACCGTCGGCGTTCACGACGAACAGGTCGGACAGCCCGCCGTCGTAGCCCGTGAACACGATCTGCCGCCCGTCGGGGGACCAGGCAGGCGTCGTCAGCCCGTTCAGCGGGATCGGGATGCGACGGAACTCGCTTCCCTTCTTGACGTCGAGGATCACCAGGTCGTCTTTGTCCTTGTGCTTCGCCGCGATCGCGAAGTACCGCGCATCCGGTGAAAATGATCCCGCCGAGTTGATGAAGCGCAGGCTCTCGTAGTTGTTGCTCAGCGTGGACCTGACGAGCCGACGTTTCACGTGCCCGGTCTCCGCGTCGGCGAGATACAGGTCCACGAAGAACGAGTTCTTCTCGCTGAAATAGGCGATGTCGCGGCCGTCCGGCGTGAGTGCTGGCGCCAGATGGAGGGTCCCGTCCGAGCGCTTCTGGGTCAGCACCGGCTGGGCGATGCGGCGGGCCCGGTAGTGCTCGGAGAGCTGCGGCAGGTAGGTCGTCTGCACCGCGTCCCGCCATTCGCTCGAGAGGTCGTCGAGGGAGAGGCCCAGGCCCCGCTTGAACGCGTTTTCCACTCCGCCCGCGGTGGACGCCTGGAGGATCTCCCCGATGACCTCGTCGCCCCATTTCTCGCCAATGTAGGCCCAGAGGGCGTGCCCGAAGCGGTACGGGAAGATGCGCGGATCGTACGTGAGCTGCTCGATCGTCGGCAGGTGCCCTTCCAAGGACGCATCGCGCAGCCACATCGACGTGTGCGGGTCGATCGGGCCGATGGAGAGGTATTCCGCCATCCCTTCCATAAACCACAGCGGCGGGTTCACGTTGACGAGCGTCTGGACCCCGGCGCCGATGCGACCGCGGCTGAACACGTCGTACTGGAACTGGTGGACCATCTCGTGCCCGAGCACGTGCTCGAGCTCGGCATAGGAGCCGGTGAAGGGGAGCACCATGCGGTGCTTGAAGAACTCCGTGACCCCGCCGGTGCCTTCGCCGATATCCCCGCTGATCGCGTTGGTCTGCTGAAAGTCCGACTGCGACGCGTACAGGATGATCGGTTTGCGCCCCTGGAACTCGTGGTGCAGGACGCGCGACAAGCGCGAGTACCACCGCTCCGCCATGCGGGCCGCGTCGAGCGCCGCCACGCGCTCGGCGGGATAGTAGTACACCTCGAAGTGATCGGTCTGGATGATCTGGAAGGCGAAGGACCGGTACTGCACCTTGTTCTGCCCGAAGTACTGCGCCGCGAGCGGCGCCGCGCCCGCGAGCGCCAACGCCGCCACCGCTGTTGCCATCCGTCGCATGGGGATCATCCTTTCGACCCGTCGTCGCGCGTGCCCGCGGCGAGCACCGGAGCATCGCCCCACAGCCGCTCGAGCTGGTAAAACTCCCGCAGCTCGGGGTGGAACACGTGCACTACGAAGTCCAGGTAGTCGAGCAACACCCACCGCCCCTGCGCCAGCCCTTCCACATGATGTGGCGCGATCCCGTGCGGCGCCAGCGCCGTCATCAGATAGTCCGCCATCCCCCGCACGTGGGTGTCGGACGTGCCCGAAACGATTACGAAGTAGTCGGTGGCGGCGCTGAGTCCCCGGAGGTCCAGTACCAGCGGGTCGACCGCCTTGCGGTCGAGCAGCGCCTCGGTGACGAGTTGCAGCGCCGCCTGCGCGTGCACGACGGGCCGCTTCGCCGGACGGCCGCCTCCCCCCGCGCCCCGTCCCCTGCTACTCATAGCGCCCCGCTCATCCGTTTGTTCCGTCCTCGATCTGATAGAACACGCCCCACGCGCCGACGCCGGCGTGCGCGGCGATCACCGGCGTGATCGGGCTCACCAGGCATTGCTTGGGCCGATACTGCGCCACGAGCTCCGCGCGCAACTGCTCGGCGAACTCGGGGATGTCGGCGTGGGCGACCCCGAGGCGCAACGATTGCGGGCCGCGGGCGCGTGCTCGATCGAGACGCTCGAGCACGCGGCGTCGGAGCGCCGGCGTGCCGCGCGCCCGGGCCACCGGCTCGATGCTGCCGTCCGGTGATAACGCCATGATGGGCTTCATGTTGAGCTCGCGCTCGAGCGGTCGCCCAGGCCTTCCTCGAGGCCGAGTACGAACTGGGAGAGCAACATGCCGGAGTTGCCGCGGGCGGCGCGCACGTCGGGGGCCGTCGACGTAGCTGATACCGGTGCCACGCGTCACGCCGGGTGCGCTACTCCTTCACCACGCTCACCCGGATCTCGGGCCGGACGTCGGGGTGGATCTTGATGCCGACCTGGAAGTCGCCCAGCTCGCGGATCGGCTCGGGCAGGTCCACCTTGCGCTTGTCCACGTGGATACCGAGTTCCTCGAGCTTGCGTTGCACGTCGCCCGCCGTGACCGAGCCGTACAGCTTGTCCTCTTCGCCCACCTTGACGGCGAAGGTGAGATGCACGTCGACGAGCTTCGCCGCCTCGGTCTCGGCGACGCCCTTCTCGGCGGCGCGCTCCCGGGCGATGCGCTCGGCCTCGTACGCGATCTTCTTTTTGTTCGCCTCGGTGGCGGGGTAGGCGAGCCCCTTGGGGAGGAGATAGTTGCGCGCGTAGCCGTCCTTCACCTTGACGACGGCGCCCGCAGCCCCGAGGTGCGGCACGTCTTCTCGCAGAATGATCTCCATCGCGTCCTCTCGCTGATGGGTTAGGCCGGGGCCTTGAGGCGGCGCCGGAATTCGAGCCACGTATCGGTGATGCCCAGGGTCGCGAGACCCGGTAACAGCAACAGCAGCGGCACGGCCAGCGCCGCCGCGACCACGGCGCCGATGAGCAGCGCCGCCGGTGCGATACCGAACGCGCCCGCGCACGCGACGACGATCGCGATGCCGCGCACCAGGTAGAGCCCGCCGAGCACCACCAGCACGTTCAACGCGGCCAGCTTGAGACCCGCAACGACGGGCGTGATCCAGCCGACCAGCGCCACCACGATCGCCCACACCCAGTGGTCGCCGAAACGGAATTCACGGAACGGCGCCGGCGGGGGCCCGAGCGGATTCCGCGCGACGCGACGGTGCCACTGCCAGGCGAGCGTGAGTCCGGCGAGCGTCTGGAGCGCGAGGGTGGCGGGCACCGTGTCGCTCACGAACCGGACTACCGGCTCGTACACAGCGAACGCCTGCGGCCACCCCTCCACGACGAGACGCATCGCGGCGCTCGCCTGACGGCGCGCCTCCCAGTGCAGGGCGTCCCATGCGGAGCCGCCCAACTGCACCCGCGCCAGGACGACCGCCGCGACGCCGCCGATCAGCCCTGCCCGGATGGCCCGCCGCAACAGTGTTTCCTCCCCGCTGGCGAACAGCGTGACGACCACGAAGGCGACGGCGACGAGCACCGTGTAGGCCCGCACGAACCCCGTCAGGAGGTCGGTCGCGGGGAGGAGCAACAGCCCGACGCTCAGCGCGCCCACACCCCCTGCCGTGCCCCACTCGGCGGTCGTGCGAGGCCGAGTGGCCAGCAGCAGTCCGACGAGCGGCAGCCCCAGGAGACTGGGTGGCGCCCAGATCACGAAGGCGACGGTGCCCAGCAGCAGGCGCCAGCGCCCCTCCGTGCCAAACCGGCCCGCCGTCATGTCAGCCGACGTAGCCCTTGATGTACGGCAGGAGGGCGAGCTGGCGCGCCCGCTTGATCGCCGTCGCGAGCTGACGCTGATGCCGCGCGCACATCCCCGACAACCGGCTCGGCAGGATCTTCCCGCGCTCGGTGAGGAATCGGCTCAGGGTACGGTCGTCCTTGTAGTCCAGCACGCGCACGCCGGATTCGCACACCGGGCACGTCTTGGCGGGCCGTCTCATGCTTCATCCTCCTCGAGCTCTTCCACTTCGGGCGCGATCACGGGGACGGCCGTCGGCGCGGCTTCCGGCTTGGCGGGTAGGCCTTCGGACACGACGACCAGGTACCGCAGTACGCCCTCGTCGAGCTTCACCGCGCGCTCGTATTCCGGCAGCAGGTCCGCGGCGGCCTCGAACTGCGCGACGACGTAATGGCCGGAATCGCGTTTCTTGATCGGAAACGCCAACGTGCGTTTGCCCCAATGAGCGACGTTGGAGATAGCGCCCTTGCCGTCCTTGGTCAGGAGGGCGTGGAACTTCTCGAGCTTCTCGGCGATCGCGGGCTCTTCCAGGACACTATCGAAGATGTATACGGTCTCGTACCGACGAGGCATGTCACCTCCCTTTGGTCATGAGCGACCCGGCGCTGGTGCGGCGCCGAGTAGGGGATTTGTGGGCCGAAACATAGGCCGGGCCCGTCCGCTATGGTAGTGGCGGGGTGGGTGGGGTAGGGTGGGGCAGCGGCGCGAGCAGTGAGGCGTCGGGGCAGCACGGGCGTGACCTCCCTCACCGACGCGGGTTGCGCATCCGTGCCGCGTTTTGATGCGGCTTTGATGGGTAGTGACTACGGTCACATGCCCTCGCAGGGCAGCCATGCATTCGTTTAGTGCACACGACGTGGCACCGGTCTTGCTCGTGTGTGGGACTGCAACGGCAGTCCACCCGGCACCTGACGTCCGGGAGCAACAATGACCGAGGGAAGGCAGCATGCAGGCAGTCGGAGTCTGGGTTCTGACGCGCGGAGGGCGTGTCGTCGTAGCGACGGCGGGCCTGATGGTGCTGCTCGCGTTGCAGCCAGAGCCGACGCGCCTGGTCGAGATGGCGGCGGCGGGCGTAGCGCCGAGCGCCACGGCCACCCGCACGCTCATCATCTCCGAGCAAGCACGCCGCTACCTCGTTCTCCAGTACCGGTCGTTCCCCACGGAATTCATGGGGTGCATGATCGGTGAGGTGCGCGGCCGGACGGTGATCGTGCGCCGCATCGCACCGGCAGACGTGGATCCCCCGCAGTCGACTGCGACGCACGTCGTGCCCCAGCAGACATGTGAGGAAGCCGGCTGGACCGGTACGGTCGGCACGATCCACAGTCACCCGACCGGCGAGCGCTGCTGGTACTTCTTCCCCGGGACCCAAGTGGCGAGCTCCGACGCGGCGTCGTTCATGCGGCAGCCCTACCCAGTGGACGCCATCATGTGCGGCGACCGCGTCGTGTGGACGAGCCGCGACATGGTGCAGAATCAGGTCCCCCTGACCGACCAGACCAAGCGGAGCGTAGGCCAGGAGCACCAGCGTGGCAACCGGATTCACGCGGGGTCGGCGAGCCGGACGGGGGTGGACGAGTAGGGCTGGCACTCCCACCGGCTGCCGTGTACCATACCATTGTGAAACGGCAGCCTCAGCTGCACGCTCCGCTGCACCTGTTGTCGCTCGTCCTGATCGGCTGGGCCCCCCCCGTTGCGCACGGCCAAACAGACTCCGCCCGTCTCGCGGGCACCGTCCGTTCTTCGATCAACGGCCTCCCGATCGCGGGTGTGATGATCGCGGTGCGGGCGACTCAGGTCTTCGACGTAACCAATTCTGCCGGCGGGTTCGCGCTGGCGGGGTTGCCGGCCGGCCGCCAGCGGATCCGTATCCTGTACCAAGACAGCGTCTCGTACGAGCACGAGATCAGGCTCACGGCCGGGAAGACGCTGACGCTCTCCGTGCTGCTCGACGTCGACGCGATCGAGCTGGCGCCGATTGTGGTGGAGGCGCAGACTCTGCGGGCCGAGCGCAGCCTCGCGGGGTTTTACGAGCGCCGGAAGTGGCGGTTCGGCCGTTTTTACACGCGGCAGGACCTCGAGCACCGTCGGGGACTGCCCCTGCAGTCCCTGCTCGGCGAGTCCGGCGTGTCGATGCGCTGCCGAGGCAGGGACTGCATTCCACTGAGCTGGAGCGCCGGGCGCCAGTGCGTCATGTCGCTGTACTTGGACGGCGTGCGGCTGCCGCCCGATCAGCTGGACTTGGTCCACATCGACGACCTGGCCGGCGTGGAGGTGTATAAGCGCGGGTTCGACGTCCCCGTCGAGTACCAGTTGAGGCTCGGCAACGAGTGTGGTGCTTCCCTGATGTGGAGCAGGAATTAGACGTTGAATCGGAACAGCAGGATGTCTCCGTCCTGCACCACGTAGTCCCGCCCCTCTGAGCGCACCAGCCCCTGTTCGCGCGCCGTCTTGTACGATCCCACCCGCACGAACTCCTCATAGGCGACGGTCTCGGCGCGGATGAAGCCGCGCTGAAAATCGGAGTGGATCTCTCCGGCGGCGTCGAACGCGGTGCCGCCCCGCTGCATCGTCCAGGCGCGCACTTCGGTCTCTCCCACTGTGAAGAACGTCTGCAGGCCGAGCAGGTGATAGCCGGCGTGAATCAAACGGTCGAGCCCGGGCTCGCGCACGCCGGCGCTCGCGAGATATTCCGCCCGCTCTTCACCCGAGAGGTCCGCGAGCTCCGCCTCGAACTTGGCGGAGAACGGGACGATCTCGGCTTCTTCATGGTGCGACTGCACTGCGGCGCGCAGGCGGCCGATCCAAGCTCCGCCGCCCGCCGCGAGGTCGTCCTCGTTCACGTTCGCGGCGTAGAGGATCGGCTTCGCCGTGAGCAGCCCCAGCTGGCGCAGGAACCGCACGGCGTCTTCGGTCTCACCTGCCTCGCGGGCCCCGCGGCCCGCGTTGAGCTCGCTGAGCACTCGCTCGAGCACCACGAGCTCGAGCTGGGCCGCTTTGTCCCCCGCCCGCGCCGTCTTGCGGGCCTTCTCCAGTCGCCGCTCGACCACGCTCAAGTCGGCGAGCGCGAGCTCGCTCGTGATCACGTCGTGATCGCGAATCGGGTCGACCGGTCCCATCACGTGCACGACGTCGGGCTCTTCGAAGCAGCGGATCACGTGGATGATCGCGTCGACCTCGCGGATGTGCGACAGGAACTGGTTTCCCAGTCCTTCCCCCTGCGAGGCGCCCCGCACCAGTCCGGCGATGTCGACGAACTCGACCACCGCGGGAACCTTCTTCTTGGGCCGAACGAGCTCGAACAATCGGTCGAGGCGACGGTCGGGCACTTCCACGACGCCGACGTTCGGCTCGACAGTGCAGAAGGGATAGTTCTCCGCCGCCGCGGCCTTCGACGAGGTCAGGGCGTTGAACAGGGTCGACTTGCCGACGTTGGGCAGACCAACGATGCCGAGGCGCAGCACCTAGGCGGCGCCTTCCCGCACCCACTGCGTGACCGCGTCCACCATCTGGGGCATGATCGTCTCGACCTGGTCGACTTGCTCGGGCGTAAACGGCGCGAGCACGTATTCCGACCAGTCGCCGGCCCCCTCGGGGAGCGGTCCCACGCCAACCCGGAGCCGGGCGTAGGCTTGCGATTGCAGAGCAGCTTCGATGCTCTTCAGTCCGTTGTGACCACCCGAGGAGCCCTCGGAGCGGAGCCGAAACGTGCCGCAGGGAATCTGAAAGTCGTCCACGAGGACCAGCAAATCGGTGGGCGGGTTGAAGGCGGGGTCGGCGCGGAGCGAGGCCAGCGCCGCCCCGCTGCGGTTCATGTACGTGGTGGGCTTGAGCACGCGGACGGGGACGCCCGTGACGAGGCCTTCGGAGACACGCGCGCGCTCGCCGCGTCGGAACGGGGGAAACCCCCACCGCGCGACGAGCGCGTCGGCGAGCCAGAAGCCCGCATTGTGCCGGGTCGCCGCGTACTCTGGCCCCGGGTTGCCGAGGCCAACCACGGCGCGCAAGCCTCAGCTCTCTTTGCCGCCCTTGGGCTTCTCGACTTTCTCCGCCTTCTCGCCCTTGGCGGGCGCCGCCGCGCCGCCCTTGGCTTCGGGCTTAGCGCCGCCTTCGCCGGCCGCCGCCCCCTCGCCTTCCTCCTCGTCCTCGCGCACCTTGCGAATCAGCTCGGGCTCGGCGACCTCGGTCGCCGCCTCGGGGGCGGGGGCGGTCACCTCTTCGGCGCGTGGCGGCACCACCGTGGCGATCGTGAGATCCGCCAGCGTGAGAATCGTCGCGTTCGGGATGTTCAGGTCGCGCACATGCAGCGAGTCGCCGATCTTGAGGGCGGTGACGTCGAGCTCCACGCGGTCCGGAATGTTGTCCGGCATCACCTCGATCTCGACCTCCCGCGTCACCTGGTCGAGCACGCCGCCGGCGTTCCGCACGCCGTCCGGGTTGCCGGCCAGGTGCACGGGCACCTTGAGCTTGACCTTCTCCTCGGCGTGGATCTCGTAGAAATCCACGTGGATGATGTCGGGCCGGATGGGATGGCGCTGGATCTCGCGGATCAGTGCCCTGGTCTTCGTGCCGTCCACCGCGAGCTCGATGATTGTGCTCGCGGGCTCGACGCCGGTGAGCGCCTTCTCCAGCGCCTTGGCCTCCACCTCGAGTGATTGGGTCTCACGCCCGTGTCCGTAGATCACCGCCGGGACCTTGCCCTGGAAGCGCGCCTGTCGCGCGGCGCCCTTACCGGTCGTGGTGCGCGGGCTCGCCGCGAGGGAAACGATTTGGGCCATTGCCAGTCCTCAGGGGTCAGACGTCAGACATCAGTCGAACAGCGAACTCACCGATTGATTCGAGTGCTCGTATCCGATCGCTTTGGCGATCAGTCCGGCGATCGACAGCACCTTCAGCTTCTCGAAGCACCGCTCATCGGGAATGCGGATCGTATTCGTCACCGCGACCTCGTCGATCGGCGAGGCGCGCAGTCGCTCGACCGCGGGACCCGACAGCAGCGCGTGGGACGCGAACGCGTAGATCTTACGCGCCCCGAGGCGCTTGAGCGCCGCCGCCGCCTCGGTGATCGTCCCCGCCGTGTCGATCATGTCGTCGGGAATGAGGCAGTCCTTCTCTGCCACCTCACCCACGACGTTCACCACTTCGGCGACGTTGGCCGAGGGGCGCCGCTTGTCGATGATCGCGAGCGAGGCGTTCAGCCGCTTCGCGAAGCCGCGGGCCATCTTCGCCGAGCCGACATCGGGCGCCACCACGACGGGGTCGTACAGCTGCTTCTGGCGAAAGTGGCTCACGAACACCGGCGCCGCGTACAGGTGGTCCACCGGAATGTCGAAAAAGCCCTGCAGCTGGTGGGAATGGAAGTCCATCCCCAGCACGCGGTCCGCCCCGGCCGTCGTGATCATGTTCGCCATCAGCTTCGCGCTAATCGCGACGCGTGGCTGGTCCTTCCGGTCCTGGCGCGCGTAGCCGAAGTACGGCACCACTGCCGTGATCCGCGCCGCGCTCGCCCGCCGCGCCGCGTCGATCAGCAGTAGCAGCTCCCAGTAGTTCTCCGCGGGAGGATTGGTGGGCTGGATGATGAACACGTCCCGCCCGCGCACGTTCTCGTCGATCTTGACGAAGATCTCCCCGTCGGCGAAGCGGCGCAGCGTCACCGCGCACAACGGCTGCCCCAAGTGTTGAGCCATCTCCTCGGCGAGCGGCCGGTTGGCCGTCCCGGCGAGGAGCAACAGCTGGCTCCGCGACAGCGTGAGGTCCGCCATGTGAGCCCCGCAAAATAGACGGCAAACTGCTGGAAGCCAAGGGGTTGGACTACGGCTTGGCGGATGCGGTGGGCAGCAGCGAATGGCTCGCGGGCGTGAGGCCGTCGACGTCCCACGCGTTCATCCGATAGACCGCACCCGGCTCGCCGCCCGGAGCGACGCCGCCGGTGCGGCGGACCCAGAAGGCGCCCGGGATCGAGTCGAACGCGAGCGCGACGAGCGTGCCGCGGGCGCTCCGCAGCGTGAGGTGCCGCGCCGGCCGCTGCCCGCGGGCGGCGGACCGCTGCGCGCGGGCGGAGTCGGCCTGCGCGGGCGAGGCGAAGCCGGCGGCCGTCACGGCGCGGTATTTCTCGAGCAGCCGGGCCACCGCGCCCGAGTCCGCCGCGGCGCCGTCGAGCTTCCAGACCTTTCCCGCACGCGTGAGCGCATACCGATCCTTCCCGCGCTCGACGTCCACCAGCACGACGCTGTCCGGCCCCACGGCAGCGATGCGCTTGTCGCGCCACTCATCCGCCGTGCGGTCCGCGAGCGACGCCAGCCGCCCGCGCCACAGATAGACGTGGCTGTCGCCGGGGCGGCGCAGGTAGGCGCTGCTGTATTCCGAGCCCCGGGCCCCGATGATCACGTCGAGCAACGGCTTGCCGGAGCCCCGGATGCGGAGCCGGCGCCCCGCGGCACTGTCGACATTGAGCCGGCCGAACGACGAGGAATTCTGCGCCACGAGCTCCGGCGGCGCGCTGTCCTGCAGCGCCTGGAAGAGATCGTTCACGGCGTCCGGCGCCGCGCGGTGGCCGTTCACCGTCCACACCGTGGCCGACTGCTTGGCCAGCACGATCGAATCCTTCCCCTTCATGAGGCTGATCGTGTCCACAGCGGACTGCGCCGGCGCGGCAAGGGAGAATCCCCCCGTGACGGTGTCCGACCCGCGGGAGAAGCGCTCGGAGGCGCCCCACAGGAGCAGCACGACGGCCAGCGTGAGGATGATCAGCCGGAGCTGTCTCGCGCTCATGCGGCTCCCCCCGCCAGCGTCAGCGGTCGGTATACCTGTCGCGTAATCTGGCGCCGTCGCCACAGCCGCAAGGCGCCGAACACGATCAGCAGCGCGGGCACGCCGATGATATTGCCGTATTTCACGATATCGTGCAGGGTCGCGCTCGCGAACGCGAGCGGCGGGGGAGTCCGATTCTTCGAGCGAATGGCGATCAACGCCTCGTCCTGCGCGAGCCAATCCACCGCGTTCTGGACGAACACGATGTTGTCGGGAGAATTCTGCGCGTAGCGATCGCTGGCGAAGTCCGGAGTGCCCACGACCACCAGCCGCCCGTGCGTGGCGCTCGCGGCGTCCTGCGCTGAGGGGCTGAGCAGCGCGGCGAGGAGCCGCGGACGCAGGCTGTCGCGTCGGAACTCCCGCGACGGATCAAGCAACGCCGTCGTCTCCTGCACTCCACCCGCGCGACTCGTGACCAACAGCGGCGTGACGCTGCCCTTCGGCGCCTTCGTTGCGTCGAGGCTGCTCGGCCACGGGAGCAACACCGCGTCGATTTCAGCGTTCACGGGGGACGCCTTGGTGCTCGCCGCCTGTACCCAGAAGGGGTAGGGCAGGAGCACCTGACCGAATTGCGCCTGAATAGCGACTCGCGCGTTCGCCGCGAGGTCGTACACCATATCGGAGCTGATCGACACGCCGTAGGGCTTGAGCAGCTCGTTCCACCCCACCGGGCGCGAGAACGAGAACGGGCCTTGCGGCGAGCGCTCCATGCCGCTGGCCATGAGCATCAGGCTGCCGCCGTGGTCCAGAAAGGCTCTGAGGATGCCGGCCTGGGCGCCGCGCAGGGAATCGGGGGTGCCCGCGAAGATCAGCGCCTTCGTGTCCGGCGGGATCGTGCTGTCCGAGAGCGAGACCGCGTGCAGCGTGTAGGTCTGCTCGAGCTGCTGGCGCAGCGCCTCGAAGGAGCGGCGCATCTGGGGCGGCGCCTGCGGATCGGTGATCTCGCCGAACCCGATCGCCGGCTTGGTGGTCGTGGTGAGCGAGCGGATGTCGGACGTGAGGCGGTATTCGAGGTCGTTCGTCTGCTGCACGAAGGGGATCGTCTTGACGCCATCGGCGTATCGCACCGCGAGCCCCAGGTACCCTTCCTTTACTTGTAGCTCGGCCTTCCCGAGCACGTTGAACTGGACCGGCGGGATGCCGAGCGTGCGTGCCTCGCGCAGCGCCGCGCTGTCGGCGGACGGGTCCTGCACCACGACCTTCACCCGGCCGCGGCCCGCCGCGCGGTAGTCGCGCAACAGGTCGTCCAGGTCCCGTTTCAGGAACGCCACCTGGGGCGGGAGCGCGCTCGAAGCGAACAGCTTGATGGTCACGAGGTCGGGCAGCGCGCCGAGGATCCGCTTCGTGGCGGGAGCGAGCGTGTACGACTTACCCGGGGTCAGGTCGATCCGGCCTCCGATATGGCGACCAAACAGGTTCACCACGATCATCGCCGCCGCGAGCAGCACCGTGCCGAGCCGCAGGCGCTGCAGCGACGCTCCCCGCGACGTGAGCTTGCGGCGCATCAGCGCGAAGTAGGCGAGCAGCAGGAACAGGGCAGCGAGCGTGACGAAATAGACGGTGTCCCGCAGGTCGATCACGCCGCGGTCGATGCCGGTGAAATGCGACAGCACGCCGAGCGACGCGGCGATCGCCCCGAGGCGGGGCGGGAGACCCACGATCAACGGATCGAGCCCCACCAGGATCAATACGAACATCACTGCGACCGCGAGGATGAACGCGGTGACCTGGTTGGTGGTGACGCTCGACGCCCAGATGCCGACAGCGCCGAGCCCCGCGATCAAGAGCGTGGCGCCGACGTATTGCGCCACCAGAACGCCGAGCGCGAGATGCGCTCCCAGGGCGAGGCCCAGCGGGAGCGTGAGCGTGGCGGCCAACGCGATCACGAGGAACGCCATCTGACCGACGTATTTGCCGCCGAGCAGCTCGAGCTCCGTGATGGGCTGTGCCAACACGACCTCGAGCGTGCCGCTGCGACTGTCCTCGGCGAGGGCGCGCATCGTGACCGCGGGCACGAGGAACAAGAGCAGCCAGGGCAGCAGCTCGAGCATCGGGCGCAGCGACGCCACGCCGTACATGTCCACTTCCCGGAAGAACAGGAAGCCGTTCACGCTGGTGAACACGACCAGCAGGATGTACGCCGTGGGGTGATCGAACAGCGCCTTGAGCTCGCGTCGCGCGACCGTCAGGATGGCGTTCATGCGTCGCTCGCGTCGCCCCGCGTGAGCTGGTGAAACAGCTCCTCGAGGCCGGCGCGCTCGGCGTGCAGCTCGTACAACGTCCACCCGCGGGCTTTAGCGAGCCCGAAGATCTCGGGCCGGAGATCGGTGCCGCCATCCGCGGTGATCGTAACGGCGACGCGCCCGTCGGCGGCGCGCCCGGGCTCGACGCGCCGCACCCCCGGCAGCTGGCCGAGCGCTTCAGCCACGCCCGCGCCCGCGGCCTCGACGGCGATCTCCACCGCCCCCTCCGCCTGCTGGATGAGCCGGTCCACTGGGCCGTCCGCGACGATCTTGCCGCGACTGATGATGAGCAGGCGGGAGCACGTGTGCTGTACTTCGGAGAGCACGTGCGTCGAGAGGATGACGGTGCGATCGCGGCCGAGCGCTCCGATCAGGCGCCGGATCTCGACGCGCTGGTTCGGGTCGAGGCCCTCCGTCGGCTCGTCGAGCACGAGCAGATCGGGTCGGTGCAGGATCGCTTGCGCCAGCCCGACGCGCTGGCGGAATCCTTTCGAGAGCTCGCCGATCGGCCGGTAGTACACGCTTTCGATCCCCGTGCCCGTAACCGCCGCGTCGAGCGACTGGCGGCGGGTGAGTCCTGCGAGCTCGCGCAGGTCGGCGATGAAGGCGAGGTAGTCGGCCACCAGCATGTCCCCGTACAGGGGGTTGTTCTCCGGCAGGTAGCCGATGCGGCGCTTGGACTCGCGCGCCGCCTGGGCGAGCGGTACGCCGTCGAGCGTGATCTGGCCCGAGTCGGGTTCGTAGAACTGCGTGATCATCCGCATGGTCGTGGACTTGCCGGCGCCGTTCGGACCCAGGAACCCCACCACTTGGCCTCGATCGACCGCGAAGGACACCTGGTCGACGGCGGTCACGCCGTCGAAGCGCTTGGACACACGCTCTAAAGAAAGGAAGGACATGGCCGGTGAGTATGTAGAGGACTCGGGGAAAGATGGTAATCACCCCGCGCCGGATAGTTCAAGTCCCCGGTTTCCGGCGGCGGGAGTGGCAGATGCTTACAGCGATTTCAGGAAGGCGATCAGGGCAGCGCGATCGGCGGGCGGGAGGGCTTTGAACCGGTCCCGGGCGCCGGAGGCTTCGCCGCCATGGGACAGGACGGCCTGCTCGAGCGTCGTGTCCCGGCCGTCGTGCAGGAACGCCTTGGCATCCCGCAGGTCGATCAGCGGCTCGGTGCGGAACTCGGACGGGGTCGCGAGGCCGAGACAGATGTCGGCGAGATCGGGCCCCATATCGTGGAGCAGCAGGTCGGTGTAGGCGGGGAATTCCTTGTTACGCAACGCCGCAATAGGGCTGTCACCGGTGCGCAGCGTCGGGATATGGCAGGCGACGCACCCGATCTGCGAGAACAGCTCGCGGCCCCGGCGGCCGTCCCGGTCCAGCTTCAGAGGCGTAGGAACGGCGAGGAAGCGCACGAACGCGTTGGTCAGGTCGAGCTGGGCCTGATCGATCTCGGGATCGGCGGTGGGGTCGACGCCCGGGGGAATCGGCTGGCCGCCGATCGTCTCTTCGGTGCGCACCGCCGGGTTGGTCACCCCCATCTCGGCTGAGAACGCGCCGGCGTTGAACTCGTCGAGCGCGGGCACGAACCCCTTACGGCCGAAGCGGCCGATGCGGCCGTCGGTAAAGCGGTTGGGCCGGCCGGAGATGCCGTCGTGGTTCTTGTCGTCGGGATCGGCGTAGGCGAGGATGACCGACTCGGGAACCGCGTCGAGCAGGCCCCGCCCGAACACGACGGGCGTGGTGCGTCGGGCGCGCGCCGTGGCCGAGGGGGGGAACGGCTCCGAATCGATCCCCAGGGCCTGCTTCAGGGCCGGCGTGGTGTGCTGCTGGATGACGAACCCCCCTTCCTCTACCAGGGGATCGCACACGGCGTGCTTGAACGCGGTCGCGTGCACCTCGACTTCGTCCCCGCGACCGCCCTTCACTGGGGCCTCATGGCACTCGCCACACCCGGTCGAGTTGAACAGGGGGCCGAGCCCCGTTGCGGGGGTGAAGTTGCTGTCGAAGAGGACCTTGCCTTGCGCGAAGCGATCCCGCTCCGCGCGGTTCAAGCCGCGCAGCGGATCGCCGGGTTTGATCGCCCGCTCGCAGCCGGCTGCGAGCAGCACGAGCGCCGCGGCGGCGCACGCGCGCGCCGGCGTCACGGCGCGCGCCTCTTCAGCTCGATGCGATCGGCCACGAGGCCGGTCGCGGTCATGCGGCAATCGGCGCGCACCACGTCGCCGGCGTGCAGATCGCCCAGTGCCAGCGACGCGCCCTCGCCCAATACGGCGGTCGCGGGCTGCGTGCGGATGTGCACCAGCCGCAGTGCCTCCCCGACCCCGGTGATGATGTCCACGGAGCCCGCCTTCACGGCGTGCACGGTACCCTGGTAGGTGTACGGCAACTCGCGTTGCGCGGACAACGCCGCGGCGGGGGCGAGCAGGACGGCAGTGAGGGCAACTACGCCGGCCAGATGTCTCATACGAGCCTCCCGGGGTAGGTACCCCGCCGCATCTTAGACAGCCAGGCGCGCGCCAGTCAATGGCGCTGCTTCAGGGCGCGAGCTTCTCCAGCTGCTCCGCCGCCCGGTTGATGACGTCCGTCTCGGCGGCGAGCGTCCGGGCGACACGCGGGATCTGGTCGTCCGCCTCTCTCCAGTTCTTCTGCTCGATCGCTTCGCGCACCCCGGGGAGCGTCTTCACGCCGTAGCCCGTGTAGAAGCCGGGCGCGTAGATCTGGTGACGGTACCACGGCCGGCGCGGTAACCCGTCCGCGAGCGTGAGCGCGCGCTCGCTCTGCAGCAACGTGGCGTTCAGCGTTTTCAGGTCGGTCCTGGTCAGGGCCGCGCCGCCGTTCGCCTCCGCCTTGGTGAGCGCTTTCTGGTAGCGGTCGGCGGCGCGCGTGAGCGCGTCGACCGCGTTGTCGAGCGGGGCGAAATTCAGGAACGGTGGGATCTCCTCCTTCTTAGGCGGCACGAGCGGCTCCCGCGGATCGTTGGTCGCGGTGAATACGCCTTCGTCGATCTGGCGGTTCTGCTCGCGTACCGAGTCCTGCTTGTCCTTGAGCAGTTTCTGCACCTCGCGCGCGTAGCGCCCCACGGTCTCGGCGAGCCCGGTGAAGTCGTACGGCAGGAGCTCCGCGTCGGCGAGGCGCATGACGGCCGTTCCCATCGTCTGGGCGAGAGCGCGGCCGTAGACGAACGACGTATCGTCGAACGACGTGAACCACTTGAAGTCGTCGTAGATCGAATGGTAGATCCCGCCGCCGTCCTCACCGCCGTAGCCCAAGTTGAGGGAAGCGATGCCGACGTGCTGCAGGAACGGCGTCCAATCGGAGCCCGAGCCGAGCGCCCCGATGCGGAGATTGGCGCGGCGGCGCGCCTCGTCCCGGGCCTCGGAGGTGCGGGCGTTCGCGACGTCGTTGAGTTGGTTCCGCTTCCAGACGGTGAGCTTGGTCTCCGGGTCCTCGATGTCCCGGGACACGTCGTTGATGAATTCCTCGAGGGTGTGGGAGCCACCCACGCCGAGGTAGCCCCGCCCGTTGGTATCGCTGTTGAGATAGGCGACGGCTTTGTGCGCGAGCTCGTCGGCGTGCGCCTCGACCCATTCAGTCGAGCCGAGCAGGGCCGGCTCTTCGCCGTCCCAGGCGGCGTAGACGATCGTGCGGCGCGGCTTCCACCCTTGCTTCAGGAGGGCGCCGTAGGCGCGGGCCTCCTCCAGCAGCGGCACCTGACCGGAGATGGGGTCCTGCGCGCCGTTTACCCAGGCGTCGTGATGGTTGCCGCGGATGATCCACTCGTCCGGGGCGCCCGTGCCCGGGATGCGGGCGATCACGTCGTACAGCGGCTTCAGGCTCCAGTCGGACTTGACCCGCAGGTGCACTTTGGCCGGCCCGGGCCCGACGTGGTAGGTGATGCCGAGGCCGCCGCGCCACTCCTCCGGCGCCCTCGGGCCGGTGAGCGCGGCGAGCAACGGCTCGGCGTCACCGTACGAGATCGGCAGGACGGGGATCTTGGTGATCGTCTGCGCCTCGCTGAGCGCCAGGCGCTTCGCGTCCTTGGTCGCCCCCACCCCGGGCGTGAGGGGATCGCCGGGATATACGGGCATGTCCATCACGCTGCCGCGCTGCACTCCGTCCCGGGGCCGCCACGGCCCGCGCGGGTAGACGTCTCCCTGAACGTAGCCGTCCTCCCGCGGGTCCGAGTAGATGAGGCACCCGATGGCGCCGTGTTCGGCCGCGACCTTGGGCTTGATGCCGCGCCACGACCCGAAGTAGCGCGCGATCACGATCGCGCCCTTCACCGAGATCCCCAGCCGCTCGAGCCGCTCGTAATCGGCGGGGACGCCGTAGTTCACGTAGACAAGCGGGGCGGTGACGTCCCCGTCCGCCGAGTACGCGTTGTACGTGGGGAGCTGCTCGGCCTGTTGACTCGACGTCGGATCTCCCGGAACCGTCGGCTCCTGCAGCTTGGCGACGAACTTGGTCGGCGCGACGAGCTCCACCACGCGCTCTTTCGGCGTGGGGAACAGTACGTCGAACGTCTCGATCTGGGCGTCGAGCCCGAAGCTCTTGAACTCCGCCAGGATCCATTCGGCGTTGGCCTTGTCGTACGGCGAGCCGACGTGATGGGGCCGCGCGGCGAGGTGTCGCATGTACTCCCGGAGTGAGTCGGGGCTCGGGATCGTCCGGAACTTGCCCTCCCACTCCCGCTCGACCTTCGCCGCATCGGCGGAGTAGCCGTGGAGATCGCCGGCGGAGGAGGGAGCGGCGGCCAGGAGCAAGCCGCTGCAAGTCGACGCGACGAGCGCACGGGCGATCAGGCGCATACGGTCACACCCCTCGTGGTGAAGAAGAAGGAAGCGGAGTTGCTCGCTACAGATGCGCGGCGCGACGCCACCGCTCGGCGATCACGGCATGCCCCGCCGGCGTGGGGTGGACGCCGTCCGCGGCCCAGTACTGCGGGGTCGCGCGGCGCGCCAGGTCATCGAACACACTTTGCAACGGGACGAACGTGGCACGCGCCTGCTGCGCGACGCGCTCAGCCGCCGCGCGCCGTTGCTCGAACTCCGGAAACCAGCGGTCGTCCACCGCGCCGCACCGCAGCACGAACGGCTCGAGCACGATCAATCGCACCTCGGGCAACGCCCGCCGAGTTTCGTCGAGCAGCGCCGCGTACTGATGCTCGTAGTCCTCGACGGTGCCGGTATAGCCGCGGCCCAGCTTGTGCCAGAAATCGTTCACACCCACGAGAATGCTGAGCACGTCCGGCTTCAGGTCGAGCGTATCGGCGGTCCAGCGCTGCTCCAGATCGGGGACCTTGTTGCCGCTCACGCCGCGATTGTAGAACCGCAGCGCGCGATCGGGGTGCGCCGCGAGCGCCGCCGCGGCCACGAGCAGCGGGTAGCTCGTGCCGAGCGCGCCCGGCTGGTTCGGCTCGGATGCGGCGCGATTGCGCCCGCCGTCGGTGATCGAGTCTCCCTGAAACAGGACGACCGTACCCTCGGCCGGGGACCGAGACCGGTGGGCCGTCGCCGCCGCCGGCAGGAGCGCCGCACCTGCCAGCGCGCCCGCCGCCGTCACGAAATCGCGCCGCGTGAGCTCGTGTGTCACCAGCGTCCTCCGAGGAACGGGTGGGGCGAATAAGCTGTCGCGTCCGGCCGCAAGACTCAAGCGCCCCGCCGGGGTGCTCATCCCGTGTGCGCCAGCTCGGCCAACTTGAGAACCGTGTTCCAGTTGCGACCTGTCCCGCGTGTTCCCAGCGTGCGCTCGCTGAGCGCGTGCGTCAGGCGCGAGCGACCGATGCCGTTCGGGTAGACGATGTAGGCGTGCCGGCCCGCAGCGCGGACGACTTCGGGGCCCGTGATCGCGGCTCGCAGCGCCGCGACGTCCTTGACCTTCGGTGGCTCTTTCAGAAACATGACGACGAGGTGAGCGGGATCGCGCTCGGCTTCTTTGTGAAATGGATTGCGCGAGACGACCGCCTTCCACTCCGTCGCGGCGCGGACGAAGAAGTCGGTTTGCAGGCCCAAGCGCTCTGCTGCTTCGGTTTCGAGCATGCGCTCCAGGTGCCCGCCGGTCCGGGCGCCACCGCGAAACACGAGATTGCCGCTCTGCAGGACGCTGCGCGCGTCGACGAACCCCAGCCGCGCTAGCAGGTCGCGCAGGTCGGCCATCGCAACCGGCTTGTGGCCGCCGACATTGATACCACGGAGGAGAGCGACATAGGTCATCATGGAGGGTAGGGGGCGAGCTCCATTGGCATTGGCCCCGGTGGATTCGAACCACCATACCCAGATCCAAAGTCTGGTGTCCTGCCGTTGGACGAGGGGCCAGGGGTGTTGCAGCGTCCTAACTTAGCGCATACGCCACGGCACGGTACCCTGGCGGGGCATCCGGTCTTTTACTGAGTGTCCGCGACGTTGCGCGCCCACCACAGTTGCGCGGACCGAGGCGGTGTTATACGGTGGAGGCGAACACCACCTGAGGAGGTGGGGCCGTGAAGCAACACGACGGCCACAAGCGAAGCGGTGCTCTCGCTCGCCTCAGCGAGTGAGCGCGAAGCCCCCGAGGGCGCTAGGGCCCCTCGGGGGTTTCTGCTTTCTCCAACCCGATCATTGTACGACGGGGACTGGCTCGCTCCGATCGGTCGTGGTCCCATCCCCAAGCTGGCCGCTTGCATTGGACCCCCAACAATACAGGGCTCCCGTCACGGTCACGCCGCAGGTGTGCCCCCACCCCGCCGATAGCGACGCGAACCGGGCTCCCCCGCTGACCGGTGCAGGCGTCGTCTGCCCGCCGCCGGGGCGACCCAGCTCGCCTCCGTACCCACTGCCCCAGCACAAGGCGGTCCCGGTCGTCGTCACACCGCAGGTATGCTCGCCTCCGGCGCTCAACGCGGAGAAGCGATGCCCGCCGGAGACGGGCACGGGGCTGGACTGAGTGGTCGTGGTCGCGTTGCCCAGCTGACCGGCATCGTTGAGACCCCAACAGTATGCCGTGCCGTCGGTCGTCACGCCGCAGCTGTGGAAGCCTCCGGCCGTGACGGAGGCGAAACGGAGCCCGCCGGCTACCGCCACGGGGCTCTGTGCGTAGTTCGTGGTCCCATCGCCGACCGCACCGTGGATGTTGGAGCCCCAGCAATACGCCGCGTTCCCCACCGTCACGCCGCAGTTGTGGAAGTTCAAAGTGCTCACAGAGCCGAAGCTGAGCGCTCCCGCGACTGGAGTAGGCATCCATGAAGTGTGTGGGGTCAAGGTTCCATCGCCCAGCTGGCCCGCATTTCCGTAGCCCCAGCAGTAGGCAGCGCCGGCGGTGGTCAGCCCGCAGGTGTGGAAGAATGCGGAGCTCACTGTCACGAACGTGAGCCCGCCCCGGACGAGCACAGGGCTTGTGCGGCTGGTGTCCGTTGAGTCGCCCAGCCTGCCGTCCAGGTTTCCGCCCCAGCAATAGGCTGTACCGTCGACGGTGACACCGCAGGTATTGTCGTACCCAACGCGCACGGTCGCCCAGCGCAGGCCGCCGGTGACGCGCACTGGGCGCTCCTGCTGCGTAGTGGTCGAGTCTCCCAGCTCGCCCGAGAGGTTCTTGCCCCAACAGTAGAGCGTGCCGCCGGGCGCTATAGCGCAGGTGTGGTCGCTGCCCGCGCTGACTGCGATGGCCGTGAGGAGCGGTGCCCCGACCTGCACGGGGTTGCCGCCGCAAGCCGCCACCAAGCCGGACGCTACGACCGGTCCCGGCCGCCACGAGCGAGCCACGAATCGAATCATCGAGACGTCCCCCGCCACGAGTGACGACCCATTAAGCGCATGCGGCGTGCCAAGGCGTCAGGGTGGCAGCGCCACCCCCTGCGTCTGGCCGTGCTTCGTCTCCACGTCATATGCCCGGTTCTTGGCGCGCCCCTCGGCCACGACCCGCTCGCCGGTGCGTGAGGCGGCGTCCCACACCTCCTGACACGTCGCCCCCCGCAGCGCCAACAACGCCGCCAACAAGTCGCGGGCGTTCTGTTCGGCGATCGTGCGGTGCCCCGCTTCGTGGAGCTTTACGTTCCGCAGGTAGGTGCGCCACGAGTCGATGAGCCGGGCGGGGGTGCCCGTGGGAGGCGCCCAGCGCGGCAGCGTGGTGTTGAGCGTGACGGTGACGTTCACGTCGCGCAGGCCGCACCCGTCAGGCGAGTGCGCCTCCGCGTAGGTCCAGTCGATCGTCCACACGGTCAAGGCGTCGCGCGCTGCGCCGCCATCCTTGGGACCCAGGCGACGGATCTGCTCCCGCAGGGCTCCGGCGCTCGAGCCATCGATGTCGTAGTACTGTTCGTGGCTGTCGAGCGACACCCGGCCGGGTGTGGCGGTAGCCGCAGGGCCCGGCGCAGGGGCCGGCAGAGGAACGGACTTAGGGGACGACCCGCACGCGGAGAGGATCACCGCCGCGCAGAGCAGGGCTCGTGGGGACCGGGTCAGCCAGTCTCCCACCAGGCGATCTCTCCACGAAAGCCGCAGGGGGGGCACTTGGTCTCGCGTGGGTGGCCGACCAGCTGCACGCGCGAACCGCATGCCGGACACACGGCGTAGATCCGGCCCACGTCCGAACGGGTGCCGCGCGCCGGGTTGCCGCTATCGCGCGGCCGGTACACGACGGTGAAACGGTCGGGTCGCTTGGGTCTGATCTCGACTAAGTCGCTCGGTACGGCGACACGCCGCCCGGAGACCTCGAGTACTGTGCGCGTGTCGCCGTTGCTGACGACGGGGTACCACGCGCCCTGCCGGAGCATGGGATCGCTCACGTAGGGCGGCGCTGCCACCCATACTCGAGCCCAGCCGACAGGTTGGATCATGTGCTTTAGGTATGATACGGTGATCGGTCGCAATTCTGTGACGCAACTTACAGGCCACGACGCAACTTATGGGCCAGCTAGGTCACCTTGAACACCTGGTCGTGCTGCCGCGCCCGGTCGGTGACCTGGATGGCGACCTCCTCTCCAGCCTTGGCCCGCTCGACCTTCGTGTGGTTGAGCTCCATCGAGCCGACCTGGGCGGTGAACTCGGTGGTATGGCCGTGGAACCGCACCCGGTCGCCCACGGCGAGCTCGCCCTCGGCGAGACGCACGATGGCCACGCTCGGCCCCTTGAAATAGTGGACCACAGTTCCGATGAGCTGTTCGGGCATCCGGCCTCCGGGCGGGGGTTCCGTGTCAACGCTACCACGCACCGTCCGGCAGCGCCATCACAGCCTAGGTCGGTTCGGGACCGGGAGCGGGCGACGCCCGGGTGGCGACCCGCAGCAGGCGCTGGTGCTTCTCTCCCAGGACCAGCGCCGCGTCGTCGCGCAGCCGCTCGCTCGAGTACACGGCTGCGACCGCGCTCCCTGAGCCGCACAGCCGCACCCAGAGGGGGTGGGTCTGGGCGAGCTTCTCGTACAGGGTGCGGAGCGCCGGGTGCTTGCCGAAGACGGGAATCTCGAAATCGTTCCCCCCCAGTCTGCCGACGCTGCCCCACCCGGTGAACGCCCCTGCGTCGAGCACGACCGGACCGCGCGCCGCCGGTTCGGGATACAGCTCGTCCCACCAGCGGTAGGCGTCCGGGGTGGCGATGGCCAGCGGCGGCACGGCGACGAGCGCGGGCGCGGCCGGTGGGGAGTCGAGCCGGAACAGCCGCTCCCCCCGTCCCCACGCGACCGCCGCGGGGGCGCCGCTCGCGAAAAACGGGACGTCGGCGCCGAGTCGCACGGCGAAATGCAGGAGCTCGTGACGGGGGACGACATTGCCGGCGAGCGCGTTCACGGCGTGCAGGGCGGCGGCCGCGTCGCTCGACCCGCCGCCCAGGCCGGCCCGCACGGGGATCCGCTTGGTCAGCTCGATGGTCACGCCGAACTTGTCAGTGGTCGCTTCCAGCACCGCGCGCGCCGCACGCACGGCGAGATTGGCCTCCGGGGGCCCCAGATCGGGGCCGTGCACCGTGAGCGCGATCCCGGAGCTCGCACGGGTGACGACGAGCTCGTCCGCCAGTTCGAGCAGCGTGAATGCGGTCTCGATCTGGTGATATCCCGAGGACGCTTCGCGCGCCAGGATGCGCAGCAACAGGTTGAGCTTCGCGTGGGCCGTGATGCGGACGCGGTCGACCGCCACGTCAGGCTCCGGTGGCGGCCGCCTCGCGCAGCTCGCCGAGGTGGATCCGCAGGCGCGACAACGAGTACAGACCGAGCAGCGTGATCGGCAGGAACGTGGCGGCGTGGTACGCCAGGGCGTAGCTCACGGCTCGAGTCGCATCGATGCCGTAGATCGCGAGCGTGACGCGCGTGGCCGCTTCGAATACGCCGACGAACCCGGGCGAGGCTGGAAGCGCGACCCCGAATCCGATGATGCCCTGCAACAGCAGCGCGCCTTCAGGCGGGACGGCGAGGCCGAAGGCGCGGAAACACACGGCGAACGCCCCCGCGTTGACGAGCCACTGCAGCAGCGACCAGGCGAACACCCCCGCGAACCGTCCCGGACTCTTTAGCACCTCGAGCCCGGCGATCAGTCCCTCGCCGATCCGCGTGACTCGCGCGGCGAAGCGCTCGGGAAGCACGGCGTGGCTGACGCGACGGAGCAGCGTGAGCCACGGCGCTGGCCGGTGGACCACGAGCACGGCGACCACGAGCACGGCGCCGAAGAACGCGGCGGCGGCGGCGGTGATGCGCGAGACCGACGTGGTTCCGATCTGGGCGTGACCGGGAAACGCCGGGGAAGCGATAGCGAGCATCATCAGGCCGACCAGCAGGAGCCCGTCGAGCACGCGCTCCACGCCGACCGACGCGAGCGCGGTGCTGAACCGCACCGGGAGCTGCTGTTGCGCCACGTAAGCGCGCGCGAACTCCCCCGCGCGCACGGGGAGCAGGTTGTTGGCCATGAAGCCGATCGCAGTGGCGTGCCACAACGGGAGCAGCGGGAAGCGCCTGCCGCCGACGTCGCGGAGGATCAGCTGCCAGCGCACGGTCCGCAGTGGGAACGTCAGCGTCGCCAGCGCGACCGCGGCGAGCAGCAGCAGCGGGTCGGCGCGCCGCACGTACCTGACCAGCTCGCGCGGATCGATGTCGTGCAGCGCCCAGGCGAGCAGCGCGAGCGTGACCCCGAGCCCAACGACCCAGGCCCAGCGGGACGCGCTAGACGCGCTAGGGGGTCGGGGGATAGTCGAAGGCGGCAACGAGCAGAGTCCGAATATCCACGATCGGCCGCGCATCCTGCGGCAGGGCATCCTGCACGGCGACGAGCTCCTGCAGCGACGCGGCACCGATGCCGGCCTGCACGAGCCGCTCGTACGCCGCCCACGAGCCGGCGAGGTCCGGCGTCTCGGCGGGGGTCGCGGAGGGAGCCGCGGGCCGACGGTGGACGAGCGGCGGAGCGGGGCTGGGGGCCCGCGGCGCAGGTGGCGCCCCCGCGGCGCCGAGGCTCCTGACCCGCTCGATCAAGGGAGTCAGCTCAGCCGCGAGTGTGTCTTCGTCCCCGGCGTTGGAGCCGGCGAGCAGGTCCCCGACCCGCCGCAGCTCGGCGGCGAACGCCGCGGCGTGGCCCACGGCGCTGCCGTTGGCGACGGCGTCGCGCGCCGCGACGGCGAACTCGGCGACGCGGTCCGCCAGGATTCCGCCACCCGCGTTCGCGAGCGCGCGAAACGTGCTCCCCAGTGTGTGCGCGCGCAGCTCCCGCTGCGTGGCGCTCGGTGCCCGCTCGAGCGAGTCCGCCGCCTGTCGCAGGTGCTCGCCGTGGCTCACCAGCTCGAGCCGGCCGAGCGTCGACGGGCGAGCCACGGGCACGCCACGCGATACCAGGTGAGGCCCCGAGTCGTTGTAGTAGAGCGCCCCGATCGACACGACGTCCGGCTCGCTCTCCATCGACTGGACCAGCAGCTCCGCGAACCTGCGGAATTCGGCTCCTTCGGGGTCGGGGCGGCCGCGCTCGGCGACGTCGCGCGCCGAGCGGGCGATGGCCGTCGCCGCCGTCTGAAACAGCTCGGCCACGTTGGCGGGGGGCTCGAGTCCCGAGCGCGACAAGTCGGCGATCGTGCGCTCGATCCCGTCGAGCAGATCGGGGAGCGGCGGCAGATCGGCGAGCGCCGCGAGGCCGCGCAACGGCTGCAGGGCACGCAGCACATGCTGCAGCGGGTCGTGGGCGAGCGGGTTGACGCGCAGCGCCTGCGCCGCGCGGTCCAGCGCGCTGGCAATGGCGGCCCCCTCGCGCGCGACGAACGCCCGCGCGCCCGCATCGAGCCCCAGCGCCTCGGCGGCGCGGATCTGCGCCGACGGCCGTCCGGCGACCTGGTCGAGCTCCTGGCCCAGCGCCTCGGCCTTCGCCGTGTCCGCGTCGGTCCACGCGCCGGCGCGGCGCACGAAGACCTTGAGGTCGTCCACCGCGCGCACGCCCAGCTGCTTGGTCTGCGCGTCCCAGCTGCGCCGGCCATCGTGTATCGCACGCGCCAGCGATTCGAGGCCGGCCGCCGCCCGCGCGATCGCCTGCTGGTTCGCCATCAGCGCGCTGCCGCGCAGCGCGCGGGACAGCCGCACCAGCTCGTCGGTGCTGGGGTGCTCGCTCTGGGCGAGCAGCCCGTCGAGCCGTTCCAGGTACTCCCCCGCCTCGAGGGCGAAGAAGTCCGACATCCCCAGGGGCTTGTTGCCTTCGGTCATGGCGGCTCCAAACTACAACCGTCGTGCCTCATCCACCAACTGGCGCATGCGGCGCACCGCTTCCTCCATGCCCCAGAACACCGCGTTGCTCACGATCGAATGCCCGATGTTCAGCTCCTCGATCTCGGGGATGCGCGCGACCGGCTGGACATTCTCATACGTGAGGCCGTGGCCGGCGTGCACCGCGAGGCCGTGCGAGCGGGCGTACAGGGCGACGCGGGCCAGCGTGCGCAGCGCGGCGTCGCTCCGCTTCCAGGTGCGCGCGTACCGGCCGGTGTGCAGCTCGATCGCGGGCACGCCGAGCTGGGCGGCGCGGTCGATCGTCGCGCGGTCGGGGTCGATGAACAGGCTCACGCGGATGCCGGCGTCCGTCAGGCGCCGCGCGGCGGCCGCGACCTTCCGGCTGGGGCCATGCAGGGCGAGACCGCCTTCGGTGGTGATCTCCTGGCGCCGCTCCGGGACGAGCGTCGCCTGAAACGGCTTCAGGCGACACGCGATGCGCACGATCTCGTCGTGTGCCCCGAGCTCGAGGTTGAGCACGCCGCGCACCGACGACTTGAGGGCGCGGACGTCGGCGTCCTGGATGTGCCGCCGGTCCTCGCGCAGGTGTACCGTGATGCCGTCGGCGCCGGCGCGCTCGGCCGCGTCCGCCGCGCGCACCGGATCGGGCTCGTCGGTCTGGCGCGCTTCGCGCAGCGTCGCGACGTGATCAATGTTGACGTACAGCCGCATGGCGCCTTACCTTCGGTTCACTTCGTCCAGCCCGAGGATCATCCGTGAAACCACGACTGGTCGTGCTCGTCGCGCTGGGCTCCCTCGCGTGCGGAGGCGGTGGCAGCCGCACACCCGCACCACAGTCGCTCAACGAGACGCTCGCGCAGTTCCTGTCGGCCGTGAAGGCGAACGACGGGAAGCGCATGGCCACACTGTGGGGCACGGAGCGCGGACCCGCCGCCGACTGGATGAAGGCGGAAGAACTCACGCAACGCGTCGCCGTCATCCAGCGGTACCTGAACCATGCCGGCTACCGCGTGGTCGAGGGCCCATTGCCGGTGCCGGGGCACGACAACCAGCGGACCTTTCGCGTCGAGCTCCAGCGCGCCAACGGCTGCAACGTCGTGTTGCCGATCGATCTCGTGCGCGCCAAGAGCGGGACGTGGCTCGTGCTCGACGTCCACCTGGACGTCGCGGGCAATCCGGCCGCCGGCTGCAAGCCATAGGACGCGGAACGATCCACGATCGGGCGGCGTTACATTTACTCAGTCAGCTCGAGCAGAATCCCGGCGGTCGCCTTCGGATGCAGGAACGCGATGCGCCGGCCCCCGGCACCGCGGCGCGGCACGTCGTCGATGAGCCGGTAACCCGCGGTCCGGCAGCGCTCGAGCGCCCCGTCGAGATCGGGAACCCGGTAGCAGATATGGTGGATTCCCGGGCCGCGCCGGGCGAGGAACTTCGCCACGGGACTCGTGGGGTCGCGGGGCTCGAGCAGCTCGATCTGCGCGTCGCCCAGGGTGAGGCCGACGATCGTCGCGCCATCGGCCGATTCGGGACGCCCCGGCTCGAGGCCCAGGATGTCCCGGTAAAAGGCCAGGGCGAGGGCGATGCTCGGCACGGCAATGCCGACATGGGCGATGCGGGCGCGGGTGTCCGTCATCTCGCCCGTCAACATAACGATTGCATGAGAGGGAGTGCAGGGTCATGCCAGATCTACATCCCGTGGCGGTCACCGACGCCACGTTCGGCCTTGAGGTCGAGCAATACAAGGGGCTCATCGTCGTGGATTTCTGGGCGACCTGGTGCGGTCCCTGCCACATGGTGGCGCCCATCCTGGAGCAGCTCGCCGGGGAGTACCAGGGCAAGCTGAAGGTGGTGAAGCTGGACGTGGACGCGAACCAGCAGACGGCGATGCGCTTCAACGTACGCTCGATTCCGAGTATTCTATTCTTCAAGGACGGACGCCACATCGACACGCTGGTGGGGGCGTATCCGAAGCCCGTGTTCGTCCAGAAGATCCAGCAGCATCTGTCGTAGCATCCTCCCCGGAGGGCCATGCGCGCGAGCACCGCTCGCCTGATGAACTCGCCGGTTCGCCTCGCGGACCTGACGTTCCCGCAGGTGAACCGGCTGATTCATCGCACCCGCCTTGCCTTCATCCACCTCGACAACCTGCTGGCCTTCGGCAAGCGCGATCGCGACGGTCGGGTGGACGGCTACATCACGGCCTACCTCCCGGACGAGTGCCTGCTCGTGTTCTTTCGCAAGGGCGAGGCGGTCAACGCGGCGTCGCTCCACACCACGGGCCGGCAGGTGGTCACGATCACCGAGGCGCTCAAGCGGATGCGCGCCGAGGTCGAGCGCGGGGAGCTCGCCTATAGCGCTGCGCCGATGGAGCAGCTCGCGTGGATGTACCAGTCGTGCGCCGTGCCGCTCCAGCCCCGCGCCGTGGACGCCGGCAGCCCCGGCGCCCTGTTCCCGGCGCTGCAGCAGGAGAAGGTGAGCGGCGTGCTGGAGCTGATCTCGGACGGACGGGTCTCGTACGCGCGCGTCGAGGACGGCCGGTTCGTCGGCGGCTACTATTGCGACAAGCTCGACGAGCAGCCGGTGGGGAAGTTCTTCGAGGCGCAGTTTCAGGCCGGGTCGGGGGGGGCCGCGCCCGCCATCTCGGCGGTGGTGTTCCCGCCCGCCGCCGACCTGCCGCAGCAGGCGCCGAACGCGCTGATCCACACCTACCGGGAGCTGTACTGGCGGATCGTCGACGAAGTGGACAAGGAGTTCCCCGGCGAGGCGAAGCGGCGCGCCCAGAAAGTCAGCGCCGGCATCCTGGAGCAGCACAAGGCGATCGGGATCCTGTCCGCTGCGCGCGGCGCCGAAACGCCGGACGCCGTGGTGCAGCCCGAGGAGCTCGCCGCCGCCCTGATGGACTGGTCGCGGCAGCTGCTCCAGGGCGTCGAGGTCATGATGCCCGGGACTGCGCCCAAGATTCTGCGCGAGGCGACCCGTGAGCATCGCTACGTGCTGCAGTCGGCCGGGTTTTACGGGCAGCTGCCGTGGCCAGTGACGTGGTGACATGTCCGGCACCCTGTACGTCGTGGCGACGCCGCTCGGCAACCTCGACGACCTCTCCCCCCGCGCGGCCGCGACCCTGAAGCAGGCGGCCGCGGTCGCGGCCGAAGACACCCGTCACACGAAGACGCTGCTCGTCCATGTCGGCTCACACGCGCAGCTGGTGAGCTTCCACGCGCACTCCCCCGAGTCGGCGCTGCGCCGCATCCTGCACCTGTTGGGAACGGGCAAGGACGTGGCGCTCGTGACCGACGCGGGCACCCCCGCCGTGAGCGATCCCGGGGCCGTCCTCGTCGCCGCCGCGCGTGAGCGCGACGTCCCGATCGTGACCGTCCCCGGTCCGACCGCCGTCGCCGCCGCGCTCGCCGTGTCGGGTCTCCCGGCCGACCGCTATCTCTTCCTCGGGTTTCTTCCCCGCAAGGGAACCGAGCGACGCCGGCTGCTCGACACGGTGGCCAAGAGCGAGTGGACGGTGGTGCTGTTCGAAGCGCCGCCACGCGTCGCGGAGCTGCTCGGAGATCTTGCGGCGGCGTGCGGTGGTGAGCGGCGCGCCGCCGTGGCGCGCGAGCTGACGAAGGTATTCGAGGAGACGCGCGCCGGGACCCTGACCGAGCTCGCGGGTTATTACGCGGAGGCCCCCGCCCGCGGCGAAGTCACGGTCGTCGTCTCGGGCACCGGCAAGCCCCTCCGGGACGAGCGGCCCCCCGATCCGGAAGTACGCGCCCGCGCATTGCTCGCGCAGGGGATGACGCGCAAAGATGTGGTCGAGCGCCTCACGGAAGAGACGGGGATCACGCGCAACATCGCCTATCGGCTGGTCAACGAACTATGACAGGCGGCGGTCGGGCGGTCAGGTGGACCGGCGGTCTGGTTCTGCTCTTGGCAACGGGTCTACCGACCGCCCGACCGCCCGACCGCCCGCGAGGGAGTCCTTTAGGGACCGCCGCCTCTCTGACCATCGGCCGCCTCCACTACGATGGCGGCGGCGACTGGTACACGGGTCCCTCGAAACTCATGAACCTGCTCGGCGCGATCCGCCACCGCACCCGCCTCGCCGTGGACGAGCGGGAACGGGTCGTGACGCTGACGAGCCCCGGCCTCTGGGACGTCCCTTACCTCTATATGACGGGGCACGGCAACGTGCGCTTCGCCGACGAAGAGGTGACGATCCTGCGCCGCTACCTCGAGCAGGGCGGTTTCCTCCACGCCGACGACGACTACGGGATGGACAAGTCGTTCCGGCGCGAGATCGCGCGCGTGTTTCCCGACCACCCGCTCGTTGAAGTCCCGTTGACGCACCCCGTCTATCACGTACCGTATGAGTTCCCGAAGGGGATCCCCAAAATCCACGAGCACGACGGCCTCCCGGCCCAGGGCTTCGGCATTTTTTTGGGTGACCGTTTGGTCGTATACTATTCCTATCAAACGGACCTGGGCGACGGGTGGGAGGACCCCGAGGTCCACCACGATACCCCGGAACTGCACGAGGCCGCGCTGCGCATGGGCGTGAATCTGTTCACGTATGCCGTGAGCTCCACCCGGTGACGGGATCCGGGACGGCCACCCGGCTGGGGCGGCTCGGACTGCCGCACGCGCGCGCGCGCGCGGCCGCGGTGGTGTGCGCGGGCGCGGGGCTCGCCGGCGCGCTGGCCGCGCTTGGCGTGCGGCTGGCGCCGTGGGTCGCCGGCGTGATCGGGGCGTGGCTCGCGATTGCCCTGGTGGCCGGGGCCGCCGCCTGGGCCGCGCGCCGCGTGCGGCGCGCCACGGACCCGCCGGAGCTCGGCCGCCTCGCCGAGCGGGAGACCGGCGGCCGGGCGGGCAGCGTCGTCGGCGTGCTGGCTGCACCGCCGCAGCCGGCGGGGGGAGTGAGCGCGGCCTTGCTGGCGCTCGCGGATGCGCGCGCGGCGGCGGTGGTCGAGCGCGCCGCTCCGCGGATCCGAGGGGCGCTGGCACGCGGGACGCGACGCGGCGTCGCGGCCGGGCTTGGCGCCGCGGCGCTGGGGGCGGCGCTGTTCCTGGCCTCGGCGCCGGCGGCGGGTCGCGCCGCCGCGTTCTGGCACCCGCTGCGCACGCTCGCCGAAACGCGCACGCCGGTGCGCCTGTGGGTCGATCGCGCGACCGTGCGGCGCGGCGACAGCGTCACCGTTACCGTCCAGGTCCCCGCCGCCTCGCGTGCGACGCTCGAGACCCGGGGGCCGGGCGAGCCGTGGCGGGCCGCCAGCCTGACGCTCGACGCGATGGGGCGCGCGGTCCGCCGCATCGGGCCGCTCGAGGCGGACTTATTCCTGCGGGCGTCGAGCGGCGGGCGCACTAGCGTCGAGCGGCGGGTCACCATCGCCCTGCCGGCGTTCGTGGCCGAGCTCGAGCTGACGGCGCGCTATCCCGCGTATCTCGCGCGCCCCGACGAGCCGGTCGTTCCCGGCAGCGACACGATTCTCGTGCCCGAGGGCACGACGGTCGTGACGAGCGGCGTCGCGAGTGTGCCGCTCGCGACGGCCGTCTGGCGCGGGGGGGGCGGTGCCGCGTCGCGGCTCGCCGTCACGGGCTCGCGGTTCGCCGGGCGGCTCGCGCCGGTCGCCTCCGGCACCTGGCGGCTCGACCTCACGACGGCCGACGGGGGCCCGCTCGAGGGCGAGGCGCCGCAGCTCGCGCTGCGTGTGGTGGCCGATTCGGCCCCGGTGGTGACGGTGCCGCTGCCCGGCCGCGACACGACCCTACCTCTGTCGCTCCGCCAGCCGCTCGTGATCGACGTGCGCGATGACCACGGGTTGTCGCGTCTGCACGTCGTGAGCTGGCGCGTGAGTCGGACCGGCAAGCTGGGCGACGCGGTGCGCGAGTCGCTCGAGGTGAGCGGCGTCGGTGACCGGGCGATCGTGCAGGGGGAGCTGGACGCGACGCGGCGCGGCCTGCTGCCGGGCGACACGCTGCGGTTCCGCGTCGAGGCGTGGGACAACGCACCGGCGCCGCACGTGGGACGGAGCGCGGACATCGCCTTGCGGCTGCCGAGCCTCGAGGACGTGCGGGCAGCGATGCGCGCCGCGACGCGCGGGCTGGTCGAAACGGCGGATTCGATCGCCGGCTCACAGCGCGACCTGAGCGAGCGCACCGGCGACCTGGCGCAGCAGCGTTCGCGCGACGAGGCCGCGGGGGGCGCGCGCCGGCCGCCGCCGGGCGCGCAGTCCGGCACGCTGCCGTTTCAGGCGACCGAGCGGGCGCAGGCGGTGGCGCGCGAGCAGGAGGCGCTCGCGCAGCGTGTGCAGGAGCTGTCCAAAGCGGTCGAGGAGATCGCGCGCGCCGCGCAGGCGGCGGGGATCGACGACTCGGCGTTCCAGGCGCGGCTGCGTGAGGTGCAGCAGCTGCTGCAGCGCGCCGTCACGCCCGAGCTCGAGCAGCGACTCCGCGAGCTCCAGGAGGCGCTCGCGAAGCTCGACCCCGACGCCACCCGGCAGGCGCTACAGCGGCTGGCTGAAGCCCAGCAGCAGCTCAAGGCCGAACTGGAGCGGAGCCGCGAGCTGTTCCAGCGCGCGGCGACTGAGGGCGCGCTCGCTTCGCTCGCCGCCGACGCCGAAGACTTGAAGCGGCGGCAGGCGGAGTGGAACGACGCGGACGCGCGGCGCCCGGACAGCGCCGCGGCGGCGCGCGAGCGCGCGCTCGCGGAGCGCGCCGACTCGCTGGCGCGCGGTATCGAACAGGTGGGGAAGGAGCTCGGGTCCCCGCCGGGGCGCGAGGCGCCGCTCGCGGCCCCGCAGCAGTCCGCGCAGCAGGCGCAGGCCGCCATGCAGCGCGCCGCCGAGGCGGCGGGGCAGAGCGACCAGGCGGGAGCGCAGCGGTCGGGCGAGACGGCGGAACAGCAGCTCGCGAGGCTTCCCGACGCGCTGCGGGCGCGACGCGACTCGCTCGCGGGAGCGTGGCGTCAGGAGACGCTCGGCGCGCTCGACCGCGCGCTGTCCGAGACGGCGGCGTTGGCCGACCGCGAGCAACAGGTGGCCGAAGCGCTGCGCCGCGGCGAGGGCGGCCCCGTCACGCGGTCGCGCCAGGCGTCGGTGGAGGAGGGGACGACGGCCGTGGAGCGGCAAATCCGCGAGGCGGCGGGGAAACATGCGCTCGTCTCGCCGCAGCTCGAGGGGGCGCTTGGGTTTGCGAAGCGCCAAATGGCGGCGGCGCGCGAGCAGCTCGAGCAGGGGGACCCCAACACCGGTGAGGCCGCGGCGCTGGCGGAACAAGCGGTCGATGCCCTCAACGCCACGGCGCTCGCCCTCGCGCGGAGCCGCAGCCAGGTCGCAGGCGCGCAGTCGGGGAGCGGGTTCGCCGAAGCCGTCGAGCAGCTCGCCCGGATGGCGCGCGACCAGCAGGGGCTGAACGGGCAGGCGCGCGGGCTCCTGCCCATGATGGGCCCGAGCGGGCAGGCGGTGCTCGAGCAGTTGCGCGCGATCGCGGCGCGCCAGCGCGCACTCGCGCAACAGCTCGAACGGCTGCAAGCGGAGGGCGGGAGCGCCGCGGCGGGCGCGCTCGCGCAAGAAGCGCGCGAGCTGGCGCGCCAGCTCGACGCGGGCCGTCTCGACCAACAGACGATCCAGCGTCAGGAACGCTTGTACCGCCGGTTGCTCGACGCCGGCCGGACCCTGTCGGGGAGCGAGCCCGACGAGAGCAAGGAGCGCACCAGTCGCCCCGGCACCGACGACGCCGTGCACCTTCCGGCAATACTCAAACCCGGCGCGACGGGCGCGGGTCCCAGGCTGCGCTATCCGACGTGGGACGAGCTGTCCGGGCTCACGCCGGAGCAGCGGCGGCTCGTGCTCGAGTATTTCCGGAGATTGAATGCCCCCGAGCCGCGCTGAGGTCTGGGTGCTCGGGCTGCTGCTGGTCTTGGCGCAGGGCGCCCGCGGCCAGGCCATCGGCCAAGGCTTCGAGCTGGAGCGTGCCGGTCAGTACAAGCGGGCGGCGACCGTCTATTTCACGACGCTGCGCGGGGAGCCCACCAACCTGGCGGCGTTGCTGGGACTCGAGCGCGTGCTGCCGTCGCTCAGCCGGCTTCCCGACCTGCTCCCGGCGGCCCAGCGCGCCGCAGCGGCGACTCCCCGGAACGTCGCGCTGCGGGCCCTGCTGCTGCGGACCTACGTGGCGTTGAACGAGCCGGACAGCGCGCGCGCCGTGGCGCAGCGCTGGACGGCCGAGCAGCCGCGTGACGAGGCTCCGTACCGCGAATGGGCGATCGCGCTGGAGGACGCGCGCCGCTTCGACGAGGCGCGTCAGGTGTTCCTGGTCGGGCGGCGCGCCTTGGGGCGCCCTGGCGTGTTCGGCATCGAACTGGGCGAGCTGCAGGAGCGCGTGGGTGAGTGGGAAGGTGCGGCGCGCGAATGGGCGGCCGCACTCAGCGAGGCACCCGCGCAGCTTCCGAGCGCGGCGAGCTCGTTGGCGGAGGCGCCGGCGGAGCAGCGGGAGCGGATCGTGCGTGCCGTCCTGGCGGACTCCAAACCGCTCGAGCGCCGTCTCGCGGCCGAGCTGCTGCTCGGCTGGGGCCAGCCCGAGCGCGCCTGGAGCGTGTTCGCGCCGACCGTGGCGGAGCCGTCATCCGATGCGGCGACCGCCCTGCGACGGTTCGCCGACCTGGCGAACGGCGGGAACACCCCCGACGCGCGTCGCGTTCGGGCACTCGCGCTGGCGCGTTATGCCGACATGGTACCGGAGCCGTTGGCGGTGCGAGCGCGGGCGGAGGCGGCGCGCGCGTTTCTGGGGGCGGGCGACCGGGTCGCGGCCCGGCGGGTGCTCGCGCAGGTGGCGGCCGACTCCACCGCGCCGCCCGATGCACAGGCGCTCGCTCAGAGTGCGCTGGTGGAAGCCCTGATCGATGACGGACAGCTCGCGGACGCCGCGACCCGGCTTGCAGCGGATTCCAGACTGTCCGGTGACGACCGCGCTGCGTTGCGACTCAAGCTGGCGCGGGCGCGCATCCGGCGCGGCGAGCTGGACCTCGCCGACTCGGTGCTCTTGGGGGACTCGAGCGTCGCTGCGCTGGCGCTGCGCGGTTGGGTGGCGCTGTACTCAGGCGACATGAAAGGGGCGCAGCAGATGTTCCGGGCCGCCGGTCCGTACGCCGGCGATCGGCGCGACGCGACCGAGCGCTCGGGCGTGCTGGCCCTGCTGCAGCAGCTTCCGGGCGATCGCTTTCCCGAGTTGGGAAGCGCGTTGCTGCTCGTTGCCCGCGGGGATTCTGCCCGCGCCGTGCAGTCCTTGCGGCTTGCGGCTGGACGTCTGGAAACGGCGGGTGGAGGGGGGGGAGGCCGGGCCGATATCCTGCTGCTGGCGGGCCGGATTGCGGTCCGGCTGGACACCGTACAGCAGCGGACGGCGCTCACCTTGTTCGCGGAGGTGGCGGGGACGCCCGGGAGGAGCGCGGCCGCGCCCGCGGCCGAGCTCGAGTGGGCGCGGCTGCTGCTCCGTCAGCAGAAGCCCGCCGAGGCGATCGCCCACCTCGAGCACCTGATCCTCGCATATCCGGAGAGCGCGGTCGTGCCCGAGGCACGCCGGGAGCTGGAGCGCGCGAAAGGGGCGATTCCGAAGTCATGAGGCGGCGGGACTTCGTCAAGACGGTCGGCCGGTTAGGCGGTTCGGCGGTTAGTGCCGACCTGCTGGGCCATTACCCGTCTCTCCGTCTACCCGTCTACCCGTCTCTCTTGATCCCCATGGACGACGCCCAGAGCGATCATCTCAAGGCATACGGCGTCACCTACCGCATCATCCGGGCAGGGATCAAGGCGGAGTGGCTCCTGAACTACCGCGGCGGAGCGTTCCTCGTGCCCAACGGGGACGCGGTGCGGCGCGACGCGGCGCTCGGGGGCGTGAAGGTCGAGCCGGTGGACGACGGCCGCGTGACCGGGATCCGCGGCGAGATCGAGGCGAGCAACATGGACGCGGTGCCGCTCGAGAAGGCGCCCAAGGTCGCGGTGTACGTGCCGCCCAACGCACCGCCGTGGGACGACGCCGTGACGATGGCGCTGCAATATGCCGGCATCCCGTTCGACACGGTGTGGGACTTCGAGGTGATAGCGGGGAAGCTCGCGAACTACGACTGGCTGCATCTGCACCACGAGGACTTCACCGGCCAGTATTCGAAATTCTTCCTGATCTACGGCGGCGCGCCGTGGCTGGGGGAGATGGTGCGGTTCAACAGCGACGCGGCGAAGCGGCTCGGCTTCGCCACCGTGCCGGACTTGAAGAAGGCCGTGGCGCGCAAGATCCGCGACTACGTGGCGAACGGCGGCTTCCTGTTCGCGATGTGCACCGCGACGGAGACGATCGACCTCGCGCTGGCCGCCGAGCGCGTCGACATCGCGGCCGCGTTCGCGGACGGCACGCCGATGGATCCGCAGGCGGACGCCAAGCTCGACTGGTCGAGGACCCTCGCCTTCAGCGGGGCGCACGTCGAGCCCAACCCGGCGGTGGCGAGCTTCTCCGACATCGACGGCCACCAGGTGAACGCCGGGCCGCGCCGCCAGCCGCTCGGGGCGTTCAAGCTGTTCAACTTCAGCACCAAGATCGACCCCGTCCCCACCATGCTGGTGCAGAATCATCGTCAGGTGATCCCCGACTTCTACGGGCTCACCACCTCATTCCTGCGCAGTCGTCTGAAGCCGAGCGTCTCGGTGCTGGGCGACGAAGAGGGCGCTCCCTGGGTGAAGTACATCCACGGGGATCACGGCAAGGGGACGTGGACCTTCTTCGGCGGCCACGACCCGGAAGATCAGCAGCACCAGATCGGCGATCCGCCGACGGACCTTTCGCTGCGCCCCCACTCGCCGGGGTACCGCCTCATCCTCAACAACGTGCTGTTTCCCGCCGCCAAGAAGCGCGAGCTCAAGACGTGAGCGTGGAGCGCCTGTCGCCCGCGGTCCGCGAGCTGGTGCGCGCGGAAATCGCCGCGGCTCACGGGCGCGAGGTGTCGTTCGTGGCGTGCCCGGACGCGAACGGCCGCCTCGTCGAGGCGCGCCCGGTGGCGCGCGGCACGGTGGACGCGGTGCTCGCGCTGCCGGGGATCGCGCAGCGGGGGGAGCTGCTGCTGCACAACCACCCGAGCGGTGTTCTGGAGCCGTCGGGCGCGGACTTGAGCGTGGCCGCCCGATTGCACGACGGGGGCGTGGGCTTCGCCATCGTGGACAACGACGTCAGCGACTGCTACGTCGTGGTCGAGTGCCCCCGCCCACGCGCGACCACCCGGCTCGATCCCTTCGATGTCGCCGGGTTGCTCGCCCCCCAGGGTCCGGTGGCCCGCGCGCTCGGAGGCTTCGAGGATCGGCCGAGCCAGCGGGACATGGCGGCCTACATCGCGGACGCGTACAACGAGGGCGGCGTCGCGCTGCTCGAGGCGGGCACGGGCGTCGGCAAGTCGTTCGCGTACCTGGCACCGGCACTCGTCTGGGCCCGCGAGAACGGCGAGCGCACCATCGTCTCCACCAACACGATCAACCTGCAGGAGCAGCTCGTCGGCAAGGATCTGCCGATTCTCGCTCGGGCGCTCGGCACGGGCGAGCACTCGCCCTCGTTCGCGCTGCTGAAGGGCTGGCGCAACTACCTCTGCCTCGCACGGCTCGAGCAGGCGCGCGACGCCCGGGGCTCGCTGTTCGAGGACGAGCGCGCCGCCGAGCTCGAGTCGCTCGCCGCCTGGGCGGGGCAGACGAGCGACGGCAGCCTCTCGGATCTGCCGGACGAGCCCACCGCCGAAGTGTGGGACGCCGTCGCCGCCGAATCCGACCTGTGCACGCGGCTCAAGTGCCCGCACTTCGAGCATTGCTTCCTGTTCCAGGCGCGCCGCCGCGCCGCCGAGGCGGACGTCGTGGTCGTGAATCACCACCTGCTCGCCAGCGATCTCGCCGTGCGCATGGCGAGCGACAACTGGCAGGAAGCCGCGGTCCTGCCGCCGTATCGCCGCCTGGTGCTCGACGAGGCGCATCACCTCGAAGACGTCGCCGCGATGCACCTGGGCGCTCAGGTGAGCATGCTCGGCGTGCAGCGGCTGCTGTCGCGGCTCGAGAAGAACGGTCGCGGGCTGCTGCCGACGCTGGGCGCGGTGCTCGCCGGCCGCGACGACCTGCTCTCGGCCGCGAGCCGCGACCTCGTGCACCAGAGCTTGTTCGACGCGCTCGGCGCGGCACGCCGCGCCGCCGACACGTTGTTCGCGCTGCTCGCCCGCCGGCTCGACGGTGAGCCCGGACCCACCCCCGTGCTGCGGCTCACGGACGATTTCGCGCGGGACGACGTGTGGGCGCAGGGACTCGACGTCGCGCTCGACAACCTGTTGCTCGGCTTCTCCCGGCTCCGGGACGGCGTCGAGACGATCGCCGACCGGTTGGCGCTTGACGACCCCTCGGAGCGCCGCGCCCAGCTCATCGGTGAGCTGCGCGGCGTGGTGCGGCGGCTCGACGCGATCGCCGTGGGGCTCACGGCGACGCTGCGACCCGCGGCGGGCGTGCCGCCGGCGGTGCGCTGGCTCGAGCGTCGCGGGCGGAAGACCCCCAACGTGTCGCTCGCCGCCGTGCCGCTCGACCTGGCGCCGATTCTCAAGGACAACCTGTTCGACCGGGTCGAGACCGTGGTGCTCACGAGCGCCACGCTCGCCGCCGGAGGCGACTTCGGCTATCTGGAGGAGCGGCTGGGGCTCGATCTCCCGCCGTCGCGCGTGCGGGCGCGCGAGATCCACGCCTCGCCGTTCGACTTTCCGGTACAGTGCCTGTTCGGGATCCCGACCGACCTGCCCGAGCCGCGCGATGACGAGGCGGGGCACGACGCGGCCGTCGCGCGCGTGCTGGTCGAGCTGGCGCACGCATCGGACGGCGGCATGTTCGTGCTGTTCACGAGTCACGGCGCGCTGCGGCGCGCCGCCGAAGCGGTGCGCGGGGCGATCGGCGGTCGTTGGCCGTTGCTGGTGCAGGGTGACGGCCAGCGCGATCAGCTGCTGCGGCGCTTCCGCGAGGCCGGGTCGGCGATCCTGCTCGGGACGGATTCGTTCTGGGAGGGGGTCGACGTCCCGGGCCGCGCGCTGCGCGTGCTGATCCTCGCCAAGCTGCCGTTCAAGGTGCCGAGCGAGCCGCTCACCGCGGCCCGGCTCGAGCGACTGGAGGCCCGGGGGCTGAACGGCTTCACGCACTACCTCGTGCCCAATGCGGCGCTCAAGTTAAAGCAGGGGTTCGGGCGCCTGATTCGCCGCACCACCGACGTCGGGGCCGTGGTGCTGCTCGATCGCCGCATCGTGACGAAGCGGTACGGCCGGCAGATTCTCGAAGGACTGCCGCCCGCGTCGCGGGTCGTGGGCTCCTGGCAGGACGTGCGCCGCGCGTGTGAAGAGTTCTTCGCGGGGCACGGGATCGGGGCGGCCCTGAGCGCGGAGGGATAGATTTGTTCGTGGTCCTGTGGATGTTCGAGGCGAAGGCGGGAGGGGAGGAGGACTTCGTCCGGGCCTATGGGCCCGAGGGCGACTGGGCGCAGTTGTTCCGGCGCAGCGGCGGCGGGGGCTACCTCGATACGCAGCTGGTTCGCGACATCGAGATCGCCCGGAGGTTCGTGACGATCGATCGGTGGGCATCCCGGGCGGCGTTCGACGCCTTCAAGACCTCCGCCAGGGCTGACTACGATGCCCTCGACGCCCGGTGCCGGCAGCTCACCCGGAGCGAGCGGCTCATCGGGCATTTCGAAACGTGACGGACGGTCGTATGATCGACGGTCCACACCAACGGTCCGTCATGCGTATGACGTACAGGTGACCATGTGACCAGGCTCAGCAAGCGGTTGTCCGCCTTGCCCAGCTACCCCATGGCCGAGATCCCCGCCCTCAAGCGGCGGTTGATCCAGGAGGGGGTCGACGTGATCGACATCGGAGCGGGAGACGCCGATTTGGCGCCGCCCCGCCCGGCGGTCGAGGCGCTGGCGCGCGCCGCGCGCGATCCCGCGATGAGCCGGTACGCGTTCCAGCTCGGCCTGCCGGCGTTCCGCGAAGCGGCCGCCGCGTACCTGCAGCGCCGGTTCGGCGTGCCGTGCGATCCGTTCACCGAGCTGCACCCGCTGCTCGGCTCCAAGGAGGGGATCGCCCACCTCGCCATGGCGTTGCTCGACGGCGGCGACGTGGCCGTCGTGCCCGAGCCGGGGTACGCCGTCTACGAAGGCGGCACCGCGCTCGCGGGCGGGGAGCCGTACCGCTACGCGCTCACGCCGCGCACTGCGTTCCTGCTCGAGCTCGAGGAGATCCCGGCGGAAATCATCCGGCGGACGCGGCTCGTCTATTTGAACTATCCCAACAACCCGACGGCGGCGGTGGCGACGCGCGAATACCTCGAGCGCACTGTCGCATTCTGCCGGCGGCACGACATCGTGATCGCGTACGACAACCCCTACTGCGAGATCACGTACGACGGCTACGTCGCGCCGAGCATCTTCGAGACCCCTGGGGCATGGGAGTGCGCGGTCGAATTCCACTCGCTCTCGAAGACGTTTTGCATGACGGGGTGGCGACTCGGCTGGGCGGCGGGGCGTCCGGAGCTCATCGCCGCGCTGGCGCGCGTGAAGAACTACGTCGACACCGGCGCGTTCCTCGCGGTGCAGGCGGCGGGCGCTGCCGTGCTGCCGCAGGCGGCGCAGCTGGCGCGCGAGTACGTCGCCGAGTTCCGGGAGCGGCGTGACGCGATGCTGCCTGTGCTGCGGGCACAGGGGTTCGAGCCCGAGACGCCGCGGGCCACGATGTACCTGTGGGTCCCGCTCCCCGAGGGTCTCGCATCGGCCACGTTCCAGCGCCGCGCGCTCGAAGAAGAAGGCGTCGTGACCGTGCCGGGGAGCGGGTTCGGCGCGGGCGGCGAAGGGTTCTTCCGGATCGCGCTCACGGTCGCGACGCCGCGGCTCGTCGAGGCGGCGGAGCGTTTGGGAAAGGTGTTGGCCGCTGTTTGACCCGCGGAAGGTCCCGCGCGCCAAGGCCCGTCTCACGTGGGTCGTGAGCCTCGTGCTGCACGGGGCGGTGATTACCCTGGCGGTCACTACCGCGTGGCGCATCGACCGCTACCAGTCGCTCATTACCATCATTCCGCCCGAGCCACCGCGCCGCACCGAGCTACCGCCGTTCGGCGGCACCAAGCGCGGCAAGGGGCCGAGCGGCGGCCTGGGGCGGCCGCCGGCTCCGGCGCCGGCGATCGACACGACCACCCCACCCCCCGCACCGACGGTGGGCAAGCCGGACACCGCGCTCGCCGCCAGCTCGGCTGCGATCGGACCGCACATCGTGAGCCCGCCGCAGGTGGGCGACGGACGCTTGTGGGTGCTGCCGCGCCCCGCGCTCCCGGGCGAAGTGGCTGACGCCCTCTACGGGCAGGAGGAGCACAAGGACTCGATCGCGGTGCACCGGCTGCGCGCCATGGTCGACTCGCTCAACGTGATCATCGATCAGGAGCAACGCGCGCGCCAGAAGCCGACGTGGACCACCGAAGTGGCGGGGAAGACCATCGGCATCGATTCGCAGTACATCCACGTCGCCGGGATCAAGATCCCCACGGCGGTGCTCGCGCTGCTGCCGATCTCGCTCCCGCAAGGCAATTATGACGAGCAGCGACGGGCGCGGCAGCTCGAGGACATGCGTCAGGACCTGATGCAGGCCGCCCGCCGCACCGAGACGGTCCAGCTGTTCCGCCAGTACGTGCGCGAGCTGCGGGCGCGCAAACAGGCGGAGCGGGACGCGGCGAAGCGGGCGAGGGGGGATACGACCAAAACGAAGGCGGATACCGTCAAGGCAGTGCCCTAGGGGCGTGAGGAGACCCCGGGCCACCGGCCCGGGGTCAGCCGCGCGAGACTGACGCGTCTTAGGAGCGGCTAACCCGGGGCGGTGCCCCGGGGTCACTCGAAGACACAGCCGCCTCCAGTCTCCTCAGCGCCGCCTCTTTCCCCACCACATACAAGAGCTCGTTCACCGGCTCCGACACTGTCCCGCCTGTGAGCGCGATACGGATTGGCTGGAAGATCTTCCCCGCCGCGACGCCCTGCCGTTCGGCGAGCTCCCGTAGCACCAGTTCGAGCGCGGCCGGACTCCACTCGGCCTTCTGTAGGACTGCTAGGCTGGCTTCGAGCGACGCTCGATAGCCCGCCGGATCCTTCGCGATCTCCTTTTTCGCCTTCTCGTCGACGATGACGTGCGTTGCGTCGAGTCGCACGGCCACCTGCTTCGCCACGTCGAGCGTGGTGCGGGAGCGCGTCTTCACGACGGCGATCGCCTTCAGGACGGCGTCCTTGTTGCCGTTCAGGCCGAGCTGTGCGAGCTGGGGTGCGACGAGCGGGTACAGGTCTTCGGCAGACGCCATCGAGAGGTACTGTCCGTTCATCCACTCGAGCTTCGTCATGTCGAAGATCGCGGGCTTCTTCTGGATCCCCTCGAAGGAGAACAGCTGCACCATTTCGTCGAGCGTCATGATCTCGCGGTCGCCGCCCGGGCTCCAGCCGAGCAGCGCGAGGAAGTTGCGCATCGCGGCTGGGAGGATGCCCATGTGCTGGTAGTCGCCCACCGCGGTGGCGCCGTGGCGCTTCGAGAGCTTCTTGCCGTCCGGGCCATTGATCATCGGCACGTGGCCGAACACCGGCGCCTGGGCGCCGATCGCGCGGTACAGCCCGAGTTGTTTGGGCGTGTTGGAGATGTGGTCATCGCCGCGCAGCACGTGCGTGATCGCCATGTCGACGTCGTCCACCACCACGGCAAAGTTGTAAATCGGCGTGCGGTCGGAGCGCAGGATCACGAAGTCCTTGATGTCCTCGCCCTGAAACGAAATGGGGCCGTGCACGGCGTCGTCCCAGGCGATCTCGCCCGGCGGCAGGCGGAAGCGGATGGCGCCGTCCTCGACGTATGCCTGGCCGGCGGCGAGGAGCTGGTCCGCCACCTCCTGGTGCCGCTGCACCCGGGCGCCCTGGAACACGGGCTCCTCATCCCAATCGAGGCCGAGCCAGGTCAGGCCGTCGAGGATCACGCGGGTGTGCTCGTCGGTCGAGCGCTGCTTGTCGGTGTCCTCGATGCGGAGCAGGAACTTCCCGCCTACGTGGCGCGCGTATAGCCAATTGAAGAGTGCGGTGCGGGCGCCACCCACGTGCAGGTAGCCCGTGGGCGAAGGGGCGAAGCGGACGCGCGTGGACATGGTGGTGAGGTACGGAGAGGGGGGGATTCGAACCCCCGATAAGGCTTTTAGGCCCTATAACGGTTTAGCAAACCGCCGCCTTCAGCCACTCGGCCACCTCTCCCCGGAACGACAACGTCGCCAGTCACCTGGGCTTGTGCAACCCCCCGATCCGGCCCTCCGTCTGATTGCGCCGGATCTCCTTGGAGGTAGGTTCAGCACGATGATACTCGTCGTTGGTGCGACCGGCCTGCTCGGCGGCGAGATCTGTCGCCGGCTCCGCGAGCGCGGACAGCCGGTCCGGGCGCTCGCGCGACACACGTCCGATCCCTCCAAGGTCCAGCGGCTCAAGAGCCTCGGCGCCGAGATCGTCCGCGGCGACTTGAAGGACCGTGCATCACTGGACCAGGCGTGTCGCGGCGCAGCGACGGTCATTTCGACGGCCTCGACCACGCTGTCGCGCCAGCCGGATGACTCGATCGGCGGCGTTGACCAGGACGGCCAGATGCAGCTCGTCGACGCCGCCCGAAACGCCCGCGTGGGCCAGTTCGTCTACGTGTCGTTCTCCGGTGGCTTCGAGATCGACTGCCCGCTCCGCACGGCGAAGCGGAGCGTGGAGCGGCACCTGCAGCGGAGCGGCCTGACGTACACGATTCTGCGCCCCAGCGTGTTCATGGAGGTGTGGCTCAGCCCCGCCCTCGGCTTCGACTTCACGAAGGGGGCGGCGCAGATCTTCGGCACCGCCAAGCAGCCGATCAGCTGGATCTCGCTTAGCGACGTGGCGGAGTTCGCCGTGACGTGCGTAGGACACCCCGCGGCCCGGAACGCCCTCATCGAGCTCGGCGGCCCGGAGGCGCTGTCGCCAGAGGACGTGGTGCGGACGTTCGAGGAGGTGACGGGACGCCACTTCGAGACGCAGCACGTCGCGGAGACCGCGCTGCAGGAGCAGTGGCGCGTGGCCGCGGACCCGCTCCAGAAGAGCTTCGCGGCGCTGATGCTCGGCTTCGCGAAGGGCGACGCGATCGACATGCGCCGCACGCTGGAGATCTTCCCGCTGCGGCTGGGCACAGTGCGCGAGTACGCGAAGCGCGTGACTATTGGGTGAGGCAGCGGTGATCCGGGGTCTCGATAGGCCCACGACCTCGGTGCGACGAAGGTCGGGATACAGGCGACGGTCAGTACAGCAGCACATCATTGCTGCACGATCTTCCTACCGTCCCGAGACTTCATCGCACCTCAGAACGCTACCGCACTCGTCGCCGATCCGACCACGATCTCACCCGTCGTCAGCCCGGTGAGGGCGTTCCGCAGCACTACATGGATCATGTTGACGCTGATGCCGCTCGTGGTCACCCCGTTGCCAGTCGGCGTCTGCTCGTTGAGCACGACGTAGCCGACGCCGGCGAGGTCGATCCGGGTATTGGGCGGCGGCGTGCCGGCGAGCGGGACGCCGTTGACGACGAGGTCGAGTAGCGCCGAGCCGTCGGTGCCGCTTCCCGCAGCTTGTGGATTGACGTAGCTCGAAGCGACGCCCAGCACTTGCCGGGCGGTAATCAACCCGTTCAGGATGCTCACGTCGGCCGCTTCCGCGCTGGTCTGCGCCGACCCGACCGCGGAGTCGGCCATTCCTGTGGTGATCGAGTTGAGCGTGCTGGCGGTCAGGGTGCTTGCGACGGCGGCCGCGTCCACGTCGGCGGCAACCATGCCCCCCTCCGCCGGCAATGCCGCGCTGGCGAACTGCTGCGTGCCGGTGGCCAGGTTCACCCCGGCCGCGTATCCCTGCCCGCTCACGTACGGCGTCTGCGCCGCCAGGCGCGGGACGGCGGGTGTGAGACCGCTCATCGCTCCGATCGCTACGACCCCACACAGCCACTGCGGGACACCATTGGTCACGATGCCTTTCATGGTCTGATGTCCTCCTCGCCCAGCGAGTATCACGTCGGCACCACGCCGGTTCCACATTCCGTCGCCGCGGTTCCGGAGGTGCCCTTGTGCAGCTGGATGTTGCCGCCCGTCAGAGTACCTTCGCGATGGTACACATCGGTACCGTCGTGAATGTCGAAACAGATAAAATCCCTGCCGCGGCCCGGCTCGCCGGAGTCACACGCTTTCGCGGTGAAGTCGAACGTGCCGTCGGGCGAAGCCTGATCCTTGAACTTTGCCTCCCCCGAGCCGGACCAGACGCGGCAATTGGCGTCCGCGTCTTCTCCGTAGTCAGTGATGGTCGACTCGTGAAATGTGAAGCTGCCGAGCGAGCACGTCGGGGCGCCGTTTGCGCCGTCGAGGCAATGCTGCACCCATTCGATATGGCCCTGTTCGGGGCGGGCGTTCAAGCCGAATGTGGCGAAGTCGCGTCCGCGGTCGAGCTTGCCGCCCCCGGTGATCCGGCTGTTGTGTTCGTCCTGCACCGAGAACTGCGCCCGCTTCGGGGCCGCAGGACTCGGCGTCTTCTCGCACGCGAGAACGAACAGCGTGGTTGTCAGCAGGCCGGGAATCAACTTCATGATGATTGGCGTTCGCATGCGATCTGTCTCCTTGCATTGCAGCGTGAGCCCAGACCTCGTGCCTTCGACGCACCGAGCAAAGCGGGGGGAACTCTCAGCCGGTTCGCGCGTGCAATGCACGTGCCGATGGCTCCTGCGCTACAGCACCGGCATCGGGCGTTGCATCAACGCCGCGCGTCACAGCGAGGC
>Ga0137415_10000185_pt1 | contig 53472 bp, 4 predicted proteins | sample CZODoug3_1_1_16f_FD_183082 | JGI IMG/M metagenome (GOLD analysis project Ga0137415, IMG submission 183082) | Vadose zone soil fungal communities from Angelo Coast Range Reserve, California, USA - CZODoug3_1_1_16fungal (Hybrid Assembly) | ecosystem: Environmental > Terrestrial > Soil > Vadose...
GCCGCTGTATCTCGGCTCGCTCAAGTCCAACATCGGTCACACCCAGGCGGCGTCCGGGGTGGTCGGCGTGATCAAGACGGTGGAGTCGGTGCGGCGGGGCGTGTTGCCGCGTTCGCTGCACATCGACGCTCCGTCCTCCCACGTGGACTGGACGGCCGGCGCGGTGGAGCTGCTCACCGAGGCGCGTGACTGGCCCGAGACCGGGCGACCGCGTCGGGCCGGTGTGTCGGCCTTCGGCGTCAGCGGCACCAACGCACACGTCATCATCGAGCAGGCACCCGAGGAACCGGCCGAGGCCGACTCCGCTCCGGACCGCCCGGCGGACGTGCTGGTGCCGTGGGTGGTGTCGGCGCGGTCGGCGGGCGCGCTGGAGGCCCAGCTGCCGCTGCTGGCCGACCTGGATTCCGATCCGGTGGACGTCGGGTGGTCGCTGGCCACCACGCGCGCCGCGCTGCCCGAACGCGCGGTGCTGCTGGGCGGGCTCTCGCCGGTGGCGCGGGGCGAGGCCGGTGGTGAGGGCCGCGTCGGCGTGGTGTTCTCCGGTCAGGGAGCGCAGCGCGCTGGCATGGGTCGTGAGCTCGCGGCCCGGTTCCCGGTGTTCGCGCGGGCGTTCGACGAGGTGCTCGACCAGTTCGCCCCAGAGGTCCGCGAGGCGCTGGGCGATGAGCGGGTCAACCGGACCGAGTTCACCCAGCCCGGCTTGTTCGCCTTCGAGGTCGCGCTCTACCGACTGGTGGAGTCCTGGGGGGTCCGCCCCGAGGTGTTGGTGGGCCACTCGATCGGTGAACTGACCGCGGCGTATGTGGCAGGGGTGTGGTCGTTGGCGGACGCCTGCGCATTGGTCGCCGCCCGGGGGCGGTTGATGGGAGCGCTGCCCGCCGGTGGTGCGATGGTCGCGCTGCGTGGCAGCGAGGACGCCGTGCGCGCGGTGCTCACCGACGGGGTGTCCATCGCGGCGGTGAACGGGCCGGACACGGTGGTGATCTCCGGGGCCGAGGCGGAGGTTGTGGCGATCGCCGAGGGCTGGGAGGGGAAGACAACGAGGCTGCGGGTCAGCCATGCGTTCCATTCGGTGTTGATGGAGCCGATGCTCGCCGAGTTCCGCTCCATCGCGCGGGGTCTGTCCTATGCGGAGCCGACGGTGCCGGTGATCTCCAACCTCAGCGGTGAGGTGGGCGAGCAACTCACGGATCCGGAGTACTGGGTGCGGCACGTCCGCGCGGCCGTCCGGTTCGCCGACGGAGTGAGCGCGCTGTGGCAGCGTGGGGTGGACGCGGTGGTCGAGGTCGGGCCGCGCGCCGCGCTGTCCAGCGCGATCACCGAGATCGCCGGTGACCGCAAGGTCGCGGTCGCGCCGCTGGGCCGTGACGACGACGAGGTCCGCGCCGCGCTGACCGGGGCGGCGCGGCTGTGGGTGTCCGGGGTGAACCTGAACTGGGCCGAGATGTTCGCCGGCCTGCAGCCCCGCCGCGTCGACCTGCCCACCTACGCCTTCCAGCGTCAGCGGTTCTGGTTCGACACCCGGCCGACGCCCGCGCCGTCGCGCCGCGACTCGGTCGACGAGCGGTTCTGGGACGCCGTGCGGCGCCTCGACGTCGACCACCTGGCAGCCGAGCTCGGCCTCGCCGACCCGGACCAGCTGGACACCGTGATGTCCGCGCTGTCGTCGTGGCGGCACCGCGCCGACCACCATGACGACGGGGATGACCTGCGATACGCCGTCGAGTGGGCCGCGACGGAGCTGCCCCGTGCGATGACCATCGCCGGCCGGTGGCTGGTCGTGTCCGACGCGTCCGCCGACCGTGACCCCCTGGTGGACGGACTGGCCGAGGCGCTGCGACAGCGCGGTGGCGAGGTCGTCGAGTTCCCGCTCGACCCCGCGACCGACGACCGGGCCAGCCTCGCCGGGCGGCTGGGCGCGCTCGACCGCACCGCGAGTTTCGACGGCGTGGTGTCGCTCCTGGCGCCGGACCGAGGCCCCTGGATCGCGGTGGCCGCACCGGGCACCCGGCTCGTGGTCAGCACGCTGAACCTCTTCCAGGCGCTGGGCGACGCCGGTATCGCCGGACGCTTCTGGGCCGTCACGCGAGGGTCGGTGGCGATCGTGCCCGGCACGGACCGCACCGACCCCGGCCAGGCGCCGCTGTGGGGATTCGGCCGCTCGGCCGCCCTCGAGGAGACAGCGCGGTGGGGCGGTCTGGTCGACGTGCCCACCGACATCGCCGCCCCCCAACTCGCCCGGCTCTGCGACGTGCTCGCCGCCCCGCACAACGAGAACCAGCTCGCGCTCCGCGCGCACACCGTCTTCGGCTCCCGGCTCACCCGTCGCGCGGCCCGCCCGGATCCGGGTGAGTGGCGGCCCCGCGGCACCGTGCTGGTCACCGGCGGCACCGGCGGCATCGGTACCGAGTTGACGGCATGGCTGGCCCGCTCCGGCGCGGAGCACGTGGTGCTGGTCAGCCGTCGTGGCGCGGTCGGACCGTGGCTCGACGAGATCCGACGCGAGTACGGCCTCAAGGTCACCGTGGCCCGCTGCGACGTCGCCGACCGCGAAGCGCTCGCCGCGGTGCTCGCCGCGGTGCCCGACGAGTACCCGCTCACCACGGTGATCCATGCCGCGGCCGTACTCGACGACGGCGTGGTTGACGCGATGACTCCCGCCGCCCTGGAGCGGGTCCTCGCCGCGAAGAGCGTCGGCGCGTGGAACCTGCACACGTTGACCGAGGGCCTCGACCTCGACCGGTTCGTGATGTTTTCCTCGGTCTCCGGCGTCTGGGGCAACTCCGGGCAGGCGAACTACGCCGCGGCGAACGCCTACCTCGACGCACTGGCCCAGTACCGGCGGGACAGGGGGCTGGCCGCGACCTCCATCGCCTGGGGACCCTGGGCCGAGGGCGGCATGGCCAGCACCGACGTGGTGTCCCGCCGGATGGAGCGGGCCGGCTTGACCCCGCTCGTCCCGGCACGGGGATTCGAGGCGCTGCGGCGGGTGCTCGAGGCCGAGGAGACCGCCGTCGCGGTGGTGGACATCGACTGGCAGCGGTTCATGCCGCACCTCTCCGCCGCCGGCGCCAGCCCCTTGCTGGCCCGGCTCCGCCCCGACGCCAACGGATCCGCGCCGGCCGGCGCCCAGGCCGTGGCGTCGGTCGTGCCACTGCCCGTGGCGCTGGCGCAGGCTCGCCCGCAGGACCGGGAGTTCGTGCTCTTCGACGCCGTGTGTGGGGCCGTCGCCACGGTGCTGGGCCACTCCTCGAGCGACGCGGTCGGCCCGCACCAGCAGTTCAAGGACCTCGGGTTCGACTCGCTGACCGCCGTCGAGCTGCGCAACCTGCTCACCGCGCGGACCGGTCTCGGGCTGTCCGCCACCCTGGTCTTCGACCACCCGACGCCGGCGCGCCTGGCGGAGGAGCTGGGCGAGCAGCTGCTGCCCCGCGACCAATTCGCCAATGGCGGGCCCGCCGACACCGAGCCCGCCAATGGCGCGCCCGAGAGCGACCGGTTCGCCGAGATGAGCGCCGATGACCTGATCCGGGCCGCGCTCGGAGAGGAGGATCAGGCATGACCGACCCATCCGCCAAGCTCGTCGAGGCCCTGCGCAGCGCCCTTCGGGAGAACGAACGACTGCGCGGCGCCGAGGCCGCGCCACGGCGGGAGGAGCCGATCGCCGTGGTCGGCGCGGCCTGCCGCTTCGGTGGCGGCGTCGCGTCGCCGGAGGACCTGTGGCGTCTCGTCGACACCGGACAGGACGCGGTAGGGCCGCTGCCCACCGACCGGAACTGGGACGCGTCCGTCGCTGGCACGGGCGTGTTCCTCGACGACGCCGCCGGCTTCGACGCGTCATTCTTCGGAATCTCGCCGCGTGAGGCGCTGGCGATGGATCCGCAGCAGCGGCTCATGCTCGAATGTTCGTGGGAGGCGCTGGAGCGCGCCGGGATCGACCCGCTGAGCCTGGCCCGCTCCGACACCGGCGTGTTCGTCGGGACCAACATGCAGGACTACGGCCGCCACGCCTACGGCTCGCCCGAGTTGCAGGGTCTGCTGGCCACCGGCAACGCGGCCGCTGTGCTCTCCGGCCGGGTCGCGTACGTCTTCGGTCTGGAGGGGCCCGCGCTGACCGTCGACACCGCCTGCTCGTCGTCGCTGGTCACAACGCACCTCGCCCGGCAGGCGCTGCAGCGCGGCGAGTGCTCGCTCGCGCTGGCCGGCGGCGTCACCGTGATGTCGACCGACACCATGTTCGCCGAGTTCGAACGCCTGGGCGGCCTCTCGTCCGACGGCCGGTGCAAGGCCTTCGGCGCCGGGGCGGACGGCACCGGCTGGGGCGAGGGCGCCGGTGTGCTCGTGCTGGAGAGGCTCGCCGACGCGCGGCGCCACGGCCACCAGGTGTTGGCCGTGGTGAAGGGCTCGGCGGTCAACCAGGACGGCGCGTCGAACGGCCTGACCGCCCCGAACGGGCCGTCGCAACAGCGGGTCATCCGGGCCGCGCTGGCCGACGCGGGTTTGTCGCCCGCCGAGGTGGACGTGGTCGAGGCGCACGGCACCGGCACCGAGCTGGGCGACCCGATCGAGGCGCAGGCCCTACTCGCCACCTACGGGCAGGGGCGCGAGACGCCGTTGCTGCTCGGGGCGGTGAAGTCCAACATCGGGCATACCCAGGCCGCCGCCGGGGTCGCCGGCCTGATCAAGATGACCGAGGCGCTGCGGCACCGCAGAGTTCCCGCGACGCTGCACGCGGACGAACCGAGCCCGCGGATCGACTGGAGTCTGGGCGCGGTCGAACTCGCGCGTGGACGAACCTGGCCGAGCGTCGGACGTCCGGGCAGGGCCGCTGTCTCCTCGTTCGGGGTCAGCGGGACCAACGCGCACATCATCCTCGAGGAAGCGCCCGCGCGGGACCCCGCCGCCGACGCCGCGACAGGGGGCACGCCACAGGCACAGCCGGCCGCCATTCCCTGGCCGCTCTCCGCCCGGGGTGCCGGCGGCCTGCGTAGGCAGGCCGGCCGGCTCGCGGCCGCCGTGCCCGACCACACCCCGGCCGACGTCGGCCGTTCCCTGGTCACCACCCGCGCGGCCTTGGAGGAGCGCGCCGTCCTGGTGGGCGCCGGAGCCGACGACCTGATCGGGAGCCTTGCCGACCTCGCTCGTGACGAACCCGGTCCCGAAGTGGTGATCGGGCACGCCCGGCCGGGCGGGCCCGGCCGCACCGTGTTCATCTTCCCTGGCCAGGGCGCGCAGTGGACCGGGATGGGCCGCGCCCTGTACGACGAGTCGCCGGTGTTCGCCGAGGCGCTGCGCGAGTGCGGCGCGGCGCTGGCCGAGCACGTGGACTGGGACCTGTTGGACGTGCTTGCCGACGAGGAGGCGCTACGTCGGGTCGACGTCGTGCAGCCCGCCTCGTGGGCGGTGATGGTCGCCCTCGCGCGGCTCTGGGAGGCCTACGGCGTTCGCCCGGCCTCGGTGCTGGGCCACTCCCAGGGCGAGATCGCGGCCGCCTGCGTCGCCGGCGTGCTCGACCTGCACTCCGGCGCCCGCGTGGTGGTCGCGCGCAGCCGGCTGATCGGGCGGTCGCTGTCCGGGCGGGGCGCCATGGCCTCGGTGGCCGAGTCCGCCGCGAAGGTGCGGGCCCGCCTGGGAGACGACGGCGAGGTGTCCATCGCCGCCGTGAACGGACCGGCCGCCACGACCGTCTCCGGGCCGGCGGAGCGGCTCGCCGCCCTGGTCGACGAGTGCCTCGACCAGGACGTGCGGGCGAAGCTCATCCCGGTCGATTACGCCTCGCACTCCGCGCAGGTCGACGCGTTGCGCGGCGAGCTCCTGGCCGAGCTGGGCGGTCTGACGCCGGCGGGCGGCGAGGTCTCCTTCTTCTCCACGGTCGCCGGTGGGGTCGTCGACGGTACCGACCTGGACGCCGAGTACTGGTTCCGCAACCTCCGCGAGCAGGTCGGGTTCGCCCCGGCGGTGGAGGCGCTCGGCGGGCGCGGCTACGGCTGCTTCGTCGAGATCAGTACTCACCCCGTGCTCGTCGCCGGGACGTCGGACACGCTCGTCGCGGCCGGCGCCGACGACGCGGTGGTCACCGGCTCGCTGCGCCGAGGCGACGGCGGGCTCGCTCGGTTCCTGCGCTCGCTGGGCGCGGTGTGGGTGCGCGGCGTGCCGGTGGACTGGACGCCCGCGTTCGGCCCCGTTGATGGCCCTGCTGTCGGCCCTGTCCGCCGGGTGCCGCTGCCCACCTACGCCTTCGACCACCGCCGCTACTGGGCGACGTCACCCGACCTCGACACCAGGACGGCGGCCGGGACGACGTTCTGGTCGGCCGTCGAGCAGAGCGACGCGACCGCCCTGTCCACCCTCCTCGGCGCCGACGAGACCGCCGTCGCCGGGCTGCTGCCGTCGCTGTCGGCCTGGTGGCAGGGTGAGCGCATCGCCGACGTCACCCACGAGTGGCGCTACCGCGTGGACTGGCGGCCGGTGGCGACCCCCGAAGGCCCACCGGCCGGACCGCTGCTGGTCATCGTCCCCGAGGAACCCGCGCCCGGAGCTGCCGCCGTGCTCACGGCCTTGCGTTCGATGGCCGAGGTCGACATCCTCACCGCCTCCGCCACCACCAACCGAGCGGCCTTCGCCGAGCGGCTGGCGCGGGACGGCAGCGCGGCCGTCGTGTCGCTGCTCGCCGGCGCCCCCGGCTGGGCCGGCCCCGGAGTGGCCAACTCCTGGCGGCTCACCCGCCTGCTCATCCAGGCCATGGGCGACGCGGGCGTCACGGCGCCGCTGTGGTGCGTCACCACCGGGGCCGGCATCTCGCACGACGCGGACTGTGCGTGCCCCGAGCAGTCCGCGCTGTGCGCGCTCGTGCTCGTGGCCGGCCTCGAGCGGCCCTATGCCAAGATCGCGCTGGCCGACCTGCCGGAGGCGCTCGACGAGGATTCCGTGCGCACGTTGCTCGGCCTCCTCGGCTCACCCGGCCCCGAGGACCAGGTCACCGTGCGGGGCCGGCGCGTGCTCGGCCGCCGCATCGTGCGCGCGGCGACGCTCGCGACGCCCGGTGCGGGCGACGGGCGGAAGCCGGGCGACGGCGGCGTGCTCGTCACCGGCGGGACCGGGGGGGTCGGCATCCGGCTCGCCCGCCGGCTCGCGGCGCGCGGCGAGACGGACATCGTGCTGGTCAGTCGCTCCGGCGTGCTGCCCGAGGGGCTCGAAGTGCCGGCCGCTCGGGCCATCGCCTGTGACGTCACCGACCCCGATGCCGTCGCCGCCCTGCGTGACACCCTGGCCGCCGCCGGCACCCGGGTCACGTCCGTCTTCCACCTCGCCGGTGTGGTCACCGGCGTGCCGATCGACCACACCGATGACGACGAATGGACCACGGTGTGCGGGCCGAAGGTCGCCGGTGTGCAGCACCTCGACGCGGTCTTCGGCGAGGACGCCGAGGAGTTCGTGCTGTTCTCCTCCAACGCCGGTGTCTGGGGCAGCGCCGGGCAGTCCGCGTACGCCACCGCGAACGTCTACCTCGACGCCTTCGCCCGACGGCGCCGACTCGCCGGGCGTCACGCGCTCTCCGTCGCCTGGGGGGCCTGGGGTGAGGTGGGCATGGCGGCCGGCGAAGCGGGCCACAACCTGGCCCGCCTCGGCCTCAAGCCGATGCCCCCCGAAGTGGCCCTTGACGTGCTCGAACACGCGCTCGCCACCGACGAGACGTCGTTGTCCGTGGCCGACGTGGACTGGCCACGGTTCGCCGGCGCGTACACCGCCGCCCGGCCGCGACCGCTGCTCGACGGCATCCCCGAAGCGGTGGCCGATGACCCGACGCGCAGCGAGCCCCAGGCCGGGTCCCTGCCCAGCGAGCTGGCGCCGCTGACCCGCGCGCAGCAGGAGGACCGCCTGCGGGATCTGGTGACTACCCAAGCAGCGTCCGTCCTAGGTTTCAGCAGAGGAGAGACGCTGGACGCGGCAAAGGCCTTCCGCGACCTCGGTTTCGACTCGCTGACCGCCGTCGACCTGCGCAACGCACTGGCACGGATGACGGGGGTGTCCCTGCCCACCACGGTGGTCTTCGACCACCCCAACGCAACCGCGCTCTCCGCGCACCTGCACCGGCTGATGGTCCCCTCGACCACACCGGACAGCGTCCACACCGACCTCGACCGACTTGAAACGGCCGTGGCGGAACTTCAGGCGGACCGTGATGTGCTCGGCCAGCTCGCGCTGCGCCTGCACCGGCTTGCCGACGTTCTCGCCGACGGACACTCCAATGGGAACGCCGACGGGAACGACACCGCGGCGGCCGACGTCGACGCGGCCGACGTCGACGAGCTGCTCTCGATCATCCAGAGCGAGTTCAAGCGGTAGCCGCCCGCGTTCCCCCAACGCACGGATTGGGTGAATGCCGACGTGACCAAGGAAGCTGAGCTTCTCGAGAACCTCAAGTGGGTCACGACCGAGCTCCGGACGGCCAAGCGCCGCCTGCGCGAGGCTGAGGACCGCGGCCGGGAGGCCATCGCCGTCGTCGGTATGGCCTGCCGGTACCCAGGTGGTGTCGGGTCGCCCGATGATCTGTGGGAGCTGGTCGTCAGCGGGCGTGACGCCATCGGCGGCTTCCCGGACAACCGGGGCTGGGATCTGGACAAGATCTACCACCCGGACCCGGAGCACGAGGGCACCTCCTACGCCCGCGAGGGCGGGTTCGTGCACGACTGCGACGAGTTCGACGCGGAGTTCTTCGGGATCTCCCCACGCGAGGCTCTGGCGATGGACCCGCAGCAGCGCATCTTGCTGGAGCTGGCGTGGGAAGCCGTGGAGCGGGCGGGGATCGCGCCGCACTCCCTGCGCGGCACTGCCACCGGCGTCTTCTCCGGAGCCCCGGCCTCGTTCTACGGTGTCGGCTCGCCGGACCTGACCCGCGAGCTGGCGGGCTACTCCATCACCGGCACGGGCATCGGTTTCCTCTCCGGCCGGATCTCCTACACCCTCGGCCTGGAAGGTCCGGCCGTGTCGATCGACACCCAGTGCTCGACGTCCCTGGTCGCGCTGCACCTGGCCTGCCGCTCGCTGCGAGCGGGGGATTGCACGCTCGCGCTGGCCGGCGGTGTGACGCTGATGCCGGGCCCGGGCGCGTTCATCGAGTTCAGCCGGCAGCGCGGGCTCTCCGCGGACGGGCGCTGCCGCGCGTTCGCCGAGGAGGCCGACGGCACCGGGTGGGCCGAGGGTGGCGGTCTGGTCCTGCTGGAGCGGCTCTCCGACGCGCGGGCGAACGGGCACCCGGTGCTCGCGGTCGTCCGCGGTTCGGCGATCAACCAGGACGGTGCGTCCAACGGGCTCACCGCGCCCAACGGGCCGTCGCAGCAGCGGGTGATCCTGCGGGCGCTGGGCGAGGCGGGTCTGTCGGCGGCGGACGTGGATGCCGTGGAGGCGCACGGGACCGGCACCACGCTGGGCGATCCGATCGAGGCGCAGGCGCTGCTGGCCACCTACGGGCAGGGCCGTCCCGCCGGCCGGCCGCTCTGGGTCGGCGCGGTGAAGTCGAACATCGGCCACACCCAGGCGGGCAGCGGGGTGGCCGGGATCATCAAGATCGTGCAGGCGCTGCGGCACGGCGTGCTGCCGCGCACGCTGCACGCCGAGCATCCGACGTCCCACGTGGACTGGAGCGCCGGCGGGGTGCGGCTGCTCACCGAGCAGCGGGACTGGCCGGCGGCCGAGGGCCCGCGCCGCGCCGGCGTGTCCTCCTTCGGCGGCAGCGGCACCAACGCGCACGTCATCCTGGAGCAGGCGCCGGCCGAGGACGCGCCGCCGCCGCCGTCCGGGGCCGACGCACCGCCGCCGGCCGACCCGGGTGGAGTCATCCCGTGGGTGCTCTCCGGGGCCACCAGGACCGCGCTGCGGGCGCAGGCCGACCGCTTGCTGGCCAGCCTGGGGCACCGCCCGGCCGCCCCGGACGCGGTCGGTCACGCGCTGGTGACCACCCGGTCCCCGCTCGCCCACCGGGCCGTCCTGCTCGGCTCCGACAGCGCCGAGTTGACCGGCCTGCTGAGCCAGCTCGCCGGCGACGGGACCGGCGGGGGCGCCGCGCCCGGGATCGTCGAGGGGACCGCCGATCTGGGCGGCAAGGTGGTATTCGTGTTCCCCGGCCAAGGCGCGCAGTGGGCCGGCATGGCCGAGGAGCTGCTGGAGCAGTCCCCGGTGTTCGCCCGGCGCATCGACGAGTGTGAGGCCGCGCTCGCGCCGCACGTGGACTGGTCGCTGCGTGCGGTGCTCGCCGGGGCAGCGGGCGCACCGGGCCTGGACCGCGTGGACGTGGTGCAGCCGGCGCTGTTCGCGGTCATGGTGTCGCTCGCCGCGCTCTGGCAGGCACACGGGGTACGCCCCGCCGCGGTGCTCGGCCACAGCCAGGGCGAGATCGCCGCCGCATGCGTGGCCGGCGCGATCGACCTCGCCGACGCCGCGCGGATCGTGGCCCTGCGCAGCCGTGAGCTCGCGGTGCTCGCCGGGCGTGGCGGCATGCACTCGGTGGCGCTGCCACCCGACGCCGTGGCCGACGAGTTGGCCGAGCTGACCGCCGGCTCGTGGGGTGGCGAGCTCCGGGTCACGGTGGCCGCCGAGAACGGCCCGACGTCCACGGTGGTGGCCGGTGACCCCGCCGCGCTCGACGAGCTTGCCGCCCGGTGGACCGCCCGTGACGTGCGCAATCGCCGGATCGAGGTGGACTACGCGTCCCACTCGCCGCACGTCGAGGAGATCCGCGAGGCCATCCTGCGCGCCCTGGATCCCATCGCGCCGCGCGAGGTGGAGATCCCGTTCCGGTCGACCGTGACGGGGGAGGCGCTGCGCGGCCCGGAGCTCGACGCCGAGTACTGGTACCGCAACCTGCGCGGGACCGTCCGCTTTGCGCCGGCCGTGGCCCGACTGGCGGCCGCCGGACACGACGTGTACCTCGAGATGAGCCCGAGGGCGGTGCTCTCGGTCGGGGTGGCCGAGACCCTCGACGCCGAGGACCGCAACGGCGCCGTGATCGGCACACTGCGGCGCGGCCACGGTGGCTACCGCCGCTTCCTCACCTCGCTGGCCGAGGCGTATGTCCGCGGTGTCGATGTGGACTGGTCCGTCGCGCTGCCGCCGGCCACCGCCGGGCTCGAGCATCGCCGGGTTGAGCTGCCGACCTACGCCTTCCAACGCCGCCGCTACTGGCTGTCCACGCCCGGCCGGCAGAGCGACTCCGTTCCGCTCGCCGGTGTGCGTGCCACCGGCCACCCGCTGCTCGGCGCCACGATCGCCACGGGCGACGGGGAGGGATACCTGTTCGCCGGGCGGCTGGCCGCTGTTGACGTCCCGTGGCTCGACGAGCACCGGGTGGCCGGGGCGACCCTGCTGCCCGGCACGGCGTTCGTCGAGCTGGCGCTGCACGCCGCCGCGCACACCGGGGCCGGCGGGGTTGGTGAGCTGACTCTGGAGACGCCGCTGGTGATCGGCGATTCCGAGGCGATCGCGCTGCGCGTCGTGGTCGGGTCACCGGACGAGGCCGGCGACCGGACGATCACCGTGCACGCCCGCCCGGAGTGCCCGGACGCCGGGCCGAGCGCTGGGCTGGACACCGGGCCCGAGGCGCCGTGGACCCGGCACGCCACCGGGACGCTCGTCGCCAGGGCCGCGCGGCCCGCGTTCGACCTCACCGACTGGCCACCGCCGGGCGGCGAGCCCGCCGACCTCAACGGCCACTACGACCGGGTTGCCGCCACCGGTGTCGACTACGGCGAGGCCTTCCAGGGACTGCGGAGCGTGTGGCGCCGGGGCGGTGACGTGTACGCCGAGATCTCCGTGCCCGAGGGTGTGCTCGACGACCTGGACGCGTTCGGGGTGCATCCCGCGCTGTTCGACGCCGTGCTGCAGAGCGTCGGTTTCGCCGTGCCCGCCCCGACCGGGCGGCGGATGCCGTTCAGCTGGAGCGGCGTCACGTTGCACGCCGCCGGGGCGCGTGCCTTGCGCTGCCACCTCGCGGTCACCGGCGAGGATCGGATCGCGCTGCGGCTGGCGGACGCCGAGGGTGCCCCGGTGGCCGAGGTCGAGTCGCTGCGGCTGATGCCGGTATCGGACGAGCAACTGGCGCGGTCCCGTGCCGGGTCGGCGCCGGACGGGCTGTACGCGCTGGACTGGACGTCGCTGCCAGCCGGCGGCCAGGCTCCGGCCGAGGCCTCCGCCGCCCGGATCGTGCTCGCTGGACCCGAACCCACCGACCTTGCCGGGCTCGCCGAGGCCATCCATCGCCCGGACCACGGGGACAACGTCGCGGTGGCCGCCCGGGACGCCGCGTTCCAGCTCGCCGAGCTGACCCGGGACCACCTCGCCGACCCTGACGCACCGCCGCTCGTTGTGGTCACCGGCGAGTCCGATGGCGACCTGGTGGCCGCCGCGGTCGGCGGCCTGCTGCGCTCGGTGCAGGCCGAGTTCCCCGGCCGCGTCACGCACGCCGAGCTGGCGCCGGACACCCCGGTGAGCACGCTGCTGGCCGGCATCGGCTCCGGCGAGCCGCACTTCCGGGCCACGCCCGAGGGCCTCACCGTGCCCCGGCTGACCCGGGCGCGGTTCGGGGCCGGCGACGACGCTGACTGGTCGGCGGGCGTGCGGGAGCGCACGGTGCTGGTCACCGGCTCGGCCGCCGGGTTGGCCGGCCTGGTCGCCCGGCACCTCGTCACCGAGCACGGCGCGGCCCGGATACTGCTGCTGAGCCGCCGGGGCGAGGACGGCGACGGCGTCGCCGAGCTGCGGGCCGACCTGGGCGAGCGGCTCGAGGTGGCCGCGTGCGACGTGGCGGACCGAGCCGCGCTGGCCGCCGTCCTTGACGACGTGCCCGACCTGGCCGGCGTGGTGCACACCGCGGCGGTGCTCGACGACGCGCTGCTCGACTCGCTGACCGCCGAGCAGCTGGCCAGGGTGTTCCGCGCGAAGGCCGAGGCGGCGGTCCACCTCGACGAGCTGACCGCCGGCCGTGACCTGGCGCTGTTCGTGCTGTTCTCCTCCGTAGCCGCGGTGCTCGGCGGCGCCGGTCAGGCCAGCTATACCTGCGCCAACGCGTTCCTCGACGGCGTGGCCCACCGGCGCCGGAACGCCGGGCTGCCCGGACTGTCGCTGTCCTGGGGCCTGTGGGCAACCCTCGGTGGCATGGCGGGTCGCCTCGGCGCCGCCGGAGTCGGCCGTGCCACTCGCTCGGGCCTGGCGGCGATGTCGGCCGAGGAGGCGCTCGGCCTGTTCGACCGGGCGTGCGCCACCGCCCTCGCCGAGGATCGGGCGACGCTGGTCCCGGCCCGGTTCGATCTTGGCGCCTCGCCGGCGGAGGTCGGCGGCGGGGTCCCGCATGTGCTGCGCGGGCTCGTGCGCCGCGCGCCTCGGCGCGCCTCGATCGCCGGCGGGAACAGCCGTTCGGACTTCGCCCGCCGGGTAGCCGGTCTGGACACCGCCGCCCGGCGGCAGGCGTCCCTCGAGCTGGTGACCGCGCAGGCCGCCGCGGTGCTGGGTCTCGACGACGCCGGCCAGTTCGCGGCGGACCGCGCGTTCCGCGATGTCGGCTTCGACTCGCTGACCGCGGTGGACCTGCGCAACCGCCTCGGCGCCGCGACCGGGGTGAAGCTGCCCGCGACCGCGATCTTCGACTACCCGACACCGAGGGTGCTGGCCGCCGAGCTGGTACGGGTGGCGCTGGGCGAACAGGTCGCGGCGACCGTCGCGGTGACCCGCTCACCGGGCACGGACACCGATCCGCTCGTCGTGGTCGGCATGGCCTGCCGGTTCGGTGGCGGTACCGACTCGCCCGAGGCGCTGTGGGGTGTCGTGGCCGGCGGCGTCGACGTGCTCGGTCCGGTGCCGCCAGGGCGCGGCTGGAGTCAGGGAGCTGCTGGCGGCGTAGGCGGCTGGCTCGCCGGGGCCGCCGGCTTCGACGCGGCGTTCTTCGGGATCTCTCCGCGCGAGGCGCTCGCGATGGACCCGCAGCAGCGGTTGGCGCTGGAGTGTTCCTGGGAAGCCCTGGAACGATCCGGGGTCGACCCGCACTCGCTGCGCAACACCGACACGGGCGTGTTCCTCGGCTCCACCGTGCACGACTACCCCGCCCTGCTGGGCGGCGTGCCCGAGCTGGAGGGCCTGCTCGCCACCGGCAACTCGGCCGCGGTGCTGTCCGGCCGGATCTCCTATGTGCTGGGCCTGGAAGGTCCAGCGATGTCGGTGGACACCGCCTGCTCGTCGTCGCTGGTCGCGCTGCACCTTGCCGCGCAGGCGCTGCGCAACGGCGAGTGTTCGATGGCGCTGGCCGGCGGTGTGACGATCATGGCGACGCCGGGGATGTTCGGTGAGTTCGAGCGGCAGGGCGGGCTCGCCACCGACGGCCGGTGCAAGGCCTTCGCGGATGGTGCCGACGGCACCGGCTGGGGCGAGGGGATCGGCGTCCTGGTGCTGGAGCGCCTGTCCGACGCCCGGCGGCTCGACCACGAGGTGCTCGCGGTACTGCGGGGTACCGCGGTGAATCAGGACGGCGCCTCGAACGGCCTGACCGCGCCGAACGGGCCGTCGCAGCAACGGGTGATCCAGCGTGCGCTGGACAACGCCGGGCTGTCGGTGACCGACGTCGACGTCGTCGAGGCACACGGCACCGGCACGAAGCTGGGCGACCCGATCGAGGCACAGGCGCTGCTGGCCACGTACGGGCGGGACCGGGCGACCCCGCTGCTGCTCGGCTCGGTGAAGTCGAACATCGGGCACACCCAGGGCGCCGCCGGCGTGGCGGGCGTGATCAAGATGGTGGAGGCGCTGCGGCGCGGTGAGGTGCCGCGCACGCTGCACGTGGACGCGCGGTCCTCGCAGGTGGATTGGGAGGCCGGCGCGGTGGACCTGGTGCTGGAGCACCGCGCCTGGCCCGAGGTGGACCGACCGAGGCGGGCCGGCGTTTCGGCGTTCGGCGTCGGCGGTACCAACGCGCACGTCGTGCTGGAGCAGGCACCCCCCGCGCCGACCGCCACCGTTCCGCCCCCTGCCGTGCCGACCGGCACCGCGCCGGTGGGTCGCGACCGGGGTGCGCCGCCGCTCGTCCCGTGGATCTTCTCCGCGCGGGGAACCCGTGCGCTCGCCGGGCAGGCCGCCCGGCTGGCCGAGCTGGCCACCGACCAGCCGGAAGGCGCGTTGGTGGCCGACGTCGGCGCCTCGCTCACCGGCCGGTCGCGCTTCGAGCAGCGCGCGGTCGCGTTCGGCGCGGACTGGGCCGACTTCGCCGCCGCGCTCGCCGCGTTCTCGCCGGACGACGCCATGGCGGACGCCCTGGTGTCCGGGCAGGTGGCCCCGGGCGGACCGGGCCGCACCGTGTTCGTGTTCCCCGGCCAGGGCTCGCAGTGGGTCGGCATGGGCCGCGAGCTGTGGGACGCGATGCCAGCGTTCGCCGCCTCGATGGACACCTGCGACCAGGTGTTGCGTCAGCTCGCCGGCTGGTCGCTGCGCGATGTGCTGTACGCCGAGGAGGGCAGTGCGGACGCCGGGCTGCTCGAGCGGGTCGACGTCGTGCAGCCCGTGTCGTGCGCCGTCCACCTGTCGCTCGCCGCGGCCTGGCGGGCCGCCGGCGTCGAACCCGACGCGGTGTTGGGCCACTCCCAGGGCGAGGTCGCGGCCGCGGGCGTGGCCGGCGCGCTCACCGTGCGGGATGCCCTGCGGGTCGTCGTCGTCCGGTCCCGGCTGTTGCGCCGGATCGCCGGCACCGGCGGCATGCTCTCCGTGCAGGCCACCCGGGAGCGCGTCGCCGAGTTGCTGGCCGAGCGGCCCGGGCTCTGCCTGGCCGCCGAGAACGGCCCCGCCGCGGTCGTGCTGTCCGGGGGCACCGAGGAGCTGGCCGCCGCCGAGGACTGGGGCGAGCGCGCCGGCCTGCGCACCCGCCGGGTATCCGTGGACTACGCCTCGCACTCGACGCACGTCGACGCGCTGCGCGACGAGCTCGTCGCCGCACTGGCCGACATCACCCCCCGATCGACCGGGACACCGTTCTTCTCCACGGTGACCGGGCGCCTGCTGGACGGCACCGAGCTGGACGCCGAGTACTGGTTCCGCAACCTGCGCGAGCCGGTGGGTTTCGGCGCCGCCGTGCGGACCCTTGCCGAGCGCGGCCACGGCTGCTTCGTGGAGGTCAGCGCCCACCCGGTGCTGGTGGCCGGCGTCTCCGACACGCTGACCGCCGTCGGTGGGGCCGCCACCAGGGGAGTGGTGGCCGGCTCGCTGCGCCGAGGCGAGGGCGGCCCGGCGCGTTTCCTGCGGTCGGTGGCCGAGGTGTGGGTGCGTGGCGTGGACGTGGCGTGGGCCGATCTGCTCGCCGAGGCGGGCGGAACCAGGCGGGTCGCGCTGCCGACCTACGCCTTCGACCGCCGCGACTACTGGCCGCAACCGAAGCCGGAGGCGGCCGAGACCGGCGCGGGCGCGGACTTCTGGGCCGCCGTGGAGACGGCCGACGTCAGCGGGCTGGCGAAGCTGCTGGACGCGCACGGTGATGTCGGCACGGACCTCGACGCGCTGGGCAACGTGCTGCCCAGGCTGTCCACCTGGTGGCACGCTCAGCGGGACAGCCGTACCACCCGCGACTGGCGCTACCGGATCGACTGGACGCCGCTCGAGCCCGGCCCGGTGGTGGGGCGGCCGAGCCGGCTCGCCGTGCTGCCCGCCACCGCCGAGGAGTGGGCGGAGCAGGCGCTCGCCGCGCTGCGCGCCCACGGTGAGGTGCACACTCTCACCCTCGCCGAGGACACCGACCGTGCGGAGCTCGCGCGCCTACTGAGCGAACAGTGGCCGGTGGAGTCGGTGGTGTCGCTGCTCGCGGCCGACCCGTCCGCGTCCGACACTGGACTGCCCGCGTCGTGGCACGCCACTCGCCTGCTGGTACAGGCCCTGGCCGACGCCGGTGGTACGGCCCCGCTCTGGCTGCTCACCCGCGGCGCGGTCGCCCTCGACTCCCAGGAGAGCGTGGCGAGCGCGGAGCAGGCCGGCATCTGGGGGCTGGGGCGGGTGATCGGCCTGGAGTACGCGGCCGTCTGGGGCGGGCTGGTCGATCTCCCGACGAGCGCGTTCGACGCGAGCACGGCCCGCTCGCTGGGCCGGGTGATCGCGCCGAACAGCCTCGAGGACCAGGTGGCCGTGCGCGGCGGTCGGGTACTGGGCAGGCGGTTGGTGCGCGACACCCAACCATCCCCGGTTCCGGTGCGCCGGCGCACACCGGGGGACGGCGCGGTGCTGGTCACCGGCGGAACCGGCGGCGTGGGCGGCAGGGTGGCCCGCTGGTTGGCCGCCCGTGGCGAGAGCGACGTGGTGCTTGCCGCACGCTCCGGGCCGAGCGCACCGGGCGCCGCCGAGCTGGCCGCCGAGCTGGCCGAGCGGTACGGCACCCGGGTGCGCGTGCTGGCCTGCGACGTGACGCGGGCGCGGGACGTCACCGCGCTGCGGGCGGAGCTGTCCGAGGCCGGGCTCACCGTGCGGTCGGTGCTGCACGCCGCCGGGGTCGTCGATGCCGTGCCGCTGGAGCACAGCGGCGACGAGTGGGATCGGGTGTGCGCGCCGAAGGTCGCCGGGGTCCGCAACCTCGACGAGGTGTTCGGCGCGGACGCCGCCGAGTTCGTGCTGTTCTCCTCCAACGCCGGGGTGTGGGGCAGCGCGGGGCAGGCGGCGTACGCGGCCGCCAACGCCTACCTCGACGCGTTCGCCCGCCGCCGCCGAGATGAAGGGCGCCCGGCGCTCTCGGTGGCCTGGGGCGCGTGGGCCGAGGTCGGCATGGCCGCCGACGAGACGGCCGAACGCGAGCTGAGCCGCCGAGGGGTGCGCGGCATGCTCCCCGAGCTCGCGCTCGGCGTGCTGGGCCAGGCCCTGGACGCGGACGAGACGTTCCTGGCGGTCGCCGACGTGGACTGGGACCGGTTCGCGGCGACCTTCACCGCCGCCCGTCCCCGGCCGCTGCTCGACCTGATCCCGGAGGCCGCCGCCCCCGGTCGGGACGCGGTGGTGGAGGACACCGGGCTGGCCGAGCGGCTGCGGAGCCTGACCCCGGCCGAGCGAGGGGATCACCTACTCGATCTGGTGACTACCCAAGCAGCGGCCGCCCTAGGTTACGGAGCGGATGAGGTGGTAGATCCGGCGCGCGCGTTTCGGGACCTCGGTTTCGACTCGCTCACCGCGGTGGACCTGCGGACCGCACTCGTGAAGGTGACCGGGTTGCCGCTGCCGACGACGTTGGTCTTCGACCACCCGAACGCCTTCGCGCTCACGGAGTACCTGCGACAACGAATGTTCCCGGCGGCCACCACCAACGACGTCGGGGCCGGGCTCGACCAGCTCGAGCAGGCCGTGGCAAGCCGGGACATCGCCGAGGCGGAGAGGGGCAGGATCGCTGAACGCCTTCAGCTTCTCCTGCACCGGGTCAACGGCGGCACCCAGAACGGCCATGCCGGCCATGCCGGCCATGCCGTACTCACCGAACGGCTCGATTCGGTGTCCGAGTCGGACGACGACCTCTTCGCCTTCATCGACGAGCAGCTCGGCAGGCCCTGAGCACATCGTTGGCGTGCTCACCCCGTGAGCGTGCCGTTCGCCACCGACGAGCGCAAACGGGAGCACAGCGTGAACGAGGACAAGCTCCGTGACTACCTCCGGCGGGTCACCGCGGATCTCGCGGAGACCCGCGACCGACTGCGCGCGGTGGAGGAGCGCGGTCGGGAGCCCATCGCCGTCATCGGCATGGGCTGCCGCTACCCCGGCGGGGTGCGCTCTCCGGAGGATCTGTGGGAGCTGGTCCGCTCCGGAACCGATGCGATCGGCGCGCTGCCGACCGACCGGGGCTGGGACCTCGGTGCACTGGGCGGGCACCAGGGCGGATTCCTGACCGGGGCCGGTGAGTTCGACGCTGGCATGTTCGGCATCAGCCCGCGCGAGGCGCTGGCGATGGACCCGCAGCAGCGGGTGCTGCTGGAGACCACCTGGGAGACCCTGGAACGGGCGCGGCTGGACATCGCGGCGCTGCGCGGCACCCGGACCGGTGTGTTCGTCGGCGCGGGCCCGTCCGGGTACGGGGCGGGCGCGGGCTCCGACGGCGGTGACGACACCTCGGGGCACGCGCTGACCGGTGGTTCCGGCGCGGTGCTGTCCGGGCGCATCTCCTACACGCTCGGCCTGGAGGGCCCCGCGATCACCCTCGACACCGCGTGCTCGTCGTCGCTGGTGGCGTTACACCTGGCGGTGCAGGCACTGCGGCGTGACGAGTGCACGCTCGCGCTGGCCGGCGGGGTCACGGTGATGGCGATGCCGACCGCGTTCGAGGAGTTCGCCAAGCAGGGTGGCCTCGCCTCGGACGGTCGCTGTCGCGCCTTCGCCGACGAGGCCGACGGCACCGGCTGGGGCGAGGGCGTCGGCATGCTCGCGCTGCAGCGGCTGTCCGATGCGCGGCGGGACGGCCACCGGGTGCTCGCGGTGATCCGGGGTTCGGCGGTGAACTCCGACGGTGCCTCGAACGGGCTCACCGCGCCGAACGAGCGGTCCCAGCGCCGGGTGCTCGAGCAGGCGCTGCTCGCCGCCGGGCTGTCCACCGTGGACGTGGACGCGGTGGAGGCGCACGGCACCGGCACCGCACTGGGTGATCCGATCGAGGCGCACGCCCTGCTGGCCACCTACGGCACGGGCCGACCCGCCGGGCGGCCGCTGTGGCTGGGGTCGATCAAGTCGAACATCGGCCACACCCAGGCCGCCGCCGGGGTGGCCGGCGTGATCAAGATGATCGAGGCGCTCCGGCACGAGACGCTGCCGCGCACGCTGCACGCCGACCGTCCGACCTCCCAGGTGGACTGGACAGCGGGTGCCGTCGAGCTGTTGACCGAGCCGCGGCCGTGGCCGGACACCGGGGCCCCGCGCCGTGCGGGGGTGTCCGCGTTCGGCGTGAGCGGCACCAATGCGCACGTCATCCTGGAGTCCGCGCCGGCCGAGTCCGCGCCGGAGTGCGCCGCTGAGCCGACCTCGGCAATCGTCGGGGTGCCGTGGGTGCTGTCCGGCCGCACCCGCGCCGCGATCACCCGGCAGGCCGAGCGGTTGCACGAACACCTGCGCGCGCCGGCGCCGCAACCGGCCGCGGTGGGCTTCTCCCTGGCCACCACCCGCGCCGCGTTGCCGCACCGGGCAGCGGTGGTCGGGCGCACCGCCGACGAGCTGCTCACCGGGCTGCGCGCGCTGGCCGAGGACAGGCCGTCCCCGCTGGTCGTGCCGCCCGCCGTGGCCGGCACCGGCAAGCTCGCGCTGCTGTTCTCCGGCCAGGGCGCCCAGCGCCTCGGCGCGGGCCGCGTGCTGGACGCCGAGTTGCCGGCGTTCCGCGCGGCGCTGGACGCGGTGTGCGCACACCTGGATCCGCTGCTCGGACACGGGGTCCGTGAGATGCTGTTCGCCGAGGAAGGCAGCGCCGAGGCCGCGCTGCTCGACCGCACCGAGTACACGCAGGGCGTGCTGTTCGCCGTCGAGGTAGCGCTGTACCGGCTGCTCGAAGCCTACGGCGTGCGGCCGGACTTCCTGCTCGGCCACTCCATCGGTGAGCTGGCCGCCGCGCACGTCGCCGGGGTGTTCGAACTGCCCGACGCCTGCCGTTTGGTCGCCGCGCGGGGCCGGCTGATGGGGTCGGTGGACCGCGACGGCGCGATGGTGTCCATCGCCGCGCCGGAGTCCGAGGTCGCCGCCCTGCTGGACGGCCTTGGCAACGGCCCGTCCGCCGAGATCGCCGCGGTCAACGGACCCCGCTCGACGGTGGTGTCCGGGGACGCCGACGCGGTCGAGGAGTTGACCCGCCGCGCCGAAGAGGCCGGTCACCGCACCCGGCGGCTGCGGGTGAGCCATGCCTTCCACTCCGCGCACATGGAGCCCGTGCTGGCGGAGTTCCGCGAGGTCGCGGTATCCGTCGAGTACGGCGATGCGACCATTCCGGTGGTCTCCAACGTGACCGGTGAGGTCGCCGGCCTCGGTGAGCTGACCTCGCCGGACTATTGGGTGCGGCACGTGCGTGAGGCGGTCCGGTTCGCCGACGGCGTGGCAACGCTGCGCGCCCGGGGCGTGCGGCGCTTTGTCGAGCTCGGTCCGGACGCGGTACTCACCGGCGCGGTCGACCAGTGCCTGGACGGTGCGCCGGCGCTGGTGTTCGCCCTGCTGCGTACCGGGCACGACGAGTCCACCGCGCCGGTCGCCGCGCTCGCCCGGCTGCACGGCGACGGTGTGCCGGTGGACTGGCGCGCGGCGTTCGCCGGTGCCGTCCCGCCCGGGCCGGTCGCCGTGCCTGGGTCGGTCGACCTGCCCACCTACGCCTTCGAGCGGGAGACCTACTGGGTCCGGCCGGCCCGGGTGGCCTCCGCCGCGCCGGAGCTCAGCTGGCACTACCACGTCACCTGGCGGCCGCTACCCAGCTCGACCGGGTCCCTCGCCGGTACCTGGCTCGTGCTCACCCCCGACGGCCTCGACGGGACCGGTGCCACGCTGGCCGGCGGGCTGCGGGCGGCCGGCGCGGATGCGGTGACCGTGACCGTGCCGATGCCCCTCGACGATCCCGACGCGCTCGGTGAGCTGGTCCGCGCGGCGCTCGGCGACCGGGCGCCGGCCGGGGTGCTGTCGCTGCTCTCGCTGGAGAACCGGCCACACCCGGTGGACCCGTCCGTGCCCGCCGGGCTGGTCGCGGACACCGCGGTCGCCCGGCTCGAGCTGGATGCCCCCATCTGGTTCGCCACCTCCGGAGCCGTTTCGGTCGGTGCCGCCGATCCGGTCCGAAACCCCGACGCCGCGATGACCTGGGGCCTCGGCCAGGTCTTCGCGTTGGAGAACCCCGGCCGCTGGGGCGGATTGGTCGACCTGCCCGCCACCGTTGACGAGCGGGCCGCCGGCCGCGTCGCCGCCTGCCTGGCCGACCGCGCCGAGGCTCGGGTCGCGGTGCGCGGATCCGGCGTCCACGGCGCCCGGCTGGTGCGTGCCGGCGGACCGGTACCGCCGGCGGGCGGCTGGACCGACGGCACCACGCTCGTCACCGGGGGCTCTGGCGCGCTCGCCGCGCACGTCGCCCGCCGGCTGGCCGCCGAGGGCGCCGGCCACCTGCTGCTGGTCAGCCGCCGGGGCGCCGACGCGCCCGACGCGGCCGAGCTGGAGCGCGAGCTGACCGACCTCGGCGCGGCCGTGTCGTTCGCCGCCTGCGACACCGCCGACCGCGACGCGCTCGCCGCGCTGCTGGCCAGCGTGCCCGCCGACCACCCGCTGCGGGCCGTGGTGCACACCGCGGGCGTGCTCGAGGACGGCGTCCTGGACACCCTGACCCCGGAGCGGCTCGCCACCGTCGTCCGCCCCAAGGTGGCCACGGCCCGCCACCTCGACGAACTGACCCGCGAGGCCGACCTCACCGCGTTCGTGCTGTTCTCCTCGCTGGCCGCGACCTTCGGCTCCGCCGGGCAGGCCAACTACGCCGCCGCCAACGCCCAGCTCGATGCGCTGGCAGCGCGGCGGCGTGCCGCCGGGCTGACCGCCACCTCGATCGCCTGGGGTCCGTGGGCGGGGGGCGGGATGGCCACCGACCCGGTGGTGGCGGAGCGGCTGCGCAGGGTGGGCACGCCGGCCATGGACCCCGAGCGGGCGTGCACCGCGATGCTGCGGGCCGTCGCCGCGGCGGCCGGCGGCGACACCGGGGCGGCGACCGCCGTCATCGCCGACATCGACTGGTCACGGTTCGCCGCCGCCGGGCTCCCGGAGGCCACCCGCTCCTTCCTCGAGCTGGTGCCCGAGCTGCCGGAGGTGGCCGACGCCGCCGTACCGGTGGACGGCCTGGCCACCGAGCTCGACGGCCTCGACGAGGCCGGGCGCATCGAGCGGCTCGCCGACCTGGTGCGGGCCCACGCCGCCGCGGTTCTCGGGCACCCCAGCCCGGACCGCATCGACATCGGGCGGTCGTTCCGGGAGAACGGGTTCGACTCGCTGACCGCCGTCGAGTTCCGCAACGGGCTGAACGCCGCCACCGGGCTGCGACTGCCGGCCACGCTGGTGTTCGACTTCCCGACCGCCGCCGAGCTGGCCCGCCACCTGGACGGTGAGCTCACCGGCCGGCGGCCCGTCGCCACCCGCGGCGTCTCCGCGATCCCGGTCGGCGTGGGCGCCGAGGCTGACCCGATCGCGGTGGTGGGAATCGGCTGCCGCTTCCCCGGCGGGGTGCGCACCCCGGACGAGTTCTGGCAGCTCATCGCCGGTGAGGTGGACGCTCTCGGCCCGTTCCCCGCCGACCGTGGCTGGGACAGCTTCGACGAGGCCGCGAGCGGCGACGGGACCGGTGTCGACTTCGCCCGCGAGGGCGGGTTCCTCGCCGACGCCGCCCACTTCGACGCGGCGTTCTTCGGCATCTCCCCGCGCGAGGCGCTGGCGATGGACCCGCAGCAGCGGCTCCTGCTGCAGACCTGTTGGGAGGCGCTGGAGCGCGCGGGCATCGATCCGACCACCCTGCGCGGCCAGCCGGTCGGGGTGTTCGTCGGCACCAACGGCCAGGACTACCCGACGCTGTTGGCGCATGCCGAGGACGATCTCGGCGGGCACGCCGGCACCGGCAACGCGGCCAGTGTCTTCTCCGGGCGGGTCGCGTACGCGCTGGGTCTGCAGGGTCCGGCCCTGACCATCGACACCGCCTGCTCCGCCTCGCTGGTTGCGCTGCACCTGGCGTGCGAGTCGGTGCGCCGCGGCGAGAGCACGCTCGCCCTCGCCGGTGGCGCGACCGTGATGTCCACGCCCGGCGCCTACGCCGAGTTCGCCCGCCAGGGCGGGTTGGCCGGCGACGGCCGCTGTAAGCCGTTCGCGGCCGCCGCCGATGGCACCGGCTGGGGTGAGGGCGTCGGCGTGCTTGCGGTCGAGCGGCTGTCGGACGCGCGGCGGTTCGGGCACCCGGTGCTGGCCGTGGTGCGCGGCAGTGCGGTCAACTCCGACGGCGCGTCGAACGGCCTGACCGCGCCGAACGGACCGTCGCAGCAGCGGGTCATCGGTGACGCACTCGCCCGGGCCGGGCTGACCACCGACGACATCGACGTCGTCGAGGCGCACGGCACCGGCACCACGCTCGGCGACCCGATCGAGGCCCAGGCGCTGCTGGCCACCTACGGCCGGGACCGCGACCCCGACCGTCCGCTGTGGATCGGCTCGGTGAAGTCCAACGTCGGCCACACGCAGGCCGCGGCCGGCGTTGCCGGTGTGATCAAGATGGTGCTGGCGATGCGCGCCGGGCTCGCCCCCCGCAGCCTGCACGTCGACGAGCCGTCGCCGCACGTCGACTGGGCGAGTGGCGCGGTGCGTGTGCTCGCGGCCGCACAGCCGTGGCCGGAGCGGGAGGGGCCGCGCCGTGCGGCGGTCTCCGCCTTCGGGGTGAGCGGCACGAACGCGCACACGATCCTCGAAGCCGCCCCCCTACCGGACCCGGCCGAGGGCGACCTCGACGGCGCTGAGCTAGTCGGCGCTGGGCAGGTCGGCGCTGGACTCGACGGCGCCGAGCTCGACGCCGAGCTCGACGACCGACCGGCGACCTGGCTGCTGTCCGCTCGCGGCGAGGAGGCGCTGACCGAGCAGGCCGTCGGCCTGTTGACCCACCTCGACGGCCCGGCCGGGCGCTGGCGTTCGAGCGAGGTGGCCGCCGCCCTCGCCGGGCGCACCCTGTTCGACCACCGCGCCGCCGTCACCGGCAACCGCGCCGAGCTCCTGTCCGGGCTGCGCGCGCTCGCCGCCGGTGAACCGGGCGCGGTCCGGGGCCCCGCGCGCGGGTCGGCTCGGCTCGCGGTCGTCTTCCCCGGCCAGGGGGCGCAGCGTTCCGGCATGGGCGCCGAGCTGTACGCCGCGTCCGCCGTGTTCGCGGATGCGTTCGACGCCGTATGCGCGCATCTGGACGCGCACCTGCGCCGACCGCTCGCCGAGGTGGTGTTCGCCACCGGAGGCGACTCGGCGGGCGACCCCGGAGGGAGCGTAGGAGAGAGCGCGGCCGCCACGCTGAACCGCACCGAGTTCACCCAGCCCGCGCTGTTCGCGGTCGAGGTCGCGCTCTACCGGATGCTGGAGGACGCGGGTGTGCGCCCCGACTTCGTGGCTGGGCACTCGATCGGCGAGATCACCGCGGCGCACGTCGCCGGGCTGCTGGACCTACCCTCCGCCGCCGAGCTGATCGCCGCCCGCGGCCGGCTCATGCAGGCGCTGCCCGAGGGCGGCGCGATGGTCGCGGTGCAGGCCGCCGAGTACGAGGTCGCCCGACTGCTCGACGGGCTGCCCGTCGACCTGGCCGCGGTGAACGGCCCGCGCTCGGTGGTGCTCTCCGGGCACGCTGATGCGGTCACCGAGGTGGCCGGCCGGTTGGCCGAGGCCGGCCACCGCACCACCGCGCTGCGGGTCAGCCACGCGTTCCACTCGGGCCTGATGGAACCGATGCTCGAGGAGTTCCGCGCGGTCGTGGAGCGGCTCCAGTTCGGCGAGCCCAGGCTGCCGATCGTCTCGAACGTGACCGGCGGGATCGCCGACCCGGCGCGGCTGCGCTCGGCCGACTACTGGGTGGAGCATGTCCGGGCCGCCGTCCGGTTCGGCGACGGGGTGACGGCGCTGGCTGAGCACGGCGTGACCCGCTTCGTCGAGGTCGGTCCAGGCGGGGCGCTGAGCGCCATGGTCCAGGAGTCGCTGGCCTCCGCCGAGATTGTCGCGGTGCCCATGCTGCGCAAGCTCGATGGCGAGCCGGCGCGGGTGCGGGACGCGCTGGCCCGGCTGTACGCGCACGGGGTCGCGATGGACCGCGCCCGGCTCGCCGGTGGCGGACGGCCGATCCCGCTGCCAACCTACCCGTTCCGCGCGGAACGCTTCTGGCCACGCCTGGCGGCCGCGGCGACGCCCGCCGAGGTTGTCGACGACGGGTTCTGGCGCTCCGTGGTCAGCGCCCTCGACGCCGACCCGGAGGCCGCTGAGGGCGCCGAGTCGGACCTGGCGAGCACACTCGAGCTGGACGGCGACGCGGAGCGCTCGGCGCTGCGCACGGTGCTTCCGGCCCTGTCGTCCTGGCACCGCGCGCGGACCGAGCGGGAGCGGGTCAGCAAGCTGCGTTACCGGGTCGACTGGCATCCGCTCGGTACCCCGAGCGGCGGCCGACTGAGCGGGCGGTGGCTGCTGCTCGCGCCGCCGACGGCCGAGTCCGGCACGGCGCTCGCCGACGCGCTGGGCCGGCATGGGGCGGAGGTCCTGCGTGTGGACCTCGACGCGGCCGCCGACCGAGCGCAGCTTGCCGCACAGCTCGCCGGGCTGGAGCCGGTCGAGGGCGCGCTCTGCCTGGTCCCCTCCGGGGGGTCACCGGACGACCCGGTGCCCGCCGAACTGCGCGGCGTGCTCACCGCGGTCCAGGCGCTCGGCGACGCCGGCCTGGAGGCGCGGCTGTGGTGCCTGACCCGGGGCGCGGTGTCCGTCGGCCGCTCGGACGGTCCGGTGGATCCGGCGCAGGCCGCCGTGTGGGGCTTCGGCCGGGTGGCCGCGCTGGAACACGCCGACCGCTGGGGTGGACTCATCGACCTGCCCGCCACCTTTGACGACCGGGCGGCCGGCCGTCTGGTCGCCGTGTTGGCCGGCGGCTTCCCGGCCGGCGAGGACCAGGTCGCCCTGCGGGGTGCCGGGTGCCTCGGCAGGCGGTTGAGCCGTGACCACCGGCCCGGCGACCGCGCAGCGCCGTGGACCCCGCGCGGCACCGTGCTCGTCACCGGCGGGACCGGGGGAGTCGGTGCGCACGTGGCCCGCTGGCTGGCCGGCCAGGGCGCGGAGCGCCTGGTGCTCACCAGCCGTCGGGGCGCCGCCGCCCCGGGGGCGACCGACCTACAGACCGAGCTGGAAGCGTTCGGTACGCGGGTGACGCTCGCCGCCTGCGACGTCACCGATCGGGCCGCTGTGGCCGTGCTCCTGACCGACGCGCGGGCCGCAGGCGACCCGGTGTGCGCGGTGTTCCACGCGGCCGGCCTCGTCGACGCCACCCCGATCACCGACCTGGACCCCGCCCACCTGCCGGCCCTGCTGGCGGCGAAGACGGCCGGCGCGGCGCACCTCGACGAGCTCCTCGGTGACGACCTGGACGCCTTTGTGCTGTTCTCCTCCGTCGCCGCCGCCTGGGGCAGTGGTGGGCAGAGTGGCTACGCCGCCGCCAACGCGTTCCTCGACGGGCTCGCCCAGCGCCGCCGGGCACGCGGCCTGCCGGCTACCTCGGTGGCCTGGGGGCCCTGGGCAGAGGGCGGGATGGCGGCCCAGGAGGGCGCAGCGGATGGCCTGCGGCGCCGGGGCCTGACGCTGCTCGCCCCCGCCGATGCCCTGTCCGCGCTCGCCGCCGCGCTCGCCGGGGGCGGGCCCGACCAGGTGGTCGCCGACGTCGACTGGGGTCGGTTCCTGCCGGCGTTCACGATCTCCCGCCCCAGCCCGTTGCTGGCCGGGCTGGCCCCGAGGGAGCCGGCCGGCCGGGCGGAGGACGACGCGCCAGAGCTGAATGCCACCGGCCTGGGCGCCGAGCTGGCCGGCCGCACCGAACCGGAGCGCCGGCGCGTCCTGCTGGACCTTGTGCGGGTCCGCGCCGCCGCGGTGCTCGGCCACGCCGACCCGGCCGCCGTCGATGCGGAGAGCCCGTTCCAGGCGCTCGGTTTCGACTCGCTGACAGCGGTCGAGTTCCGCAACCAGCTGGCCGACCGCACCGGTCTGGGCCTGCCGGTCAGCCTGGTGTTCGACTTCCCGACCCCGCTCGTGCTCGCCGAACACCTGCTCAGTCTGCTCACACCGGCCACGACCGCCGCGCCGGCGACGACGCGGTTCGTACAGACCGCCTCGCCGGTGGCGGACGACCCGATCGTGATCGTCGGCATGGCCTGCCGCTTCCCCGGCGGCGTGGGTACCCCCGAGGCGCTCTGGGAGATGCTGGTCGCCGACGAGGACATGATCTCCGGGTTCCCCACCGACCGAGGTTGGGACGTGGAGGGCCTGTACGACCCGGAGCAGCGCCCCGGGAGCAGCTCCGCCCGAGGCGGGGGCTTCCTGTACGACGCCGGCGAGTTCGACGCCCCCTTCTTCAACATGAGCCCCCGGGAGGCGCTCGCCACCGACCCGCAGCAGCGGCTGGTCCTCGAGACGGCGTGGGAGGTGCTGGAGCGGGCCGGTCTGGATCCGGCGACGCTGCGCGGCAGCGACACGGCGGTGTACGTCGGCGCCGGTGGCTCCGGCTACGGCTACGGGGTGACGGAGCTGCCGCCGGGGGTCGAGGGCTACCTGATGACCGGTGGCGCGGGCAGCGTGCTGTCCGGCCGGGTGTCCTACACCCTGGGCTTCGAGGGGCCGGCCGTCACGGTGGACACCGCCTGTTCGTCGTCGCTGGTGGCGCTGCATCTCGCGTGCCGCGCGCTGGCGGCGGGGGAGACGTCGCTGGCGTTGGCCGGTGGGGTGACCGTGATGGCCACACCCGGCGCGTTCGTCGAGTTCTCCCGCCAGGGCGGGCTGGCCGAGGACGGCCGGTGCAAGTCGTTCGCGGCCGCCGCCGACGGCACCGGCTGGGCCGAGGGCGCGGGCATGCTGCTCGTCGAGCGGCTCTCCGACGCCCGCCGGCGCGGGCACCCGGTGCTGGCGGTGATCCGCGGCTCGGCGGTGAACCAGGACGGCGCGTCCAACGGCCTGACCGCCCCGAGTGGCCCGGCGCAGCAGCGGGTCATCCGCGCCGCCCTGGCACAGGCCGGACTCTCGCCCGCCGAGGTGGACGTGGTGGAGGCGCACGGCACCGGCACCGTGCTGGGCGACCCGATCGAGGCGGAGGCGCTGCTGGCCACCTACGGCCGCGACCGCGACCCCGGCTCGCCGCTGTGGCTGGGCTCGGTGAAGTCGAACATCGGGCACACCCAGGCCGCGGCCGGTGTGGCCGGGGTGATCAAGATGGTGCTGGCCATGCGGCACGGCCTGCTGCCGCGCACCCTGCATGTGGACGCGCCGTCGCCGCACGTGCGCTGGACCGACGGCGCGGTGCGCCTGCTCGAGGATTCGCGCCCCTGGGAGCACACCGGCGGGCCGCGCCGGGCCGGGGTGTCCGCGTTCGGGGTGAGCGGCACGAACGCCCACGTGGTCCTCGAGGCCGCCCCGGCCGAGCCGGCGGAGGTTCAGACGCCGACTGACGGCGCTTTGCTCTGCGCACCTATACGCAACGCCGCGCTGGGCGGGGCTACGTCCGACGCCGCGGTGGGCGCGGCCGCGCCTCACGCCCCGGTGGGCGACGTGCCGCTGCCGGCGCCGATCTCCGGCCGTTCGGACCATGCGCTGCGGGCCAACGCCGCCCGCCTCGTCGATCACCTCGACGCCCATGGCTTCCTCGGGGCCGCCGATGTGGCGTTCTCGCTGGCCACCGGCAGGGCCGCCTTCGAACACCGCGCGGTGGTGCTCGGCCGCACCCGGGCCGAGCTGCTCGACGGCCTGCGCGGGGTGGCCAGTGGCTTCTCCTCGCCCAGGGTGATCCACGGTGAGGCCACCGGTGCCCGCACGCTGGCGTTCGTGTACTCCGGCCAGGGTGCGCAGCGCCTGGGCATGGCGCGCGGCCTGTACGAGCGGTACCCGGTGTTCGCCGACGCGTTCGACGAGGTGTGCGCGCACGTCGACGCCCACCTGCCCCGGCCGCTCGCGGAGGTCGTCTTCGGTGCCGACGAGGGTGCCGACGAGGGTGCCGATCATGGTGCCGACGGGGGTGCCGCCGAGGCCGCGGCGGCGGAGCTGACCCGCACCGAGTTCACCCAGCCCGCATTGTTCGCCGTCGAGGTAGCGCTGCATCGGCTGCTCGCCGCGCACGGGGTGCACCCGGAGTACGTCGGCGGTCACTCCATCGGCGAGCTCACCGCCGCCCACGTGGCCGGTGTCCTCGACCTGGCCGACGCGGCGGAGCTGGTGGTCGCGCGGGCGCGGCTGATGCAGGCGCTGCCGGACGGCGGCGCGATGGCCGCGCTCGAAGCGACCGAGCAGGAGGTGCTCCCCCTGCTGGACGGCCTGACGGACCGCATCGGGATCGCGGCGGTGAATGGCCCCCGGTCGGTCGTCGTGTCCGGTGCCGAGGAGGCCGTGGAGGCGGTCGCCGGTCAGGTCCGCGAGCTCGGTCGCAAGACGCAGCGCCTGCGCGTCAGCCACGCCTTCCACTCGCCGCTGATGGAGCCGATGCTGGCGGAGTTCCGCCGGGTCGCCGAGCGGCTGGAGTTCCACGCGCCGAGCCTGCCGGTGTTGTCCAACGTCAGTGGCCGCATCGCCGGCGCCGAGCTGCGCACCCCGGACTACTGGGTCGCGCACGTCCGCTCCGCCGTCAGGTTCGCCGACGGTATGCAAGCGCTGGCCGACGCCGGGGTCGACACGTTCCTGGAGGTCGGCCCGGACGCCGTGCTGACCACGTCGATCGGGGAGGTCGCCGACTCGACCGGGGCGGCCGGCGAGGACGAGTTGCTGGTGGCCGCCACGCTGCGCCGCGACCGCGAGGACGTCGGCGCCTTCGCCGCCGCGCTGGCCCGCCTGCACGCGCACGGCGTGGCGGTGGACTGGGCACCGGCGTTCGTCGGCGTCGGCGCCCAGCGGGTGGATCTGCCGACGTACGCCTTCCGGCGGAAGCGGTACTGGCTGACGCCGTCGTTCGGCACGGCGGGTGACCTGACCGCGGTGGGCCAGGACCGCACCGGGCATCCGCTGCTGGCGGCCACGGTAGCGCTGGCCGGCTCCGGCGGCGCGGTGTTCACCCAACTCCTGTCGCTGCGCACGCACCCGTGGCTGGCCGGCCACGTGGTCGGCGGCCGGGTGCTCTTCCCCGGTACAGGGTTCGTCGAGCTGGCGCTCGTCATCGGCGACCGGGTCGGGCTGCCCCGGGTCGAGGAGTTCGTGCTGGAGGCGCCGCTGGTGCTGGGCCGCGACGGCGCGGTGCGGCTGCAGGCGAGGGTCGGCGAGCCCGACCGCACCGGCGCCCGGCAGGTCACCGTCTACTCCCGCGCCGACGGGCCCGGCGGGCCGGGCGGCCCAGGAGTAGACGCCGAGTGGATCCGACACGGCCAGGGCCTGCTGACCGACTCGATCGACGTCCCGGCCGCCGACACCCAGTGGCCGCCCGCCGGTGCCGAGCCGGTCAACTCCGACGAGGTCGCCGGGATCTACCGGTGGTTCGCTGGGCAGGGTGTGGAGTACGCACCGCCGTTCCAGGGCCTGTGGGCCGTGTGGCGGCGCGGCGGGGAGCTGTTCGCCGAGATCGCGCTGCCGGACGAGCAGCCGGACGTCCGTGGCTTCGGCCTGCACCCGGCGCTGCTCGACTCGGCGCTGCACGCGCTCGCGTTCTCCGGCGGCGAGGGCGGAGCCGAGGGTCGGTCCCTGCCGTACTCGTGGACCGGCGTACAGCTGCACGCCACGGGCGCGACCGCCATGCGCGCCCGGCTCACCCCGGGCGGCCAGCCGGGAGTGTTCGCGGTGGAGGTCAGCGACCGGCGCGGCGAGCTGGTGCTCACCGCCGACGCGCTGGTGCTGCGCGCGGCGCCGGTCCGGGACACCGCCGAGCTGCCGGCCGCCGCCGAGCGGCCGGCCGGTGCCGAGCTGCCCGCCACCGCCGAGCTGCCGGCCGCCGCCGAGCTGCCCGCCGCCGCCGAGCGGCCGGCCGGTGCCGAGCGGCCGATCGAGGCGAGCCCCACCGCTTCCGAGCGGCCGGTCGGGGCGAGCCTCTCCGCCGTCCGGCCGGCCCGGTCCGACGGGACGTTCGCCGGTCGCCGGTCCGTCACCGCCGCCCCCTCGATGGCGCCGATGGCGGGCAACGAGCTCGCCGCCAGGGTCGCCGGCCTCGCCGAGCCCGAGCAGCTGGAGACGCTGCTGACCATCGTGCGTAGCGCGGCGGCACAGGTGCTGGAGTACGCGGACGGCGGCGAGATCGCCCCGAAGCGGCCGTTCAAGGACCTGGGGTTCACCTCGCTCACCGCGGTGGAGCTGCGCAACACGCTCACCGAGGCCACCGGCCTGCGGCTGCCCGCGACGCTGATCTTCGACTACCCGACGCCGGTCGCACTGGCTCGCCGGCTGCGCGGCGACCTGCTCGGGCTGGACGACGCGCCGGTCGACCTGGCGCCCGCCGTGGCGGTAACCGGTGACGACCCGATCGTCATCGTCGGCATGGGCTGCCGGTACCCGGGCGGCGCGAACTCCCCGGCGCGGCTGTGGGAGATGGTCGACGGAGGTGTCGACGCGATCTGCTCGCTGCCGCCGGACCGGGGCTGGGACCTGGAGAACCTCTACAACCCCGATCCTGACGTCCCCGGCACGTGCTATGCCCGCGAGGGCGGGTTCCTGCACGGGGCCAGCCTCTTCGACCCGGCGTTCTTCGGCATCTCGCCGCGCGAGGCGATGTCGATGGATCCACAGCAGCGGCTGTTGCTGGAGATCTCCTGGGAGGCGCTGGAGCGCGGCGGCATCGACCCGCACTCGCTGCGGGGCAGTCGCACCGGGGTGTTCGCCGGCATCACCTACCAGGACTACTCGGGGATCCTGGCCGTCGCCGAGGAGAGCTTCGAGGGCATGCTCGGTACCGGCAACTCGCCGAGCGTGCTGTCCGGGCGGATCTCCTACACGCTGGGCCTGGAGGGTCCGGCGGTGAGTGTCGACACCGCCTGCTCGTCGTCGCTGGTCGCGCTGCACTGGGCCGTCCACTCGCTACGGCTGGGCGACTGCACGCTCGCTCTGGCCGGCGGCGTCACGGTGATGTCGACACCCGGTTCGCTGATCGACTTCAGCCGCCAGCGGGCGCTGGCCACCGACGGCCGCAGCAAGGCGTTCTCCGCCGCCGCCGACGGCGCCAGCTGGGGTGAGGGCGCCGGCATGCTCGTGCTGGAGCGGCTCTCCGACGCTCGGCGCAACGGCCACCCGGTGCTGGCGGTCGTGCGCGGCAGCGCGGTGAACCAGGACGGCGCCTCGAACGGCCTCACCGCGCCGAACGGTCCGTCCCAGCAGCGCGTCATCCGGCAGTCGCTGGCCAGCGCCGGGCTCACCCCCGCCGAGGTCGACGTCGTCGAGGCGCACGGCACCGGCACCACGCTCGGCGACCCGATCGAAGCGCAGGCGCTGCTTGCCACCTACGGCCGCGACCGCGCCGGCGGCGACCCGCTGTGGCTCGGTTCGATCAAGTCGAACATGGGGCACCCGCAGGCCGCCGCCGGGGTGGCCGGCGTGATCAAGATGGTTGAGGCCATGCGACACGGTGTGCTGCCCAGGACGCTGCACGCCGACGAGCCGTCCCCGCACATCGACTGGGAGAGCGGCGAGGTGCGCCTGCTCACCGAGGCACGCCAGTGGGACAACGGCGGCCGGCCGCGCCGGGCCGGGGTGTCCTCGTTCGGCATGAGCGGCACGAACGCGCACGTCATCATCGAGCAGGCGCCCGACGTCGACGCGGTCACCGCGGCCGAACCGGTCGCACTCGATGGGCCCCGACCGTTCCTGATCTCCGCCCGCACCGAGCCCGCGCTCCGGGCGCGCGCCGGTGCGTTGCTGCCGCTCGTCGAAGGGACCGCCGACCTCGCCGACCTGAGCTTCTCGCTGGCCGCCACCGGCGCGGGCTTCGAGCGCCGCGCGGTCGTGCTCGCCGCCGATCGCGACGAGCTGGCCGGAGCCCTGCGCGGGCTCGAGGCCGGACTCGTGGGCCAGCTCGAGGGCGCGGGTACCGCGGAGGACGTCGTCGCCGGTACCGCCGACCTCGCCGGCAAGGTCGTGTTCGTCTTCCCCGGCCAGGGCTCGCAGTGGGCCGGGATGGCGGGCGGGCTGATGGCCGACGCGCCGGTGTTCGCCGACGCCATGCGCGCCTGCTGCGCCGCGCTGGCGTCCCACCTCGCCTGGTCGCCCGAGGACGTGCTCGCCGAGGAGCCGGACGCGCCGCCGCTGGAGCGGGTGGACGTCGTGCAGCCGCTGCTGTTCGCGGTGATGGTGTCGCTGGCCGCGCTGTGGCGCTCCTACGGCGTCGAGCCGGCCGCCGTACTGGGCCACTCGCAGGGGGAGATCGCCGCGGCGCACGTGGCTGGCGGGCTCTCGCTGGAGGACGCGGCCCGGGTGGTCGCGCTGCGCAGCCGCGCGCTGGGGGCGCTGGCCGGCCAGGGCGGCATGGTGTCGGTCGCGCTGCCCGAACCCGACGTCGCCGATCTGCTGGCGGACTGGACGGGCCGGATCTCGATCGCGGCGGTCAACGGCTCGAGGGCCGTCGTCGTTGCCGGCGACGCCGACGCGCTCGACGAGCTGCTGGCCCGCTGCGACCGGGACGGCATCCGCGCCCGCCGCGTGCCGGTCGACTATGCCTCGCACACCGCGCACGTGGAGCGCATCGAGGCCGAGCTGGCCGAGCTGCTGGCCGGGATCCAGCCGCGCACCGGCGACGTGCCGTTCTGGTCGACGGTCACCGACGGCTGGCTGGACACCGCCGAGCTCGACGGCGGCTACTGGTACCGCAACCTGCGCTCCACGGTGTTGTTCGAGCCGGGCACCCGCGCCCTGCTCACCGCCGGTTACGACACGTTCGTCGAGCTGGGCGGGCACCCGGTGCTCGGCATGGCCATCCAGGACACCGCCGAGCAGCTGGACTCCGACGTCGAGCCCGCGGTGCTGGGCTCACTCCGCCGCGACGAGGGCTCGCTGCGCCGGTTCCTGCGCTCGGTGGCCGAGGCGCACGTGCGCGGCGTTCCGGTGGACTTCGGTCCGGTGCTCGCCGGGCGGCGGGTGGAGCTGCCGACCTACCCGTTCCAGCACAAGCGGTACTGGCCGACGATCGCGCCGACCGTCGTGCACGCCGTCACCGAGGGCGATCTGGGAGCCACCGATGCCGTCTCGCGGGACTTCTGGTCGATGGTGGACTCGCGGAGCGAACCCGGGGAGCTGGTCCGCCGGCTCGGGGTCAGCGAGGAGGCGCCGCTGCACGCGGTGCTGCCGGCCATGTCGGCCTGGCGCCAGGCGGAGCAGGAGCGGCGCACCGTGCAGAGTTGGCGCTACCGGGTGCGGTGGCAGCCACTGGCCGAGCGCGCCGGGCCGGTGCCGGCGGGGACGTGGCTGGCCGCCGTGCCGGCCACCATGGACGGCGACGAATGGATCGACTCGGTGCTCGCCACGCTGCGGGGCACCGGGATGACCGTGGTGCCGTTCTCGGTGGACGGCGAGGACCGGGCCGGCCTGGCCGGCCGCCTTGCCGAGCTGCCGGCGGTGGCCGGCGGCGGTGCCTTCGCCGGGGTGCTCGCCCTGCTCGCGCTGGACGAGCGGCCCGACGTGCGTGAGCCCGACCTGCCCGGCGGCCTGGTGGCGCTGACCTCGTTGGTGCAGGCCCTGGACGACGTCGGCCTTGCCGCCCCGCTGTGGTGCCTGACCAGGGGCGCCGTCACGGTGACGGCCGCTGACCGGTTCACCTCCGTACCGCAGGCGTTGGCCTGGGGCTTCGGGCGGGTCGTGGCGCTGGAGAACCCCGGGCGCTGGGGCGGCCTCGTCGATCTGCCCGAGCGGATGGACCGCCGGATCGCCGCCCGCCTCGCCGGCGCCCTGGCCGGGTCGGGTGGCGAGGACCAGCTGTCCGTGCGCCCCTCGGGTGTGTTCGTGCGTCGGCTCGTCCGGGTGGGCGCGCATCCCGACCCGGCGAGCTGGACTCCGTCGGGCACCGTGCTCATCACCGGTGGCACCGGCGCGCTGGGTTCGCGGCTGGCCCGCCGGATCGCCGCCGAGGGGGCCGAGCACCTGCTGCTGCTCAGCCGCCGCGGCCCGGCTGCCGAGGGAGCCGCCGAGCTGGTGGCCGAGCTGACCGCCGGGGGCACCGAGGCCACCGTGCTGGCCTGCGACGTGGCCGACCGCGACGCGGTGGTCGAGGTGCTCGCCGGGATACCGGCCTCGCGTCCGCTGACCGCTGTGGTGCACACGGCCGGCGTGCTGCGCGACGGCGTGGTCGACGCGCTCACCCCGGAGCAGTTCGCCGACGTGGTGCGCCCGAAGGTGACCGCGGCGCGGGTTCTGCACGAGCTGACCTCGGACCTGTCGCTGGACGCCTTCGTGCTGTTCTCTTCCACCGCGGCCACCTGGGGCGGCCCTGGCCAGGCCAACTACGCGGCGGCGAACGCGGCGATGGACGCGCTCGCCGAGCACCGGGCCGGCCTCGGGCTGGCCGCCACCTCGCTGGCCTGGGGGCCGTGGGCCGACGAGGGCATGGCGGTGGCGTTGGCCGAGCGGCAGCGCCGGGGCGGCATCCACGCGCTCGCCCCGGAACTGGCTCTCGACGTCCTGTTCGCGGCGGCCGCCGGCGGTGAGCCCACGATGACCGTCGCCGGGGTCGACTGGGGGCGCTACGCCCCGGCGTTCACCGGGACGCGGCCAAGCCCGCTGATCTCCGAGCTGCCGGAGGTGCGTGCCGCGCTCGCGGCCGTGCCCGCCGCGGTGGCCGCCGCGGAAGATGCCTCCGCGCTCGCCCGGCGTCTCGCCGGTCTGTTCGGGGCGGAGCGGGAGCGCGCGGTGCTCGACGTCGTGCGCGGGCAGGCGGCGCTGGTGCTCGGGCACGAGGGCGCCGACGCCATCGACAGCAGGCGCGCGTTCTCCGACCTCGGGTTCGATTCGTTGTCCGCGGTGGACTTCCGCAACCGGCTGGGCGCGGTCACGGGGTTGCGGCTGCCCAGCACGATGATCTTCGACTACCCGACGCCCACCGCGCTGGCGAAGTTCGTCCGCGCCGAGCTGGGCGGCGGGCCGGAGACACCGGCCACGACAGCCACGGCCGTCGCGACGAACCGGAGCACCACGCACGACCCGGTGGTCGTGGTGGGCATGAGCTGCCGGTTCCCCGGTGGCGTGGGCTCGCCCGAGCAGCTGTGGGAGCTGCTCGCCGAGGGCCGTGACGCCATCGCGCCGCTGCCCACCGACCGAGGCTGGCCGTTGGAGGCGCTGCTGAGCGCCGATCCGGACGGTCGGGGAACGAGCTACGCCCGCGAGGGCGGGTTCCTCGCGGAGGCCTCCGCGTTCGACGCCGGGTTCTTCGGCATCAACCCGCGTGAGGCGCTGGCGATGGACCCGCAGCAGCGGCTGGCGCTGGAGTGCGCCTGGGAGGCGCTGGAACGCGCAGGCATCGACCCGGTGTCGGTGCGCGGTACGGAGACCGGGGTTTTCGCCGGGTCGAACGGGCAGGACTACACGACGCTCCTGGTCAACTCGCCCGACCCGACCGAGGGCTACCTGATGACCGGCAACGCCGCGAGCGTCCTCTCCGGCCGGATCGCCTACACGCTCGGCGCCGAGGGACCCGCGGTCACCGTGGACACGGCGTGTTCGTCGTCGCTGGTGGCGCTGCACTGGGCGGTGCAGTCGCTGCGGCGGGGAGAGTGCACGCTGGCCCTGGCCGGCGGCGTGACCGTGATGGCCACGCCGGGCTCGCTGGTGGAGTTCTCCCGCCAGCGCGGCCTGGCGGCGGACGGCCGGTGCAAGGCGTTCGCCGAGGCCGCGGACGGCACCGGCTGGTCCGAGGGCGTCGGCATGCTGGTGGTGGAGCGGCTGTCGGATGCCCGCCGCAACGGCCACCCGGTGCTGGCCGTGGTGGCTGGTACGGCGGTGAACCAGGATGGCGCGTCGAACGGGTTGACCGCGCCGAACGGTCCGTCGCAGCAGCGGGTGATCGCCCGGGCGCTGGCTGAGGCTGGTCTGACGCCGGCCGAGGTGGACGCGGTGGAGGCGCACGGCACCGGCACCGTGCTGGGTGACCCGATCGAGGCGCAGGCGTTGCTGGCCTCGTACGGGCGGGATCGTGCTGAGCCGCTGTATCTGGGGTCGATCAAGTCGAACATCGGTCACACGCAGGCTGCCGCGGGGGTCGCCGGTGTGATCAAGATGGTGGAGGCGTTGCGGCGCGGTGTGCTGCCGCGCACGCTGCATGTGGACGCCCCGTCCTCGCACGTGGACTGGACCGCCGGCGCGGTGGAGCTGCTGACCGAGGCGCGGGCATGGCCGGAGGTTGAGCGGCCGCGGCGGGCTGGGGTGTCCTCGTTCGGGATCAGCGGCACCAACGCGCACGTGATCGTGGAGCAGGCCCCCTCGGTTGACGCGGTGCCAGCGCCGGAGCGGCCGGCGGGTGTGCTGGTGCCGTGGGTGGTCACCGGGGGTGATCCGGGGGCGGTGTCGGAGAACCTGGCCCGGTTGGTCGAGGTGGACGCCGATCCGGTGGATGTCGGCTGGTCGTTGGCCACTACGCGGGCGGCGCTGCCGCGGCGGGCCGTGGTGCTCGGTGCTTCGCCGGAGGAGCTGCTTGCCGCGGCGCCGGTGGCGCAGGGCCGGGTCGGTGGTGAGGGCCGGGTCGGGGTGGTGTTCTCCGGTCAGGGCGCCCAGCGGGTTGGCATGGGGCGGGAGTTGGTGGCCCGGTTCCCGGTGTTCGGGCAGGTGTTCGACGAGGTGCTTGACCTGTTCGACCCGCAGGTTGGGGCGGCGCTGGGTGATGAGCGGGTGCACCGTACGGAGTTCACCCAGCCTGGGTTGTTCGCGTTTGAGGTGGCGTTGTACCGGTTGGTGGAGTCGTGGGGTGTGCGGCCCGAGGTGTTGGTGGGCCATTCGATCGGTGAGTTGACCGCGGCTCATGTGGCCGGGGTGTGGACTTTGGAGGACGCCTGCCGCCTGGTCGCCGCCCGGGGGCGTCTGATGGGGGCGTTGCCCGCCGGTGGGGCGATGGTGGCGCTGCGGGGCACCGAAGAGGCCGTCCGCGCGGTGCTCACCGAGGGTGTGTCGATCGCGGCGGTGAACGGCCCGGACACGGTGGTGATCTCCGGGGCCGAGGCCGAGGTTGTCGCGATCGCCGAGAACTGGGCCGGCAAGACCACCCAGCTGCGGGTCAGCCACGCGTTCCATTCGGTGCTGATGGAGCCGATGCTCGAGGAGTTCCGGGCGGTCGCGCGGACCCTGTCGTACCGGGAGCCTGTCCTGCCGGTGATCTCCAACCTCACCGGTGAGCTCACCGAGGATCTGACCAACCCCGAATACTGGGTGCGCCATGTCCGCGAAGCCGTCAGGTTCGCCGACGGGGTGACCACGCTGCTGGACCGCGGCGTGGACGCGGTGGTCGAGGTCGGGCCGCGCGCGGCGCTGTCCGGCGCCGTCGTCGGGATCGCCGGCGACCGCGCCGTCACCATCGCGCCGCTGGGCCGCGACGACGACGAGGTCCGTGCCGCACTGACCGGGGCGGCTCGGCTCTGGGTCTCCGGCGTCGACGTCACCTGGGCGGACACGTTCACCGGCCTGGCGCCCCGCCGCGTGGACCTGCCCACCTACGCCTTCCAGCGCGAGCGCTACTGGCCCACCGTCCCCACCACCCACCTCGGCGATGTGTCCGCCGTCGGGTTGGCCCGCGCGGACCACCCGCTGCTGGGTGCCGTGGTCGGCCTGGCCGACGGGGGTTGGGTGCTCTCGGGTCGGTTGGCCCGGGAGACGCAGCCCTGGTTGGCCGACCACGTCGTGCTCGGCTCCGTGCTCTTCCCAGGCACCGGTTTCGTCGAGCTGGCGCTGCGGGCCGGCGAGCTGGTCGGGTGTGACACCGTCGAGGAGCTGACCCTGGCCGCGCCCCTGGTGCTGCCCGAGCGCGGCGGGATGCAGGTACAGGTCGTGGTGCGGGACCGGGAGATCCAGATCCACTCCCGGCCCGAGGCCGAGGGCAGCGGTGTGGATGCCGCCGAGTGGACGCTGAACGCCACCGGGGCCCTCACCGACACCGCTGACCCGGTGGACACGAGCTGGGCCGCGAGTTGGCCGCCGGCCGGCGCGGAGCCGATCGACGTCACCCAGTTCTACGACAACTACGCCCTCGGCGGCTTCGACTACGGCCCCGCGTTCCAGGGCCTGACCGCCGCGTGGCGCGGGAACTCGCCTGACACCAACGAGGTGTTCCTGGACGTCGAGCTGCCCGCCGAAGCGGGCGCCGCCGCGGACTTCGGTGTGCACCCCGCCCTGCTCGACGCCGCGCTGCAGGCGTTGCTGTTCGTCTCCGAGGGCGGCAGCCGCGTGCCGTTCTCCTGGGACGGCGTGACCCTCGGGCGCGTCGGCGCCGACCTGCTCCGCGTGCGGCTGAGCACCGCCGACTCGGTCGGCACAGACTCGATCGACACCATCGCGCTGACCGCCGCCGACGCCACCGGCGAGCCCGTGCTCGGTGTGCGCGGCGTGCTGATGCGCGCGGTGTCGGCCGAGCAACTCCCCGGCGTCGATCGGGAACCGCTGCTCGCCCTGGGCTGGGAGCCCACGGAGCTGACCGGTGCGCCCGCCTCGGCGCACTGGGCCGTCCTGGGTGACGACGCTTTCGGTCTGGACATCGGCCCGGTCAACGGCACGGTGCCCGACTATCTGGCGCTCACCGTCTCCGGTGGTGACGAGCACGAGCAGCTGGCCAGGGTGCTGGGGCAGGTGCAGTGGTGGCTGTCCGACGAGGCCGCGGGCTCGGCGCACCTGGTCGTGGTGACGCGCGACGCGGTGGGCCTTGACGACGGCGCCCGGGTGGGTCCGGTGCCGGTCGACGTCGCGGGTGCCGGGGTGTGGGGCCTGGTGCGGTCGGTGGCCTCGGAGAACCCCGGCCGGGTCACGCTGATCGACTCCGACGCCGAGTCCCTGGGCCTGTTGCCGTCGGTGATAGCGGCCGGGTTGCCGCAGGTCGCGCTGCGCGGCGGTCGGTGCTGGACACCAGGGCTGACCAGGGTCATCGGCGACCTGGTGGTGCCGAGCGGCCGGTGGCGTGCGTCGTACGGAGGTACCGGGTCGGTGCGGGACATCGACCTGGTTCCGATCGAGGACACCGAGGTTGCGGCGGCGCCGCCGCTGGCGCCGGGTCTGGTGCGCATCGCCATCCGGGCGGTGGGGGTGAACTTCCGCGACGTGCTCAGCGTGTTGGGCATGTACCCCGGCGAGCCCGCCCCGCTGGGTCTGGAAGGTTCCGGGCTGGTCACCGAGGTCGGTGCCGGGGTGGACGGGTTCGCGGTCGGCGACCGGGTGCTGGGCATGTTCCCGGCCGCGCTGGGTTCGTCGGCGGTGGCGGACGCCCGGTTGCTGGCGCCGGTGCCGGCGGGGTGGTCGTTCACCGAAGCGGCCTCGGTGCCGATCGTCTTCCTGACCGCCTACTACGCGCTGCGTGACCTCGCCGACCTGCGCGCCGGGGAACGCGTGGTCATCCACGCCGCCGCCGGTGGGGTGGGGATGGCCGCCGTGCGGCTGGCGCGGCACTGGGGCGTGCACGTGCTGGCCACCGCGAGCCCGGCCAAGCAGCCGCTGCTGCGCGAACTGGGCATCGCCGACGCCGACATCGCCTCCTCCCGCGACACCGAGTTCGAGCGGGCGTTCGGGTCGGCGGACGTGGTGCTCGACTCGCTGGCCGGGGAGCCGGTGGACGCCTCGCTGCGGCTGCTCTCCGAGGGTGGCCGGTTCGTCGAGATGGGCAAGATCGACATCCGTGACGCCGACCAGGTCCTCGCCGAGCACGGCGTCCGGTACCGGGCGTTCGACCTGGTGGAAGCGGGCCCGGAGCGGATCAGGGAGATGCTCGCCGAGATCATGGGCCTGCTGCGCTCGGGCGCGATCGACCCGGTCCCGGTGACCGTGTTCGAGGCCGGCCGGGTCCGCGACGCGTTCCGCTACATGGCCGCCGCGCGGCACGTCGGCAAGGTTGTCATCCGGGTGCCGCGGCCGTTGGACGGCCCGGTACTCCTCACCGGTGGCACCGGCGGGATCGGGTCGGCGGTGGCCCGCCACCTGGTCACCGCGCACGGTGTCCGGGAGCTCGTGCTGCTCAGCCGCCGCGGCGTTGCGCCCGAGCTGGCACAGGAGCTGGCGGACGCCGGCGCGACCGTGCGGATCGCCGCCTGTGACGTCAGCGACCGGAGCGGCCTGGCCGAGATCATCGGCGGCATCGACGGGCTCGCGGCGGTGGTGCACACCGCCGGGGTGGTCGACGACGCCACCATCACCGGGCTCACCCCGGCGCGTCTGGGCAAGGTTCTCGCGCCCAAACTGGACGGCGCGCGCCTGCTCGACGAGCTGACCCGGGACCACGACCTGAGCCACTTCGTCGTCTTCTCCGGGGCGGCCGGCCTGCTCGGCGGGGCGGGGCAGGGCAACTACGCCGCGGCGAACACCGCGCTCGACGGCTTCATCCGGGCCCGGCAGGCGGCCGGACACCCCGCCACCTCGCTGGCCTGGGGGCCGTGGACGACCGAGTTCGGCATGACCAGCGGCCTGTCCGACGCCGACGTCGCGCGGATGCGCCGGGGCGGCATGGTGCCGCTCACCGCGCAGCAGGGGCTCGCGCTGTTCGACGCGGCGCTGGCCTCGCCGCGCGCCGAGTTGGTGCCGGTGAAGGTGGACCTGGCGACCGTGCGCGCCACACCGGAGGCTGTGCCGCCGGTGTTCCACGGCCTGGTCCAGCGGGTCGAGCGCCGAGCGAGGGCGGCGAGTGGGCCGTCCACGCCCGCCGAGCCGCTCGCCGAGCGCCTCGCCCGGCTCACCCCGGGCGAGCGGGAGGAGACCGTTCTGCGGGTGGTCACCGACGACGTCGCGGCCGTGCTGGGCCATGGTTCGGGCGACCGGATCGACCCGGAGCGCTCGTTCAGCGAGCTCGGGTTCGACTCGCTGACCGCCGTCGAGCTGCGCAACCGGCTCGGCGCGGCCACCGGACGGCGGCTGCCCCCGACGTTGATCTTCGACTACCCGACGTCACAGGACCTCGCCGGCCACCTGCTCGCCGAGCTTGCCCCGAAACAGCAGCTCACGACCGGGTCCGCGCTCAGTGAGATCGACCGGCTGGAGTCCCTGCTGGGGAGTGTGCAAACGCACAACGGCGACCGGGAGGAGATCTCCCGACGGCTCCAGAATCTGGTGAGCGCCTGGGTTTCCGTCGACCAGGATCGGAGTCAGGAGGACATGAAGATCGAGTCGGCCAGCGCCGACGAGCTCTTCCAACTCCTCGACAGCGAACTCGAGTCGTGACGCCCCGGACGCGGAAGGCAGTCGAGCCCGTATGACGGACGAGAGCACCTACCTGGACTACCTCAAACGGACCACCCTGGAACTGCGCCAGGCCAAGCGCCGCGTCCGAGAGCTGGAGGACGCCGCTCGGGAGCCGATCGCGGTGGTGGGTATGGGTTGCCGCTTCCCAGGTGGCATCGCCTCGCCCGAGGAGCTGTGGGCGCTGCTCGACCAGGGCGGCGACGCCATCGGCGAGTTCCCCGCCGACCGGGGCTGGGACATCGAGGGGCTCTACAGTGCCGACCCGTCCGTGGTCGGCTCCAGCTACGTCCGCCAGGGCGGCTTCCTGCACGACGCGGGTTACTTCGACCCGGGGTTCTTCAGCATGAGCCCCCGTGAGGCGCTGGCCACCGACCCACAGCAGCGGCTCGTGCTGCAGACCGCGTGGGAGGCCTTCGAGCGGGCCGGTATCGACCCGGCCGAGCTGAAGGGCGTCAACGTCGGCGTGTTCGTCGGCGCGGCGCACACCGGCTACGCACAGTCCGTCGCCGAGCTCCCCGAGGGTGTGCACGGGCACCTGCTCACCGGCACCTCGACGTCGATCGTGTCCGGCCGGATCGCGTTTGCGTTCGGGTTCAAGGGCCCGGCACTGACCATCGACACCGCGTGCTCCTCGTCGCTGGTGGCGCTGCACCTCGCGGCCCAGGCGCTGCGTAGCGGCGAGTGCACCATGGCGCTGGCCGGCGGCGTCACCGTCATGCCCACCCCCGGGATGTTCCAGGAGTTCAGCCGCCAGCGCGGGCTCGCGCTCGACGGGCGGTGCAAGGCGTTCGCCGAGGCCGCCGACGGCACCGGCTGGTCGGAGGGCGCGGGCCTGCTCGTCCTCGAGCGCCTGTCCGACGCCCACCGGCTGGGGCACCCCGTGCTGGCGGTGGTCCGGGGCAGCGCGGTGAACTCCGACGGCGCGTCCAACGGGCTGACCGCGCCCAACGGCCCGTCGCAGCGCAAGGTCATCCAGAAGGCGCTCGCCGACGCCGGGCTGACCGCCGCCGACGTCGACGCCGTCGAGGCGCACGGCACCGGCACCGCACTGGGCGACCCGATCGAGGCGCAGGCGCTGCTGGCCACCTACGGCCGCGAGCGGCATTCCGATCCGCTGTGGCTCGGGTCCGTCAAGTCCAACCTCGGGCACACCCAGGCCGCCGCCGGGGTGGCCGGAGTGATGAAGCTGGTGCTGGCCATCCAGAACGCGCGGCTGCCGCAAACCCTGCACGTGGACCAGCCCACGACATACGTCGACTGGAACTCGGGCGCGGTGGCGCTGCTCACCCAGGCGCGTCCCTGGCCGGACACCGGGCGTCCCCGCCGCGCCGGAGTCTCGTCGTTCGGCATCAGCGGCACGAACGCGCACATCGTGCTCGAGCAGGCCCCCGAGCAGGAGGCACGGACCCCGGTGGCGCCCGCCCGGGAGGGCCTGATCCCGCCGCCCCGCACGCCGCTCAACGGGGCGGGCCGCGGCGTGGATCTGGCCGGCGGGTTCGTCCCCTGGCTGCTGTCCGCCCGGTCGGAACCGGCGCTGCGGGCACAGGCCGGCCGGCTGCTCGGCCACGTCGAGGAGCGGCCCGACCTGTCGGTCGAGGACGTCGCGCACGCGCTCATCACCACCCGCTCCTCGTTCGAGCACCGCGCCGCCGTGGTCGGCGGCACACGTGCGGAGCTGGTCACCGCGCTGGCCGCGTTCGCCAAGGAGCAGCCCTGTGGCGCGGTCGTCGCGGGCACGGCGACGAAGGGCAAGCTGGCGTACCTGTTCACCGGCCAGGGCGCCCAGCGCGCCGGCATGGGCCGCGAGCTGGCGGCGGCGTTCCCGGCGTTCGCCGACGCCCTGGACGACCTGTGCCGCCGGTTCGACGCCGAGCTGGACCGACCGCTGCGGGCCGTCATCGACGCCGCCGAGGGGACGCCCGACGCCGAGCTGCTGCACGAGACCGGCTACGCCCAGCCCGCGCTGTTCGCCCTCGGGGTCGCGCTGCACCGGCTGCTGGAGCGGCTGGGCCTGCGCCCGGACCTGCTGCTCGGCCACTCGATCGGCGAGCTCACCGCCGCGCACCTCGCCGGGGTGCTCAGCATCGACGACGCGGTGCGGCTGGTCGCGGCCCGCGGGCGGCTGATGCAGGCGCTGCCCCGCGGCGGTGCCATGGCTGCCGTGGAGGCAGCCGAGGACGAGGTGACCCCGCTGCTCGCCGAGCACGCGGGGCGGATCTCGATCGCCGCCGTCAACGGCCCCCGCGCCACCGTGGTCTCCGGCGACGCCGACGCCGTCGACGCGGTGGCCGCCCAGCTCGCCGAGCGCGGCCGGCGGACCCGCCGGCTGCGGGTGAGCCACGCGTTCCACTCCTCGCACATGGACGCGATGCTGGCTGACTTCGCGCGGGTCGCCCGCTCGGTGACCTACGCCGAGCCGACCGTGCCGATCGTCTCCAACCTGACCGGTCGGGTCGCCACGGCGGCCGAGCTGCGCGACCCGGAGCACTGGGTCCGCCATGTGCGCGAGGCGGTCCGGTTCGCCGACGGCGTCACCGCGCTCACCGCGGCCGGCGCGACCTGGCTGCTGGAGCTGGGTCCGGACACCGTGCTCACCGCGATGGCACGGGAAACCCTGGCGAACGCCACCGCCGGCGGCGACGCGGCGCCGGTGACCACGGCGGGCCTGCTGCGCGCCACGCAGCCGGAGGAGCGCACGCTCATCACCGCGCTGGCCGCCCTGCACACCGCCGGTCGCGGACCGGACTGGCTGACGATGTCGTCGGGCCTCCCGGTCCCGCTGCCGACGTACGCCTTCCAACAGCAGCGGTTCTGGCTCGAGGCCGCGCCGATCGACCACCTGGCGGCGAACCGCGCCCAGAACGGCAAGGCGAACGGCACGGCGACCCGGTTCGACGCCTGGTTCTGGGACACCGTCGAGCGCGGCGACCACGCCGCCGTGCTGGACGCGCTCGACCTGCCCACCGACACGGCGTTGCCCGAGGTGCTGCCCGCGCTGTCCCGCCGGCGCGGCGAACAGCAGGCGGCCGAGGACGTCGAAGGATGGCGCTACCACGTCACCTGGACGCCACGGCAGGTCTGGTCGGAGGGTCCACTAGCCGGCGCCTGGCTGGTCGTGCTGCCGGACGCGGGCGTGGCCGACGGGCTGACCGAGCGGGTCACCGAGCTACTCTCGACCGGTTCGACCCTGATCCCGGTCCGGGTCGGTGAGCTGGGCGAGCTGGCCGCAAAGGTGGGCGAACCCACCGCGCTGCGCGGTGTGCTCTCCCTGTTGGCGCTGGACGAGCGCGACCGCGACGGCGTTCCGGCCGGGCTTGCGGACACGCTCCAGCTGCTGCACGCGCTGCCGGCCGGGGGGATCACCGCGCCGCTCTGGCTGGTGACCACCGGCGCCGTGGCGGTATCCCCGTCCGACGGCCTGCCGCACCCGGTGCAGGCCGCCGTGTGGGGCCTCGGCCGCACCGCGAAGCTGGAACACCCGCAGACCTGGGGCGGGCTGGTCGACCTGCCGGTGGACGCCGACCCGAGGTCGCTGCGCCGGCTGCGCGACGCGCTGGGCACGGTGGACGCCGACCAGGAGCTGGCGGTGCGCCCCGCCGCGACCTACACCCGCCGGCTGTCCCGCGCGCTCGCCTCCCCGGGCGAGTGGCGGCCCGACGGCACAGTCCTGATCACCGGCGGCACCGGCGCCCTCGGGGCGCACATCGCCCGGCGGCTCGCGGCGCTCACCCCGGGTGTCCGGCTGGTGCTGCTGTCCCGCCGGGGGCGCGACGCTCCGGGCGCCGCCCAGCTGGAGAGCGAGCTCACCGAGCTCGGCGCCACGGTGACCATCGAGGCCTGCGACGCGGCCGACCGCGCCCGGTTGGCGGAGCTGCTGGACAGGCTGGACGGCGAGGGTCGCGCCGTGCGCGCGGTGCTGCACACGGCCGGCGTCCTCGACGACGGTGTGCTCGACGGGTTGACCCCGGAGCGGCTGGCCACCGTGCTGCGGCCCAAGGTGGACGCCGCCCGCCACCTCGACGAGCTCACCCGCGACCGCGAGCTCTCGGCGTTCGTGCTGTTCTCCTCGTTCGCCGCCACCCTCGGATCGTCCGGCCAGGCGAACTACGCGGCGGCCAACGCCACCCTGGACGCGCTCGCCGAGCACCGCCGCGCCGCCGGCCTGCCCGCGGTGTCCATCGCCTGGGGACCGTGGGCCGCCGTCGGCATGGCCGCTGACGGAGCCGCCGGAATGAACGCTGACGGAGCCGCCGGCATGGCCGCTGACCGGGCCGTCGAGCAGCGGCTGCGCCGAGGCGGGCTGCTGCCGCTCGACCCCGACCTCGCCGTCACCGCGCTGCTGCGGGCCGCCGCCGGCCGGGATGCCGCCATCGCGGTGGTCGACATCGACTGGGCGACGTTCACCCAGGGCTTCGGCACCGGGCACGTTCCCTCGCCGCTGGCCGACCTACCGGAGGTGCGGCGCGGCCGGGGCGACGTGACCATCCAGCGGTCCGGCTGGCAGGCAGGCGCGCTCGAGCTGCGGCGACGCCTGGCGGGGCTGCCCGAGCGCGAGCGTCAGCACCAGATGCTGGAGTTGGTGCGCGCGCACGTCGCCGCCGTGCTCGGCCACCCCGGCCCGGAGGACGTCCCACCCGGCCGCGCGCTGCGCGAGCTCGGCCTCGACTCGCTCACCGCGGTGGAGCTGCGCAACAGCCTCGAGCAGGTCACCCTGTTGAGCCTGCCGGCGACGCTGGTCTTCGACCACCCGAACGCGACGGCGCTCGCCGCGCACCTGCTCACCGAGGTGGCACCGGAGGCTTGGGTGGCAAGCCTGGCCGACACCGACACCGACACCGACACCGGCACCGGCGGCGTCGAGGGCGCCGCCGCGCCTGGGGCAGGCGGAGCCCATCGGGACAGCACAGACAACGGGACGGACCCGATCGCGCTGGTCGGCATGGCCTGTCGGTTCCCGGGCGGTGTCCGTTCTCCCGAGCAGCTGTGGGAGTTCCTCCTCGCGGGTGGCGAGGCGATCGGCGCGGCTCCGGCCGAGCGAGGCTGGCCCGCCGCGGCCGCGGGCGTCCGAGGTGGGTTCCTCGCCGACGCGGCGGCGTTCGACGCGGACTTCTTCGGCATCTCGCCGCGCGAGGCACTGGCCATGGATCCGCAGCAGCGGTTGCTGCTCGAGACGGCCTGGGAGGCCGCGGAGCACGCCGGCATCGACCCGGTGTCCCTGCGCGGGTCGCAGACCGGGGTGTTCGCCGGCACCAACGGCCAGGACTACGGCTCGCTGCTGCGGTTCAGCCGGCACGACGTAACCGGTCACGCCGGCATCGGGACCGCGGCCGCGGTGTTCTCCGGCCGGGTCTCCTACGTGCTCGGGCTCCAGGGGCCGTCGATCACCGTCGACACCGCGTGCTCGTCCTCGCTCGTGGCCATGCACTGGGCGGCGCGCGCGCTGCGCTCGGGCGAGTGCTCGCTGGCTTTCGCGGGTGGTGCCACCGTGATGACGACCCCTGGCGCGTTCGACGAGTTCGGCCGCCAGGGCGGTCTGGCCCCGGACGGCCGGTGCAAGGCTTTCGGGGCGGGCGCCGACGGCACGAGCTGGGGCGAGGGTGCCGGTGTGGTGCTGCTGGAGCGGTTGTCCGACGCCCGCCGCAACGGCCACCGGGTGCTCGCCGTGCTGCGCGGCAGCGCGCTGAACTCCGACGGCGCGAGCAACGGCCTCACCGCGCCCAGCGGCCCCGCGCAGCAGCGGGTGATCCGGTCCGCGCTCGCCGACGCCGGCCTGGACACGGCCGAGGTCGACGCGGTGGAGGCGCACGGCACGGGCACCCGGTTGGGCGACCCGATCGAGGCGCAGGCGCTGCTGGCGACCTACGGGGTCGACCGCGCAACCCCGCTGCTGCTCGGCTCGGTGAAGTCGAACCTGGGCCACACCCAGGCCGCCGCCGGGGTCGCCGGGGTGATCAAGAGCGTGATGGCGCTGCGCCACGGCGTGCTGCCGGCGACCCTGCACGCGCACGAGCCCACCTCCGAGGTGGACTGGTCGGCCGGCGCCGTGCGGCTGGCGACCGAGCCGACACCGCTGCCGGACGTGCCACGTCCGCTACGCATCGGCGTGTCCGCCTTCGGGGTCAGCGGTACCAACGCGCACGTCGTCCTCGAGCAGGGCGACCCGGTCCCGGTGAGCGCCGCCGTCGGGGACGACCCCGAGCGGACGCTGGCCTGGGTGCTCTCGGCCAAGGGCGAACCGGCGCTGGCCGCTCAGGCGGCTCGGCTCGAGGCGGCACTCGACAGTGCGATCGGCGGGCTCGACGCCGCGACCCGGCCGGTGGACCTGGCCGTCGCGCTGGCCAGCACCCGCGCTGCGCTGCCCACCCGCGCGGTGGTGGTCGGCGCCGGCCGGTATGCGCTGCGCGCCGGACTGCGCGCGGTGCGCGCCGGCGAGCCGCACCCGAACGTGGTGCGCGGTAGTGACAACCAACCGGCCAACGAGGCCGGTCGGCTGGCGTTCCTGTTCACCGGCCAGGGCGCCCAGCGCCTCGGCATGGGGCGCGCGCTCGCCGAGCGGGAGCCCGTCTTCGCCACGGCGTTCGACGACGTCTGCGCACATTTCGACGTCCACCTGCGGCGGCCGCTGCGCGACGTGCTGTGGGCCGGCGAGGACACGGCGGACGCCGTGCTGCTCGATGGCACCGACTACACGCAGGCCGGGCTGTTCGCGGTCGAGGTCGCGCTGTTCCGGCTGTGGGAGTCCTGGGGCGTCCACCCCGACCTGCTGCTCGGCCACTCCGTCGGCGAGCTGGCGGCCGCCCACGTCGCCGGGGTGTTCTCGCTGGCCGACGCGGCGCGGCTGGTCGCGGCCCGGGGCCGGCTGATGCAGGACCTACCCGTCGGGGGCGCGATGGTGTCGGTCCGGGCCACCGAGGCCGAGGTGCTCGCGCGCCTGGACGGCACCGGGGTGGACCTGGCCGCGGTCAATGCACCGGACGCCGTCGTCCTCAGCGGACCCGAGGACGCTGTGCTCGCCCTGGCGGCGCGGTTCGAGGCGGACGGCCGCTCGACCAAGCGCCTGCGGGTCGCCAGGGCGTTCCACTCGTCCCTGATGAACCCGATGCTCGACGCGTTTGCCCGGGTCGCCAGTCAGATCGACTACGCGGTGCCCACCATCGGGGTGGTCTCGAACGTCACCGGTGAGTTGGCCGGGGCAGGGGAGCTGACCGACCCGGGCTACTGGGTGCGCCAGGTGCGCGGCACGGTTCGGTTCGCCGACGGCATGCGCCGGCTCACCGAGCAGCGCGTCACGGGTTACCTGGAGATCGGCCCGAGCTCCGCCCTCGCGGCGCCGGCCCAGGAGACGCTCGGGAGCGGCGGGCACACGGTTGTCGCCGCACTGCGTGCCGGCCTCGACGAGCCGGAGCAAATGCTGCGCGCGGCGGCGGGCCTGCATGTGGGTGGGTTCGGGGTGCACTGGGCACGGGTCTTCCCCGACGGCGACGCCAGCCAGGTCTCGCTGCCCACCTATGCCTTCCAACCGCACCGGTTCTGGCCCGAGATGGCGACGCCGGTAGCCGGGACGGACCGGGGCAGCGCGCGCTTCTGGACGGTGGTGGACGGCGAGGACGCCACCGCGCTCGCCGAGGAACTCGACCTGGACCCGACCACGCCACTACGGGATGCCCTTCCCGCGCTGGCTCGCTGGCGGCGCAAGCAGCTCGATGACGTCGAGCTGCTTGCGCTGCACTACCGCATCGACTGGACCCCGGTCACCGGTGACCAGGCACCGCGGCTCACGGGGGAGTGGCTGCTGGTCGCCAGTGCCGCGGGTGTCGCCGGAGACATCGCGGACGGCCCGCTCGTCCGGGCCCTGCGCGCGCTCGGCGCGGACGTGCGCGCCGTGGTGGTCGCTCCCGACGACGACCGCGCCACGCTGGCCGACCGGCTGCGCGAGCACACCGGTGACCGGTCGGTCGCCGGCGTGGTGTCGCTGCTGGCCCTCGGCGGCCCGGATGAGGGCACCGAGGACGACTGGTTCGGCCGGAGCCTGACGCTCATCCAGGCACTCGGCGATGTCGGGCTCGGGGCCCCGTTGTGGCTGGCCACCGCCGGCGCGGTGGGAGCGGGCGACCCGGTCACCGACCCGGCACAGCACCAGCTGTGGGGCCTCGGAGCCAGCGTCGCGCTCGAGCACCCGGACCGCTGGGGTGGTCTGGTGGATCTGCCGGGCGGCGGCGATCTGGTCACCCTTGACGAGCGCACCGCCGGCCGGCTGGCCGCCGCGCTGGCCGGCGCCTACCCGGCGAACCAGCTGGCGCTGCGGTCCAACGGGGTGCTGGCCCGGCGGCTGACCCGGGCGCCGGCCGACGACCCCGGCACCGAGGCCCAGCGGTTCGGGGGCCGAGGCATTGGCACCGAGGCCCAGCGGTTCGGGGGCCGAGGCATTGGCACCGACGGTTGGACACCGTCCGGCACGGTGCTGATCACCGGCGGCACCGGAGCGCTCGGGGCCGCCGTCGCTCGCCGGCTGGCCAGCCGGGGGGCCGCCCACCTCGTGCTCACCGGTCGCCGTGGCCTGGAGGCTGACGGCGCGGTGGAGCTGGAGGCCGAGCTGACCGGGCTCGGGGTCCGCGTCACGATCGCCGCCTGCGACGTCACCGACCGGGACGCCGTCGCACGGGTGATCAAGGAGATTCCGGAGGACGTCCCGCTGACCGCGGTGGTGCACGCCGCCGGCGTCCTCGACGACGGCATGGTCGACTCGCTCACCCCGGAGCGGCTGCACACCGTGCTGGCCGTGAAGAAACAGGGCGCGCGGCACCTGCACGAGCTGACCGAGCACTGCGAGCTCGACGCGTTCGTGCTGTTCTCCTCGTTGGCCGGCACCGTCGGCGCCGCGGGCCAGGCGAACTATGCGGCGGCCAACGCCTTCCTCGACGCGTTCGCCGAGGTTCGCCGGCAGCGGGGTCAGCCGGCGACCTCGGTGGCGTGGGGGCCGTGGGAGGGCGACGGCATGGCCGCCCCCGGCCTCGTCGAGCGCATGCGGCGCGGCGGCGTGCACCCGCTGCCGGTGGCCATCGCCGTTGCGGCACTGGAGCTGGCGGTCGCCACCGGCGTCGCCCGGGTCGTGGTGGCCGACCTCGAGTGGGAGCGCTACGGCGCCGGGTTGCTCAGCGGCCCGCATCGCGCGCTCATCAGGTACCTGCCCGACGTGCGGGCGCTGGCCGAGGAGGTGACGGTGCCCATGCCCGGGGACGGCGTACCAGGCTCGAGCTATCCCAGGGCGCTCGACGGTCTCGCCGACCTGCCGGCCGAGGAACAGGACCGCGCGCTGCGCACGCTGGTCCGCGCGCAGGTGGCCGCCGTGCTCGGCCACGCCGGCGGCGACCAGGTCAGCGACCGGACGCCGTTCCGGGAGCTGGGCTTCGACTCGCTCACGGCTGTGGAGCTCCGCAACACCCTGGTCGGCATCACCGGCCTGCCGCTGCCCACGTCGCTGATCTACGACCACCCGAACGCCACCGCGCTCGCGGCGTTCCTGCGCGCCGAGCTGGCCCCACCGGCCGCCGACCCGGTCGCGCGGCTGGCCGAGGACATCGACCGCATCGAGTCCGACCTGATCGGCCTCGTCACGGGGTCGAGCCAGCGGGACCTTCTGGTGGAACGGCTGCGACGGGTACTCGACCGGACCGCCTCAGGCGGTGCGGAGAAGACCCCGATCACGTCATTGGCCAAAGCCGGCGCGGACGAGCTCTACGACTTCATCGACAAAGAACTGGGCCTGTGACCGGTGACTGAATCGAGTCCCGAGGTACGCGCCGGGCGTTCGCGCCCAGGGAGGCTTCGATGAGCGACGACAAGATGCTCGAGTACCTGAAGAAGGTCACGGCGGAGCTTCAGGAGACGCGTCAGCGACTCGAGCAGACCCGAGCCCAGACGCGGGAACCGATCGCCATCATCGGCACCTCCTGCCGGTTCCCGGGTGGGGTGAGCTCCGCCGCCGACCTGTGGAACCTGGTGGCCGAAGGGGTCGACGCGATGACCGGGTTCCCCGCCGAGCGCGGCTGGGATCTGAACGGCCGTTCCGGTTCGGGGCCCATCCCGGTCGGCGGTTTCCTGGACAGGGCAGCAGACTTCGACGCGACCTTCTTCGGGATCTCGCCGCGTGAGGCGTTCGCGATGGATCCGCAGCAGCGGTTGGCGTTGGAGTGTGCTTACGAGGCGTTGGAGCATGCGGGTCTGGATGTGTCGCGGTTGCACGGGTCGGACACCGGGGTGTTTCTGGGTACGAACGGCCAGGACTACCCGGCGCTGTTGTCGGTGGCGGCGGATGGCGCGGACGCCGAGGGGCACGCCGCGACCGGGAACATCGCGTCGGTGCTGTCCGGCCGAATCTCCTATGTGCTGGGGTTGGTGGGCCCGGCGGTGTCGGTGGACACGGCGTGTTCGTCGTCGCTGGTGGCG
>Ga0137415_10000187_pt1 | contig 53262 bp, 53 predicted proteins | sample CZODoug3_1_1_16f_FD_183082 | JGI IMG/M metagenome (GOLD analysis project Ga0137415, IMG submission 183082) | Vadose zone soil fungal communities from Angelo Coast Range Reserve, California, USA - CZODoug3_1_1_16fungal (Hybrid Assembly) | ecosystem: Environmental > Terrestrial > Soil > Vadose...
CTTGTAGCAGCCGGAATGCGTGTGTTCCGGCTTCAAGGGGCTCCGCGGCTTCAGTGATCGTGAGCTTGAAATCGCGGCACGCGTCATCGAAGAAGACATAGCAGTAGCTGGAATTGTGCTGACGTGACATCCAACGAAAGCCGGCCGCGTCAGGGTACGCAGAGCGCAACCAGGCGCCCCATTGCTGCGTGCTGCCGTACTGCGAGGCGTCGCAGAGAAAGATATCGTCAGCCCGTCCGTCGATGACGAGCTCCGCGAGCGGCTTCATACCGAAGCCCGTGAAATCGAGAAGGCGCACCGGGTGATCCCAGCGAATTCCAACGAGCTGCCGTCCGGCAATTTGCGAGCGGGCGAGGATGATCTTCGCGGCATCGCCGACCCGATCATGCCAACGTAGAGCAGTCTCCGAAATCGCAGCTTCCCGCGAGGATCCCGCGTAGAGCACCTGCGTCGCATTCCACGGAGACGGCAGCGGATCAAAGCGGTTGTTGCCAGTCGTGATACGAAACTGCGCGGGATCGGCGCCGCGATAAACTCGGTAAAGCGCTTCGTCCGGCGTCAGCGTGTGAAAGTGCAGCGTCGCAGAGTAGCCGGGAGAGGGCGGCGGCGGGCACGCGGCCCGCTTAGTCATCCGAGTAAAAGTCGGCAGCCGCAGTCCGCACAGCCGCTGGATCCTTCGCTAGAACTTCGCTGGGCTTGCGCCCATCGAGCAAAGTACTTGGGGCCTCGAACCAACTCAGCAGTGGCCATCCTCGCGCGTCCTCAGGAACCACCTTGAGAATGTCGGCGATCGGATTCAGTGGCGCTGCGTCCTGAGTAAACTGGAATCGCGGGTAAAGATAGTTGCGGCCTTCCCTTACCGAAAAGAGCCGACCTTGCTCACGATACTTCGCGAGGGTTGCAGAAGGATTCGTGGTAACGCCCCGCCACTTGCCCCACTGCTCGGAGTCGACCATCGGAACGGATTCGCGCAGCCGCTTTCTCAATCCGATGAGCTCGCCAACATCATCCTGATCCGTTCTGATGGGACTGCGCAGACTGACTGAGCCTTGAACGTAAGACGGCTCGTTTCGATTGGACTGCGCGGTCGCGGCAGATTGAGAGCGGCCCAGCAAGCGGTCCTTCAGTCGCTGGAAAATGTCCTCAACCGACGAAAGATGATCCAGGTCAACGGAGAACAATAAATCGATCTCGTAGAGACCCTCCGCGACAAAACGTTTGTTAGGCGTCGGCCCTAAACGGTGGGCGATACCTGGCGTGAGAACGAACGCGTATAGATCGATGTCCTTCGGCAATTCCATGGAGGCGAGCCAGCTCTCCTGAAAAATGGCTTGAATCTGCTCGGACGTATCCACAAGCATCAGGGCATCATTCCCGAACGTGCGCCCTACCCGCTCGGCCTGCTCGACAATCGGGAGCAAGCGAGTAGCTGAGTTGTGCGAGATGAAGATGTAATCGGAAGGCGCACCGAACACATGCCAGCTGTGTTCAGGGCGAAGTCCTCGGGCACGATTGCGTTCGATGCGGTCCATAGGGATAGCTTAAGCTATATTCGCTAGTAATGCTAATTTAGCTAGCAAGTAAAGTTAAAGATCGCATCCACTGTCACTCCAGCTACCCTGCTAGATCAATCTATTAAGTGCTGGACAGTCCACCACGAAGCCCACCCCTATCGCCATATGCGCTTGCGGACTAATCTAAAGCTTAATACTATACATAATTGAAAGCTTAGACATGACACCTGCTGCTATCGCCGCGATCCGCAAAGCGCTCGGACTCTCGCAAGTCGAGTTCGGCCAACTCTTCGGAGCGCATTTCATGACTATCAGCAAATGGGAACGCGGGCTCGCAAAGCCCTCACCGTACCAGGTTGCCTTGATGGAGCAGTTCGCCCAGACAGCCCAGGCGAAACAGGCCGAAGCGCAGGAAGAAGTGAAGAAGCTCCTGATCGGCGCGGGGGTGGTTGCGGCGCTCATTTGGCTACTCACGGCTGCGAAGAAATGAAGGAGGGTCTCTCGATGTTCAGTCAGTATCCGCTCGCCGTCGTCGGCCGAGTGAAGGCAGGAATTCTCGAGCACATGGGTGTGCTCCTTCCGGACGGTCGCGTCGCGCACTGCGCGCCTGGACGCGGAGAGCACATCTCCACGCTTCAAGAGTTCGCGGGAGGACAAGAGCGCGTTCGGATCGTGCGACACGTGCCGCCAGAGCGGCATCATGCGACGATCGGGCGAATCGTCGAGGCGCTCCGCGCGCCAAAGCCCTACGATCTCTTCGCGAATAACTGCGAGGTATTCGCGAATCGCACGACCGGCGAGGAACCGAACAGTCCGCAGCTTAGGGGCATCGTCGCACTGCTGGCCCTCATTGGACTCATAAGTGTCGCAGCGGCGGCGCGCTGAGGGCCGACTCGGCCACACCGTTGACGATCTCTCGCTGTGAAGACTTCGTGTAGCTGAGGTCGTGTCGACTCATACACTGAACGATCCGACAACGGGTCGGTCGGCGTATGCCAGTTTCGCGCATTAGGCAGGTAAAAGTTATCTCCTTCTCCTTTTACCTGGCCACTTGAGCGTGCCGTCGAGCTCGGGGGTCTTGGTGGCGGAGAGGGTGGGATTACTCGGCGTTCCGCCTCGCCCCTTCGGGTGCTGGCGCCACCGGAGGCTAATGCCTTCCGACCACCTCGGCACGACACATAGCGCAGGCCCGTCTACGTACCCTACGGGCGTTATCCCACCCCCTTGCGGGTGCACGCCGACCGGCTGTGGCACAACCTCAAAGGGTAGCGAGGGGTTAGCGGTCTCGGAGAGGGTGGCTGCCGCTTCGCCTACCCTAACCCACTGATCTCTCAGGAGTCGCGCTGTCGCTTCCGGCAACGTACCCCACATTCGACCCCAACGAACCCTTTGGCAGTCGTTGAACGTCGTTGGACGCTCTTGGACCCCAGCATCAAGCTCTTTCGCGCAATCGGTAACCAACGATCAGGGAGAAGCGTATCACTAATCCCCTGAGGCAGGCGCAGACGATATGGCGTTAAAAATGACGCCAAGATCTGAACAGTCATTTCCGGGGTGAGCGATGGCGCGGTCCGCGGCGGCGCCAGCGCGCGATTTTAACGATTCTCCGGTCACGCCTTGCGGACACCGCGCGTACGATCGGCTCCAAGGCGCGCATGTCTGGACGTGTATAAGCGCCTCCATGCAAGTGCTTCCCTTCATTTCGAGTGAGGCATAGACTTCGCGACCCCCAAGATGGCTGCCGAGACTGACGTCAAGGTGTGTGCCGGCAGTTTGTCCAGGAGAGGGCGATGGCTCGATACGCAGTTGCGTTTGACCCCGATAGCTTCCAAGTTCCAACCGGTTAACACAGTAGTGACCCGTGACAGCCGCGCCTACCAAACCCGAACTTTGTTGGATCTGCGGATCGCGTCCCGCTGACTCTGGCGAGCATCGGTTCAAGGCCAGTGACATACGAGCACGCCTTCCAAACTTGAGTCCGGGAAAACGGGTATACCTACAACGGGGCCGAGCGACGAACGACGCGATCATCAGTCCGAAGGCCCGCATTCTCAAATATCCCAAGTCGCTATGCACAAGTTGCAATGACACGTTGACGCAGCCTTACGATGTCGCCTGGGAGAGACTATCCAAGTATCTACACGAGAACTGGCGCTCGATTGTCAACCGCGGCTCGTTTGATCTCTCAAAACCATTTCCGGGCCGGACAGGGGCAACGGCCTTGGATGTCCACCTGTTCTTCGTGAAGTTGTTTGGCTGCAAGATTCACGAAGAAGGCGGGGTACCGATAGATCTGACGCCATTCTCCCAGGCCTTACTCAGGCGGACTGCGCATCCTGAGATCAGTCTGACCATATCTGCAGACCACATTGGCCGCGATCTCGTCGTAGTACAAGATTCGCCAATTCACGCATGGAAGGATTACCGCGGGCAACTCGACGCTGCAGTGTGGATGTATTCCGTTCCGCCGGTGGCCGTGCGTGTCCACTACCTGCGGGCGCGTGCAAGCCCGAAAGTGGCAGGTCGCCCATGGCGTCCAGAAAACACAGCCAAAATCGTTCGGTTGAGTCCGCCGCTCGGTTCAAAAGTACGATTGGGAAAGTCGGAGGTATTTCTCCCGACGTCATAAAGTTCTTCCAGGTCGTTTAGTGCTGCTTGAGAAATTCGCACTCCTATGAAAGCAAGCAGGCCTCGCAATTGGACTCCCCGCCCCATCGCTACCGAGATACGATTGGAGGCCGCACGATGTGCGCCGCGGGATTTCTGTTGGCAGGCATCGCACACGCATGTTGAACAGAAAGCGGCTGCGGAGTACACCGTACGATGCCGTTGCGCTCATCGCATCGTGATTCGAACACGCAGCATGAGCTGCAGCAGGCGACTCGCCTCCCTTCGCTCGCCATCACGTTCTTCATCTCATGCTGATTTTGTGCACGACATTCACGCTCTGCCGGATTCATCCCGCGACACTCGCGTCAGCTGTGATTATGATCTCGTCTCGCGTCGCCATGGATTGCTTTTGGTACAGGATGCAACACGCAAGCGCCAGCAATACATTGACGCCATCTAACATATCGATGGAGACTTCTTTGCTGGCAAATCGCAGAATCCAATATAGATGTACGCAGCAGTACCAGGCTCGAACTCGTTATAGCCGAATCTCGACAATCCATCAGCAGGAAGGCACTCGATGCGCTTTGTTAAGAATGGACCGGAAGTTCCCGAACGACTCGTACAGGCCCTAGCGGTAATAGTAAATCCCTCGATTGCAGTGAGGCATCTGAGCCGGCGGGAAGCAGTCGACATCTTCCTCGGTCGCTATCGCACTTTCCCCTCAGGACTAGTCGCCCTGCCCATCGACCTCGACATCAATTCAGCCGAGCGCAGGCAGTTCTATCTGATACTTGCGCACAGGGACATGCCGGATATGAATGCATATTGGGCGCGCCTGACGTTTTCCGGAAGGATATCCCCGCCATTTGCCGTCACCGACGCACGCATGGCCGTGGATATGGTCGCGAACAACGTCAATGCCATCGCGTACGTTGAGCGTTCGGCAGTCGATCCCCGTGTGCGGATCGCGCTAGAACTTGCTCCATAGTGCGCTTGCTTCATGTGCGGACGCAACGTGAGCTTCCGAAGTAATCTCGGTACGATTCGTCTGTTCCTCTGACATTGGCCCGACATAGGAAACAATGGCGCAAAGGAAGACAACTCTGAAGTTCGCAAGTTCGGCGCAAGAATCAGATGAGACGTTGGGTCGTGACTCAGGAATGTCTTGGACTATCCTGGATGGTGTGCGACTGATGTTCCAGCGCGTTCGGCATTTCGATCTGTTGGATCCTGCCAAGGATTCATTCGCGTTCGTTGAGCGACGGCATCAAGGGGGTGGCGTACCCGTCCAGGACACCATCTCACCTCGAAAAGAGATGGCTGAAAGGCTCGCAGTCGGTACGTCGCCTGTAGAGCTGGAAAATACTACGCGGGCACGTGCGGTAATACTCATCGACCGTAAATCAGGCCCATGACCTCGATGGAAATGGCGGGGAGTTCCGCACCTGAGGGCGCCTCCTTTGTCGGTTAGGTATAGTTCAAACTGTCGCTTGTGAACCGGAACTTCTCGGGTGCGAGGGTTTGGACAGTTGGCCCAAGCTCACCGGCGGCAAGGGAGTCCATGTCATCGCGCCCCTGGGCGATCGCAAGTTATCTCATGATGGGTCGCACCAGTTCAGCCGGGCACTGGCGGAACAAATGGCGGCGAGGCATCCCGACCGATTGCCGACATCCGCTGCATCGACCGCGCGCGACGGACGTCTGTTTATCGACCACCTCCGAAATGGCCGCGGCACGACCGCCGTCGCGACCTATTCGCCGCGGGCGCGACGCGCGTTTCCTATCGCGGCTCCGATATCCTGGCAAGCGTTAGAACGAGGCATCCGACCGGATGCCTTTACCATGGCACGAACTGAGTTGAAAGGTTGAAAGCGCCCGCACGAATGGTTCGAGCATCAGTCCAACGAACGGCGCGTGCTACGAACGAATCCGGGGGCAGGCCCCGACAAAAGACTAACCGAGGCCGGAGCCAAAGGTCTTCGACCTGAGGTGCCACGGCGGCTCAACGGATGAATGTCCGTACGAATTTGGAGATTCTCATGGTCCGCTCCATCGCGATCAGGAAGCCGTAGCCGACTTGGTAGCTCATGAAGCCCTCGGCATGGACGGTTTCAACTTTCAGCTCGATCAGAATTTTCTTTGGGCGTCGGTGACTACGAGGCCCTCGCAAGCTTTCTCCGACATCAGGAAAGACATGGCCGCCGAGGCTTGTGAAGCATTTGCCAGCGCACAGCAAACCCGCAACTACACACCAACTATCATTCGAATAGCCGATGGATTTTCGCCAATCCCGAAGGAGAGTCCCGGCTTGGCAGTCTCTGGATCCACGTAAGTACCAAACAGTCGATCCCAGATTGTAAACAACGCCGCCAGATTCCCCCGGTAATGTTTCGGATCGTCGCTATGGTGTATGTGATGATAGCGCGGTGGAGGGTTCTCCCTGATAACGCGGGATCCGCACTGCGCACTGCGTTGGAAAAGATCCTCGATCTTCAGAACAACCGAGGCACATCTCTTGCGTGACGGAATTCAGGCCATCCGACACTCATCCGCAAAACTGGACAAGTGATTTCTACGGCCTTCGGGTTACCCGTTTCACAACGCCCATTACGATGCCCGCTGTGCCTGGGAATACGGCACTCGGCGTAGGCGCGGGAAAAGTTGAAGTTGGCATTAATTTACACACTGGACCTGGGGAGTACCGCTTTGAGGGGGTAACTGGCCAGGCGCAATGAGGGGGCGAGAATGCGCAAATGGGGTTGGTTCTCAGTGGCCTGGGCGATTCAGGCGGCTCCTATGGCTCTAACCGGCGGTGTCGCGCCGGCGCTCGCGGCGTCTGACAGCAGCACTGGCATTACTGCCAACAGCCAGCAGGCGTCCGAAACAGAGGTGCTACAAGAAATTACGATCGTGGCGCAGAGGCGGCGTGAGAATCTTCAGGATGTCCCCATTTCCGTCACCGCGATTTCGGGCAGCCAACTGGCGCACAGCGGGGTCGAATCGACCCAGGACCTCCCGATGTCGGTCCCGGGTCTCACCATGCCGCAATCGGCAGGCTACCTGCTGCCGCATATTCGCGGTGTCGGCACAACAACCATGGGTGCCGGACTGGAAAACTCGGTCGCGACCTATATCGATGGTGTGTACATAGCTTCGCCCACGGCGGCACTGCTCAAATTCAATGATATCCAGCAAGTGGAGGTTCTAAAGGGACCGCAAGGGACCCTGTTCGGCCGAAATGCGACCGGCGGCGCGATCCTGATTGCGACCCGGGAACCTGCGCAAGACCTCCAGGGCGAGGCGCATCTCGGCTACGGAAATTATGCCACGCTCGACTCCAATCTGTATGTCAACGGCGGCATCAGCAACGACATCGCCGCCAATCTCGCCGTCAACTACGTGCGCATGGGCGAAGGCTACGGCACAAACATCTTTAACGGGCAAGACCTTTATCGGACCGATCGGAATCTCGCGCTGCGCTCCGCATGGAAGTTCGACTTCTCTGATGTAGCGACCCTGGTAGTCAGCCTGGACTACGAAAACACGGCCGGAAACATGAATTCCAGCATTGGCGAGGCAAAAGGAGTCATTCCTCTGTTTGGCGCGCTTCCGCCGTTACGTAGCGTTTGGGACGCGGATGTCGACACTCAGCCGTATGAGCGGTTCAGTGGAGGAGGTGCTTCGGCAAAGCTGACTTACGATCTGGGTTTCGGTCACCTTGTCAGCATCACGGCCTATCGACGCTCGGACTATAGAGTTGGCTTCGATGGCGACGAGACGCCGATTCCTGCCGTGATCATCAACATTAATGACCAGGAACATCAGGGCAGCCAGGAGTTTCAACTCCAGTCGCCTGATTCCAACCGCATCAAGTGGATTTTGGGTGCGTTCTATTTCGGAGCCAAAGGCCGTAATGACCCATTCGAGACCTCCGGTCTGGCGCTCAATGCAGTGGGACTGCAGTCCGGCCAGATCATAGGTGAGCAAAAAACGACTGCCCTGGCCGGCTATGCGCAAGCAACGGCCGAGGTGCTTCCAGCCACCAACCTGACTCTCGGCGTGCGCGACTCTTATGAAAAACGCGAGATCAATGTGGTCGACCAAGGTGTGACCGCCCTGGGTGTCCTGGATCTCGTCCCGCCCGTCAACGGCAAGCAGACCTCATCCAATCGGCCGACCTGGCGCGTGGCGCTCGACCATCACTTCACGTCGGATGTGATGGGCTACCTCTCCTACGATCGCGGCTTCAAGAGCGGTGGGTTCAACGTAGACCTGCCGACGGACCCGGCATTCAAACCTGAAGTGCTGGATGCCTATCAGGCGGGCTTGAAAGCGGAGCTGCTGAGCAGACGCCTGCGTCTCAATCCTGCCTTTTTCTATTACGACTACTCGAACATCCAGGTGACCCGCTTCGAGGGGGCCGGACAGATCGGCTATTACAACGGGGCCGGAGCCAAGATCTACGGGATGGATCTGGACTTGCAAGCGGCTTTGACAGACCGCTTCACGGTGAGCGCAGGCCTCGAGCTGCTGCGCGACTGGTTCACCTCCTTTCCAAACGCGATCATCCTGACTCCATTGCCTACCGGTGGGATGATGTCAACGGTCGGCTCGGCCAAGGACAATCACCTGCCCTACACCCCGGATCTGACGTTCAACCTGGCGGCCGATTACGTTGTACCCGTACGTGACGGAGACATTCACTTCAACGCGACCTACTTTCACTCGGCCACTTGGTGGAGCGACCCAGCGAACATTCTGCCCCAACCGGCTTATGATCTGATCAACGCATCCGCCCAATGGCTTTTCGGTGAAGGCCGCTATTCCGTCGAGCTCTGGGGCAAGAATCTCGCCAATAAAGCCGTGGCGAGCCAGATCAACGCCTCAGCGCTGTCGAGCGTGGTTTACTGGCAGGCACCGAGGACGTACGGCGTCACTCTCGGCGTCAAGTTTTGACCAGCTCAGACATGAAACTCAAAATCGCAAGCGCGGGACACTACTAGTCTGATTGGCGCGGCACCGGCCGCGCGGAGCCCGCAGTTGGAGCGCGCCTGCGTGATTGCATTGAAGTGCTGTAGCCGTAAGATGCACGGCAGTGTACGGGCAATCATCGATCAGGAGGAGTCTCATGATCGACTTCAATGACATGTTTCTCTTTTCCAAAGTGGTTGAGCACAACGGAATCAGTGGTGCCGCGAAGGCGCTGGGAATGGTGCACTCCCGGGTCTCGAGGCGCATCAAGATGCTCGAGACGAGCTTGGGCGTCCAACTGATACAACGGTCTACCCGTCATTTTGTGGTCACGGAGCTGGGAAAGAAATTCAACGCGCATTGTCTGAACATGATCGCCGAAGCAAGCGCGGCCATTGAAACAATCGAGGAAGCGCAGGAGAAACCCTCCGGCCTCGTGCGCATTGCCTGCCCGTCAATGCTGGCTCAGTTCGTCATCGGTCCACTGCTTCCCGGGTATCTGAGGAAGCACCCGGAAGTACGCATTGCCGTCGAGACGACCGAAAAAGAGGCCAATCAGACGGAGTACTTTGATCTGTCGATTCGCATTGGTCTGCTACCGAATGAGGACTCGCGCCTGGTCGTGCGCTCTCTCGGGTTATTCCAGCCCGTCATGGTCGCCAGTCCGCAACTATTTGAGCTCGTTGAACGGCCCAAATCCATCGAAGCGCTCCTGCAGTTGCCGGCTCTCACCTATTCGTCCCCTCAGGGACCCCATGTATGGACTCTGGTTGGCCCCGATAAGAACCATCTTCAAGTCCATCCCGAACCAGTGCTCATGGTGGATGACTTCGTCGTCCTTCGGCAGGCCGCGCTGCAAGGTACCGGGGTCGCGCAGCTACCGCTGGCCCTGTGTCACGCCGATATCCGGGAAGGGACGCTCGAGCTCGTCTTGCCTGAATTCTCCGCTCCCGTCGCCGAGCTCCAGGCACTGTTCCCCTCGCGGCGAGGCATGCTTCCTGCTGTCAGATCGATCATCGACTTTCTCGGCTCTCATTGTACGGGCGATCTCGAACACAGTCAGATTGCCCAGCATCTCAACCAGGGCAGGTATGGCACGACGCGCTTTTGGAGTAGCAGGCAGTCACTCGGCGATATGATCGATCAGCCTCTTCAGGGTACCGCGCCTGCAAATACTCCAGGGGACGGTGGAACTCATTAGGTCCCCCTGTTGGTCACCTGGCAGGCTGCGGTGGAGCTGCTGCGGTTGCGTTCCACGAATCTGTTGCCAAACGCGATTCGTGCAGAGCCGCTTCCGCTTTCGCTAGTGCCGCCTCCGCCGCGGTACCCCCCAAAGCAGTGCCTTCCACGCGTACAAATTCGGGATTGACTCCGATGAAGCCCAGGATCGTACGCAAATACGACTCCTGAAAATCCAGGGCTGCCAACGGACCAGAACTGTACACGCCGCCACGCGCCACGACGATCAGGGCCGCTTTGCCCCCGAGCAAACCGACCGGCCGGCCATTTTCGCCATAACGAAAAGTGCGCCCCACGCGCACCACGTTGTCAATATAGGCCTTGAGTTGCGATGAGACTCCAAAATTGTGCATGGGCGCAGATAGAACAACGGCATCTGCCGCCACCAGCTCATCGACGAGCCTGTTTGAATGAGCCAGGACCGGCACATCCCAACTCTGCCCTGCGGCAGGGCCTCGCATCGCCACAATGGCCGCTTCATTCAGGTGCGGCGCGGGTTCTGCCGCGAGATCACGCCGAATGACCGTCAGACCGCTATTTTGTGACTGCAACAACTCCACGGCACGCTCCGCAATCTTGCGGCTGAATGACTTGGTCCGCATTGGACTCCCATGCACCACGAGCAGTTGCTTCATCCAGGGTCCCCAATCCAAATCCACCGCAGTTTCGGGTCTCACCCGCTGCACTGCGGCGCGAGCTCGAATCCTCTCGACAGCCTCCGGAGTGGGGTCTTCGATCGGCACCACGGCCGGCTGGTAACGCCAAGAATAGTTGCGGCGCAGGATGTTGGAAGCCGTGGCAAACAGAAATCACTTGTCTATTTTTCATTGCACAGCCGAGTCTCGGGCAAGTCGGGACCACGACATCCTGACGCCCGGAATCTTGCGAACCCCACCGGACTGCGCGCACTCTCTGTGGCATGGAAGGTCCGCGAGCGCGTTGAGTTCCATGCCGACCGCGTATCCGTAGATGCAAGCGAACAGGCCTACAATCAGCACCGCCCAACGCTGTTGCCGTAAGCATGAATCGATTCGGGCCGATGCTCCGGTCAGCGCCAATCCGCCGGCGCACGCCAGCACCAGCGGCTCATGCCACCCGACTGTGTTGAGGTTGGATACCGCATGCACCGTCAGAATGAGACCCGGCGATATGAGCGGCAATATCATGTCGACGCGCTCGTCATTGCGGCGGACCGCGAAGCGATACAGTGGTTGAAAGCGTGCCACGAGGACGATTGCGACCCAGGGAAGAGCGGCGACCGTTGCAAGCATCCAAGGCCCGGAATCAGGGAGCACAAAGCTCGCGCCAAGGAGCGCGATCGTAGCTGCGTTGAATGCCACTCCGAGGCGCCGCAGGAGGGTTACTTGTCGACTCCTTTCCTCGGCCGACAGCTCGGGGCGGAATGTGGCCTCAATATCGATCCTCGATTGAACGACTTCGGACACATCGAGGTCGGTCAAGTCGTAGAGCCAGCGTCGAAACGCCTCGTCGGGCTTCAACAGCACGGGAATTTTGAGCTTGTCGTGCTCGGCGTGCCTGGATACCAACAGGAAGACGGAAAAACCGTGACCGCCGGGAAGCACGCGACAACCGAGGATTTCGCTGCGTTGCATAGAGCGCCGGCGGAAGGGCTCGACGAGCCCGATGTGGTCCGCCGCCAGCGTGACTCGATACCGGAAGCCGTACAACAGTCCGTAGAGGCCCAAGCCCAGAAACACCGCGAACAGGGCGATCAGGAACAGTGCGGCGAGAGGTGTTGAATTCAGTAGCGGCGAGATCGCCAGTGGAAGCCCGTAGCCCTCAAATCGATTCCGAATCGGCTTCGGGCAACCCGCCGATTTGATTCCAGGCGGGTCATTTCACAGTCTTGGCTCAGTACGACCTTTGTCGCCTCTACCGGACATTGACTCGCGGGCGCGACAACGCTCAAGCTGCGTGCCCGGTCGAGGCAACCCAGGCCTCGCCGGCGGTGCGCCGGCGTAACAGCCGGGCGAGCGAAATTGCTCACAAGCTGTTTAGATTCAATCGGTTAGGATTGGCCGCAGATTGGCGGAGAGGGTGGGATTGCTGCGGCCATCCTGGCCGCAGGCCCTTCGGGCCCGGCTCTGACGCGCCGTCCAAAATCGCTCCCAGCGATTTTGTCGAACCCGCTTGTTTTATGGCACGTGGTTTCGAATCCCCTACGCTGTTAGCGTGGGGAACCGGCGGCGGGACGAGGAAGATTTAACGTAATCTGGCGGAGAGGGTGGGATTCGAACCCACGTGCCGGAATTACCCGACCATCCGATTTCGAGTCGGCGCCGTTATGACCACTTCGGTACCTCTCCAGATTCCCGTTTCGGCGGCCCGTTCGAAGGACCCCATTTTTCGGGGCTGGTATTCTAGCCGAACGTGGTTCGAGGAGGGGAGGTTCGCGTTGAGAGCAATTGGTGCAGCAGCAGGGACGTTATTTGTGGCCGGATTCCTGGCCAGCTGCGCCCCACAACCGTCCACGCTCGACCAGATCCGGGCGCGCAACGAAATCCGGGTCGTCACCCTCAATATTCCCACTTGTTTTTACTTCGGGGCCCAGGGTACCGAGGGATTTGAGTACAAGCTCGCGAAGCAGTTTGCGGCCGAGTTGGGTGTGAAGCTCGTGATGTATCCCGTCGCGACCGAGCAGGCCATGCAGGCGGAGCTCGCCGCGGGACGCGCCGACATCGCCGCCGCGCAGGTGACTCCCACCAAGGAGTGGCGGCACGTGGGCGACGCCTCTGAGCCGTACGGTCACATTGCGCAGCTGGTCGTCTACGGTCAAAAGGGCGTGCGGCCCCGTGGGACGTTGCAGCTCGAGTCGGCGAAGCTCTCCGTCCGGGCCGGTAGTCCGCAGGAGCACACGCTCGAAAAACTGAAAAAGACGGTCGCGCCGACTCTGCAGTGGGTAGACACGGCACCGAGCAACGCTGACCCGTTGGCGGACGTCGATTCAGGCGAAGCGGACTACGCGATCATCGACGAGCGCGAATACTCGTTCGCTCACCACCTTTACCCGAACGTGCAGTTGGGCTTCACACTCACCGAGGAGCGACCGGTACAGTGGATCGTTCGGCACGGCGCTCGTGATCTGCTGAAGGCAACCAATCGCTTCTTTCGCAACGTCTCGGCTTCCGGACGTCTAGCGAAGTTGCAACTCGAAGAGACGGGCGATGCGCGGCCGTTCCAGTACGAGGAGTCGCGAGAATTCCAGGCCCACCTGTCGGAGCGACTCCCTCGATATCAACCCCTCTTCGAGGCCGCCTCGGCAACCACAGGCATCGACTGGCGTCTTCTAGCCGCCATCGGCTACCAGGAATCGAAGTGGAATCCGCTCGCCGAATCAGGTGACGGCGCAGGCGGCATCATGATGCTCACATCGGACACCGCCGATGCCATGGGCATCGCAGACCGCACGAATGCTGCCCAGAATATTTCGGCCGGTGCGCGCTACTTCGCATCAGTGCGCGAGAAGATTCCCGACCGTATCCCCGAGCCGGATCGGACGTGGTTCACCGTAGCCGCGTACAACGTAGGTTTCGGGCACCTCGAGGACGCACGCATCCTCGCGCAGACCCGAGGTAAGAACCCCGACTCTTGGTTAGACGTGCGAGACCAGTTGCCCCTGCTCGGCGAGGAGCGCTGGTACTCGTTAGTGAAGCGCGGCTACGCGAGGGGCTGGGAGCCAGTGCAGTTCGTCGACCGCGTGCAGCGGTATCTGACGCTGCTGGAGTGGCAGCCCGGTGACGGCGTTGCCGTCGCGCCGCCTTTAGCACCAGCGCCAGGCAAACCACCCGGCGCGTAACGCCCTTACCCACCGCGCCGCCGCGCGAAAAACTCCTTCAACCGGCGCCCACACTCATCCGCCAACACCCCCCCAAACACATCAACCCGATGGTTCAACCCCGGCAACTTGAACACATCCACAATGCTGCCAGCGGCCCCGGCCCGCGGATCCCACGCACCAAACACCAGCCGCCGCACGCGCGCGTGCACGATCGCCGCGGCACACATCGCGCACGGCTCCAACGTTACGTACAGCGTCGTGTCGGTCAGACGATAACTGCCGAGTACCTGTCCGCCAGCACGGAGTGCTTCGATTTCAGCGTGAGCGGTTGGATCATGTGAAGCGATAGGTCGATTAGCCCCCTCCGCAATAATCTCTTCCCCCCGCACAAGCACCGCCCCCACAGGCACTTCCCCACTCGCATCAGCAACAGCCGACAAATCCAGCGCGCGTTGCATGAACTCGACATCAGTCGTGGGCCGCGCCGCCAGTGTCACGAGGCTGCCTCGGGAGGTGTGGTTTCGATCACCAGCTCGGAATGCATACAACGAGCGTCAAACCGCGAAAGCAACTCGCGCGCACGGGGCGCCACATGCGCCGCCTCATAATCCTCCCCGGCAAATTGCTTGATGGCCTGCACCGATTCAAACCGGGTAATCGTCGTGAACTCGATTTCGTCGCCCACCGTGCGACGCAGTACCGACGCGCCCTTGAAGCCCGGAATCGAATACGCCGCGGGCAAAAAGCTCGACCGCAGAAACTCTTCGTAAAGATCAGCCGCCGCCGCACTTGCCACCCAACCACGCCACATTCTGGCGATCATCGGCACACACCTTCCGTTGCCAGGATCAGGCGAGCAGTATAACGCTCAGACCGTCTCCGCCGGCCGATGCAGCGCCATGGCAGCCATAACCAATGCAATTCCGGACATTTCGCGCGGCCCGGGAACCTGCCCCAGTACAATAGCCCCTATGATGGTGGCACTGGCTGGCAGTAACGTCAGCATGAGCGCAAAGCTCGCGCGCGACAGCCGCGCCATGGCGAGTTGGTCGCAGACATACGGAATGACCGAAGAGCAAATTCCAACACCGACTCCGGCGAGAACGAGCATCGGATGCGAGAACGCCCGGGCGGCTTGCATGATCCCAACAGGAAATACCGCCACAAAAGCCACCGCCATCGCGGCGCCCAGTCGTTCGATGCCCCGGCCGGCCCCACCGCGGGCAATTCGATGCCCCAGAACGATATACAACACAAACAGCACGCCGTTCGCGAACGCCCACCCCAACCCCACCGGATCGGTGGACCAGCGCACATTGATCAAAACAAATACGCCGGCAACCGCCATGCTCAGAGCAACCCGGTTGCGTGGGGTTCGCATGCCATACAGCGCCAGCCCGATGGTGCCTACAAACTCAATGGCGGCAACCAGGCTGATGGGAAGCCGCGCGAGTGCGAGATAGAACGAGCAGTTCATCAGCGCAAGACAGGCGCCCATGCCAACGAGTAGCAGGCGTTCCCGCCGCTCGATTCGCGCCAACAGCCGCGCGGGACGAGTGATGGGCGCAAAGACCAAAGCCGCGGAGGAAATCCGGAACCAAGCGACCCCAAGCACTCCGACAGCAGGAAACAACAGCACCGCAAACGCGGGTCCGAGATAGTGAAAAACGGCGCTGACGAGAAACCAAGCCTGCGGCGGCACGTTGAAACCTACGCCAGCGGGCACTGCAGGAGAAAATTCTTCGCCGGCACCGGGCACGCCGGTTGGCAATGCCGGTGGTTCGCATCTGTTCATGGCGCGCATTTTCCAGTCACGCATCTCGAATCACCATGCAACAATAGGGACAATTAGCCCGATATGCCTCTACTATGAAGGCACACCCGGCTTTTCACCTTTCATGACAGGCGAGTCACATGAAAAGAGTGCGATACGTTGATGGCGCGTTGGATGCGCTCGACACCGCGATCCTTGCAGCTCTGGCGCAGGACGCCAGAACACCCATGCGAGAGCTCGCGCAAAAAATCGGTCTGTCAGCTCCAAGCACCACCGAGCGGGTCCGTCGCCTCGAAACAGCTGGCGTCATCGAGGGCTACACAGTACGAGTCAACCCGGGTGCGATCGGGCTCCCCCTGGCTGCAATCCTGCGCATACGTCCGATGCCCGGAGAGTTAAATCGGGTTGCAGACCTGTTGACCGCCATTCCCGAAATCACATCCTGTGACCGGGTAACCGGTGACGACTGCTTCATTGCAAAGGCACAGGTTCCCAGCGTCGCAGACCTCGAATCCCTCATCGACGGATTGCTCCCCTACGCTTCCACCAACACCTGCGTGGTCGTCTCCACGCTGGTTGCGCAGCGGCTCCCGGCAGGCAGCGCCTGAAGACGATTTTTGTTCCCGACGACCGACCGACCCAGGAGACCCACATGACCAGGCGATTGATCAGCTCCGGATCCCAGTTCGAACGTGACATCGGCTATTCCCGCGCCGTCGTGGACGGAGATTGGATATTCGTGTCCGGCACCACCGGATTCAACTACGAGACCATGACCATCTCGGACAATCTGCTCGACCAGACCGACCAGTGTCTGAGGAATATTCAAGCTGCTCTCGTGGAAGCTAACGCTGACTTCGCGGATGTTGTGCGAGTCATGTACATCCTCCCCGATGCCGCGCGCTTTCCAGATTGTTGGCCCATCCTGCGGAAATACCTGGGAACCGTGCGCCCTGCCGCGACCATGATTGCAGCCGGCCTGTCCGATCCGCGCATGCAGATCGAGATCCAGGTGACAGCGCGCAAGCGCACACTGCCTACTTCGCGAGGAACTCCGTGACCAACTTGATGGTCGCCTGCGGATTCTCCTCCATGATCCAATGCCCCGAGTTGGGTACGATGCCCGTCGTCACATTGCTGGCGGCGAAACTCAGGACTTCCGCCTCTGCCTTGCCGAACGACTTCTCCGCCCCGATGGCAAACACCGGCATGATGATCTTGCCACCCTTGGCCAGCATCGACTGGTTATCCTTCGCATCCTGCGTGAACGCCGCGAATTGCTCAAACGCGTCATGCATGGCACGGGGCCGCGCATACAACTCGGCGTAGTGTTGGCGCGTTGCCTCGTCAATCCCCTTCGGATCAGCCGACAGTTCGTTGTAGAAGCGATCCAGATAGATCCGCTCGCGACCCTGCACCAGGCGCTCCATATCGGGGCCGCGGAAATTGAAGTGCCACAACAGCGGGCTGCGAATGATGTTGTCCCAATCGCCGATGCCGGGTAACGGCGCATCGATCACTGCCCAACGCGTAATCCGCGCCGGATACTGCGCAGCGAGCGCGTAACCCACCATGTTCCCGATGTCATGCGTCACAAGATCCGCCTTCTGCACTTTGAGCGCATCCATGACGCCGGCAATGTCCACAGCCTGGTTTTTCTTGGTGTAACCCGTATCCGGATGTTCCGACAACCCCATACCACGCAGATCAGGGACGATCACGGTGTGGTCTTTGACGAGCACGGCCGCCAACGGCGCCCACATGTCGCCCGTATCGGCGAAACCGTGCAGCAGCACGACAGCCGGCCCTTTTCCGCCGACGCATGCGCGACGCCGCTGCGGCGGGACTGGGAGTCGCCCTCCTCCCAACATTTTTTCTCGAAGAGTCACTAAGGAGCAAGGCGCTCAGGGTGATTGAGGTCGGCGCCGAGGCTGAAGGCGCCGTGATCTATATTGCCTACCCTGAGCATCTGCGCGCATCGGCAAAAATTCGCGCGCTGACGGCGTGGCTGCAGAAATCATTTACGTCAGCGGCGTTTTCAATCGCCCAGCAGATGTAACACGATCTCCCGGTCGTGTGGACGTGCGCGGTGTTCAAACAAATAAATTCCTTGCCACGTGCCCAGAGCCAACTGACCTTCAATCACCGGAATAGACAGTTGCACGCTCGTCAGAGCCGTCCGCAGATGAGCCGGCATGTCGTCGGGCCCCTCGTCATCGTGGTCGTATCTGGCAGGATCTTCCGGAGCAATCGTCTCAAAGAAAGCCTCGAGGTCAGAGCGGACCTCGCGCGCCGCATTCTCCTGGATGAGGAGGGATGCAGACGTGTGCCGGCAAAACAAGGTTAAAAGGCCCGTGGTGACCTTCTGAGCGCCGACCCAAGCGCGCACTTCAGCAGTGATCTCGAGGAGACCGCGACGGTGCGTGCGCACTTCCAAAGTCTTAGCAACATTGCGCATAAGCCTTACCATACAGTAACGCCCGCTGTTTCTCACTGGTTGGACGACCGTCCGGTTCACTGGCAAGGTTTGCCGCATGCACCGTCCACCGAAAACCTCAAAACTGGCCGATTGGCGCACCGGGTATGCGTTGGTCATCGGCTGTCGAACCTGCAAACACGCCCGCCGGACGGAGCCCCATTCGCTTGCCAAGCTTCTGGGCTGGGATGTGCCCTTGATCGTCGTCACGGCCCGCTTGCGCTGCTCAAATTGTTATGCCAAGGACTGCGAGATCCAGGTCGACCGGCTGATGCCCCAGCGAAGGAGCCTGTCTGACTAATGTTCGCCTGCTGCGGTCGGCCCGCAGCGGCTGAGGGCCGCCCTCGCGACGGCGCCCATTAGTCAGACAGGCTCCATGCGTTCCCAAGAGACTTCTTTAGGGGTGCAGGCGCGTTCGAGCGCTTGCTACTGACATGCGTATGGCGGCAACATGTCACGATTCAATCAGCCGGAGAGGTCGATGTGCGATAACGATTCAATCAAGGATATCGTCGAGTACAACCGCCGCACGGGCGGCTTGTCCCGGCGAGAATTCAGCGCTTTGACACTGGGAGCGGGCCTGATATCCGCGCTGCCGGCCGCCGCCGCCGCTGTCGAGACAAAGGACTCGGAGGTCGAAATCAAGACACCCGATGGCACCGCGGATGCCTACTTCGTGCATCCCGCAACAGGCAAGCATCCTGGCGTGCTCATCTGGCCCGACATCTTTGGATTGCGTCCGGCGTTCCGACAGATGGCCAAGCGCCTTGCGGAATCCGGTTATGCCGTGCTGGTAGTCAATCCATTTTATCGTACAAAGAAGGCCCCAACGGCTCCCGATCACGCTGACTTCAACGATCCCGAGACGCGCAAGTCGCTCATGAGCCTCCATGACTCCCTGACTGCCCAGACCGGGACAACAGACGGCAAAGCATTCATCGCCTGGCTCGACACCCAACCTGCGGTTGACAGGAAAAAGAAGATCGGCACAACAGGTTACTGCATGGGCGGCCCGCTGGTCTTTCAGACGGCCGCTGCAGTCCCCGACCGTGTTGGTGCCGGAGCAACTTTCCATGGCGGTGGATTGGCCACGGACAAACCCGACAGCCCGTCACTGTTGATTCCGAAGATGAAGGCGCATTACCTGATAGCCATCGCCGAAAACGACGATCAGAAGCAACCGGACGCCAAAAACGTGCTGCGCGACGCCTTCGCGAAGGCGAAGCTGCCCGCGGAGATTGAGGTCTACAAGGGCACGATGCACGGCTGGTGCCCGCCGGACTCTCAGGTGTACAACCAGGAACAGGCGGAAAAGGCCTGGGATCGGTTGTTGGTGTTGTTCAAGTCGGCGCTGGCTTAACGTCGCCGGCTGTGCGGGGCGGCGGCGACCTGGCCGCACCCCGCATTCGCCTCGTCCCTCTAGCTGCTCCGACCGTCAACCTTCCGCACCGTGAGAGTGTCGAGATCGACACCGTCCACGCAACGAACATTGATGGCGGCCATTCTGGCTCCCGTCTTCGGGTGCGTCCCCAAGGCAAACGACTCCACCCCGCACGTGGCGCAGAATTTGTGCTCGATGATGTGCTTGTTGAATTTGAACTCCGCCAGGTCGGCGTCGCCGGACAACAGCTTGAATTGAGACGCCGGCGCAAACGCCAGCAGCGTGCCCAGTCGCCCGCATCGCGAGCAATTGCAGGCAATGACCTCCCCGATGTCCATCTCCACTTCGTAGCGCACCTTGCCGCACTGACAGCCACCGGAATACGTCTGTGACATGACCGCCCCCTGTCGCGTTGATTGCCTGCTACTGTACAGTGGTAGCATACGCAAATGCCAAAATATGCAGCTTTTCTGCGCGGTGTCAGCCCCCTGAATGCCAAAATGTCCGAGCTGCAACAGTGCCTCGAGACCGGCGGTTTCCGGCAGGTGAAGACAGTGCTCGGCAGCGGCAATGTTGTCTTCGACTCACGGGCCGCATCCCGCGAGTCACTGGAGCGCAGGATCGAGGCCGCGATGAAAAAGAACCTCGACCGGGTATTTGCGACCACTGTGCGCTCGATCGAGGAGCTCGCCGCGTTGCAGGCAGCGGATCCCTACAAATCGTTCGATCTGCCGCCGAAAGCCAAACGGATTGTCACGCTGCTGCACGAAAAGCCGCAGTCGAAGGTAAGGCTCCCCATCGAGTTGGATGGCGCGCAGATTCTGTGTGTGAAGGGCACCGAGATCTACAGTGCCTACGTACCCAGCGCCAATGGGCCGGTCTTCATGGCCCTCATCGAAAAAACGTTCGGCAAAGACCTGACTACCCGGACCTGGGATACCATCGGTAAAGTTGTGAAGGCCGGCGGCGGTTAGTTGTCATCGCACTGAAGAGAAACCGAATGAAATTCATAAGAATAATGACGCTCACCCGCGGCATCCCACCAACAAACCATGTGCTCGGGTTGCGTCCAGGCCGCGAACACATGTGCGCGTGGCGCATCGAAGTCGCGGGTCAGTCTTATCGTGTGTGAGCCACGATCAATGACCAGGCCGGTTTTTGGGGGAACAGCTTGCGATGCAGACGGCATATCACTTCTCCTTGAATTTCGCCTTTTCGAAGTGGGAATCGAGATTGTTGAGCCGCTTTTCCCATTGTTGACGGAAGGGCTCGATCCACTCCGAAACGTCTTTCAACGCGAAGGGTGCGAGCCTACGCGGGCGCCTTTGCGCGTCGCGGCCGCCCTCAATGAGCCCTGCCTGCTCAAGCACCTTGAGGTGCTTCGAAATCGTGGGCTGGCTGAGATCGAACGGCTTCATCAGCTCTGAGACGGTGGCCTCGCCGGCCGCCAGGCGCGCCAGGATCGAACGCCGCGTCGGATCGCTCAGTGCGTAGAAAGCGGTGCTCAGGGGATCAGTACGTTCCATTGCCATATGGCTATATAGCCATATGGCAATGGAACAGTCAAAGGCATTGTCTATTTATGCGCGGAACACGGGCCCGTCAGGATGCGCGGGATTCGCAGTTACACGTTCGAGATTCGGATTGACAACGAGATCCATCGCCTCCAGTGGAATGACACCCATCAAACATTCATCTCCGAGTACAGCTGCTTCCGTTAGGTACGTTCGGTCATCGAAACGGATCTGAACGGGTTGGATACGCGGGCACCGCACTCGTCGCGCATCCGCAACGGTGAGACTGTAAGTGGACATCTCTTCGAGATCGAAACCCAACTCGCGTGCAATGTCCGCCGTAACAATCATGTGCGTGGTCCCTGTATCGACCATGACCCGGACATTGACACTTTTCCCGAGTAGCGGATTGGTCAAAGCTAGACAAGCTGCACGGCCACGGCTACGCTTCATCAACGGAATTGCGGCCGCAAAAACAAACAATAGCGAATGACGTGCAACCCGATCGCGGGACTGCACCGGATGAGGAGTGCCGATGCTGTCGAATACCAGGGTCTTCATTCTGGCGTTGCTCTGTGCGTGCGCGCCACTAGCAGCTGAAACAGCTCCACCCCTCGATGCCGCAATTGCATTCGGCGCGCGGCCGAGCGTCGCCGACCTGAGTCTCTCTCCAGACGGCAAGAGTGTCGCTTACGTTGTCCCGATTGAGGGGCAAGGTTCGGCCGTAATGACACTCAATCTCGAGAAAGCGCCAGCTCCCAAAACGGCATTGAGTGCTGACGGCAAGCCGTTCCGGCTGGAGAGTTGCGGCTGGGTGTCCGCCGAACGCATCGTGTGCACCGTTTATGCCTTGGTCAAGAATGCTGAAGCCGGGATCGTCCCTATGTTCCGCCTCATAGCGGTCAATGCGGATGGGACAAATCCGCGAGAGCTCAGTACTCGCCTGAACGCCTACTCCCGCGGGTTCCACATATACGGCGGTGGCATCATCGACTGGCTGCCCGACGAGGATGGGTCCGTGTTGATGATGCGCAGTTATTTGCCGGACGATCACCTCGGCACCCGGCTCGGGAATTCGGCGGAAGGACTGGGGGTGGATTGGGTTGACACCCGAACGCTCACAGTCAAGCACGTGGAGCCTCCTAACCGCGATGCCATCGAATATTTCAGCGACGGACACGGTACGGTCCGGATCATGGGACTGCGAGAGCGACACGCAGGTTTCCAGGATACCGGCGTGACCCTCTATTCGTATCGTCTGCCCAAATCGCGTGAGTGGCAAACTCTGGGGCAATATAACGCCGTCGACGGCAGCGGTATCGACATCTATTCGGTTGACCACGATCTCAACGTTGCGTACGCGTTCAAGAAGACGAATGGTCGCAAAGCGTTGTACTCCATAACCCTGGACAATTCGCTGCACGAAGAGCTCGTCTACGCACGGCCGGACGTCGACGTGGATGAATTGATTCGCATCGGACGCCGTAGACACGTGGTCGGCGCTTCCTTCGCGCTCGAGACCCGCACGGCCGAGTACTTCGAACCCAACACCAAAACGCTGATTGCTTCGCTTTCGAAGGCGCTCCCCCACAATGCACTGCACGTCGCCGAAGCGAGCGCGGACGAGCAAAAGATGCTCATTTTTGCCAGCAGCGACCGGGATCCCGGCGCGTATTACATTTTTGATCGCTCAACGAAGCGCCTGCAGACGTTTGTTATCGCCAGGAACCAGCTCGAAGGCGCAACGTTGGCTACGATGAAGCCGGTTACCTATCCTGCGGCGGACGGCACTCAAATCCCCGGGTATCTGACTTTGCCCCCCGGGCACGAGAATGCCAAAGGCCTGCCGGCCATCGTGATGCCCCACGGCGGACCCAGCGCGCGCGATGAATGGGGGTTCGACTGGCTATCGCAATTCTACGCCGCACGCGGCTTCGCCGTTTTGCAGCCCAACTATCGTGGCTCCGCCGGCTATGGTGACGCGTGGTTTCAACATAACGGATTTCAGTCCTGGCCCATTGCGATTGGTGACGTACTGGATGGCGGCCGCTGGCTCATACATGAGGGCATTGCCGACCCATCCAAACTCGCTATCGTCGGATGGTCTTACGGTGGATATGCCGCGCTGCAGTCTGCAGTCGTCGATCCCACGGTGTTCAAAGCAGTCGTGGCGATTGCACCCGTGACCGATTTTGCCGCGTTCAAACGGGAGGCCTACGGCTGGTCAAACTACGATCTGGTGAGCGAGATCGTCGGGGACGGCAAGCAGATGCATGAAGGCTCGCCAGCGGAGCACGCCGACAAGATCAAAGCCCCCGTATTGTTGTTTCACGGCGGTTTCGATCGCAACGTCAGCATCGAGCAGTCGAAGCTCATGGCAGCACGTCTCACGGCCGCCGGCGCCAGGTGTGAGTTGGTTACATGGCCGGACCTGGACCACCAGCTCGAAGATTCGGCGGCGCGAGCACAGATGCTACGCCAGAGTGACGAATTCCTGCGCAAAGAGTTGGGTATGTAGGTACGAGCGCCTCATCCGAGCGAATCATGCCAGGCGATTTAACTCACTCCCACTCAATCGTCGCCGGCGGCTTCCCCGATATGTCGTACACCACCCGGGAAATCCCCGCGACTTCGTTCACGATGCGGCGTGAAACCAGCTCGAGAAACTCATAAGGCAACCGCGCCCAATGCGCGGTCATGAAGTCGACCGTCTCGACAGCCCGCAGGGCCACAACGTAATCATACCGCCGCGCATCACCTAACACGCCCACAGACCGAACAGGAAGAAACACGGCGAATGCCTGGCTCGTCTTGTCGTACAGATCGTGTTTGCGAAGCTCGTTGATGAAGATGTCATCCGCACGGCGCAGCAGATCGGCGAACTCCTTCTTGATCTCACCGAGAATGCGGACACCGAGCCCGGGACCCGGGAACGGGTGTCGATGGACCATCTCGCGCGGCAGGCCGAGCTCGACGCCCAGGCGCCGCACTTCGTCCTTGAACAGCTCACGCAAGGGCTCGACGAGTTTGAGCTTCATGTGCTCTGGCAAGCCACCCACGTTGTGATGTGACTTGATAACGTGGGCCTTACCCGTGCGCGCGCCGGCGGACTCGATCACGTCAGGGTAAATCGTACCCTGCGCGAGGAAGCCAACGCCTGTCAGCTTGTGTGCCTCCTCGTCGAAGACTTCCACAAACGTGCGCCCAATGATCTTTCGTTTCTGCTCCGGATCGGTGACGCCCGCCAATGCCGACAGGAATCGTTGTTCAGCGTCGACTCGAATGACACGTACGCCCAGATGCTGAGCGAAAGTGCACATCACCTGGTCGCCTTCACCGAGGCGAAGCAGACCGTTATCGACGAACACGCAGACGAGTTGATCACCGATCGCCCGATGTAGAAGCGCGGCCACCACTGAAGAGTCGACGCCGCCGGATAGACCCAGCAGTACTTTCGCATTCCCCACCTGCGCACGGACCCGATCAATCGCGTCTTCGATGATGTTGCCGACGCTCCAAAGCGCGTCACTGCCGCAGATCTCGCGGACAAACCGTTCCAACACCCGAGTACCCTGCCGGGTGTGCGTCACTTCAGGATGAAATTGCACGCCGTAGAAACGACGTTTTTCATCGGTCATGGCGGCGAATGGAATGGAGTGAGTAGCCGCGGTCACTTCAAAGCCTTCAGGCAGCGTGGCCACGCGGTCGCCATGACTCATCCAGACGTCCAGCACTGCGCAGCCGCTGGAATCCCGGCGGTCCTCAATGTCGTCGAGCAGTTTCGAGTCGCCTTGGACGGTCACCTCGGCGTAGCCGAATTCGCGTTCAGTGGAGGCGGCTACTTGTCCGCCCAACTGTTGCGCCATTGTCTGCATGCCGTAGCAGATACCGAGTACGGGCACGCCCAGGGTAAACACTGAGTCCGGCGCTTTCGGCGGCTGGGCGTCGGTGACTGATTCCGGACCGCCCGACAGGATGACGCCGCGAGGCCCGAAGGCCCGAACTTCGTCATCTGAAATATCCCAGGGATGTATTTCGCAGTACACGCCAAATTCGCGTACGCGGCGTGCGATGAGTTGGGTGTATTGCGCGCCGAAGTCGAGGATCAGAATCCGGTGGGCGTGGATGTCCGCGTGTGAAACAGGAGAAGCGGTGGGTCGTGCAACACTGGCCATTTGCGCGTTAGTGCCTCATCCGAACTCAGCCGGGCACGAGCCCGGCTTCATCGCAGGATTGTGAGTTACGAGACCCGGTAATTCGGGGCCTCTTTGGTGATGCTGACGTCGTGCACGTGACTTTCACGTACGCCGGCGTTTGTGATGCGGACGAATACAGGACGGGTACGCATCTCGTGAATGTCTTTGCTACCGGTATATCCCATCGCCGCACGCAGTCCACCCGCGAGCTGATGGAGAATCTGGACGACGCTTCCCTTGTACGGTACGCGTCCCTCCACACCTTCCGGTACCAGCTTCTCGAGCTCAGTCGCAGCGTCCTGGAAATATCTGTCAGCGGAACCGTGTCGCTCGCCCATGGCACCCAGAGATCCCATGCCACGATACGACTTGTAAGAAGCGCCCTGGTACAACTCAACTTCGCCAGGAGACTCTTCCGTTCCGGCAAACAAACTGCCGATCATCACGGCATGTGCACCGGCAACCAGCGCCTTCGCGATGTCACCCGAGAAGCGAATGCCGCCATCGGAGATGACCGGCACATCCGTATCGCGCAACGCCTCAGCGACGTTCGACACCGCGGAAATCTGTGGAACACCGACACCCGCAACGATGCGAGTCGTGCAGATCGAGCCGGGACCGATACCCACTTTCACGCCATCGGCGCCCGCATCGACGAGCGCGCGAGCAGCTTCCGGTGTCGCGATGTTTCCAGCAATCACCTGCTGGTCGGGCCACCGGGCCTTGATCCGCTCAACCATCGTGATCACGCCTTTCGAATGCCCGTGAGCCGTGTCGACCACAACCAGGTCAACGCCAGCCTCACGCAACGCGGCAATCCGATCGATCGTATCGGGAGTCGTACCGACCGCCGCGCCCACGCGCAACCGGCCACCGTCATCCTTGCAAGCCCGCGGAAATTCCGTCGCCTTCTGGAAGTCCTTCACCGTGATCATGCCGACCAACTCGTGATCGCCATTCACAACCAACACCTTTTCAATACGATGCTTATGCAGGAGGGTGAGGACGTCTTCCTTGGGCGCGTTCTCGCGTACAGTGATCAGGCGTTCCCGCGGCGTCATCACCGAAGAAACGGGCGCATCGAGCTTTTCCTCGAAACGCAGATCGCGGTGAGTGACGATACCCACTGCTTTCTTGCCGATCACAACCGGCACACCTGAAATTCCGCGCGAGCGCGTGAGGTCGATGACCTCACGGATCGACATGTTGGGAGAAACCGTGATGGGGTCCTTGATGACTCCGCTCTCGAATTTCTTCACGCGATCGACTTCCTGCGCCTGTGCCTCGATCGTCATACTTTTGTGTATGACGCCAATGCCGCCTTCCTGGGCAATGGTGATGGCTAGACGCGCCTCAGTCACGGTATCCATGGCTGCTGACATCAGCGGCACATTGACCCGGATTCGGCGCGTTACGCGCGTGGAGAGGTCGACCTCACGTGGCAGAATTTCCGAATAAGCCGGAACCAGGAGGACATCATCGAAGGTCAGAGCTTCTTCGAGGATACGCATGGACCGCCGGGGTCGAAGATAAAGCGCGCCAGTGTACGCGCGATCTACCGCCGGGTAAACCCGGCTATTATTGGCCCGGCACTGGCCGGGCAGAGACCGGCTCCGTCGCCCGCCAGCAAAAGGCGTGACTTTTGCTGGCTGCGCTGTATGTTTCGCGCATGCCGCCCAGCATTCAGGCGGGCAATCAGCCCGAGCGTAACGTCTATACAGTCTCACGCCTCAACCGCGAGGTGCGGGTCCTCATCGAGCGCGGACTAGGCGTAATCTGGGTCGAGGGAGAGCTGTCGAACCTCTCCGTACCCTCCTCCGGCCACTGGTATTTCTCGATGAAAGATCGGGACGCGCAGCTACGTTGCGCGATGTTTCGCCAGCGGAATATGAGTGTCGGGTTCACGCCGAAATCCGGCCAGCAGATTCTGGCCCGTGGCCGCGTCAGCCTTTATGAACCGCGCGGCGACTATCAATTCATCGTCGAGCACCTGGAAGAGGCCGGCGTCGGCGCCCTCAAGCGCGAATTCGAGCGCCTCAAGGCGAAACTCGCCGCCGAGGGGCTTTTCGCGCTCGAGCGGAAGCGCAGCTTGCCACGGTTTCCCCGACGCATCGGCGTAGTGACTTCACCCACAGGAGCCGCGCTTCGGGACATCCTGCACATTCTAGCCCGTCGGTTCCCACCTGCGGCCGTGCTTATCTACCCGACCCCTGTCCAAGGCGACGCAGCCATTCCTTCCATCGTGGAAGCCATCGAAACAGCGTCAGCCCGTGCGGAGTGCGACGTTCTGATCGTGGCACGTGGCGGCGGCTCGATTGAGGACCTCTGGGCGTTTAACGACGAGCGTGTGGCGCGGGCGATTCGCGCATGTGCGATACCAATCGTCTCTGGCGTCGGACACGAAATTGACTTCACCATCGCCGACTTTGTTGCAGACGCACGCGCGCCGACGCCGTCCGGTGCAGCGGAGCTGGTAGCGCCGGACAGGATTGCTTGCCTCGAAGCTCTCGCGCGAACGATGGAGAGGCTGAGCATGAGCATGCGTCGTGAACTGCGCACCGTAGGCACACGGTTCACCGCAGCCAACGCGCGATTGAAGCTCTCGCACCCCGGAGTGCGATTATCGCAGCAGGCGCAGCGTTTGGATGAGCTCGAGCAACGACTCACCGCGTGCGTGCAGCGCGAACTTCGCACCATCGCTTCTCGGTTTGAGGGTGTGAGTCAGCGCTTGAAGCTTGCGCATCCGGGATTGCGATTGGCGCAGCAGAGGCAGCGGCTCGACGACTTGGACCAACGGCTCGCAGGTGCGATGCGTGGCGCACTTCACAGCGACCGCGCACGCATAACTGAGATGTACACGCGACTAATTCACGAGTCACCTGCGCATCGCGTGCGGGAATTCCGAGTTAAGCATGGTGCGCTGGAAGGACGTCTAGACCACGCGATGAAGCAGCTCATCTCGCGTGCGGACCACCGACTCGGCCTCGCCATTCGCACGTTGAACACGGTCAGTCCGCTGGCAACGCTCGGCCGTGGGTTTGCGTTGGTCAAACGCGTCTCTGACGGGAAATTGGTCACTGACTCAAATACAGTGTCGGTTGGAGACGAGATCGAAGCGCGCCTGGCAAATGGCACCGTGACCGCGCGCGTCACTGGCAAGGAGTAAGCATTCGATGCGATCTATTCGGGACGTGCTGATATTTGTGGTTGCGGCTGTCGGAGGAATCAGCGGTGTCGTTCAAGCCGCCACCGCGAAATCGTCACTCGAGCTTCCCAAAGCCACCCTCGTTCCGGGCGGCGTGTTCATCACGCCGTTGGAAGGCGGAGCGGACAGCCCGCCGGTCGTAACGTACGAAGGCAACCGCGTTATGGTCCTACGGTCGAATGATCGATGGATCGCCGTCGCTGGCGTTCCGCTCTCGACGAAGCCGGGGCACCTGAGCGTTTTGGTGAAGGCGGCAGATGCGACCGAAGTCGCTGTTGGTTTCAACGTAGTCGACAAGCAGTATCCGGTGCAATCTCTGAAGGTCGCACCCGGTAAGGTGGATCTGTCACCCGAAGACCAGCAGCGCTCGTCGAAAGAGTCCGAACGGATCCGCACAGCCCTCGCCACCTTTTCTTCCAATGCGCCCGCTACTCTGCGTTTGTTGCAGCCGGTTCCCGGAGTTCGCTCCAGCTCCTATGGATCGCGACGTATCTTCAACAACGAGCCCCGCAATCCACACACCGCGATGGATATCGCCGCACCGACGGGCACACCCATCAAGGCTGCTGCGGACGGTCGGGTTGTCGAGACCGGCGACTTCTTTTTACCGGGCAACACTGTGATTGTTGACCACGGCGAAGGGCTCATGACCATGTACTGCCATCTGAGCAAGATCGACGTCAAGGTTGGCGACGAGTTGAAGCGAGGGGATGTGCTGGGCAAGGTGGGCGCAACGGGTCGCGTGACGGGGCCGCACCTGCATTGGGCCGTGGCGTTGAATCAAACTTTCGTCGATCCGGCGCTGTTTCTGGCGGCGCCCAAGCCGCACGGGACGCCCGTGCCCAAGCGAGCCAAAACAGCGGCGCGCGGTTAGAGTCAGCTGGCCTCCCGGGGTGCCAGGTTTGGGGCTCGTCCTAGCGAAGGAGGGGTGCAACGACGGCATTAAGTGCGGCGTTGTCAGTCCCGGTTGGCGGGCGACCGCGGCTTTGAAGGTCGCCGCTTGGCCGTCGTCTTTCCCTTTTTCTTCACCCTGAACCGCGCCGGCGCGCCCGCAGGCCTCGCGCGAGTACCGTTGCCGCGCCCCTCCGGCCCGCGGCGGGTCGGTTTGTCGCCAGGCGTGCCGGGATGCGGCTTGTCACCGGGATTCTTGTAGTAGGGATTCGAATCCGTTCGATACTCCATGGCCACCGGAGTTGCGAACAAATCAAACTTCTTGCGAAACACATTCGCCAGGTAGCGGCTGTACGAATCGGGTACCAGCGCTGTCTGGTTGCCGTGCACGATGATGCGCGGCGGATTTCGGCCGCCCTGATGCGCGTAGCGCAACTTGATCCGCCGGCCGCGAATCATCGGGGGCTGGTGTACGGTCATGGCCTTTTCCAGCGTGCGAGTCAACTCGCCAGTCGGCATCTCGCGCATGGCCGCCTCATACGCGCGAACCGTGAGTTGCATCAATTCGCCCACGCCGGTGCCATGGCGTGCGGATATGAACTGCAGCGGCGCGAACGGCACAAAATCGAGCTTCAATGACAGTTGCCGCTGAATCTCTGCGCGTTGCTCCGGCGGAATCCCGTCCCACTTGTTGATCGCAATGATCAGGGCACGCCCGCGTTGCAGCGCTATGCCCAGCACACTGGCGTCCTGCTCCGAAACCGTATCGTGGGCATCCAACACCAACACGACAACATGCGCCTCTGCAATCGCCTGCAGTGTCTTGACGACGCTGGCCTTCTCCACGACATCTTCGACTTTTGAGCGTCGACGAAGTCCCGCCGTATCGATCAGTAGAAAGTCGCGATCGTCACGGTGGAACGGCACGAGGATGCTGTCTCGCGTGGTGCCGGGCTGATCGCTGGCAATCACGCGCTCTTCGCCGAGCAGGCGGTTGACCAGAGTCGATTTTCCGACGTTCGGGCGGCCGATGATGGCGATGCGGATCGAGTCGGGCTCAGCGTCCTCGGGCGGAGGCGGATCTATCCCGGCGAGCACATGCTCCATGAGTTCTTCGCAGCCCTGGCCGTGGCTCGCGGAGATCGTCTGTGGCACACCGAAGGCGAGCGCGTGGAAGTCCAAGGACACGGCGTCAGCGTCGAGCCCCTCAGCCTTGTTGAGGACGAGAGTGATGGGCTTTCCAGAGCGTCGCAGCTCGCGCACCACAAAATGGTCCTGCGGTGTGAGACCGGCACGGGCGTCGCACATGAAGATCACCCGATCCGCCTCTTCAACCGCGCGCTCGGTCTGTTCCCGCATCTGAGCTTCGATGCCGGTGGGTTTCTCGACGAGCCCGCCGGTATCGATGACGACGTAGGGAATGGGCCCCACCCGACCATAGCCATATTGGCGGTCGCGGGTCAGCCCAGGCACATCCGCGACGATAGCGTCACGGGTACCGGTCAGAACATTGAAGAGCGTTGACTTGCCGACGTTCGGACGGCCGACAAGCGCAATAGCGGGCAGCATAGCGGACTCTTGTTTACGGCGCCTTTGGCGCCGCTACATGTTGCCGGTTCGTCCCCGAACCGGCTGGAAAGTTGCGCGCAGCGCATGAGCAGTGCCAGTGTACGGCTACGAAGGCGGCGGCTGTGGCTGGGTCTTCTGCTCTGGCGGCAGTGGATCCGGAGTCGGTTGCGAAGGAAGCGGCGGCTGCCCTGTTCCAGGCGAGGGCGGAACCGGACCTGAATCTGGCGGCGGCGCGGTCGCCGGCTCGTCAGATGTAGGTGCTGGCGGCATAGGCTGAGGACCAGGCGCAGGCGCAGGCGCCGGCACGGACGATTGATCATCCTGCGGCGGCTGTGCGACCGGGGACTGAACCGACGGGGCAGGTGGCACGGCCGAGCCTGAGGACGGCGTAGTCGTCTCAGTGGCAACACCCTGCGCCGCGGCATCCGCAGGCGACGCAGTCGCCGGCTCGGTTGGGCTCGCCGAAGTGCCCGCTTCAGCAGGCGTTGCAGCACGCTTGCCCCGAATCGGAGTCATGCGAAACGCGCTGATCTTGCCGGCATCATTGACGACCAACACCAGGTTCCCGGCGACGACGGGCGTATTGCTGATGCGGACCTTCCCAGTCGAAGCGCGAGCAGCAAGCGCACCAGTGGCCTTGTCGAGCCAATGAACGTATCCCTGGTAGTCGGCAGTCACGATCGACGTGTCCGCCTCAACCGCAGCCGACAGGCGGCGGTGCAACAGCGCCTTTTGACGCCAAAGCTCCGTCCCTGTCCGACGCCGAAGCGCTACGACTTCACCGTCGGACGTCGAGACGTACAGGGAGCTATCGTCGAGACCGATCGCTCGAAAACTCGACGCATCGTGCGACCACCAGGTTTGTCCGGTGTCCAGCGCGAGCATGGAAACGCGACCTTGGAAACCGATGGCGTAGACGTCCGAACCTGACACTCGAACAGTGGAGTCGACATCGTCCATGCGCTCCAACTCAGTCTTTCCGTGCGCGGGGGAAATTGTGGTTTCCCACTGCACTGAGCCGTCGTTGGCGTTGACCGCCTCTACTTTTCCGTTATCGAAACCGCTGAGTACCAGATCGCCCGTCATCACGGGCGAAGCAGTGCCTCGCAAAGACAGTCGGGGCACCTGTTGTTCCTGTGACCACAGCTCTTGTCCGTCTTTCGGCGAGATTCCACGAAGCTTGCCGTCAACGGTCCGCAGCGCGATGAGACGCTCACTCACGGCAGGGGCAGACAGCACCTCGCCATTCAGACGTGTTTTCCAGCGTACGGCGCCATCGCTCGAATTCAACGCGACGAGATCACCGAACGTCGAGCCAACTACAACCAAACCCGCGCCTGAGCCGGGCCCTCCCGACAAAGCCAGCTTGGTCTTGGTACGCCACAGCGTGCGTCCGGACTGGAGGTCGAATGCCGCAACCTCGCCCTTACGCCCGGCGGCATAGACCCGATTGCCATCAATCGACAGCCCGAGCCCCAGGCGCAGAGGCTTCGCGCCCTTGTCAGCAACAGAGGCCGTCCAGACCCGCTCGGCCTTGAGAGTCGCGTTGAAATCGGTGAGCTTCGTCGGCTGATCGACGTCTTTGTCCTTCGAACACGCTGCGAGAACGAGCAGCGCGCACGCAGCCAGCCAACGTCGTGAGCTTCGCATCGAATTCCAACCTCGCAGCGCCGTAGCGTCTCGCATGTGTTATTTGGCAGCAGCGGAGGCAGCGGGCGGTGTTGCCGCCTGGGCCATCGCGTGCGGATTCTCGGCGGTCAAATCGTCGATCTTGAGGTCCAGCCCTTGGGTATCCAGGGAGGAGCCCGCCATATCAACGACTTTTGCGCTCATATATTCTTTCAGGGCGTTGGTCTTATCGCCCTTGGCGTAATACGCGTCGCCCAACACTTCGTGATACCGAGGCTCGAAAGCTCCCGCCTTCAGCCCGTTGAGTGTGGCCAATGCCGCGTCCGGCTTCTTCTGCGCAATTTCCACGCGAGCCAGCCGCAACCGTGCGATCAGGGCCAGCGCGTTATCTTTCGAGTGATCCGTGACGGCCTGCAATTCGGTCGCCGCTTTATCGAGGTCGCCCCCATCCACATAAACCCGGGCGGCCATCAGCTTCGCCTGGTCAACGTATGGGGACGACGAGTAATCCCGCTCCAGCTCGCCCAGGAGTACAAACGCCTGCGTCCGATCGCCCCTTACGAAGGCCTGGACAGCCTCGGTGTACTTCGCGCTCGCCGCAGCACCGACCGAATCGACGTGATCCTGGTACCAGCGCCAGCCGCCCAAGCCCGCGGCTCCCACCACCACTCCGGCGATGATCCACAGTCCGTTCTCGCGCAACCAGCTCTTGATCTGGTCCCACTGCTCTCTTTCCGACAGATACTCTTCCACGCAACGATCCCCCGATTACGCGCAGCCCAAAGACGCCAGCGCCGCTTCGATCCCCTGGGCAAGCTGTTCAATCGGGCATTCCGTCTGACCCGTCTCCTGCCGCAAAGGTTTCATTCCCACTACGCCTCGAGCGAGTTCGTCGTCACCGACGATCAACGCCAAGGGGGCGGCACTACGGTCCGCCCGACGAAATTGTGTCTTGAAATTGCCGCCGCCCAGGTTGATCTCGAACCGGCGTTGCGGCAGCTCATTGCGCAGCCGCTCTACGAGCCCGAGGCCCATCGCGGACGCGCGATCGCCGTTTAGCACCACGTAGACATCAGGCTTTGCGGCCGCTGGTATCTGCCCCGCCTGCATTAGCAGTGCGACGACACGTTCCATACCCATCGCGAAACCTATAGCGGGGGTCTGTTCACCCCCCAGCTGCGCGATCAGCCCGTCGTAACGGCCGCCGGAGCATACGGCATTCTGGGCACCCGAGGATTCATTAATCCACTCGAAGACCGTTCGGCTGTAGTAGTCGAGGCCACGCACCAGTCGCGGGTTGACCTCATATTCCACCCCGATGTCGCGCAACATGCTGCAGAGCGCGTCAAAGTGCTCCCGCGACTCCTGGTCGAGGTGATCGGTCAGCAACGGAGAGCCCGCCACGAGCTCCTGCATCTCGGGATTCTTACTGTCCAGGATCCGCAGTGGATTGCCTTCCAGGCGCCGGCGGCTGTCGGCGTCGAGCCGGCTCTCGAAGCCGCGGAAGTAGTCGACCAGCAGTTCGCGATACGCTTTGCGGGATTCCGACGTGCCGAGCGAGTTGATCTGCAAACGGACGCGTTGGATGCCGAGATTGCGCCACAGACGCGCGGTGAGCGCGATCAACTCAGCGTCAACATCCGGCCCCGCGTACCCGACCGCCTCGAGATCAACCTGGTGAAACTGACGATAGCGTCCCGCCTGCGGAGTCTCGTAGCGAAACATCGGGCCAACACTCCAGAGTTTGTGCCGTTGGCCGCGCAACATGCGGTTGGAGATGACGCCGCGAACCATCCCCGCGGTCGCCTCGGGGCGCAGCGTCAGATGTTCACCACCCTGCGATTCGAAGCTATACATCTCCTTGCCGACGACATCGGTGAACTCACCAATGGATCGCTTGAAGAGCGCAGTTTGCTCGACGATGGGCACGCGCATCTCTTCGTAGCCGTAGGCTGTCACGAGGTCACGAACCGCCCGCTCGAGATACTGCCAGGCACCAATCTCCGCCGGCAGGATGTCATTCATGCCCCGGATGGGCTGGATCTGCTCCGACAAAATCAACCTCCGTCAGCGACGGGTTTCGCGCGGACAACCTGTCCTGAGCGATTGATGGAAAATTGCACGCTGCCGTCCGGCCGCGACATTTTCGCGATTGGCTTGCTGTGCCCGTTGTACTCAACAGAAACGCCGGATGCATTACCCAAAACAACTCGCAGCGGCGGCGTGCCGACTACGGTTTGCACGGAGTTGGCCGCGCCAACGTCGTAGAAGAGCCTGGCGCCCGAAGCGTCATACACCTCGGTCCAGCTGTCAGATGAGTAGCGCAAGGTAATTTGCGACTGGTTCTTCGCACGCGGCGGGGCGGAAACTGCCTCGGGCACGCTGGCAGCGGCTGACGCCGCGGGTGCTCCTGTAGGCGCCGGTGCCACCGACGCCGCAGTTGGTCGTGTCGGGCTAGCGGAAGCAACACGCGTCGGCGTTTGCGGGGCGGCCGCGGCGCCAGGGGCCGTGCGTGACTCCGCGGCGCGAGACTGCGTTGATGTGGTGCCCGAGCCCGCGCGTGACTCCGCACCGCGAGACTGCGTTGACGTGGCCCCCGAGCCCGCGCGTGTCGCGTCAACGCCCGACGCCGTCCGTGCGGATCCACCCGACGCCGCGGCCGCAGGGCCGGAATTCGTGGACCGCGCCGCCTGCGCTGACGTCGCGGCGCTCGAACCACTGGCAGCCCCCGATCGCGCGGGCGCCGTGCCTCCGGCGTTCGCGCTACCACCCGTACCGCCGCTACCTGGGCGCGGTTGCATAGTCATCGCACCGGGCGATCCGGGACGAGGCTGCATGGACATCGCACTAGGTGTTCCAGGGCGAGGTTGCATGGCCATTGCGCCCGGCGGCGAGCCGCGATCGGCGGCCGACGTTGTAGCACCCGGGGCACGTGGCCCGCCTTGCGAGCCCGTCTGCGCAGACGCCCCACCTGCGCTTGTTGCCGTACCCGTCCCCGCTGCTGTGCCCGTGCCGCGACCCGTTGCGCCGCCGGCCGCTGTAGTGCCCCCGGGGGCGGTCGCTCCGCCGGGCGTAGCCGCACTTTCGGGGCCTCCGGCGCCGGTGGAATCAGGAGGTGCGCCGGCGGCGTCGCTGGACGCCTCCTCGTCGCCGACAACATGCGTCTCCGCCAACTGTGGCTTCTTCTTCGACAGCGCCGACACCCACCAGATCGCACCGGCGACGGCGAACACCGCGATCACCAGCAACGCAGGCGCGACCAACTTGCTGGAATTGGTACCGGCCGGCGCCTTGACGATGCGCGTCAGGTCAGGCTGCGCAACCTTGCTCTGGCGGGAGTACAGCTGATTCAACTCGCTGCCGGACTCACCGACGAGCTCGGCGTAGTGGCCGATGTGGCCACGGGCGTACACCGGAGCGCCGAGCGCCTCGTAGTTCTCGGCCTCGATGGCTTCGACGATCTTCGGGTCCGTGTGTATGCGTTCGGCTACCTGCAACACGGTCAACCCGAGTTTTTCGCGGCCCGCACGCAGACGCGCGCCGATGCCGCCAGCTTCCACTGCCATGGGGATCAGCCTGAGTTGCGACGGTCGGTCAGCGCCCGAGTCTGATCGGATGACGGGAAGTCCATACGCAGCTTGCGCGCGAACTTCTCCTCCGCCATTCGATCACCCTGCTGGCGGGAGATCTGCACTCCGAGCAGCAACAGATCAGGCGTAGGCTCGAAGGAAGACATGAATTGATCGACAGTCTCGCGCGCCGACTGCACTTCACCGCGCCTGAAGTCCAGGTCGGCGAGCTGGTAAGCGGCTTCCGCGAAGTTGGGTCTGACCTTCAGCGCCCGCTGGAAGCTCATGGCGGCCTGCGTATCGCGCTTTGCGCCGCGCAGACAAACGCCAGCGTTGGTGTAGGCAGCCTCAGGGGTCCGATACAACGCGTTGTGGGCTGCTTCCTCGAATGCCTTCACGCCCTCGTCCACGCGGCCGGTGCGGCACAAATAGACGGCGTAGTTGTTGAGCACATCCGGATTGCGCGGTCCGAGACTCAACGCAGCCTTGAACTCCTTGTCGGCCTGGTCGGGATGCCCGAGGCGATCCTGCAACATGGCCATGGCGCTGTGCACGTTCGGGTCGCCGGGTTTTTCAGCCATCGCGCGATCGAGCTTCTCCTTCGCCAGTCCCAGGTCGCCCTGGTTCAGGTAGGCCATGCCCAGCTGCATGTTGTAGTTGGAGGCGTCGCTTTTCTTTTGGGCGCGGTTGGTTGCAGAGGCGCACGCAACGAGGGCGAGCACTGCTGTGCCCACCAGAAGGAGAGAAGTGACCCGTGCAATTCGCGCTGTCATGGTTGAACCGCCACACCGAAAACCTTGTTGCCGAGCCGTGCCGTCGTCCGATCGATCACGCGACCTGCGAGTTGACCGCAGGCAGCGTCGATATCATCACCGCGAGTGCGGCGCACTGTCGCCAGCACGCCGCGCTGAATCAACTCATCGCGGAACCGTTGAATCACCGGTGCCGGTGAACGGTTGTAACGGGTTCCCGGGAAAGGATTGAACGGAATCAGGTTCACCTTCGCCGGATGGCCGCGCAGCAGCTTCACGAGCTCGCGCGCATGGGCCGGAGAATCGTTGATGCCATCCAGCATGACGTATTCAAACGTCACGCTGCGGCCGTTCTGCTCGTCGATGTAGTGCCAGCAGGCTTCCAGCAATTGCGCGATGGGATGCTTGCGGTTGATCGGCACGAGTTCGTTGCGCAACTCGTCGGTCGGTGCATGCAGCGAGACGGCGAGCGCCACGTTCGTTTCTTCAGCCAGCTTGTATATCTGGGGCACGAGGCCCGATGTCGACAAGGTCACGCGGCGACGCGACAAATCAAAACCAAAATCATCGAGGAGAATACGAAGCGCCGGCACGACGTTGCGAAAATTGGCCAGCGGCTCACCCATTCCCATCAGCACCACGTTGGTGACGATGCGGCGGTCGCCGATGGCGCCCGGCTGTTGCTTCGATTCAGCAAACTCGGCCAGCTCGCGCTTGGCGAGCCAGACCTGCCCCACGATCTCAGCCGTGGTCAGATTTCGATTGAACCCCTGCTGTGCGGTGGAACAAAACGAACAATCCAACGCGCAACCCACCTGCGACGAGATACACAACGTCCCCCGATCAGCCTCGGGAATAAACACCATCTCGAACGCCTGGGAGGAATCGGCGCGCAACACCCACTTGCAGGTGTCGTCGGCCGACTTGTGCGTGGTTACGATTTCAGGCGTACGAACCGCCGCGCGCTCCTTCAGCTGCGCGCGGAAGTCCTTCGCCAGATCGGTCATGTTGTCGAATGAGCCCTCGCCGCGCTTGTAAACCCAGTTCATGAGTTGACGGGCGCGGAACGGCTTGCTGCCCAACTGCGCGACGAACGCTTCCAACTCGGGACGGGGAAGTCCCAGAAGGTTGGTTTGGGCAGGTGAGTCCATGATTGTTAGGCAACACGCACGGCATCAGCCGCGCGGGTGCAACTCCGTCGTCCGGAAGAAATACGCGATTTCGACAGCAGCCGTTTCCGGAGCATCCGATCCGTGAACGACGTTCTGCTCGATGCTGAGCGCGTGATCGGCGCGGATTGTTCCAGGCGCGGCCTTTTTCGGATCCGTTGCGCCCATGATCTCGCGGTTCTTGGCGATGGCGTTCTCGCCCTCGAGGACCTGCACTACGACGGGGCCGGATGTCATGTACTTCACGAGGTCTTTGAAGAACGGACGCTCGCGGTGGACGGCGTAGAAACCTTCGGCTTCACGCTGTGACAAGTGCAACATGCGGGAGGCAATGATGGACAAGCCGGCCTTCTCAAAGCGGCGATACACCTCGCCAATGAGATTGCGGCTGACGCCGTCCGGCTTGACTATGGACAGAGTGCGCTCGAGCGCCATGCGGAAAATCCTCACGAAACTGGGGGAAGAGCCGCAGCCGACCAGACTGCAAACTAGCCGCGCAGTTTACCTTGGGATCAGCGTGCGGAGCAATTTAAGCGGAGCAGCCAGCGCCCCCCGGAAGTGCCGGTTCCATAAGGACTTTTGGCGGGGCTCGCAGCTGGGGCGGCCCAATCCGGGGCGCACACCCGCGGCCGTTGAGGCCGGGGCACATCGCCGGGGCGGCCCACGTCGTCCGGGGTCGCCTATACCGAGAAGCTCTCCCCGCAACCACACTCCCCCTTCACATTGGGGTTGAGGAAGCGGAACGCCTCATTGAGTCCTTGCTTGACGAAGTCCACGACGGTCCCGTCGATCAGCGTAATGCTGCTGGGGTCGACGAACACCTTCACCCCGCGATCCTCGAACATGAGGTCGCCGGGGGGAGCTTCATCAGCATAGTTGATGACGTAGGCAAATCCGGAGCACCCGGTCTTACGCACTCCCAAGCGCAGGCCAACGCCATGGCCGCGAGAGACGAGGAACGTTTTGACCCGAGTGGCAGCAGATTCAGTCAGGGAAATAGCCATCGTTTCAGGGGGTCCGTTGAGGTGGAACCATTCTACGCCCGTTCCGGCCAACGCCGAAGACAAGCCTGTAGCGCGTCTTCGACCACCAGCAGCCGACCGAGTTTCTCGACCGGTACGCCGTGGTCCGTGGCCCACTCCGTTGGGGTGCCCGGCTGCAAAGCTTCACGTTGTCTGCCCGGCAGTGCCTTCGCTATCCATGCGGCCACAGCCAGAGTATGGGGGCATCCGTACGCTTGAAAACGGGCATCCCTCACAAGGTTGTCCGCAACGAGCAAATGAAAGCGAATCCAAGTCCCTTCATTGGCCCCGCCGGCCTCCCCGCGTACTGCAGCGACATCGGGCCATGTCACCGCTGCACTGCCAGGTGACAAGGCCCGAAGACGTCGAACCTCGCGATTCACCGCAGCAATCGCCGTATCGACGTCCGCCTCCGTGGTGAAGCGCCCGAGGCTGAATCGAAGCGAGCTCTGAGCGAGTTGCGTATCGCGACCCAGCGCGCGCAGCACATAGGACGGTTCGGCGGACGCCGAGTTACACGCTGAGCCGGTCGAAATGGCCAGCTCCTTCAGTCCCACGACGAGGCTCTCACCCTCGACACCTTCGAATGACACATTGAGTATCGCTGGCAAGCGAGCTGCACCTTGGCCGTTCAGGTGCACGCCACCCAAGTCGACGATGCCGTCCCAAAGACGGTCGCGAAGAGCTGCCAAGCGCACCGATTCCGTAGGCAGCAATTCGCGCGCGAGTGCGCAAGCCGCTCCCAAACCCACAATCTGATGCGTCGCCAACGTCCCGGGCCTCAACCCACGCTCTTGCCCACCCCCGAAAGTGACTGGCTGTAGGCGTGGACGGGCCTCCCGATACACGTAGAGGGCGCCAGCTCCCTTGGGGCCATAGAGCTTGTGCGCGGTGAACGAGAGGACATCCACCGGTAATTCGCCGACATTGATGGGGATCTTGCCGATAGCCTGGGCGGCATCCGTGTGAAAGGTGACGCCCTGTTCGCGGCAAATTGAGCCGATCGTGGCGATATCCTGCAGCACCCCGATCTCATTGTTCGCGAACATGATCGAAACGAGAATGGTATCGGGGCGAATGGCCGCCCGAACGGCCTCCGGATCGATCCAGCCCGCGCGGTCGGGGGTCAGATACGTTACGGAAAAGCCTTCTTTCTCCAGACGCTTGCACGGGTCGAGCACAGCCTTGTGCTCCGTGCGAGAGGTGATGATGTGGCGGCCACGGTCGCCGTTAGCGCGGGCGATGCCCAGCACCGCGAGGTTGTTCGACTCCGTGGCACCGGAAGTGAAGATGATCTCGTCCGGCTGCGCCGAGAGAAGGGATGCGACCTCCGCCCTCGCCTGGTCCACACGGGCGGCTGCCCTACGACCAAACCGATGCGTGGCTGACCCCGAGTTCCCGAAATCGCCGTCCGGGCCCAGACACGCAATCATCGCCTGAGCCACCGCAGGATCGACCGGGGTGGTCGCCGCGTAGTCCAGATAGATAGGGCCGGCGTCAGTAGTCACGAAAGTTCTGCCTCGCCGCGGCGCCCGTTGTCACGATGCTCGTTCCCGCGGGACGAGGCGCCCCGACGCGCTGGGCACGCGTTTGCCGCCGCCCAGGCGCCCCGCCCCGATGCGCCGCGCCTGCGTTCGTGGCCGCCGAGCCGCGCGCTCACTTGCTGCCCTCGCCGCCACCGGCGCGACGCCTGCGGCTCTGCACCGCCGTCAGTAATCCCCGCAGAATATTCACCTCGTTTTGATCCAGCTCGGCACGCTGCAGAAACCGCCTGATCCGTGCCATCAGGTTGGTCCCGCTTTGCGTGCGGTCGCGGAAATCCACCTCTTCCATCACCTGGGACAGATGGATGTACAACCGATCCATATCTTCGGGTGTGGCCAACGGCACCTCTGTCGGCAGTTGGACCAACTTCGCCCCCCGAGCGCGAAACAGCTCATACGCAACCAGCTGCACCGCCATAGCGAGATTCAACGACAAATAAGCCTCGTTCGCGGGAATCCGTATGAGCACGTGGGCGGATTCGATCTCATCGTTCGTCAGGCCGGTACGCTCAGCTCCGAACAGCACTGCAGCAGGAGACCGACGCGCTTCGCTCACGATGCGTTCGGCAGCGTCGCGCACATCGGCGATGCGGAAGTTCTGATCGCGATCGCGCGATGTCGTCGCGGCAACAAACCCGCATCCCTCGAGGCCCTCCGCGAGAGTTTCGACGACACGGGCACTCGCGAGGATGTCGTCCGCGCCTGATGCACGCGCGGTGGCCTCTGCATGCGGAAACTGCTTGGGTCGCACGAGTACGAGCTCTTCGAGAGCCATGTTCTTCATTGCACGCGCCACGGCCCCGATATTTCCCGGGTGCGAGGGTTCCACCAAAACGATACGAATGTTGGGCGACATCAATCTGCTACGATTCGTTGATTGCTTTCCGTGAGCTCATTTTACCGTGCATGCGCTTCTCAATATTGCCGTCCGGGCCGCTCGTGCCGCCGGCGAAGTCATCATCCGCAGTCTCAACCGCCTCGAATCCCTGACAATTACGTCCAAGGGGCGCAATGACTTCGTCAGCGAAGTCGATCATGCGGCCGAGGCCGAGATCATCAAGCTGATCCGCAAAAACTACCCCAACCACGCTTTTCTGGCCGAGGAAAGCGGCCGCAGCGGCGACAACGAAACCGTGTGGATCATCGATCCGCTCGACGGTACGACGAATTTCCTGCACGGCTTCCCGACGTTCGCAGTGTCCATTGCCTGTCAGATCCGAGGCAAGCTGGAGCACGGCGTCGTATACGACCCCATCAGTCAGGAAATCTTCTCCGCATCCCGCGGGGGCGGCGCGCACCTCGACAACCGACGCATTCGCGTCAGCAAGCAGCGCGGACTCGAAGGTTCCCTCATCGGCACCGGTTTTCCATATCGCGCAAATGCGAAGTACCTCGACTCCTATATGGCGATGCTCAGAGCGGTGATGGAAAACACCGCCGGTGTACGTCGTCCGGGCTCAGCAGCGCTCGACCTGGCTTATGTCGCAGCGGGACGAACTGATGCGTTCTGGGAGATTGGGTTGGCTCCGTGGGATACAGCAGCCGGAACGCTGCTCATTCAGGAGGCTGGCGGACGCATTGGTACGCTGACGGGCGGTGAATATACACAAGGAGGGAACGTGCTGGCAGGCTCGCCGAAGGTCTACGCAGCGCTGCTCGAGTTGCTGGCACCCCACATCCCGGAAGAGTTGCGCGAAGGCTGAAGTTCCTCCACAGTCCGGGCAAAGTCACAATCCGACAAAAAAGTTCGGGGGTTTACAGCTTAATGGCCAATCAGCTTCTGGCGACCAAATCCATTTCCGATCTGCATGCCGACGATGCCAGCGGTCCGCAACTGAAACGGGTTCTCTCAGCAACAGCACTGACTGCACTAGGTATCGGCGGCATCATCGGTACCGGTATCTTCGTTCTAACAGGTGTCGCGGCCGCGAACCACGCCGGCCCCGCACTCGCTCTCGCCTTCATCGTCGCAGGTTTCGGTTGCACCCTCGCGGGGCTCTGCTACGCCGAGTTTGCGGCGATGATTCCCGTCTCCGGCAGTGCGTATTCATATTCCTATGCAACACTCGGCGAAGGCATAGCCTGGTTCATCGGTTGGAACCTGGTACTCGAGTACCTGTTTGCCGTGGCCACCGTGTCGGTTGGTTGGTCAGGTTACCTGGTCAGTCTTCTCGACCAGATCGGGATGCATCTGCCTACGGCCTTCACGTCGTCGCCATTTGCGAAGGGCGCAGGTGATCTGGATATCGTACGCACCGGCGCGATCATCAATGTTCCCGCAATGGCCATTGTCGCGGCGCTGACGGTCATTTGTTATATCGGCATCCGGCAGTCGTCCGCATTCAACACGGTCATCGTCGCCATCAAGGTGACGGTGGTGTTGCTGTTTATTTTCTTCGGCGTAAGCTACATCAACACCGCGAATTGGCACCCGTTCATTCCCGAGAACGTGGCCCCCGGCAAATACGGATTGAGCGGGATCATGACCGCCTCAGGCGTCATCTTCTTCGCGTACATCGGTTTTGACGCCATCTCCACCGCCGCGCAGGAAACCCGCAACCCCCAGCGCGATATGCCGATCGGCATCCTGGGCAGTCTCGTGGTCTGCACCATTCTGTATGTCGTGGTCGCTTTGGTTCTGACCGGCATGGTGAGTTATAAAGAACTGAATGTCCCCGCACCGGTCGCGCTGGCGATCGACAAATATCGAGCGCTGCACTGGATGGGTTGGCCGGTAAAACTGGGCGCGCTGGCCGGCATGACCTCGGTCATGTTGGTGATGACTCTGGCCCAGGCCCGGATCTTCCTGGCCATGGCGCGTGACGGGCTCATCTGGAAACCCTTCGCGAAGGTTCATCCCAAGTTCCAGACACCCAGCGTCGGCACGATTGTCACGGGTGTGCTCGCAGCTCTCATCGGCGGACTGTTTCCGGTCGGAATCCTTGGCGAGATGGTTTCAATCGGCACACTCGCTGCATTCGTAACGGTGTGCGTCGGCGTGCTGGTGCTGCGTCAGACGCGGCCTGACCTCGAGCGCCCGTTCAAGACCCCTCTGCCGTGGATTACCTGCACTGTCGGCGCTCTCGTTTGCTTCGCCATGATGGTCTCGCTCGGGTGGGGAACGTGGGCACGTTTGATTGTTTGGACCATCGTAGGCGCAATTATCTACGCCTTTTACGGTTACAAACATAGCCGCCTTCATCGCGGCAACGGCGAGACGAGACCGGCCAGCGTTACGCGCTAACCGCCATCGGCCTCGTTCACTTTCTTCTTTGAATCGAGCAATCGGCGCAGTCGGATGTTGACCATCTCGACTGCGACCGAGAACGCCATGGCGAAGTACAGATAGCCCTTCGGAATGTCGAAGTGCACGGCCTCGGCGATCAATGCCACGCCGATGAGAATCAGGAACGACAGCGCCAGCACCTTGATGGTCGGATGACGTTCAATGAACGCGCCGACCGCCTTTGACACCCACATCATCACCAGTATTGCGACGACGATTGCGGCGATCATGATGGAGAGGTCTTTCGCAAGGCCTACGGCCGTGAACACCGAATCGAGCGAGAACACGATGTCGATGACGGCGATCTGAGTCACCGTCATGAGAAAGCTCGAATAAACCTTCGTCGTCTGGTTGTGACTCTTGCCCGCACCCTCCATCGCCTGGTGGATCTCGAGCACGCTTTTCATCAGCAGGAACAGTCCGCCGATGAACAGGATCAGATCCCGCCCGGTCACCGCCTGCGTCCCAATGTGGAACCAGGGCGTTGTGAGCCTCGTCAGCCAGACAATTGAGTACAACAGCGCGATGCGAGTCGCCATCGCAAGCGTGAGCCCCGTAATGCGCGCCGTCTCCTGCCGCGCGGGCGGCAACCGCCCCACCAGGATCGCAATGAAGATGAGGTTGTCGATGCCGAGAACGATCTCGAGCAACGCGAGCGTGATGAACCCTAACCAAACCTGCGGATCGGCGAGGAATTCGAGCATTGCCGTTAGCGCGGCTTACGGCAGGTGATCAACGGCCACCTTCTTCTCGGACGGGAACACGTGCTCCGCGGTCAGCCCGCAATCCAACGCGATGGCGCTGGAAATGTAGATGGAGGAGTACGTACCGGCCACGATGCCGATCATCAATGCCTCCGAGAACCCCTGCAGCACCGGTCCACCCAGGAACAGCAAGGCGATCACCACGATCGAGGTGACGACTTTCGTCATGATCGTGCGCGACAGCGTCTGGTTGATCGACTGATCGAGCACGACATCGGATGCCATGCGCCGGTTCGTCTCCAACCGCTCTCGAATCCGGTCAAACACCACGACGGTGTCATTCAGCGAGTAGCCGATGACCGCGAGGATGGCTGCGACCACAGCCAGATCGAACGGAGTCTGTGTAATGGAGAAAATGCCGAGGACGAGGATGGGGTCGTGTATTACGGCGAGGATTGCGCCCAGGGACAGACGCCAGGTGTGGAATCGCAGCGCGATGTAGAAGCCGATCAGCAGCAGGGTGAAGAACAGGGCCCAGCTGGCGCTCGTCTTCAGCTCGTTACCCACCTGCGGGCCCACAACTTCCAACTGCCTGACCTGTGCGCTGGAATCGACCGATTGCAGCACGGACTCGATCTTCTCCCGGATGACCTTCGCATTCTGAGATGGATCGGGCGGCAGGCGGACAGTGATGTCCCGCGAGGAACCGAAGTTCTGTACCTGCGGCTCCTTGAAGCCCGCCTCGGTCAGCTTGGTGCGCACGGCATCCACGTTGGCAGTTTGCGCAAATGTCGCGTTCGCGCTGATACCGCCGGTGAAGTCGATGCCGAAATTCAGGCCGCGAGTGGCAAACGACACGACGGAGCCGATCATCAGAATCGCCGACAGCGTGTACCACACCTTGCGCGTGGCCATGAACGGGAAGTTGGTTTCGCCTTTGAAAAATTCCACGCGGGCTACCTCAGATCGACAGACGGGTCAGCTTGCGCCGGCCGCCATACATCAATGTAATCAAGGCACGGCTTCCCATGAGCGCCGTGAATAGCGACGTCGCAATGCCCAGTGTCAGCACGATCGCGAATCCGCGGATCGGGCCGGTGCCGAACACCCACAGCACGATTCCCGCTATCAACGTGGTGACGTTGGAATCCGCGATGGCTGAGAACGCCTTCTCGAAGCCCGCCCGGATGGCGGCCTGAGGCGAAACGCCTTTGCGGACCTCCTCACGAATACGTTCGTAGATCAGCACGTTCGCGTCGACCGCCATACCGACAGTCAGAATGATGCCCGCGATACCGGGCAACGAAAGCGAAGCGCGCATCATCGACAACAGTGCAGCCAGCAGCACAACGTTGGCCAGGAGCACGAGATCGGCAACCAGGCCGAACGTGCGATAGTAGATCGCCATGAACAGGAACACGCCGGCCATGCCGATGACCAGAGCATGTATGCCCTTGTCGATGTTGTCCTTGCCGAGGCTCGGACCGATGACCCGCTCCTCAATTGCATAGATCCCGGTCGACAGCGACCCGGACCGCAGCAGCAGAGCCAGCTCGCGAGCCTCACCGGCCTGCAGTCCCGTGATATTGAAGCTGTTGCTGAAGATGCCCTGGATGGTCGCGTCGTTGATGACCTGCTCGTCTGTGATGTCTTTCGTCACTTCCTTGCCGTTCACCGTCGACGTTTCGCGGCGCTTCTCGATCAACACCACAGCCATGCGCTTCTTCAGATTGGCGCGGGTGATCTTCAACATTGCATCGCCGGCACGGGCGTCGAGCCTGAGTGATACCGCAGGCCCTTCCTGCGTCTGCGTGCTGGTTGCGTTGGTCAGCTGATCGCCCGTCGCGATGATTTCACGCTTGAGCAACAGCGGACGGCCCATTCGGGTGTGCGTATACAACTTGGAGCCCAGCGGGGCGTGGCCGCTGATCGCCGCCTCAGCCGCGCTGTTCGTCATGTCCTCGAGGCGGAACTCGAGGGTGGCCACCTTGCCGAGAATATTCACAACCTCGGCCGAATTCTGCACACCAGGCAGCTGGACGTTGATCCGATCCAGACCCTGGCGCTGCACGATCGGCTCCGACACGCCCAGCTCATTCACGCGATTGCGCAGCGTGGTAATGACCTGCTGGATGGCGTAATCCTGTCGCTCTTTGATCTGTGCGTTGGTCAGAGTCGCGATTACGGCGGATCCGCTCGGGAGGGCTTCTGTTGAAAGACCCACGCCTTGGAGCGGTTGAGCCAACGCGGTCCGTGCCGCAGTGGCATCCGATTCCGGTGGCAGGACGATACGGATGGCGTTCTGCTGATCGCCCCCGTTGGTGATCACACTCACGTCCTTGAACGGAATGTTGGCAGTTGAAAGCGCCCGCCGGGCATCGTTCGCATAGCCATCGAGGTACTGGCTGATCGAGCCCTTGACGTCAACCTGGTACAACAGATACAGGCCGCCGCGAAGATCCAGGCCCAGCGGCATGGGGCGCAGCCCCAAACGGCGGAAGAACTCGGGCGCGCGCGACGCGAACGACAGCGCGGTGATGTACTCCTTGTAGTGATCCTTGACGGCATCGCGAGCCTTGAGCTGCTCGGGAATGCTGCTAAACCGGAGCATCAGTCGACCGTCGTCAATGTAGCTCTTTTCGACGTTAACCTTCTGATCCTTCAGGTAGCTGACAACCGGAGCGGTGGCGTCAGCTGTGAGCGGAATGTGATCCGCACGGGCGACCTGCAGGGCCGGGTCGTCGCCGAAAACATTCGGCAACGCGAACAGCAGACTCAGGAGCAGCACCACCCCTATGAGGACGTATTTCCAACGGGCGTATTCGAGCATGGCTCAGGCGCTTTTCAGCGTGCCCTTGGGCATCAGCGAGGCAACCTGAAACTTCTGCACCTTCACGCGGACGTTGTCAGCGATTTCGAGCGTGAGGAAGGTGTCGCCAACTTCCACCACCTTGCCGAGCAGACCACCGGTCGTTACGACCTCGTCACCGCTGCTGAGTTTCGTGAGCAGCGCCTGATGCTCTTTCGCCTTCTTCTGCTGTGGCCGGATCAGGAGGAAATAGAAGATGACGATGAAGACAACCATCATCAGCAGCGGCGCCATGCCGCCGGCGCCACCAGGCGCAGCCGATTGTGCCCAAGCATCGGGAATCAAAGCGTTCATGCACTCACCTTGGTCGGAAATACTTCGTCCGGCGCGGGGGCCCGGGGAAGCGAAGGGGCGGCATTATGCCACAGCACCTGCCGCGGCCTGCCGCAAGGACAAATACCCCTGTGCCCAGGGCGCCAGACGGCCGGCGGCGATCACTGCCCGTATTGTCCGCATCAGGTCCAGATAGAAATGCAGGTTATGGATGGTATTCAGCCGGGAACCCAGGATTTCATTGCACCGGTCCAGGTGGCGCAGGTACGACCGCGTGTAATTACGGCACGTATAGCAGGTGCAGTCCGGGTCAATGGGGCCCAGGTCCGCCTGGTGAGCGGCATTTCGGATGTTGATGACGCCGGTGGAGGTGAAAAGGTGACCGTTTCGGGCGTGTCGGGTGGGCATCACGCAGTCGAACATATCTATGCCACGTAACACCGCAGCCACGATGTCTTCCGGGCGGCCTACTCCCATCAGGTAGCGGGGGCGGTCGGCGGGCATGTGCGGCACGGTGGTTTCCAGTATCCGCAGGCGGTCTTCTTCGGGTTCGCCTACGGCGAGGCCACCTACTGCTAATCCCGGTAGATCCAGCCGCATCAGTGCTTCGAGGGATGCCAGGCGTAGGTTGGGGTACATGCCGCCTTGGACGATGCCGAACAGGCTGCCGGGGGGGGCTTCAGTACCAGGGCTTTCTGCGCCGGAGCTTTTTGCGCTGGCGCATTCGAGGGTGCCGTCTGTGCGGTCGCCTTCTGTGCCGGGGACGTGACCCGCGTCGGTGCCCGCGCCTCTATAGTAATGAGCGTGGCTCCGCGCCGCCCAACGCATCGACCGCTCCATCGACTCGCGCGCCTGTTGCTCCGTTGCTGGATACGGCGTGCAGTCGTCCAGTGCCATGGCAATGTCGGATCGCAGCGCCAGCTGCACGTCCATCGAGTCCTCGGGATTCAGGCGCACATCGCTTCCGTTGATGGGCGAGCGGAATCGCACGCCCTCTTCCGTGATTTTGCGCAGGCTCTTCAGGCTGAACACTTGGAAGCCACCTGAATCGGTGAGGATCGGATGAGACCAGTGCATGAACCGATGGAGGCCCTTGTGGGCGCGGACGATGTCCTGTCCGGGACGCAACATAAGATGGAATGTGTTGCCCAGGACGATCTGTGCACCCAGGCCTTCCAGTTCTTCGGGCGTCATCGCCTTCACGGTGCCGTATGTACCTACCGGCATAAATGCCGGCGTCTCTACCACTCCGTGCGCCAGAGTCAGGCGACCCAGACGGGCTGCGCCGTGTGTTGTCAGGAGTTCGAACTTGGGTCTCAAGAGGATTGTCTCTTTGTTGGGGCCGCTGCAGCTGCCGCCGTTGGCGCCGTCGCTGGTGTGGCTGACGGCGTTGACGCTGCCGCGTTGGGTACGGCTGGCGCTTGTGTCGCTGCCGCGGCGGGCTGTGCGTTCGCGGCCGCCCGCGTCAGAAACATCGCGTCCCCGTAGCTGAAAAATCGGTATTTCGCGCGGACGGCGTGCTCGTACGCCGCCAGCACGGGGCGCATTCCTGCGAATGCGCAAACGAGCATGAGCAGTGTGGACTCGGGTAGGTGGAAGTTCGTCAGGAGCGCGTCAGCTACCTGGAAGTTGAAGCCTGGGCGGATGAAGAGACGGGTTTCGCCGGACCAGCCTTTTTCCGGGAGGCGTAGGGGTCCGATCGCTGCGGCGGTTGCCACTACTGTCGGCGCCATCGCGGGCCTTTCGGCGGACCCGCCCGTTGGGAACACTGTCGCCAACGCGGCTGACTCCAGCGCGCGAATTACCGTCGTGCCTATCGCCACAACCCTCCCGCCCGCCGCCCGCGTCTTTTCAATCGCCCTGCATGTTGCCGCGCGTACCGACACGAGTTCGGCGTGCATGACATGCGCATCCAAATCATCCATCCGCACTGGCTGAAACGTCCCCGCGCCCACGTGCAGTGTTACAAAAGCGCGGTTTACGCCTATAGCTTCAATGTCGCGAATGAGCTGGGAATCGAAGTGCAAACTCGCCGTGGGCGCGGCGACTGCACCCCGCTCGCGGGCGAAAATACTCTGGTAGCGCTCGCGGTCATTCGCGTCGGCGGCCCGGTGAATGTACGGTGGAAGCGGTACATCGCCCCACCGCTCGAAGAATTCAAGCGCAGACCCCGGGAATTCGACACGCCAAAGGTCATCCTGCCGACGGAGGATTCGCACGATTCCGCCTGCAGTCGTCACTTCGAGCCCGTCGCGGATGGGCTTGCTGGCACGCAGCTGCACGAGCGCTTGGTTTTCTACTTCCGCGACGACACGCTCCAGGAAGATTTCGACGCGGCCGCCTGAGGGCTTGGTCCCAATGAGACGCGCTGCGACAACCTTCGTGTCGTTGAAAACGAGGAGATCGCCTGGGCGCAGGAGACTAGGGAAGTCGCGCATGGTGCAGTCGCGCAAAGTGCCCGGCGGTGGCATCTGCGCGCCTACTTCAGCCGACGTGCCGCCACTGCCGGTTGTCGTCGCCGTTGCGGCTTGCGCGCGATCGCCGGCGACCGTCGTTGCGGCGGCGGAGCGAGCACCATCGCTGGTGGTCTTCGGCGTTGCCGAAGCCGGCGCGCCATCGCGGCCGGAATTTGGCTCCAGGACGAGCAGCCGACTTGCCGATCGCTCGGCGAGCGGAGTCTGGGCGATCAGGTCGGGCGGCAGGTCGTAGGCGAAGTCATGGCGTTGCACGCGCGCATGGTATTGGAATCGCCCGACGGGTGCCGCTCGAGCGCACCGGGGACCCAGCTCTCAGCACGATGATCTTGACGCCACGTCAGGTTGTCGCATCGGTCCCCCGTTCCCGGTGGTCCACTCGCACTTTCCTATCCGGCCCCTCCCGCCCCGGACCCCTCGGTCCCCGCTCCGGCAGCATCGTCTCGACGTTCACCGTCTTCTGCTGCCGCATCAGCTTGATCGCAATCTTTTCGCCTGGCTGATACGACCCCAAGATGCGCGTGGCATGCGACCCACTCGTGGGCTCACGTCCATCGATCGCGAGGATCACATCGCCGTCCTCGAGCTTGAAGTCCTTCGGTGCCCGCACAACGAGTACACCTTTGTCGGTTCCGAAATACCGGCCGAGTTGAGGAGTAAGCGACGCGAGCTCCATCTCACCCAGTGGTCCGTGAATAATCACCGGCCCGAATGTCATCCCACCCTCGCGGACGGGCGGCACCGGAGGAATCGGCGGAATGGGTGGGATAGGTGGAATGGGTGGTTGGCGCATGCCGAGGAAAGTCATACCCGCACGCGGCGTCACAACGAAATCTTGAGATTTACCATCTCGCATAACGCGCACTTTGACTTTGCTCTCGGGCGCAACATCGCGCATCGCATGCATAACCTGCCGCGCAGTGTGATCGCCCTTAACATCTGACCCGTTGATGGATGTGATCACATCACCAACATGCAGACCCGCCTCCGCGGCAGCCCCGCCAGGACTCACCTCCTGAATCCGAGCGCCCTCCTTCCCGCTGCGGTCATCGAGTTGCACACCCAATACAGCCCTGGGTGGACCTTCACGATAGACCGACATCATGTGGTCCATCAGCGGGCCACTCATCTGGTTGGAAAGCTCGGCGACCTCATGCGCGGCCTCCTCGAGACGGGCGCGGGCATCGGCCAGCTGCGCATCCAGATCCTTTGACTTCGCGTCCCCATCCCCCAACTCACCGCCGGTTGAGAAATACACCGCGTCAGGCGACTCGTCCGCCGCCGCCCACGCAGACAACGGAGTTAGAATACCCATAGGGGCGGCCAGCACTGCCGCAGCCATCAGACGAGTTGATTTTGTTTTCACGATATCCTCGAAGGAAGTTTGATATTCAAGGCGACTCGGACGCGACCACTTCCGCGTAGCGCACCTGCGCGAGCGAGCCAACGAGACGAAGCCGCTCGCGCTGCAGGGCGGCCACGTGGTCGGGCTGCACTCCGTCGATACGAATGGATGTCATGAGGTCGTCGACCTGCGCGATGCGGTCTTCCAGGCCAGCAACTGCCGCGCGCGTGCCCACACGAACTACAGCAGGTTCGCGGGGGAGCGTCGCCAGCCACGATTCGATAGCTCGTGAACGGTTGGCGGCCATCGTCGATTCACCTGAGCCTGTTGTACGGCGCGTGCTGTCCACATTCGGCGCAAGTGCGCCCGGTGTGCCGTCTGAACCCGTCGTCTCGCCTGACCGCATGGTTGACGGCGCCGAATCGGCTGTCCGAGCACCGCCCGCCGGATCTCCAGATCCTTTTGTGTCGGCCTGCCAAACACGATCCGTGTAATTTGCCGAAGGCTCCTCGTCGCGCCTCCATGTCGCCGAGCCGTCCTCGACTGCTCCGGAGTCGGCCACGACGTGCCGACCGCCACCCCCAACGCGACCCCAAATTGCAATCGCACACACGAACAGCAAAAACGCCGCTGCCGCGGCAATGGGGCGCCAATCCATCGCGTCATTCGCGGCCGCCGAATGTCGCAGAGACCGCCGCTGAAACTCCTGCCAGTTGTACGGGGGCATAGTTTCGGGTGGGAGATTCCTCAGACGTTGAATGCACGCCTGGGTCTGGCCGTTTGTCTGCTCTATAGAGTTGTGCATGTCTGGCTGTCCACGGGGGGCTCGAACCATTGGCGCAGCTTCGCGTGCGCCCTGGCTAGTTGCGATTTGGAGAAGCTCACGGAGCGACCGAAGGACTGAGCGATCTCCTCATGCGAATACCCTTCGACCTCGAAGAGCCAGACCACCGCGCGTGCGGTCGGCGCCAGGCTTTCGAGCGCCCGCTCCAAATCGACGCTCTCGGCCCGAGGGCCCGGCGTCGCTGGCAGCAGCGACTCAACCCATCGCCCGTCCGCGTCGCCATCCGAACCGAGACGCAGCCGCGCCCGATGCCACGGAGATCGTAGGTACATCAAGCACTTGGAGACGGCGATCTGCCGCACCCACGCCCCCAGGGGCGCCTCGCCTCGAAACGATGCGAGGTTCTGAAAAACCGCCATCATCGTTTCCTGGAAGAGGTCCTCAGCCAGAGCGCGGCTACCGGCGAGGCGCCTCACCAGCCCAAACGTCGCAGGCGCCACCGCCGCATAGACGGCCGCCTGGGCGCATTCGCCGCCGCTTCGCGCGCTGGCGAGCACGTCGGGGGGTACATTTATATCGGTGAGTCGGACCACGAATGCTTAGATGCGCCAGACTTCTCAAAGGTCGCATCTGGTCAGCTATAATCCGCGCGCCCCTCGGCGCCCGAGTGGCGGAATTGGTAGACGCAGCGGACTCAAAA
>Ga0137415_10000188_pt1 | contig 52942 bp, 37 predicted proteins | sample CZODoug3_1_1_16f_FD_183082 | JGI IMG/M metagenome (GOLD analysis project Ga0137415, IMG submission 183082) | Vadose zone soil fungal communities from Angelo Coast Range Reserve, California, USA - CZODoug3_1_1_16fungal (Hybrid Assembly) | ecosystem: Environmental > Terrestrial > Soil > Vadose...
CGGGGCTTTCCGTGTTTACCGCAAACCTACCCGAATTGCTACCCACCCTTCGCGCACACCACTCGCGTAGAATCAGGCACCCCGTGCATTAGAAGGCGCCCTATTTCTTCTTGAAAACCAACTCAATGGAATTGATGCAGTACCGTAACCCTGTAGGCTTAGGACCATCCGGGAAGACATGCCCCAGATGTGCTCCGCAGCGCGCACAGGTCACTTCCACGCGCCGCATCCCGTGGTTGTTGTCCTCATGCGTCTCTACCGCATCTGAATCCTTGGGCAGGTAGAAACTAGGCCATCCGCTGCCGGACTCGAACTTCGTGTCCGACTTAAACAATTCAGCACCGCAAGCTACGCAGTAGTACATCCCGTCTTCGTGGTTCTCATACAACGCACCTGAGAACGCTGGTTCGGTACCTTTCTGCCGCGTAATGTAGTACTGCTCCGGAGTCAGTTCCGCCCGCCACTCTGCGTCTGTCTTCTCGATCTTCTCTACTTTGCTCTCAGCCATACATACCTCATGCCTATTGGATGAGCTTATAGCAGCTTCGTTACACCCTGGCGATAACCTCGATCTCCACCAAGGCATCCTTGGGCAGCCTTGCTACCTCAACCGTGGAACGTGCCGGAGCTACTACGCCTTCTGGCGATAGATACTTCCCATAGATTGCATTCATAGCGGCGAAGTCATTCATGTCTTTCAGGAAGACTACTGTTTTCACTACATGTGACAATCCTGTCCCGGCTGCTTCAAGAACGGCCTTCAGGTTCTCAAGCACACGTGTCGTCTGCTCCGTAATTCCACCTGGAACAATCTGTCCGCTCGCTGGATCGAGTGCTACCTGGCCCGATGTGTAGACAAAATCGCCAACTCTCACTGCCTGCGAGTAAGGACCAATCGCCGCAGGCGCACTTGTCGTTGCCACCACTGTCTTTGTGCTTTCGCTCATAGAGTAATTGTGCCGGGAGGATTGGGTAAGAGGCAAATTGCGATGTGGTTTGGCTTCGGCTCCGAGTTATATCCGTCCTCTCACCTTTGCCCACCACCACCGTGTGCCTACCAGCAGAAATCGCGCATCGTGGAAGAATTCTGGCGGCTTACCCTCAAACGCATGCCCGATAAACTGCAGGGCCCAACCCGCCACAAACAATGCGACTGGCAGCACCCAGAGCCAATGCACGAACACCGCTAGGATTCCGAGCGGAAGCGAAAGAAGGATCAACGGAATGCCGAAGGTATGACACATCTTATTTACTGGATGCTGATGGCTTCCTGAATATTGTTGAATCCAGTCGTCCCAGCTGCGTCCGCCTAACATGGAAGGCATTTTATAGCCAAAGTACAGATACTGTCATGCGGTGAGACCATCCCGGTGCAGCCGTTCTTTGGCGGAACGGCTGCGCCGAGATTTACATGCCACAGGCGTCAACCAAAATCAATTTGCGATGGGAGAGCATACGAGCCCCGCGAACTCTTCAATTTCGCTCAGGGCAAGCTTTCGGCGGCTTACGCCTCGGAATGACAACCTGTTTTATTCCTCAGCATGACGAGGTTTGTTGTCGTAGCTCGCAATCCGCCTTAGACGCTGGCTGCCTCAAACTCTTCTCCAACCCATTCCACAAATCCGTCGAAGCTTTGCTCGCGTCCCAAGAAGCGGGTGACGATTTCCTTGCCGGGTACCGAGCCGCCTACTTCGAGCACTGTCCGGCGGTATTTCATTCCGATCGGATCTTCGAGCAGGTTTCCTTTGGAGAACTGGCTAAAGAAGTCGAGCGCGATCACCTTGTCGTACAAGTAAGTGTAGTAGTTCGATGAGTAGCCCGTCAGGTGCGTAAAGCTTGCGTACATGCGGTTACCATCGATCCACGTATACGGCAGAAAGCGCGTGTAGAGATCATGCAGGAGCGCATCGGGATCGAGCGTGGCTGGATCGAGCCGGTGAGTGTCAAGTGAATAGGTGGTGTAGAACAACTGTGTCCGCACCCAGTCGGCGCGCCCGAAGGCGCTGGCGCGATTCATCCGCTGGACTAGTTCGGCCGGGATTGGCTCATTTGTCTCATAATGCAGGGCAAAACTGGCTAATAGTGCCGGATCGCGGAAGAACTCTTCCAGCATCTGCGAAGGCACTTCTACGAAGTCGCCCTCGGTCGCAATGCCGCTCAATCCGGCCCACCGTTGCTTGCCGCCTAGAAGAGCGTGCATCAGGTGGCCGAACTCGTGGAAATATGTCACAACATCCGAGTGCTGCATCAGGCCGGGATTCCCGTCCTTAGGCTCTGGAAAATTGCAGATCAGGGCGGCTTCGGGCAACTGCTTCCCTGCCATGCCGGGGATGAGAGAGTGTGCTGAGAACCACTTATCTTTACCTTCGCGTGGGTGCATGTCCAGGTAGAAGCGGTCTACCGCTTCGCCTCCGTCAAGAACCTCCCAGGCGGTTACCGAGGCGTGCCAGACATCCGGCTTCTCGATCTGCCTGAACTTCACCTGGAAGAGCTTCTCCGCTGTCGCCAGCACGCCGCGTTCTGCACGGGCGAATGGCAGATAGGGCCGCATGTCCTGAGAATCGAAGGCGAAAGCTGAACGGCGGTACTGCTCCAGCCAGTAGCCGCGGCTGGCTGCGTCTAGTGTCGTCAAGCCCGTCTGTTGTGCCTTCGCAAACTCCAGAATCATCTGGTATTCGCGCTCGGCCCCTGCCTTTGTGGCTGCGTCGAGGTCGTCGAGAAAGGCCTGCATATTCGCCGCCGACTCCATCATCTGATCGGCAGTGGCCAGATCAGCCCAGGTGGCGAATCCGAGAATTTCGGCAATCTCCTTCCGAGTCGCCAGCAGATCCAGCAGCAATTGACGGTTCACCGGAAAAGCCCGCGTGTTGTAGGCGAGAAACATCCGGTGCCGTAGATCGCTGGACTTCGCGAAGGTCATGACAGGTAGATAATCCGGATAATCGGTGGTAAGAACGATTTTTCCGGCAAATTCACCCTCTGTAGCCGGCTGGTGCGCCTCAAGGAAGTCTTCTGGGAGCCCTTCCAGCTCCGCAACGTCTTCCACGATCACCCGGTTCACGTTCTCCTGGACGTTCCTGCCAAAGGTCAGCGACAGCAAAGTCGCCTTGTCCTGCAACTCCTTGATGCGTCCCCGAATGGCGTCGTCCTTGTCTACGCCGGCCAACCTGTACTGCAACAGTGTCCGGTCTATGTAGTGCCGGGTAGCCTCGTCCACAGCTGCTACGTCGACTGCCGCTAATGCCCGGTAAACATCCTGATTCAGCCCCAGTTGCACGCCCGCCTGGGATATCTTTTGTGTCAGTGTCTGGGCCGTATCGCGGATGGCCTTGTCGGGATAGACGCTGTCTAACAGTCCGGTCTGGGAGCCTGCGGCAGACAACTCCGCCACGGCATCATCATAGGGCCGAAGCGTATTTTCGAGTGTCCGAACACCCTCTACTGCCAGCAACTGGTCAATTGCCTGCTGGTGACGCGTCAGCCGGTCTTCTACCCAGGCTTCCAGGCCCGCTACATCTACAGAGCCGGTTCCTGCCGGATTCCAGGGATGGCGCAAGCTACTTTCCACGCGATCGGTTATCGAAGTTCCCATCAAAGATACGATCCTCTTCTCTTTTAGAAGGTTATCCCACTCTCCGGCTCCATGAGAGCGTAAGATTCAGCGTAGAAGGGTTGCATCCTTGCGGCACAGCCGTTAATATGCCGCAATTGCCTGTCATGAAAGAGATATCCATATCGCAGCCAACCACGTCCGCCCCAGCGGCTGCTTCCACACACTTCCTCCGAACCCGCATCGGGAAGATTTGTGTCGCCATTATTGGCTCCACTCCCGCGGAAATGATTGAAAAAGCAGCAGATGCGGCGCGGGAAAATCATTTTCTCGAATTCCGCCTCGACTATCTTGAAAAGCCGCTGACCGCTCTGCCCAAGCTCAAGCAATTCCTCTATGAGCGCAGCGAAATCACGGCCGTTGCTACCTGCCGGCGCGCCTCCACAGGAGGAAAGTTCAAAGGCACCATTGCAGCAGAGCTTGAAATTCTCGAAAAGGCCGCAACCTCTGGCTTCCACCTCGTCGATTTGGAAATCGAGACCGCTCACGCTATCAAACACGCGCAACTCGACAAGCTGCGCGGCCACGGCGCCGGCCTCATCATCAGCCACCACGACTTCAACGCAACCAAGGATCTCGACGGCGTCTTCGAGCGCATCCGGCCCTATGAGCCGGAGTTCATCAAGATCGTTTCCACGGCAAAAACGCTCGCCGACAACGTCACCATGATGCACTTCCTTGAGCGCACGCGCGACCTTGCCAGCGTGGTTGGCATCTGCATGGGCGATCAGGGCATCATTAGCCGCGTTCTCGGTCTCCGCGCCGGCAGTGTCTTCACATTCGCAGCCGCAAATATCGGAGAAGAAACCGGGCCGGGACAAATCTCCGCGCGTACGCTCAATGAAACCTACCGCGTCGATCAGCTCGACATCTCGACGAAAGTCTTCGGCGTTATCGGCAACCCCATCAAGCACTCACTTTCACCGCTGATGCTCAACACGGCTTTCCGCCGCGAGACCGTCAATGGCGTCTTCCTTGGCTTGCAGACGACGAAGACGAGCGACCTCATGACGCTCGTTCGCGAAATTCCGATCCACGGCCTCGCTGTCACCATGCCGTTCAAGGAAGAAATCCTCAAACACCTCGAACGCACTGACGCGCTCTCCGAAAAAATCGGTGCCTGCAATACAGTCGTCCGCTCACAGGAAGGCAAGCTCTACGGCTTCAATACGGATGTCCAAGCCATCGTTCGACCGCTTGAAAAACGCCTTGCGCTGAAGAATGCCCGCATTCTCGTCATCGGAGCCGGCGGAGCTGCGCGTGCAGCCGTTTTCGGGCTCAAAGAGAAAGGCGCGGAAGTCTTCGTGATGAATCGCACCACGGAGACGGCGCAGAAGCTGGCGCGCCAGGCAAAGGCAAAAACCTTCAAACGCGACCAACTGGCCAAGACACAGTTCGATGTCATCATCAATGCAACACCTGTCGGCATGCACGGCGTTAAGCCCAATGTCTTGCTCGATCCGAAAGAGATCAATGCCCGCCTCGTCTTTGACCTCATCTACAATCCCATCGACACACCACTGATCCGTGCAGCTCGAGAAAAAAGCATTCCCGTGGTAACTGGCGTAGAAATGTTTGTGCACCAGGGTGCCCGGCAATTTGAAATCTGGACCGGCAAACCTGCTCCGGAAGAGGAGATGCTACGGGTCGTGCTTCATGCGCTCAAACAACGCGCCGAAGCGGAAAGGGCAGAAAAAGCAGCCTCAAGCACCACAAATGGTGCACGCAGCAAATCCAAGTAGGTGATGACTTAAGAAAACCATTGAGACCCTGCAAACCTTCTCTATATTGGGAGCAGGTGACCCATGACTGAACAACTTACGAAAGATGTAGGCCGCCCGCACCGTGAAGCCGTTGATCGCCTGATCGAATTGGCATCCTACGGAAAACCTACTGAGCAAGAAATTGACGAAACGATCGAGCAGACTCACCATAGCCTGCTCCACGAAGAACCCCAGAAACTCGCGCCTCGCCCCATGTGGAAAACTCTTGGTCAACTCAAAACGCTTTTGCCCATAGCCGCAAAGCTGCTGCCTTTGCTCGAAATCGGAGGAGTCCGCCTGCATGCGCCCACCTCTGTATCCATTCCAAAAGAACTTACAGACGGTGTCGCGGAAGTTCAGTCCAGCCATCGTGAATTACGCCGCATCGTTCAGGAGCAGACGGTAGAGCTCAAGCGCTTAGACGAGCAGCTCACCCGCATTCGCGCCACTACGGAGAAAAATGTGCGCGAGCACCTGGGGCTGGTGGAAGACGTCAAGTCAATTCGGACGCTGGCTCTGACGATTAGCGGAATACTTGGAGTTCTCCTGATTGCATTGATTGTGATGGTAGGCCTGCTTCTCTCGCATCAAGCTCACTAAAATCGTATCCACTCCCCCATTGCTTCCCTCCAAGCAGATATCTGGCAAGAGATTTCATTGCGCTTCACATCCATCGGCTTTTAGAATCCTGGTCCACATTGCTGCTTATTGAAGGTGAGGAGAGTACCGTATGTCCTTTTTGGGAGATTTCGCCACGAAAATCAAGCCGGTTTCTACGTGGGCAGACCTCACTTTGCCTGAGCCTCACTTGCAAGCACTGCAGGAAATCGCAGCGCACCTCGGTTCAGGCGAACAACTTTCCACTGGAGGAGCAACTGCCTTGTTCTCCGGCGAAAACGTCCCCGGGAAAATGATCGCTGCCGAGGCTTTGGCTCAGCAGTTCGGCAAGGAGCTCTATCGTGTGGATCTCAGCCAGATAGTCAGTGAATATGTCGATGAAACTGAGAAGAATTTGCAGCGCCTATTCGATGCGGCAGAGGAACGTGGAGCGATTCTCCTATTCGACGAAGCTGATGCTCTGTTTGGCAAGCAGAGCGAAGTGAAAGATGGTCACGACCGATATGCCAATATCAAGATCAACTATCTGCTCCAGCACATGGAGCAATATTCAGGTGTCGCCATACTCGCTGCGAATACAACATGTGAATGGGATCCAGCTTTATTGCAGCGCATACGCTTCTTAGTTGATTTTCCGTCTACGCCAGTAAAGTAGCCATTAACCCTTGCCACCCATTCCAGCCTGAGCATGCGCTTCAATCTCAAAAGCAACTACCTCTTCCCGCCCATGGAACATCGTGCGTAGCCGATCCGCGATCCGAAGGTGCCACCGCGCCCGGCGAGACGCGGGCAGACGGCTATAGAGAACCTCGCGATACATGGCATGTGCGAAGACATAGAAGTTAGAGTGTGTACCGTCCGGTAATTCATCCTGGCCGGCGGCGCTCAGCAACCGCACCCGGCGGGTGAGCGCGGTATACGCCTCTTCCACATCGGCAAGTTCCCGGTCGAGCGCAGCGGCAGCAGCCCATGCTGGGAAGATAGTCCCAGCGATGCTGCCTGCTTCGAGCAGATGGCGATCTTCATCGTTCAGCCGCTCTAATTGCAACTCGATCATCGCTGCCAGTCCATCGGGTACACCTAACTCGATCTCAGCCAGTGGACTGCGCAACCGCCACTCCCCGCTCTTATTCGTTAAAATTTGCTGAGAGCGCAGGTGTTCGAGTGTGGCCACCATGAACAACGCGTTTCCCTGCGAATGCTGATGCAGAAAACTGGTAAGCCCACCCGGTAATTGCTCGGACTTCAGTTCCCGGCGCAGATATGCGCGGACGGCTTCTTTAGGAAGCGGCTCCAGTGTCAGCTCCGCGCTCAGGCGTCCTGTTACCAGTTCCTGCCGTAAACGCCGCAATGGATGCTGAGCATCGAGATCGGCTGGACGCACGGTAAGAACGAGCAGCAACCTGGCCCGCGAACGCCGCCGCGCCAAAGCCGAAATCAGATCGAGAGTGGATGCGTCGGCCCAATGCAGGTCTTCAAAAATCAGCACCAACGGATGCTGTTGACTCAACGTCTCCAACGCTTCGCAAATCTCGCCCAGGTGAGAACCAGCTGCGCTACCGTGAGCGAACCAACTTGGAGCCAAGGACGTCAGAAGCGTACGAACCTTCTCATCAGAGCAAAGGCTTTGTAAAGCCTCGCGAACTGGATAAAAAGCTTCTTTGCCGCTAAAGCCTTCTACCGATTGACCGCGAGCGGCTAACGCCTTTCCAGGATTGCAAACTTGAGCGGAGAATGCATCCGCCAACGCTGTTTTGCCAATGCCAATCTCGCCGGAGATAAACACAGAACTGCGCTCACCACGTAAAGCCCGGCCTAGTTGCGTCTCCAGAAATTGCAGCTCCGTATCGCGCCCGAAGATGCCAGGAGTGGCATCCTGACGGTCTGCATCCGTCGTAGCCTCGACAACCTCGGGGATGAACCAGTAACCGCGCTTCGGGATAGTGCGGATATACTGCGGCTCGTCAGGATCGTCGCCAAGCAACTTGCGCAGCTCAAGCACGTAGGTACGCAGTACCTGCGGCTGCACGAACGTTTCTGGCCAAAGCGCATCTAGCAGCTCGTCGTGCGTGACAAGCCGCCGAGGATGATCGACTAAATAACGAAGAACCGCAAAAGGGCGTGGCGTGAGGGACAACTGCTCACTGCCTCGCCACACACATTCATTCTGCGTATCGATTCGAAAACACCCAAACTGCCGCATTTGCTCCAATGGACTCACATCTATCAGTATCGGTTAGCGTGAGCCGTACTCACAAAGTCCTACAGCGAGAAACAACTTCTCCAGCGTCCAATTGCGGACACTTAATGTACGTTTTTCAGAGTCAAGATGTTCCCGCAAGATAAGCTTCGCGTAAGTTCTACAAACCTCATGTAGTAAGAGTACAATTTCCGGTCACGTGGAGACCGGCGCGCGAGCGCATGGTTTACCGCAGGAGCGTTCGACGCAGATCCTCACGTGCTCATCTCGTGGGAGGTTCCTATGCAGTCAATCAGAAAGATGTTCCTGCTTACCTTGTCAGCAGCGCTGCTCATCTTGACGGGATGCCAACGTCACTCGAAATCCGAGACATATTATTTAATCTCCAACAACATGGCCCTGGCTTACTGGAAGACCGCTATTGCTGGCTTCAATAAAGCTGCTGCGCAATATCACGTAAAAGCAATGGTTACCGGTCCGGACAACTACGACACGCAGGCCGAACTACAGGAGCTACAAAAGGCTGTCGCGGCGAAGCCAGCCGGCATTCTGATCTCTGTTTCCGACGCTGAATCGTTGCAGCCAGAAATTGATGCAGCTCTCGATGCCGGGATTCCTGTCATCACGATGGACTCCGATGCGCCACATAGTCATCGCCTCTTCTTCACCGGAACCAACAATTTAGAAGCAGGGCATCTTGGCGGTGAGCGCGTTGCGGAAAGACTGCACGGCAAAGGCAACGTAGTTTTCTACTCGATGCCTGGCCAACCAAATCTCGACGAGCGGCTGAAGGGTTATCAGGATGCGTTCGCCAGTCATCCCGGAATCAAAGTGCTCGATGTCTTCAATATCAAGGGAGATGCCGGCAATGCTTTCGATAAGACACAACAGTATCTAGCCCTTACAGGCCCAGCGAGAATTGATGCTTTCGTTTGTCTCGAAGCTTCGGCCGGTAAAGATGTAGGAGCAGTGCTCAAACGGGAGAAGGCGACGGATCGTTTGCTCGTTGCGATGGACGTTGACCAGGCTACGCTGGATCTCATCAAGGACGGCACCATTGACTCGACCATTGCGCAAAAGCCCTACACCATGGGCTACTTTGGATTAAAGATGCTGGATGAGATTCATCACTATCCACCTGCGACGTCATTACGTACAGACTGGGGAGTGAATTCTTTCTCACCATATCCGGTGTTCATTGACACGGGCACAGCGCGCGTGGATAAAACCAATGTGGATATGTACATTCATGCTGCGGCAGAGGCACAGCAGTAGGATTGCGAATGCACTAGAGAAATGGTCGGGGCGGAGGGATTCGAAGACTAGTCTCCGTAGTCCGCCATGTTTCTGAACCCATGGCACTTCTGTCATAAATAGCTGAAACTAAGTGATTTCCATGAAGTCACTAGCTTTCCCTTTTATCTATCGATTCTTCCCTGGGACGCCAATTTCCGCAAAATTTGGTATCCACGGTATCCCCATTTTTTTGCATTATGCAGCTTGTGCGATGCAATGTCTGAGATAAAGCCATGAGCTCTGCTGCGAAGGAAGCATAAGCATGAGCTATCGCTGCGCGGATTCAAGAACGAGAGACCCGATGTCACCTTCCTTCACTCCTTGCTTCACAGAGACGAACAACTTGCTGTTTGCCGTGGCTAAGAAAACTAGACCGCCAAGGGGAGTTTTGCTGCGGTCGAGTCAATGCAATGCTCATAGTTTCTTCCGTTACGATGTGAAATAGCTCTTCCGGTACCGATAACGACGTGTTGGCGATGTTCTTTCAACGAAGGTGTATAAACAACCTCCAGGAATTTCAGGAAAATCGGGTCTCGCGGTAGAGAAGATATCCGCAGACAAAAAGGCCGCACACCAAGATGACACTGAGCACGCTCACCCACCTAAGACTCATCATTAGCTTTGGTACAGTGGCGAGCGAGCCAAGGGAAACAAAAATTCCGATAGCTGCCAGTACAATGAGCATATCCCACCATTTGCGACGAGACGGTCTTGCACCGAACTGTTCGCCGAGCTGCGCTAGAAGGACACTTCGATAGTCGAGACCATAGCGTATACATTCACGCTCCAGCGCTTCATTTCTAGAAGAATCCTCTCGACTCGATGATCTTGCAGTTCCAATGCAGAGCGCGCCGATGATCATCAAGAGCGATCCGCTCACTACTAAGGAATCCTGTCTCCAATTCGCTCCTACTAGTTCGCCGAATACCAACGCCCCCCAAGCCAATCCCCAGAGCTGGTTTGTGCTAGTAAGAGGTATTCCTCTGCCGATGCCGAGGTACTTTGCTGCAAATTGCTGAAACAGATCTCCGACAACCCATACGAAACCGCCAAGAAAAAGCCAGAACATATATGGGGTCCCCACGGAAAGGCTCCTTAGAGTTCCATGTAGGCCACCATCGAATGTGATTGCCAGAGTCGCCATCGTCAGTAACTCGCCGACCGTAAAGACTGTAACGAAAGAGAGTGGGTTCATACCGCTCAAATATGCCTTGCGATAGGGGACATACATTGTTCCCCAGAGAAGGCTGGCACCACAGGCGGAAATAATGCCCTTATTGATCCGATTTGCGTCCACGGAAGATCCACCATGTAGGGTGCTAAATCCCAGCAGGATGGCTGCCAGAACAACAAGTACCGCCCCAAGCACAACTTTCACTATTGTTGCTGGCGGTGCCCCCTTCAATTCACCGAATAGGAGTCTCGCCCATAAGAGACCGATCAACGCGTTAGTGTTCCACAAGGGAAAAGCAATCGAAAGACCTACATCCCTGATAGCAAATATTGTGAGAGTATTTGCAACAGCCCATAATGCTCCAGCGAGCACGGCCCAAACGATCAGATGTTTTTTCTGAATCAGGTCGGCGAAGATGAAGGTGGTTCCCTTGAGGAGAGTGGGAAAGGTCCAGCGAGCAGTAAAAACTCCCATCACCATGCAGAGCGAAACCGTGAAAGGACTGAACCCGGAATTTACTAGCTTCGTGGGGGCTTCAGCAGCTCCGAGCCACATGCCCGCGACAAGTGCGCAAAGGACACCCAGCCCATGTAGAGAACTCACACTACTGGTCCTTCGCTTACCGTGTATGTCGGTCATCGTAGTCATTCATGCCCTTAGTTAACCCAGTTCAACAAGATGCACCCAAGTATGAGCATCGCTAGAGGTACCCAGAAGTGGCTATCCGTAAGGACTGCCTTCATCATCGAAGGAGTTCTCAAATTTCCTCCCAAGTAAGGTTGTTCCGAGGACACTAGGCAGATCAATCTAACTGCCTAGTGTCGAGGTTTTCCAACTGCTCCCGCCTTCCAGAGCGTGGTTGTGGGTTCAAGTTCTGCTTTTCGGCTAACGCCGCAATTGCATCCAGAGAGTTCACCTTTCAGCATGGCCTGTGCTTCTGACTTACTCCAGTCTTGATATCGCTCTTCAATTTTTTGGCTAAGGCTGCGTCATACCAGCGATAAGAAAGCAGCCTTGTACTGTCGTGCCCTTCAAATCGGACTGTTTCAATGTCCCTGAAGAAGGGATCTGCGGAATACTTCATGAAAACTCCCAAGAGATTGGTTAAGTGTCTCGATGCGTCAGTTTTTTGCCAAAGTAGAGATATCTTCGAACGCTTTAGGCCTTCAAAAATATAGCTTGAGAGCGAATTGAATTTCGCGCTCTGTAATCGCGGTGCTGGTAATTTGTCCAAAGTTTGTATCCGTCACCGTTGTGTCCGGAACTCCAAGAGGCGATAGGTTGAAGAGGTTGAAGAAATCCGCACGAAACTGGAGGTTCATCTCACGGAATGGGATCGGGAAAGTCTTGAGTGCTGAGAAATCAAGATTGTTCACATGCGGTGACCTGAGATCGTTGCGTCCTTCGCTGCCGAAGTGGAATTGAGCAGGAGGTGCAAAGCATGCGGGGTTCAGGTACTGCTTACCCTTTTCAGGAGTGTATGGGCTGCTGCAAAGGCGATCAGCTCTGATTCCGTTTGCCGCGCCCACGTTCGCAATGTCACCACTAGCCGAAGCATGGAAGGGTTGACCGGAACGTGTAGTAAATATGCCGGCGGCACTCCAGCCTCCAGCAGCAGCATTCAACACTGGGTTGGAGATGTTTAACGCCTGGCCACGTCCGAATGGTAGCTCGTAAACGAAGCTCACGCTGAGCAGTTGTGGTATGTCGAAGCCGGCGACACTACGGTCGAGCCGAAGGTTGTAGACATTCTGGACGCTGCAGCCCTCAGTACCAAAGAAGCCGTCACACCCGGTATCAATGGTCTTGGACCAAGTATAGGCACCTAAGAAGGTCAACCGGCGCCCTACGATGGAGCGAACTTTTGCTTGTAGCGCGTGATAGTTGGCATTATTGATGCTCTTGTCGTAGTTCGTAGGGGTGATGTATGGGAATGGTTGCCGTGGTGCGATCGGTCCCGGTCCGGGAATCACGGCTGTATTTCTTATGGCGCCGGAGTCAAGGCGACTGCTGTGTGACCCGACATAATCTGCCTCCACGACAGTGTTCGCCCCGAACTGTTGCTGTAGTCCAAGGTTCCACTGCCAGGAGTAGGCATTTTTGTAATAGGGGTCGATCATGAAATTTACCTGCGTCCACGGAGTTGGCGCTGGCGTGATCTGCTGACCTGATCCCAGACTGAGGGGGTCCTCCGCTGAGGTGTCTGGGACAGTATGGTTGAGATTATTTGCACCAAGAAAGGCCGTATCGGGCCAGTTGCCTTGATAGTTAGTGGCAAGCTGTTGAATAGCCGCCCAATTGTCGAAGAATCGCCCTCCTGTGGCGCGGACAACTGTGTTTGGCCGAAGCTGGTACGCGATACCTAGGCGCGGCTGAATATTATCGTAGGTATTGTGAACGATAGAACCGTTTCCAGTATCTGTGAGAACTACATTTGGTGGTAACACGCCTCCGGGGATACAGGGCGACACGCCTGTTGAACAAGCAGGTGGTACAGCCGCAAGGATGTACTGGCCCGTATCTAGGTTGGTATCTCCGACAAACTGATCTCCTTTACTGGGACTCCCATAAATCGGCCAGAGTGTGACGTCGTACCGCAATCCTGCATTGATCGTGAGCTTATCGGTGACCTTCCACTTGTCTGCTACATAGAAGCCATCGACCCACCCACCATGTGTCTCGATGCTCACATTTCTTCGGTTCGCGGAGTCTGGAAGGCCAAGGAGGAATGATGCGAAGTCATTTCCTGATGGAGCCGTGCTTTGCAAATTCGAAGTTTGGTAGGACGAGTAGTTCTGGTTGACGAAGAGGATTGGTTGGGCGTTGTTGTTTGTATTGATATCGAACCCGGCTTGGATCGTATGCTTACCTTTCACCCATGTCAGGTCAGCGGCTCCCTCCCATATGCGGGCGATTTGGTTGCCCTGATACTGTCCACGAGCAATGCTTGTGAAGTCCGTGAAAGTCTGCCCTGGATTGAACGAACGTTCGCCAGAAAACCCAGAAGCATAAAGCGAGTTGAATCCGGCATTTTGCCATGCATTCTGGACACTGCTTGCAAACTGCTGCTCCAAAAGAGTGAACGCTTCTGTTCTTCCAAAACGGCCAGAGACGACCTTATTTCCTCCCTTGGACACCCACGTAACGGACCCGCCCGTTTGATATCCGGTCACGGGATTGACACTTTGAATTAGAGGCAACCCGGTGGCCCCTACAGAGGTTTGGGAAAACTTTGTGAGTCTGTACCAACTCGACCACGCATTGTTGAACTGATGGTCGACTCGCAACGAGCCGATGTTGCTGGACGTTGTATTGGGGGTGTTATCTCGAAAATTCTTTCCCGGGACACCGACATCTTCCGGGGCCGGATAGAAAGCCTTTGCATAGGCAACCATGTTTGGGTCCAGGCGGCTGGAAATATTGTTATTCGAAAAGGGATCGCGGAGGTATTGTCCAGGATTGGCTTTATCGGGACTGGTCGTAAAGGGATCATAAAGTTGATTGGAAATTCCACTAAAATCGCCCGCCAGTTGTTGAGGGGTTGGCACGAGGCCGAGGGAAGCTGCTTCACGGCTGGACCGGAAACCTTCATATGCCGCATAGAAGAAGGTTTGCGCTAAACCTGGTTTTTTGATGCCTGGAAAAACCGGCCCTCCGAGGGCAGCGCCAAACTGGTTTTGCTTATATGGCGTGACGATAGTGTTGAACTCGTTCTTCGCGTCCAGAGCACTATTCCGAAGGAACTCCCATAAAACGCCGTGATATTTATCTGTGCCTGCGGAAGATACGACGTTTACGATTCCTCCCATAGAACCGCCATATGCAGGGCTGTCATTATGTGATTGAACTTTGAACTCCTGAACTGCATCGATGATCGGTGCTACTGCATAGTTCCCGATGAAGGCGTAGTCCGTGAATCCATCGAGCAGAAACATATTGCTGCGGTTGGTCTGCCCATTAACCGAAGGAAATGTGTAAGCGCCAATTGAATTACCGGCCCATCCTCCACCACCTCCGGCATTCTGGCCGGTACTGATAGGAGAAACGCCAGGAGTGAGAGCAAGGAGTTGTGTGAAGTTGCGTCCGTTAAGGGGAAGGCTAGTTACCTCTCGCGTTTGAACGGCTGTACCCAGTTCAGTGGAGGCTACATCCAGACTGACCGAGGATGATTGGACGGTGACCTCGGAGACCGTGCTACCCACAGAAAGCTGAAAATCCTGTGTGGCAGCCTGATTGACGGTCAGCTCAAAGGCTGACTTCGTCATCGTCGCAAACCCATCCTTGGTTGCCGTCAAGGTGTAATGCCCAGGTGAAATTGAGGCAAAAATGTATCGGCCGTCCTGATTGCTCTTGGCCGTTTGAATTCCGTTTGTGTCCAGATTCTTCAGGGTAAGCGTGACATCGGGCGTTGGTAGTCCTTGTGGATCAATGACAGCTCCCGTAATGGTCGCCGTAGCGCCTTGGCCGATTGCGCGATTGGTTCCGAGAGCGCAAACAAGAATTGCACAAAGAACACGCACCGCAGTCTTTACGAAACGAACGCGCCCATATCGAACACGCGACTCACCCAACATGCTTTCCTCCCGCTGAAGGCACTCTTCTTCTAATTGGTTCATCCAATTTAAAGGATGAACCAATACAGTGAAGCTTTATAGGTTTATCCCGAATCAATTGTCAATAGATAAAAGAGATTTGGTCCATTCCATCAATTTGGTTCACCCAATTACTCGTTCCCATGCCTTTCCTATTGTGGTAATTTGAGAGCGGTTTCTGGGCCTTGTAATCAGCATTTGCCCGATCGGAAGTTTCGACCGATGCCAAATCAGCTCAAGTTCCGCGAAATCGTTCCGGTGTGCAGACTCGCCGGACAAGTCTGTTTTTTGCAATGTGCGCTCTGGTCACTTACATTTGCCGTCGCAGGTTATGCTCCTTCTAGCGCGGAAGGCCAAGAACATACTCCATCCAACATCGCGATTTCACAGACGGCCGCCTCAGAAAAAGGGGGCTTTGCAGATGAGCAATTAGCCAAGGCAGATGAGGCGCGGGATCGACCGAAGAAGCTAACGCAGAACTGAAACGAGCACTTGCGATTGATCCAAATGATCGCCTTGCCGCAGATTTGGTGCGCAAGATTGGGACATTCCCACAATAATCCATGCCTGTGTTATTCGTTCTCTTTTTTCGCGCCAGCAGAACTCCGACCCTCGCGACTCAAAAGAGAGCGTGCATCAAGAATGTGTTCTTTCATCATCCGCCGGGCAGCTTCGCTGTCCCGCGCCTTGATGGCTGCATAAATTTTTTGGTGATACATAAGGGGCTGTTCGAGAGCCACCCGATTCGACAGTTGGGACATGCTGGACAAGACGGTGCGGTGAATTTGCTTGAAGAGCAAATGACAGATGCGGTTCCCGCTTGCACGGAAGATCGCGTCGTGGAAGGCCATGTCGGCATTGAGCCGCTCCCGTGTGGTTTTACTATTCTGCATCGCTGCAATCGAACCTCGAAGAGCATTAAGGTCTTCCGTCGTTGCTCGTTCTGCCGCTCTTGCGGTCAATTCTGGTTCGACGATAAGGCGGGTTTCAAAGAGTTCATGGTGCGAAAGGTCATCCAATAGCACCAGAAAATCCAAGGGCTCGTTCAGAATTGTCTCCGCGCTTGTACTCAGGTAGGTTCCGTCCCCCACTTTTTGGGTAAGGACACCCATCATTTCGAGCACCTTCAGGACTTGGCGGACAGAGGCCCGGTTAACTCCAAAGTCTTTCGCGAGCTCTCTCTCAGGCGGGAATTTCGTTCCAGGCGATATGGTCCCATTTGCGATCATCTGCTTTATCTGAGAGATAAGCTTCGCAGTAACCCTATCGTCCTGCGAATTATTAGCCGCTTTTTTAGCCTTAGCCATAACTGCATTTCATTATGTCACCGATACAGTGGCCATAATAGCAAGGAAACGGGAGGATACTCCACGGAAGACCGTGCCTTGAAGAAAAGAAAATTGACCTAATTCAATCCGGAGTGCCATAATCCCGCTATGGAAAATGGATGAACCAATTCGGGGGTGAGATGGAGCAAGTAATCTTAACGGGACCAGGACATTTGGCGTCGCGGCACGTTGCCGAACCAAATGTGGCAGAGAATGAAGCTCTGGTCAGAATGGAACGGATCGGGATATGCGGCTCTGATTTTCACGCTTTTTCTGGGAAACATCCCGCTTACTTATATCCTCGAGTTCTTGGCCATGAATGTGCCTGCACGGTGGTTGCTGTCCCGGCAAATGAGCGCGGACTCAAGGTAGGTGATCGTTGCGCTATCGACCCATATGTGAACTGCGGAGCCTGCGGCATGTGTCTTGCAGGGAGAACGAACTGCTGCGAGCGGCTGGAGGTTCTTGGGGTTCATCGTGATGGCGGAATGCAAGAATTTATGGCTGTACCTTTTCGGCTCCTTCATCCGTCGCAAAAACTCTCACTCGAAGAACTTGCACTCGTTGAGACCCTGGGTATAGGCGCTCATGCTGTAGAGCGCAGCCTCCTCCGCGCAGGGGAATCAGCATTAGTCGTTGGCGCAGGCCCGATCGGGCTTGCGACAGCGCTTTTCGCTAAGGTCGCCGGGGCCGAAGTAGTGCTTGCGGAAATCAACAGTGAGCGAAGAACGTTCGCCGCGCGGTTGGGCTTTGAGACTGTCCCTGCAGTTGATGGCACTCAAAGTTCCGTTGTTTATGATGCAACCGGAAACCCCATAGTTATGGCAAATAGTTTGAAGAACGTTGCTCAGGGAGGCAAGCTGGTGTTTGTCGGTCTCACAAGCGACCCCGTTGCCTTAGATGACAGTCTGTTTCATAAGAAAGAAGTTACGCTGTATTCAAGCAGAAATAGCGCTGGGCAGTTTCCGCGAATCATCGGTCTGCTGGAGGAGGGAACAATCAGCGTGAAGGAATGGGTTACCAATCAACTCTCTCTGTCGGAAGTACCTGAGAATTTTTCCAAACTGTCGAAATATCCAGGCTTGATCAAGGCGATCGTCAATATTCCTCAAAGTACAGGGCGAGGATGACCCACGCGCTACAGGTTCCTCGTTTAGATTTGGGTATCATCGTTGGCTACGTCGCAGCCATTCTGCTCTTAGGCATAGCATCGGCGCGCCGGACCAAAATGACTGGACAGGTCTTCTTCCTCGCGGGCCGTAGTCTCTCTTGGCCGATCGTGGGAGCAGCACTCTTCGCATCCAATATCTCCACAATTCATCTAGTCGGATTAACGGCATCAGGATATAACGAGGGACTAGTTTGGGGAAACTTCGAATGGATGGCGTCCTTCACGCTCATTCTTCTTTCGCTCATCTTCGCTCCTTTCTATTTCCGAAGCCGGATTGCCACCCTACCCGAATACCTTGAAAGGAGATACTCATCGGCATCGAGGTCGATTCTCGCTGTGATGGCAATTCTTGCAGCTTTATTCATTCATATAGGAATGAGCCTCTACGCGGGTGCCGTGGTGTTCGAACAGTTTTTTGGGGTACCGGTCATTTTTTCCATTCTGATCGTCTCGGCAATCATTTCCGCTTACACGATCTTTGGTGGGCTGAAAGCCGTAGTCATGACTGAGACCTTCAATACGGCCATCCTCCTCATTGGCATCTTTACCATAACCGTTTCGGCCGTCCTCGCTCTTCCTGCACATGGAATTCACAGCCTCGCCGCCTTTCGCGAAGCCGTCAAGCCGAACCAATTGACGGTCCTGCAGACAAATAGTGCGATTGGGTTGAATTGGTACGCCATATTTCTCGGATATCCGATCCTAGGCATCTGGTACTGGTGCACAGACCAGACCATCGTACAACGCGTACTCGGAGCCAAGTCGGAACAGGATGCGAGGCTGGGACCGTTGCTCGCAGGCTTTCTGAAGATTCTTCCCATGTTTCTTCTAGTATTGCCCGGCGTCATTGGCTACGTATTATTTCGTGACCAGATTGGGTCCGATGGGAATCAGACATTACCCGTACTCATCAACACACTGATTCCAACTGGTCTGCGTGGCCTGATCAGCGCTGCCGTGCTTGCAGCTCTAATGAGTGCTGTCTCAGCGGCTCTCAACAGTTCGGGAACGCTTGTCGCTGTCGACATTGTGAAGCGCCTCCGACCCGCGACGACCGACGCCGCACTCGTTGGGATCGGTCGTATCAGCTCTGCAATCGTCATGCTCCTTGCAATCCTGTGGTCAACGCAGGGTAGTCGCTTCTCTAGTATCTTTGCTGCAATCAATATCATCGCTTCAGATCTTGCTCCACCCATCACGACGGTTTTCCTATTTGGAGTTTTCTGGCGCCGTGGCACCAGCCAAGCCTCAGTTGTGACGCTCCTATCTGGTCTGATGATGGGGATCCTCGCATTTTTGTTTGATCTTCCTGTCATCGGCCATGTACGCGTACTGACAGACGCATGGGGAATCTCCTTTCTTATGCAGGCATGGTGGATGTTTTGTATCTGCTCTGTGATCTACATTGCGGTGAGCCTTTCGACACCGCCCCCGTCCACCAAACAAATTGAAGGCCTCACCTGGAGTCATCCGCTCGCTGTCTTGAAACAAGAGAAGTTTAGCGGCGCAGCCGACCCTCGCCTGGTTGCGGGGCTGCTCCTTCTCACCATGTGCGTCCTCTATATCGTGTTCCGGTAGGTACGAGATGGAATTACGCAAACTTGGCAGAACTGGCCTATACGTTCCCCCCATCAGCCTGGGTGCTTCCTCTCTGGGAGGAGGAGTGTTCGGACGGGTCGACGAGAATGATGCGGTCCGCACAGTGCACACGGCTTTAGACCTGGACATCAGATTGATTGACGTGTCGCCGTTCTATGGGGGAACGTTAGCGGAGACCGTACTGGGAAAATCACTCAGGTCTGTTCCACGGGACAAGTATCTACTTTCAACAAAGGTGGGACGTTATGGCGACAAGGAATTTGATTTCAGTGCCAGTCGCACACAGCGCAGTCTTGAGGAAAGCCTTGGTCGTCTAGGGGTGGATTATGTCGATCTACTGCAGGTGCATGACGTCGAATATGGAGACCTCAAGCAAATCGAAGACGAGACCATTCCCGCTATCCGTGAGTTGATTCGAGCCGGAAAAGCCCGCTTTTTAGGAGTCACAGGTTATCCCTTGAAGGCTCTTCGAACACTGAGCGACGTTCCCGAGGTTGATGTCGTCCTTACCTATAACCATTATTCCCTCAACGACACGACCCTTCTCTCCATTCTCCCTGACTTTAATAAGGGAAATCTCGGAATCATTAATGCAGGAGCTCTTTCACAAGGCCTTCTGACAGATCAGGAATTGCCTCCGTGGCATCCGGCACCAGATGCAGTGCGCAAATACTGTGCCGCCGCCGCCGACTGGATTCGCTCCAAAGGAAGCATGCTCTCAAAGCTCGCTATCCAATTCTCGAGCCAAAATCCCGATATCCCGACCACGTTGATAGGAACCGCTGACCCTCTCCAAATCAGGAACAGTGTCGAATGGGCGACAGAGCCACTGGATCTCGACCTGTTCGAAGAGGTTCAACATATTCTGGAGCCGATCAAAGACCAGACGTGGGCCACTGGCCGTCCGGAGAATAACTAAATATGCCAGCCCATTGGATCGATACCCATCATCATCTCTGGCGCTATAACGAATCAGATTATCCATGGATGTCGAACAACATGACGAAGCTGCGAAGGGATTTCCTAACACGAGATCTCGAAGCAGTAACGATTCCTCACGGAGTTGGAGCGACTATCGCCGTACAGGCGCGGCAGCAATTGGACGAGACTGAGTTTCTGCTGAGTACAGCACGGGAATCAACGCTTATCCAGGGAGTGGTTGGTTGGGTTCCATTGATTGCCCCGGACATTGAGGACTATCTCGATCGCTTCGCACAGGACCCGCTACTCAAAGGAGTTCGGCATGTTCTGCATGACGAACCTGACCCCTTCTATATGCTCCGCGAAGATTTCAATACCGGGATAGCTAAGCTGGCACACTACAACCTTTCATACGACCTGCTCGTCTTTGCCCGCCATTTGCCACAAACAATAGAATTTGTCGACTCTCGCCCAAATCAAATTTTCATCCTCGACCATATTGCCAAACCAAGCATTACAGGCGATAGGTTGACCGAATGGGCAATGGGCCTAAGGTCTCTGGCAGAAAGACAAAACGTGTTCTGCAAAGTCTCCGGGATGGTTACAGAAGCGGAGTGGAATTCCTGGACGGAAGATCAACTCAGGCCATATTGGGACGTTGTCTTGAGCGCGTTTGGTGCGGATCGGCTAATGTTTGGCTCCGACTGGCCCGTCCTTACATTGGCCAGCAACTATGAAGATTGGCTGAGAGTGGTGACAAATTGGGTCGAGGAACTCAGTGTGGACGAAGCGGAAGCGATACGACAGAAAACTGCAAAGAAAATATATCGCCTGTGAATGTAGATCGAGGAAGAGATGAGGCCAAGAAGCTCGTTTAAATGTGGTCGGGATAAGGTATTCGCTTCAAGTAGGGTGCTTGCGTCCTGGTATTCACTGCTTTCGATCACTCTTATATTCACGCAGCTGGGAGCAGGTCAGAAGTTGGTTACGCCTGGATACCTCTTCAACTCCGATCCTACCTGCCGTGAAATAAACGGCCAGTTCTACCTGTTTACGACTCAGGATCCATTCACTGTTCAGTTAGAGATAGACAACCGCTACTTCAAAGGCATGTATGCCTACCACGCATTGAGTACCACAGACTTCGATCATTGGATCGATCACGGATCGATCCTGACGTCTCGCGATGTAGCCTGGAACTCCGGCGCAGCTCTATGGGACGGGGACGCAGGTATTCCCGCCAACGGAAAGTTCTATGCTTATGCTCCGTTTCGAATGAACTCGACTCAAGAGTCTAATTATGGCACCTACAATGTTGGTGTCTTCACTGCAAACGATGTTGTGGGGCCTTATCGCGACATCTTTGGTGGCCCGATGAAGGACGCATCCGGAAAACCGCTGGAAGCCCTTAGCCCGCTCGTCGTGAAGGCTGACGACGGGTCACCCTACCTCATTTGGGGGTCAGGGGATACTGAAAAACATGAAGTCGAAATTGCGCGGCTTCAACCCAACATGACACAACTCGCCGAGCAGCCTCACAAACTCGCGGTTCCGCAGAAGGACACTTGTGGCAACCTCGAATATTTTGAGAGTCCAGTGCTGTTCAAACATGGATTGAAGTGGTACCTCAGTTACGTAGCTTATAAGGACGACCGGGGCTTGGGATGTGATCGCAAGGGTTCGTACGTCAACTACACCATGTCGGACAGTATGTTCGGGCCATTCGATGGTCCGGTTCGGCATTTGATCTACCCATCTGCAGGGGGAAACGAGTCGGTACAGCAGGGCGTTTGCCAGTTTCGTGGCGAATGGTATCTTGCGTACCATCTGCCATACGACAATCTCGTTCCTTATAACGATCACCACCGACAGGTTGCGATCACCGCACTGCGCTTCAATGCAGATGGAACAATAATTCCCGTGAATCCCGACAGAGATACAGGGATAGGCACTCCGGGGATCTCGGAGTTGACGCTCGATGCGTTCGCGCCTCGTCGCGAAGCAGCCGAATTCAGCATCCGCACCAAAGCTCCTGCCGAGCGAGCCCTCGCCGGCGAGTACCAGCTCAAGATGAAGGATGGTGGTTATTTAAGGTTCCATAACGTCGATTTTGGCTCTGGTCAAGCCGTCACCTTCACAGTCGAAGCTGGTTCCGAAGTTGTGACTCTACATCATGCAACCTTAGAAGTGCATCTCGATAATCCTGCCGGACCGCTCATCGCATCGGTTCGTATTACTCCAACCGGGGGTAAGACCGCATATCAGACTCAATCGACAAAGCTGCAAACCTCCGTCCAAGGAGTGCACGATGTTTGCCTGGTTGCTCATGGAGATGGAGCTGACACGCAAGGAGACCTCTTCAACCTCACATGGTTCAACTTCAGCAAACCCTAAGATAGCTATTCGTTCAGGGGGCTGATGGTAACGGTAATATCAGATGAGGCCGCCACAGGAAGAAAAACAATCAGACTACTGCCATCCAACTGGTTTACTCGCCCGATCGACGGTTCAAAGGAATGAGCCTCCCTTCCCTTCACAGATATCCTTGCGCCACCACTCCATCCTGCAAGTACAAATGCCGGATGAAAAACCGGATTTGTCTCAGTCCCATGGAGCGTAATCTGTAAAGTTTTAGGCTCCGACACTTTCAATAGAAAGGCACGTTGCGTGGGGTCGTAATGAATCGGCACGTCGGGATCGACGACGGCCTTGGCCGGTGTTCGCCATGAAGCAGCTGTGTCAACCAGAGCTTTCGCGGGCAACGCGGTGAGGCCAGTCATCAGAATTCGTTCAATGTGCTGTGCGTCCTGATCATAAATGGGCCAATAAATATGGGAAACGGAGGTATGCCCCGGCCGGTCTGCTGCCACGGCAGACCGGCCACTCGACGGTATCTGCGCGACCGGCCAATGATTCCACCATTCGAAAGCAGAGATCGATTGCTCACCGTTATAAGCATCAAAAGTGACAGGCGATCCCCATGCGACCTCGAACGGTTTCCATTGTGACTTGAGGTTCACCCACTGGATAACTGCATTGGCTGCTTCGGGAAAATGCTCCGGTCCAACGGGTAATGAAAGGCCAGGTGTCGCCTTTGGCTGCCAACTGTAGGTGTGTGTATTGCCTTTGAGGTCCGCAAAGGTCAGTGCGTCATAATGGATGCTATCTTCTGGCCGCTCCCCTGCAGGGATCAATACAATCGATTCCTGGAACTCGGATTTCTCGCGCTCCGGTATATCACTCCAAAGAACCTGTTTCCGAACTGCGATGCCGTCTGGATATATGTACCAGTATTCATCTCCCCAATCTCCCCACGCGATAGATGACGGCGCATCCGCGATCTTGTAGTTTTCTACCTCGGAAAGAGCATATCGCCAGTGAATGACGACTCGTGCAGGCGAATTCTCCAGTATGCGGACATGGGAGTAACGGGACTGTTTGTCCGACATCGGCTCGCAGTCTTCGCCGTCCGGACAGCGCGGGTGACCATATACCTCCATGAACTCATCCGTATACCAGCGATTGTTTTCGGTTACCCATGCGGGAACAAAATTATTGCCCTGCCAGAAGACGAGTTGAATGGGTGCCTGAGGAAAACGAACAACAACATCAGAGTTTTCCCCGATACGTCGCGCCATATCCCAACCCGCGTCAAAGTAAAGGGTGGTATAAAAAGCACCGAAAGGGCCAGACCCTGTCTTTGCCCTCGGAAACGGCGGAGGAGGAGTTGCCTCCAGCATTCTCTTGTTCGCCAGTTCGAAAAGCATTTTCACATCAATGGAATTAAGAACGCCTGCGTATATGGTGACTCCACCCAACGATCCCTCAAGGGAGTAGGCCACCGCTAATTGCGGATGGATCGTCTTCGGCGGACCTGGCAGCAATGGTTCACGAACATGACCAATTAATAATCCGCCAGCGGTTGATTCTATGGGCATAGTTGCCATTCCGCCTTCGGTCCAATGGGACGGGGTCGCGACAGCAGAGTCGATAAAGAATCCCGCCTTCCCAGCCTGATCGAATGTCAGTGTTACCAATGACCATCTTCGAAGTGGAACGGCCTCTACACTCATCCATTGTCCAGAGACACCTCCTCTACGAACGTGCGCCAAGATATGTCCTTCTGGATCAAGGCCAAAGAACAAAGACCCTCCACTATCTACCTGATCGAGAATTGGAAGAGAGTTCCACGGATAGGCATCGACCTTCACCCAACAGGCAATGCTGAACTCCTGCGCATGCGTAAGCGCATCGAGCGCTGCCATGCGTATTTGTGTTGTGTAGCCATCCATCAGAATTGCTGGACCGACTGGACCGGGAACAGGCCTAAAAATCCCTTCAATCTTTGCATGCGTCGCAGAGATTTTCTCCAGAGTTAACCCTTGCTCTGCTGTCTCGAAACTCCAGCTCGCCAGCTCAGTCGGCAATTGTCCGGGTACCTGAGCGGTAAGTACCGTGCTCATAATAACGGCCAGAATCAAGAGGCTGAGGCTGATGTAACGCGCACTCGCCACTAGGAATCTTACAGGCATCTGCTTGAAGAATCTGGCCACTGTTTGACTCCTCGCTTCTTAGAGGCTGATCCAATAAAGGGTAACTCTAAATGGACTCTGACTGGATATGCGAGAACGAAATATATCTATCGATTCGAACAAAACTATAAGGAATATTCAAGATTCCTCCAAGGAGGTTTGACAGGCTCATTTTCTGTCTTTACATTATCTTCGATAAATGGATGAACCAATAAGGAGCGCCAAACTTGAACAAATCCATCCCGTCTCAACTGTATGCGATGACTTTTGTGGGTGGAATCCTCGCGCTCGCGATGGGCCTGAGCCCGTCTGTTTCCCTTGCCCAAGTGTATCGAGATCCATCAGTACCAATCGATCAGCGGGTACGCGATCTGGTCAGTCAAATGACACTTGAAGAAAAAGTGCACCAGATGCAGAACGATGCACCCGCTATTCCAAGATTAGGGATTCCAGCTTACGAGTACTGGAGCGAAGCGTTACATGGGGTAGCTCGAGGTGGCGAGGCAACTATGTTCCCCCAGGCGATTGGAATGGCCGCAACTTGGGATCAAGAGCTCCTTCGCGAGGAAGGCGATGTGATTGGAGTTGAGGGGCGAGCCCGCTACAACCAGGCACAGCGGGAAGGCAACAGGAGCCGCTACTATGGTCTGACCTTCTGGTCTCCCAATATCAATATCTTTCGCGATCCGCGGTGGGGCAGAGGGCAAGAGACCCTGGGAGAAGACCCCTACCTTACCGGAACCTTGGGTGCTCAGTTCATTCTGGGTATGCAAGGGAAAGATGCAAAGTACTTTCAAGCAATCGCAACTCCCAAGCACTATGCTGTGCATAGCGGCCCGGAACCACTTCGTCACGGTTTTAATGTGAATCCCTCTGCCAAAGACCTCTTTGAAACGTACCTTCCGGCATTTCGAAAGGCGATCGTAGAGGCGAAGGCGGATTCCCTAATGTGTTCTTACAATGCGGTCAACGGCGAACCGGCGTGCGCAAATACGATCCTTCTACGAGATTTGCTTCGCGGCGCTTGGGCCTTTAAGGGTTTCGTCACTTCGGATTGCGGCGCAATTCAGGACATTACTACTGGACATCACTTTAGCGTGGACAACACTCATGGAGATGCCTTGGCGGTGAAGGCCGGGACGGATACAACTTGTGGGAACGAGTATATAGATCTGGTCCAATCCGTGAAGCAAGGACTGATCTCCGAAGCTGAAATTGATACTGCTCTCACGCACCTCTTTACCGCGCGCATGAGGTTGGGTATGTTCGACCCGCCGGGGACCGTACCATACTCCGAAATTCCTATCTCCGAGAACCATTCACAAGCACATCAGGATCTCTCCCTGCGTGCCGCACGTGAATCAATCGTCCTCTTGAAAAATGATGGGATACTCCCGCTGAAGAACAATGGAAAAATCGCTGTAATCGGACCAGGCGTGACATCGCTCATCGCGCTCGAGGGAAACTATAAGGGAACCCCAACACATCCAATCCTGCCACTCGACGGCCTGGAATCAGTCTTTGGTCGAGAACGGATTATCTATGCCCAAGGCGCACCATTTGCCGAGGAAGTTGCGGTTCCGGTCCCGCGTACGGTGTTCTCATCCGATCTGCGCGCGGAGTTCTTCAATGGTACTAAGTTTGAAGGACCACCTGTTGCAACCCAAATCGATAAGCAGATTGACTTCGACTGGAATGCCGTCTCGCCTGCACCCGGCGTCGATCCGAATCAGTTCTCTGTTCGCTGGGCCGGCACCTTTATTGCCCCTGGTCCAGGAGACTATAGCTTCCAGATCGATGACCGTCACTGCGACCCGAGCGCTGACCATGAAACCTATACAGTGCGTATCGAAGGCAGCCAAGACTTCCATGTTTCATCGACGTGCGAGGACTGGGGGCAACCAAGAAAGTCCTTTACAATCCATTTTTCGGATTCCCGTCCTCACAAGTTCACTCTTGAGTACAGTCACCAGTCGCCACGATTTTCAGCTGGGATTACCTTTTCATGGAAGGCGCCCAAAGAGGTTCTCCTAAAGGAGGCTCGCGATGCCGCCGAGAAGGCGGATGCAATCGTCGTCTTCGCTGGCCTCAATACATGGCTTGAAGGAGAGGAGATGCCACTTCACGTTCCGGGTTTTCAAGGCGGGGACCGGACAGACATCAACGTTCCAGCCATTCAGAATAATTTGATCGATGCTTTGGTCGACCTGAAGAAACCGCTGATATTAGTATTGGAAACCGGGTCTGCAGTAGCTCTAAGTCCCAAGGAGCAAGCAGCGAACGCCATCATCGAGGCCTGGTACCCTGGTGAGTTGGGAGGGCGCGCAATTGCTGAAACACTGAGTGGACAAAACAATCCCTCCGGACGCCTTCCTGTCACCTTTTATTCTTCTGTCACGCAGCTTCCAGCCTTTGATGACTATTCGATGAAGAATCGAACCTATCGTTACTTCACCGGCAAGCCTGCATACCCATTCGGTTTCGGACTGAGCTACACGTCTTTTGCATACTCGGACTTGAAATTGGATAAGCAGATTAAGGCATCATCCACACAACATGTCTCCGTGCGAGTACGCAATGCGGGAACTGCGACTGGCGACGAGGTTGTGCAAGCCTATCTTTCCTACCCAGGACAGCCATCTGCGCCGATCCACGCTTTAAAGTCATTCCAAAGAGTTCATCTAAATCCAGGCGAAGAGAAGCAGGTCGACCTCATGCTTCTGTCTCGCGATCTCGCACAGGTCGATGAGAAGGGGGCCAGTCAGGTTAACTCAGGGGAATATGAGCTTTGGGTTGGAGGCGGGCAACCAGGCTGTGGCGCTCCGGGTGTCGCAGGTCACTTCGCGATCAACGGGTTGTTCCAGTTGCCGCGATAACCTACTTTCGACTCTTCCAGTGCCGCGAGCGCCACTCAAAAGGGCTGCAATCGAAGCTCTCTTTAAACTTCCGGGAGAAGTGGAATTGATTGGCGAACCCACATTGCTCCGCAGTCTCCGCGATGGACAGCCCCGTGTGCATGAGCATGTCGGCGGCAACCTCCAAACGTCTTTTATAAAGATGGTCTATGGGTGTCGGGCGGCCATTTAGCCGGCAAACCCTCAGAAGATGCTGGCGGGAAACACCTACAGCTTGCGCAATGCTCCCCAAATCGTGCCGCTCTGAGTATCGCCGAAAGATGAATTGTTCAAGTCGCGTAAGGATAGCTCCGTGTACATCGTCCCCCGCTCTCTGTCTCCTTGAAGCGGTAACGAAATCGCATACGGCAGCAACAGCCAAACCACGATAGAACTCATTCTGAAAGGTCGAGTTGGGGCCAATGAGCGGAAGTCTTTGACGAGCGATCTCTAGAATACTCGACATGCTTCCAAGAAATGGCACTGGGCCTTGATAGCCTTTGACCTCTGCTCGAATGCTTGCTGGCACGGCGCGTGGAGAAATCGCAATCCAGCTATGATGGGTTTCTTGATCGGGACTAAAGTGGAAGTGTTCACGATATCTAGGCGTTAGCAAAATGCCTTCATGCTGAGCGACATCAATCCACTCAGTGCCCAGCTGCAAGCGAAGCGACCCTTGGTGAATGACAACCAATTGATAATCATGTTGAATGCGAGGACCGAAGACGCCTCCTGGAGGGTAAAGAACATCACCGATCACAACCTCGCCATACCTGAGATGGAGATTCAATTTATAGATTTCAGAGGATTGGTCGGCCATTGATCTCTCACTGGAAAAGTGATTCTTGCAGACTCACTGCGAATCGACGACAACTGTGTGCGCCGACGACGGAATGGAGGGATAGAGATCCCGCATCTCTCGAAACATGCATAGGTTCGATCTGAGAGCAATCACCGGATTGAGATAGAAGGCATAGGGGAAGGGTGCATCATGCAGGAGATGGTCAACTATGAGTTGCACCGCAACTTGTCCTTGGCGATAGGGATTCTGGTAGATAGAGGCGGTAAGGGTCCCGTTCTGGAAGAACGGTGTGAGCTCAGGGAAAAGATCTGTCGCGATAATTCTGATCCTCCCCGCCAATCCTGCTCTTTCGACCGCCTGACACACAGGGATGCTATTCGCAGTGCTGATGTAAATGCCCGCCAGATCAGTTTCCTTTCGCAGCAATTGAAGAGTTTTATCAAGGATCTCCTTTTCTTCTTCATGCCCCTGAATAACTGACACCACCTTGCCCCCACGGCATTCGACTGGAAAGGTATGCGTAAAGCTCTCGACCTTTTTCTTGTGCTCCTCCGTTGCAAGTGTGCCAGTCATGATCGCAACGTGCGCGCCCGGCGGCACAATCTTCGCCATGAGTTCTGCGGCCACGCTTCCATTTACCTGAGGATCAACACTTATCGAAGTCGAGCGGTGAGTAGGCGAATCATCCGTAGCGATACAGATAACTCGTACGTTGTAATCCCGTTCAGCCGTTTCAATGATCGGAGCCATGTTCTTCGCGTTGCCCGGGGTGATTACGAGAGCGTCGATCTTGCTATCGAGGAGTCCTTGAATAATCTGCTTCGTCGGCGAGGTCAATTTCTTCACAGGTCGGTAGATGACATCCATACCCACATGCCGGTATCGGTCTGCCTCAGATATAAAACCGGCATAGATCTGATCGTAAAAATATCGAATCTCTTGAGGGATACAGAGCCCCACTCGGATGGAAGACCGGGAGAACGACAAGGCACGCGCCGAAAGATTCGGGGCATAACCATGTTGCCGGGCGAGATTCAGAATTCGCTCCCGTGTCTTTTCGCTAATACCGCTTCGATCATTGAGGGCCCGATCGATTGTTCCCAATGAAACCTTAGCAAGCTGCGCCAAGCCCCGAACACCAAGGTGTTTATGGCCTGAGTCCGACGGCTGAGCGGTTGTTTTGGCAGGCGATTTTCGGTTCAAGTTTAGAAACCTCAGCAAGTCTAAATTGGATCATCCAATTATTCATTAAGGATATATTTTTTAGCTCCCGAGACATAGCTTATTCTCGCTGCGCTATGTCACGATGGACGACCAAGATGATAAGTGCCCACCCTGTTCCTGCTCAGATCGCCCCAGCTGGAAATCACTGGTTCGTTGCACGAATTTCGAGCGTAGCGGCCCTGGGGGGTCTTCTGTTCGGCTATGACACGGCGGTCATCTCCGGGGCCATAGGGCTGTTGCAGCGTCATTTTCAATTGAGTCCTGCTGCAACCGGATGGCTGGCGAGCTGTGCGCTCGCAGGCTGTGTCGTTGGGGCAGCTTTTGCAGGTATGGTGAGTGATGCGCTTGGCAGGCGCACCGCTCTTCTCATCTCATCGATTGCCTTCCTTCTTTCGGCCATCGGAACCGCGTTCGCATCCGGAATTACTACATTCGTCGTATTTCGCATCGTCGGAGGCCTGGGAATTGGTGCAGCCGCTATGGTCAGTCCGATGTACATCGCAGAGGTCTCGCCGCCGAGATGGCGCGGACGGTTGGTCACGCTGAACCAATTGGCGTTGGTATTTGGGATGCTGTTGATTTATTTCGTCAACTATAAGATCGCGAGCCTGGGTTCTGAGGAATGGAACCTGCTCAGTGGATGGCGATGGATGTTCGCTTCGGGAGCAGCTCCAGCACTCCTCCTTTTCATTATGCTGTATTTCGTCCCTGAGACTCCTCGTTTCCTGCTGTTAAAAGGCCGAGAACACGAAGCGAGATCCGTGATGATGCGAATCGAAAATGCTTCGGTCGCGGATAGCGCGTTGCGGCAAATGCATGCAACACAAGGCCAGAGTGCAGGAAATCGGATGCCGCAGGGTGCGCGTCGAATCGGCCTCACTGGGATTATATTAGCCATTCTCCAGCAGGTTACCGGAATCAATGTTTTTCTCTACTACGCACCCGAGCTCTTCAAGAATGCGGGAGTCGGCTCAAGTAATGCGCTCATGCAGACCGTGATTCTAGGAGGAATCAACGTGTGTTTGACTATCTTTTCTATGGCTCTGGTCGATAGGCTTGGTCGAAAACCATTGTGGATATGGGGCACCATTGGGATGGGCTGCAGCTTGTGCGCCGTAGGCTTTGCGTTCCTCATTCCTTATACCGGGAATGCCCTTCTACTCTTCACTCTTGCATATATAGCGTTCTTTGCTTGCTCCGTTGGACCCGTAACGTGGGTGATTCTTTCGGAGATATTCCCAACGCAGTTCCGGGGACGGTTTATGTCACTTGCGACCGTTGCGCTCTGGATCGCCAACTTCATTGTTTCTCAAACCTTTCCGATGTTGGACCAGAGCCCGTGGCTTACAAGTCGCTTTCACCACGGATTTCCATTCTTTCTATATGCCATCTTCTGTTTCTTGGGAGCATGGTTCGGAGGTACGCAGCTTCCTGAGACCAAGGGCAAGACGCTAGAGGAAGTCGAGCAATGGTGGACAGTTCGGACGTTGAGGAATCAATAGCAGGATTTCAAATGAATCGTAGAGATTTTCTCCAGATGAGTGGATTCGCGGCCGCCGGAACGGCTATTGGGCAGCGCTCGCCGCGCGGCAGAACAAACATGACACGACTTGCAATTGTTCCGCCTCTCGAGGATGCGGTTATGACACGCTTTGCCGTGCGCGAATTACGCATGGGCTTGCGAGAGCTCTTCCCTCGAGTTGATGTCGTTCTCTCGTCGAATGAAACCCAGCTGCCAGAGGAAACCGTGGCTCTCAAGCTGCTTGTCGAAAAGCAGGGGTCACTGGGGCGGGAGAACTATCGCATCAGCCGGTTGTCGAGAAACGTGGAGATTGCAGCTGGTAGTGAGCAAGCGCTAGCTTATGCCATCTTTGATTTCTTGGAACGTCAGGGGACGGTCTTCGGCATCGATGGTCCAGTGATTGCCCTCGATCTTCCCGAGGAACTCGTCACACCCGAGGCAAATCATCCTTGGATCTCTTCTCCCGCCTTTTCGGTCCGGGGTCTCCTGCCATGGCCTGATTTCTGGAACTGCATCAGCGTTTACAACCAGGAAGACTTCAGGGCTTATTTCGCCAATATGGTTCGCATGAGAATGAACATGTTCGGAATGCATGTTTATACCCAAAATGATCCTTTGGCCGAATCTTATCTGTCATTCAACTTCGCCGGTTCTGGGCATCACGCAGCGCTGGAAGATACTACAGTCACGAGTTGGGGATATCTTCCACAAAGAACTTCAACATTCAAAATGGGTGCGGCGCAGTTCTACGACCGCGAAACCTTCGGCGCGGACGCTACCAGGCTCGCTGCAGATAATTGGGAGATCGCAGATCGAACCCGCGAACTCCTTCGGGACGCTCTAACGTTTGCATCGCAGCTAGGAATCCGCACTGGAATCGGCTTCGAACCGTACACGAACCCCGCGGAGATTGTGAGGGCCCTGCCGCCCGAGTCAAAATCACACCCTAAGGGCCTCGTCGAGTCAGTCGTTGGCAGGGACCTTCTCGAGCGAAGACTTGCAGATCTCTTGGAACGCTATCCAAACGTCGACTACATCTGGCTTTGGGAAGATGAAACAACGAACTGGAACAGTCGCGAAAAGAACCTGCCTCTCTCAACGACGCCATTTATACAGGCGCATGACTTCCTTCGCCGGCATGCTCCTGAGAAGCATCTCGTCCTTGCTGGTTGGGGAGGCATCGTTCGCAACTTCGAATCTCTGCACCAAAGACTGCCCGGAGATATCACCTTCGCTGCTCTCAGTAACACACTTGGATGGGATCCCATCAATGAATCTTTTAGAAAGCTAGAAGATAGACAACGATGGGTCATTCCATGGCTCGAGGATGATCCTGCGATGTGGTTTCCACAGTTCCGAGCGAGCCACATTGAGCAAGACCTTCATCGCGCGCATGAATTTGGCTGTCAGGGGGTTCTGGGCATTCACTGGCGCCACCGCGTCGTCGATCCCACGGCAACCTATCTCTCGCGCGGAACCTGGGACTTGTCCCTCACAGCTTCAGATCACTATCGCTCGATTAGCGATGTCTACGCCTCCGGGCCTCGCAAGGCCAAACTCGCTAGTCTGTTGACCGCTTGCGATGAGCAGAGAGCGATCGTCTCCACGTTCCTTGGCGGCTATGACAGACAAGGGTACGCAAACAAGATCGAACTTACGCCAGACTATGCAGAGGGTTTCAGTTATGACATGGATCAGCCGCCTCTACCCGATCTGGCGGCTCAAAGGCGGACCGACAACCAATTCAGGAAACTACATGAAGAAGCTAGCTCGGCTACCGAAAGAGAGCGTCTAGGCTATTTTGCGGGCTTCGTGCACCTTATGACTTCATACTGCGACGCATACCGCAATGCACAGGAACTCAACAAGGTTCTTAGACGGGCTGTTACCTTACGATCTGAGAACAAGGATGAGGACGCACGAGAGATCGTTCTACGGGAGGGTATCTCTCTTTGGCTTGAGATAGCCCCGAAAGTCAGAGAAAGCATGTTGACCTTCCAATCCATCATTGCGACTCGAAATGACCAAGGGCAGCTCGCCTCGATGCAGAATAAGTTTGTGAGGATAGCTCTCGACCGGCTACAGCTTTCGATCAAGGAGTTCATTCGCGAGTTCCCTCCGGAGATGACGGAGGCCTATTTAAGAGCAACTCGGGATGACGAGGGAGCCCACTCCCGCGTCTTTGTTCCCACCCGTCCATCAGTTCTCAAGCCCGGCGAGGAACTGCGCATCTTCATTGTTGTTCCGTCCCCAAAACCTATTGAGAGAGTCCTGCTCCATACGAGAACGGGGAACGCTCTTGCTTGGAAACAGACTGAAGCAACTCTTGCAGGACGCCACGTCTTTCAAGCTCGCTTGGGCTCGTTTTCGCCCTCCGAAGAGTGGATCGAATATTACGCATCCGCGGCGATTCGTGGCGAACCCACTCATCTAACGGCACCCGCTGAGCCAGACAGACATCTCTATCGAGCAGTTTTCTTGGGCTGACCCAAACCTAACGCTGCCAGCCTAAAACAACAACACCTAAACCGACCAGGAGTCAGAACCATGGCAAAGGGCATTATCCAGGACGAACTTATCCCCCAATATCACAAAGACGGCTACATCCTAATCAAAGGAATGCTAGACCCTGAAGAGACAGCGTTACTTGCGCGAGCCGCGCGCGAGGACCGCGTTCTCGACAGCAAATCGTTTGGCAAAGGTGACGGCAAAGGCGGCACAATCCGACTCTCCCTTTGGAACCATCCCACAGAAACCATCTACGGGATGATTGCGCGGAGCGAATCGATTGTCGGCACCGCCGAGAAGCTTCTCAACGATGAGGTGTATCACTATCACTCAAAGATGATCATGAAGGATGCAAAGATTGGAGGGGCGTGGGCATGGCATCAGGATTATGGATACTGGTATCAAAATGGCGTCTTGTTTCCGCATCTGACAAGCGCATTCATCGCAGTGGACCCGGCAACGAAAGAGAACGGATGCCTTCAAGTTATCCGTGGTTCCCATCACCTTGGTCGTATCGAACATGTGCAGACGGGAGATCAGGCGGGCGCCGACCAGGACCGCGTTAACGAAGTGCTCAAACGGTTAGAACTGGTCTATGTCGAGATGGATCCAGGCGACGCGTTATTCTTCCACGCGAATTTGTTGCACCGTTCCGATCAGAATCACTCCGAGAATCCGCGTTGGTCGATGATCTGCTGCTATAACGCCAAATCCAATGATCCGTATGAAGAGGCTCATCATCCTCGCTATACCCCTCTGACGAAGGTTCCCGACAGCGCAATCCGCGAAGCCGGAGAGCTTCGGTTCTCAGAGTCTGGAGACGACGCAGCCTGGCTCGACACCAAAAAGGATGTCAGCGCCGCCCAGCTTGCAAGTAAGTAAGGAAAAGAATGACGAGCAACAAGCAACGGTTACGCTGCTACCAGAACTGGCTCGCGTTGGAGGGCCTACCCCAACCCCAGAACGGCTGGATGAATGCCATCCAAGAGGCGGCCTACGAAGGTATTCAATTCATTGAACCCCTTGATTCTGCGCTCGTTGAGCAAGCGCTGTCGCTCGGGTTAGGCGTCTGCGGTAGCGGTCGCGTCAATTTGCCTGCAGACGCCGAGCGTCTTGCGCGGGAAGCAAATATCGCGGGCCTGGAATGCCTGACACTTCATGTCGGGTGGGGCTATGAGAGTGATGACGAGGCAGCGAGACTGATCGAAGCGATACTGTCTTCCTCATCCAAATACTCGATACCCCTCTATGTGGAGACTCATCGGGCAACGATCTTCCAGGACATGTGGCGCACTGTGCAGTTTCTCGCTCGCTACAACACTCTTGAATTCAACGGTGATTTTTCTCACTGGTATACGGGCAATGAGATGGTCTACGGAGGATTCGATAGGAAAGCGGCCTTTATCCAACCAGTCATCGATCAGGTTCGCTTCATGCACGGCCGGATCGGAAGCCCTGGATGTATGCAGGTTAACATCGGAACATTCACTGAAGCGAGGAAGCTCAGTTATGTGCAACACTTTTGTACGTTATGGACGAGGGTATTTCAGGCATACCTACGTCGGCAGGCACAAGGGCCATTTACGTTTACGACTGAGCTGCTAGCGGCGAATATCTTCTATGCCAGGGAGTTTCATGGCGAGGAAGAGAGCGATCGCTGGTCGCAATCCCTTGTCCTTGTAGAACTCGCCAGACAATGCTTCGCAGATGCTCAAGCGACTATTCCGCGGTGAGAATGTCTACGCATTCCAAGATTGTTCAATTTCTTCAAGGGTCTTTTTCTTGGTCTCTGGCAAGTTCAGGTAAACAAAGAAAAACCCTGCACTACAGATCGCAGCATAGATCCAAAACGTCCCGGCCGTGCCAAGGGCAGCGTTGAGCAGTGGAAAGGTGTAGGTCAACAGAAAGCAAGCAGCCCACAACGCGGAGGTACTTATCGCCATAGCTTTGCTCCGTATATCGTTGGGAAAGATCTCTGCAAGAATCACCCATGTAACCGGTGCAAGTGTCATGGCGTAACACGCGATAGCGCCAACGACCAAAAGAAGCATCGGAAGTCCCTTCTGATGGTGGTAATACAGAAGCCCCAAAACCACATAGAGAATACTCAGCCCGGAACATCCAATCAGCATCAATTGTCGCCTTCCGATGCGGTCTACAGTAAAGATCGCAACAACGGTAAAGAGGCACATCACGACGCCAGTAATAACGATGTTCAGCAAGATGTTCGACAGACCGTAACCAGCAGCGGAAAACACTTCCTGCGCATAATTGAAGATCACATTGATTCCGCACCATTGCTGCAGGACGGCGAGCGTGATACCGATTGTCAGCACGCGGGTTGTTTTGTAGCTCGGCGAGGCTAGACGGGATTGTTCCCCGCGCTCCTTGATCTCTGCGCGTTCAATATCTTTCAGGATCGACTCGGCATACTCTTCACCTCCAAGGCGCCTTAGCACCATGAAGGCCTTCTGATGAAAGCCCTTTCTTACCAGCCATCGCGGACTTTCCGGAATGAAAAACAATCCGACAAGGAAAACAAACGCCGGCACCGCGGTTGCCTCGAACATCCGGCGCCAGCCTATCTGGCCATTCCATGATTGCTGAATATCGAGTATGGTGGCACCCGAGGCGACAGGGCGCGCAATCCACCAGTTTGTGATCTGCGCCATCAGTATGCCAAAGACGATCGTCAACTCATTCAGAGAGACTAATTCTCCTCGTTTCTCGGCAGGTGAAATCTCGGCTATGTATACGGGAGAAAGGCCCGAAGCCAGTCCAATCGCAGCACCACCGGCTATCCTCCATCCCACAAACGTCGAAAAGGAAGTTGCGAGACCTGTACCCAGGGAGGAAATGGTAAAGATGAGAGCGGATGTCAGCAATGCAGGACGTCGGCCGAATCGTTCGCTGAGGTAACCCGAACTGATTGCTCCAACCAGACAACCAACCAGCGCACAGCTCATAGCCCACGCCTCGTCAGCAGGCGTTACTAAATAGAAGAATGCCTCATAGAATGGTTTTGCTCCGCCGATGACGACCCAGTCATAACCGAACAGCAAGCCGCCCATAGCTGAGACAAGAGCGACAAACAGAAGATATCGAGAGTTCAGCTTGGTTTCTGAAATCAATTGGTCTCGCAACAGTCAAGAAAAGGGACAGGTGCATCGCATGTGATCAAATACACCTGTCGAGGTTCAAGGCAAAAGCTCATTCGCATGTTCCACGAACCTCCAATAAGTAAAGAGATCAGCTAGAACGTATATTTTGCAGCCAACTCCACGACACGTCTGCCCACTTTGTAGAGTGGCGTACCGGTCGTCAACGCATTGGCGTTAGCACCATTCGCTCCGGTCAAAGTCAGGTTGACGTCCGGACCATTTCCAAACTGGGGTAATGGGTGGTTTAGGAAGTTGAACGCAGTAAACCGAATCTGAATTCCGCTCGTCTCCTTGATCCGAAAGTTTTTATACGCCCCAAGGTCGCTGTTGAAGTATGCAGGACCTCGAAATGACGGATAGATTGTGGGACCGTTCTGGCCGATCGATGGGACGCCAAAACAGGATGGTTTGAAGTATTTCGGCCCACTTGGATCACAGACGAGGGTTGGCCGAAGCACCTGCGAGTCGGTGCCGAGAATGCTCTGGTTACTTACCCCAGGTGAAAACGTTGCGTTGAGCGTGCCTCCAGCATTGGGTTGAATCGGCGGTCCGCTTTGCAGCTGTGTTATTCCAGATAGTTGCCATCCGTTGACTGCACCAGCTACAAACTTGTTGTCGTGGATTGGACTCGGCAGTTGAATGACATACGCCGCATTGAAGATATGCGTTCGATCAAAAGCGAGGGTTCCGTAGTTGTTGTCGATGTTGAAGGTATCAGTCGTACTACCATTGCCAAAATTCGCATTGTTTGTCTGACCATCGCGAATACCTATGGCTTTGGACCACGTATAGTTCGCGCTAAAAACCACTGGGCCACGCTGCTTCTGCCAAGTTGTCATCAGAGCGTTGTAGTTTGAATAACTACCGTGAGTGGTTACGCTCAGGATCTGATAGTTGCGATAGGGGCGGTAATCCAGCAACGCGCTGCTCGGTACTTGCCCTGGAGCATAGGTAATGCCAGTGACCGGATCAGGTCCAAAGAGGGCGCCAACTGGGATTTTATTGATATTCGTAATCGCAGCTATGGAACTGGTGCTTGTGTCCGCGAGTAAAGCATCGCGAGTGCGGCTCCCAATGTAGCTCATTTCGAAAGTCGACCCGACTGGCCCGCGCTGAGTAAGAGTAACGTTCCAACTCATCGTATTAGGAGTCCGATCGTCCCCTTTTTGCAGTACGGAGACGCTTCCGTTCTGTCCAATCGCTGCAGATGGATGGTAGTTGGCTGCGTCCGCAAAAGAATTGAGTGCAGGAGTGGAAACCGTCTGAACACCGATTGGGGGACCGAAGGCGGCTTGTACGTCATTGTAGGAAACTTGCCATAGGTAAAGACCAAAACCGCCGCGTATCACCGTGTTACCGTCGCCATGGACATCGTACGCAGCCCCGACTCGTGGAAGCGGCCTGAACGCTACTGATTGCCATCCAGATAAAGGCACGCTGTGATCTTTACCATGCCAGGTTAATCCGGTAAATGCAGGGGCACTGGGACTGTTGTTGTACTGAGTGGGATCCCATACGGCAAAGCCAGGAGAATTACTGGGATACCACTGTCCTTGGTGATCAAATCGGAGACCGTAATTGATGGTCAGCCTGGACGTCAGTTTCCACTGGTCCTGGGCGTAGAACGAGTATTGATGAAAGTTAATCTTCTGGATTGGATGCGCATCGGCCTGGACGTAATTGACTGCGTGTCCAATCAGCAGGTCAGCGACAGGATTACCGGTTGAATTGCTGCCGTAGCTTTCGAAGTCATAGTTCCCTTGCCCATTTGCGACATAGGCAGCAGGCTGCGAGACGATCTGTTCATTTGAATCCCAATAGCCTCCCATCTTCACCGTATGCTTTCCAAGAACCTTGATCAGATCGTCGGCGATCGCCGGTACATGCTTGGTATAGCCAAATGAGCCGCCCTGAAATCCGGGGGTAAAACCTGGACCGTATATTCCAGGAAAGCATCCGCTGGTAGCAGACTGGTAGCAGCTATAGCTAAAAATATTCGGGATCTGTGGTATGCCAGGATTCTTGAACGGCCCGGCAGCAGTGAAACCGATCGTTGCTGGATCAATCGCCTTTGGGTCCTTTGGCTTTAGCGGAAAGTTCTGATCCAGATAGGTAATCACGAAGTTGTTCGTCAGAGAATTGCTAAAAATCTGCGTGTAGTTACCCGACCAAAAGTTTGCAGTGCGGTTCGCGTTTAGCTGTGTGGGAAAAGGTAGCGTGTCGCCAGGTTCGTAATAGATACCGAAGTTATTGATGGATACCTCATTCTGTCGCGTATAGGAACCAGAGATCGTAGTCTTCGAACTGGGGCTGTAATCCAGTCGCGCCCGAGCCTCCCAGTGATTGAGTGGCGGGTTATCGAGAAAAGCATAATTGAAGCCATTATTCGTAAGAGGGTTCTGATTCGGCGCGGGGAATAACTTTGCTAGCGCAAGCGCATTCGGATCGATTTGATTTTTGGGAATCTGCCCGTTGACGATGCCAGAAGTTGCGCAGTATGTTCCGCTCGGGACAGCACACGGAACTACCCCTGATTGTCCAGTCTGCCCCAATGTCGACAGATACTGCGGCGTAAAGTTTCCTGTGAGCATTTCAGCAGTTGGAACAAAAAGTTCATGCGGAGTGCCAGGAGGTTGCTGTTTCATATATTCGTAGCCGCCGAAAAAGAACAGCTTATTGCGGTTCCGATTAAAACGAGTCCCGGGTATCAGCACAGGACCACCGATAGTAACGCCGGGATAGTAGTAACTCTCATCAGGTCGCGTGAATCCTGTGGCTTTAAGATATGCATCCGTCGCATTAAGCACACTGTGACGAGCATAGAGATAGGCACTCCCATGAAAGGACGACGTGCCGCTCTTACTGATCGCCTGAAAGAGCACCGGACCTTTCGCGTATTCCGCTCCGAAAGCGGAATTCATGACTGATACCTGAGCAGTCTGATCCTGATTGATGTTGACCATCTGCAGTCCTTGGGTGCCGGTATCCGTGATATTGGCACCATCCAAGGTCATCGCTAAACCTCCGTTCGGAGCCGTACCACTTGCCGAGAATGATCCGACAGGCCCGTTTGCTGTACCAGTAAGCAAGCTGCTGTATTGGGTTTGCCCAAGGCCAGAACTCATCGCCATACCAGGCATCACTTTAATCAACTCGGCTGCATTCCGCCCTTGGATGGAGAGCTCCGAAACCATGTGCTGATTGAGCGTTAGCTGGGTCTGACCGGTATCCACCGGCACAGCTTCGGTCTGTGCGGACACGCTGATAGTTTGGCTTTCCTGACCTACCTGCAATGCGACTTGGGGTAGCGTTTTATTCTCACCTTGATCGAGGGTAAGTCCGGTAATCTGCCAGTCTGAGAATCCTGCGTGTGATGCGATGACCGTGTATGTCCCTGATGGAACGACCGAAAATATGAAGTTGCCCGTACCATTCGAGACTGTTTCTCTCGTTGTACCGGTGGCTTCATTCCTGAGGACAACCTTTGCGTCGGGCAAGATTGCACCTGTAGTGTCATGTACTGAACCGCCTATGGAGCCGCTCGTTACCTGAGCTAGACCTGAGCCACAAATGAGCAACATGGGAAGAAGAATGGCACGCCAAAATATTGATCTCGTCGCACCTCTGTACTTTGTCGTCGAGTCTTGGGTAACGGACGAGTGTGCCGTGCCTACGAGATTATTTTTACCGATTCGAAACCACATTGTCGTCACGCCCTCACAAAATGAATTACCGCTGCTGGTTTTGGTGCCAAATTCACCCTTGATCGCAACTAGCCCTGAAGACAGATAATTGGCTGAACCTTTACCAAATCGAAATTTGTATCGGTACGGTGCACGGTTGTCAAGATCGATTTTTAGTTGAGCTTTAAAATTGACGGCTATAACGCCGTAATAGACACATAAATCATGATTTACCGAGCTGTATTAATGCGTTGCCACAGCCTGTTAAACACTGATAATGAGTTCGCGAACAATGGTTCATCCGACTAATCTTAGATAATCGTTTATTGACCTAGACAGCAATTTCCATTGGTGCTAGCGTGTTACTCAGCAATCTACGGTACCGGTACCGTAGATTTAACCTCAAAGGGCGATCTTATGAATTCCCTTCAAGAAGCAGCCAGATTTTCTAAACTCGCAGAGTTATCGTCGTCCCCCGCGACAGCTGATGAGTCAGCCGCTGGTAAAACTACCCCAGCATGGTTTACCTGCAATATTCCCCGTACTCAACTTAAGGAGTTGATGCGAAGAAGCGACGGCCCCGCACTGCAAAACTTCAGCATCTGGATAGCTCTGCTCTTATTGAGCGGCTACGTTGCATTTCGAAGCTATGGCACATGGTGGGCTATTCCGGCATTTCTGCTGTACGGAACTATCTATTCTTCAAGTGATGCACGCTGGCATGAATGTCAGCACGGTACGGCATTCAAGACCCGATGGCTGAATGAACTCTTTTATGAAATCTCTTCCTTCATGACCATACGCGAAGGGAGCCTCTGGCGATGGTCTCACTCCCGGCATCATACTCACACGATCATCGTCGACTACGATCCTGAAATTCAGGTAACCCGGCCCGCAGATCTGATCAAAATTGCAGCCGACTTTATCTATCTGTATAGCGGGACAATCGAGATCAAACGTATCGCGCTTCATGCCCTTGGCTTCTTCACTGAGTTCGAAAAAGATTACATACCGGAGATCGCCCGCATGCGAACCATCGTGAGTAGCAGAATTTATCTGCTCCTGATAGGTGCTGTGATTGCATTAGCCATCGCTATGCAGAGCTTCCTGCCGATTTTGTTTGTCTGGACTCCACGGTTCTATGGCGGATGGCTTCATCAACTCTGTGGACTAACACAGCATGCTGGCCTTGCCGAAAATGAGTACGACCATCGCAAGAGTACGCGAACTGTATATATGAACCCGATCTACCGGTTTCTCTACATGAATATGAACTACCACATTGAGCACCACATGTACCCCACTGTGCCGTTCTTCGCGCTGCCTAAGCTCCATGAATCCGTTTGCGATCAGATGCCACGCCCTTATCGCGGTATTGCAGATGTGTACAGGGAGATCATTCCCGCTTTGTGGCATCAATCGAAAGATCGCTATTACTACGTAGTCCGTGAACTTCCTGCACTGGACGGGAGATGAGGGGATCGATGAACAGCGACATCCGATGGGTACCAGTCTGCAAGGAATCAGAGCTTGATATCGAGGACGTCCGCAGATTTGATCATGAAGGTTCGACGTACGCGGTTTACCATGTGGAAGGCGGCTTTTTCGCTTCTGATGGATGGTGCACACATGAACGTGCACATTTGGCAGATGGCTTGGTCTTAGATGACACGATTGAATGCCCTCTGCATAACGGACGCTTTGATATTCCGACAGGCAAAGCTCTCAATCCTCCGGTCTGCATCAATCTCAACACATACCCGATACAAGTTCGAGATGGCCTGATTCAAATCGGCCTCCCTACGAGACAGGACATTTGATGCCAGCTGGAATGGTAGTCGTCGGCGGGGGCCAAGCTGGCGCTCGTGCCGCTCAAGCGCTTCGTATCGAGGGATGGGATGGCGAGATCACTCTCATATGCGCAGAAGAGAGCCTGCCTTATGAGCGCCCCCCTCTGTCGAAAGACGTACTTCTCGGGACCAAGCAGCCTGAAGCATGTTTGATTCATAAACCCGCCTTTTATGAAGAGAACAATATCCGAGTTCTCCTTCAGACAGAGGCGACGAGAATTCTGCGCAAGGAGCAGCAGCTGATTCTGAGCTCCGGCGAGTCCATCCCGTACCATAGAATGCTCCTTGCGACTGGATCGCATCCACGGACTCTATCCATTCCCGGTGCAGATACCACCAGGCTAATTACTCTTCGGACGATGGCAGATGCTCATCGCCTAAGTCCCTTACTTGCGGCAGAGAAGAGGTGTGTGCTAATTGGGGGAGGATTGATCGGACTCGAAGTGGCAGCCACCGCAAGGCAACGCGGATGTGAGGTGACTGTCATTGAAGCGGCTTCCCGGCTGCTTGAAAGGTCCGTTCCGGCAGATTTAGCGAATACGCTTAAGAAAAGGCATGAAGAGGAAGGCGTGCATTTCGTTCTGAACGCATCGATTCGACGTCTTGACAGAAGTGGTAACGAAACAATTATCACGTTACACGACGGAGCCAAATTTGCATGCGACCTTGCGATTGTAGGGATTGGGGCCGTACCAAACACGGACCTTGCTCAACGTAGCGACTTGACTGTTGAAGATGGGATCCTCGTCAATAGCCGGTTACAGACAGCCGATCCTGCCATTTTCGCAGCTGGCGATGCATGCCGATTCCTCCATCCAATACTCAACCGACATATACGGTTAGAGAACTGGAAGAATGCAGAGGACCAGGCACACATTGTTGCCAGCAATATGCTGGGAAAAGATTTAGCTTACAGCCCCAACCCATGGTTCTGGTCACAGCAATATGATTTGCTTCTCCAGGTGGCAGGTTTCCCGGCTATCGCTTCTCGAATCGCAGTTCGGACCTCACGCGACGACAATTTTCAAATCATTTTCCATCTGTCCGACGATGGCTCCATTGTGGGCATCAGCAGCCTTGGTCGAGGTACTTCAGCAGCGAAGGACATGCGTCTTGGACAGATTCTGATGGAAAAGCAGGCAAAGCCAACTGTGATCGAATTGTCTGAAACCAGAGACCTCAAAATACTCCTACCATCTTCCAATTCATCGAGGCGCATAAACGCGTGAAACGAATTTAAGTGTGCAATATGGAGATGGCTCGATGCGAAGCCGTGTATGCATCGAGTGTAATGACCCGCGGTGCGCCGTGTTTCTTCATCGTCTGTTCGGCTTTGCAAGTGTTGTCGTTAGCTTGTTGTGGGGTGGAGGGCAAATTGCGTTCAACCCTTCAACTCGGCATCTTCTCAACTACGCCTGGAGATCTCATATCCGACATTCAGACGCCAGCTCGAAGTGACCTCAATCAGCTTAATTCGCTTCATATTCTATGTCTTAGGGAAACATCGAAAACAAAATGACACAAAACATTGCGTTGTTCCAAGCATCTCGAGAATGCTCAACAAATTCGCTTTATATTTGCTAGATTTTTGCAAAACGGTATCTTCTCTGGCAAACAATTGAAAACACAATGTTTACTGGTCGGGGCGGAGGGATTCGAACCCCCGACCCTCTGCTCCCAAAGCAGATGCGCTACCAGACTGCGCTACGCCCCGACTTGTTTGATTGTATCGCAGCGAGTGGGTGAATCCGAAGCTAAGGGGTGAGTCCGCGATGCAGAAAATATTCCGTGAGCAAGACCAGCACTACGATTGGAGCCGCGAAGATTACCGCTAGTATGGCGAGGATTCCCATCAGGAAGAAATAATCCTTCCAGGTATGCCGGTGGGGCTGTTGCAGGTGCCTCGTCATGAGTGCGTAGTTGCGTCGGTTGGCCTTCCATGCGATGTCGAAGATGTCGCCGAGGAATGGGATGGCTCCGATGAATACGTCGATGCCGAGATTGACGACCATCCGTGTCAGCGTTACGTACGGAATGCCTCGGAACCAGGCGGCGATGACGATGATGCAGGAGGCGAGTCCGGTGAGCACGTCGCCGAGACCGGGAACGAGGCCGATGATGCCGTCGAGTCCAAAGCGGATGGACGTACCGGGGATGCGGAACCAGTCGTCGAGCACGTGGGCGAGCAGTTCGAGGTTCTGGTCGGCAAAGAGACGACCGCCAACACGTGTGCGGGCGTGTGGGAGTAAGACTTCGGGTTGTGCGGATTCCGGCATCGCCTGGTTGATGAGATGTAGTCCTTCGACAGATGCTACAATCAATGGTGGTACGGCGGCTATAGTTCAGAGGCAGAACGCCGGTCTGTGGCACCGGATGTCGTGGGTTCGACCCCCACTAGCCGCCCCAAATTTGTTTCCTAACAGACCGTGACCCGCAAGATGAATCCAGTGCGAAGTGGTCATGTCTACCTCGGCTGTTCCGGCTGGGCGTATCCAAGCTGGAAGCCGGATTTTTACCCTGCAAAGCTCTCTTCGAAGAAGTTGCTTGAGTATTATGCTACCCGGTTGAATTCGGTCGAGGTGAACTATACCTTCCGCTCCTTGCCTAGCGAGACGACGGTTCAGACATGGCTTGCGGCTGTAGATAAAGACTTCCGCTTCTCGTTCAAGGCTCCGCAACGGATTACGCACATGCTTCGATTGAAGAATTGCGATGAGCCGCTTGCGACGTTTGCCAAAGCGATTGTTCCGGTGATGGAAACAGGGCACATGGGTGTGGTGCTGTTTCAACTGCCTCCGAATATGAAGGCGGATGTCGAGTGCTTGTCGGTATTTCTGGATGCCGCTTCTTCCATGCAGCTGCGAATGGCCTTTGAGTTTCGTCATGTGTCGTGGCTTGAGGATGCTACTTACGATGTTCTGAGGAAGCATGGTGCCGCGCTTTGCGTTGCGGAGAGCGACGAGCTTGCAACTCCTGATGTATTGACTGCTCCTTTCAGTTGCTATCGACTGCGTAAGAGCGAGTATTCCGATAGTGAGCTTGCTGCTTTAGGCAAGTTGTTTTCGGCACGTGCGCAAACTGGCGACGTCTTTGCGTACTTCAAACATGAGGATGCTCCAACTGGCGCACTGCGTGCGTCTACTGTACTTGAGGGCTTGCGGAACAGATGAGCACGAAGACAATGGAAGATCTGGCGCAGGCGGCTGAGTCGTGGCTCAGCGATTTTTCGCCACGACGTTTTCTGCGCAATGGTCATTTGCAGACGCTTGCTGGAAATTTTCTTCCACGCGAGTGGTCGATTCCCGAACCTGAAGAGCTTCTGGTGGAAGTAGAGGGCCCGCGTTCAGTTTATGGCCCTTCGCAGGTTCTTTGTCATTGCCATTGGCAGCCGCCTGAGGTTCGCAGCCAGCGGCTGACGATCGTTCTGGTGCATGGGCTTGAAGGCTCTTCGAATTCGCAGTACGTGTTGGGCAATACAGCACGGGCTTTGGCTTCGGGTCTCAATGTGGTTCGCATGAACATGCGCACCTGCGGCGGGACCGATCATCTTTCTCCAACGATCTATCACTCGGGACGTTCGGGCGATGTTGGCCGGGTAATTGAGCGAATTGCCGAAGAATATGGATTGGAATCGATCGCGCTTATTGGCTACTCAATGGGCGGGAATCTTGTGTTGAAGTATGCGGGCGAGTTGGGTGATGCGGCTCCTCCTCAATTAAAGGCTGTAGTTGGCGTTTCTCCACTGATGGATCTGGCGGTTTCATCAGCTGCGCTGCATGAGCCGTTGAACCGCGCTTATGAGTGGCACTTTTTGAAATCGATGCTGGCGCGTATTCACCGGCGGATGGCGATGTATCCGGAGATTTACGGTTCGGCTGAGGTTGAGAAGATTAAGACCATGCGGTTGTTTGATGAGCATGTCGTTGCCCGCTATGGTGGCTTTGCTGATGCGGATGACTACTACTACAGCGTGGCGAGTTCGCAGTTTGCCGATGCGTTCAGGGTTCCAATTCTGATTCTGTATTCGCTGGATGATCCTTTTATTCGCATGCTTCCGGAGACGCGCGAGGCGTTGATTGCGAATCCTCATGTGACGTACATAGAGACGCAGCACGGCGGCCATTGCGCGTTTCTTGCTCCGTCCAATGGATACGATGGCTACTGGGCAGAGAAGACGTTGCTCAGTTATCTATTGGAGCAGGTGGATGGAAGCTGACTGGTCCACCGAGGTTGGCTCTGATCTGCCGGAGATCGTTGCTCCCTGGGATGGTTTTGTTGATCTTCGCATTGCTCCCGAAACGGTTGCAGTAATCGAAGAGGCCGGCGAGTATCAAAACTTACGTGAAGCATTGCTTGCGCTGAATGCAACCAACTCTCCTGTATTCACCTCGAAGTGTGATGTCTGGCTGCTTGACTCGGATGAAATCGATCCCTTTGAGCTTGAGAGCGATAAGGCTGCGGCTCGGACTGGCATTGCCTGTTATATAGATGCTCTTGCTCGTGACTCGCAGTTCTTTACTAACTTCGATTTGCATGAACTCTGGGCCCGATTGCTGGTGGAATGGCTGCGTCCGCTGGCGATACGTAATGGGAGAGCGGATGTGGTGATTCGTGGTGCTGCCATAAACGGCGCTGAGGGATTTGCGATGACGCTTTATGCTGCTGGTTGCGGTTTTGATGCGGAGAGTGCCCGTACTGCGTGGGAGTCCGTGCTACGGGCTGCAGTTACGGCTACAATGGAATCAGCGACGTCAGCCGCCTCCAGCCTGGCGGCAGGCTAACCTCAAGGGCGAGTAGCTCAATTGGATAGAGCACCGGCCTTCTAAGCCGGGGGTTACAGGTTCAATCCCTGTCTCGCCTACCATCTCTTCAAGATTAACGGTCTAACCCTCACAGTCCAGAAGAAAATTAGCTTTCAATCGCTTCTGCCTCGATTATCTCTTTCACCTTATTGTTCATGGCGCGGTGGAAAGGTGTATTCAAATAGCTTCTTTAATTTCAAAAATGGCTTTTCAACAGCATGGTAACTTAACACGGCAAGAAGAGTTGAAAGGATAAGTACCACCAAAGCCACGATCAATTCTGATAACCATGCTATCGATGTTCGAGCAGCAAGTGCTGGGAGAATCCTGGTCCTGATGAACGCATGCGGAGCATAGTGGATCAAGTAAATCCCATAGCTATACCGTCCAAAAAACCGAAAAAAAGATAATGAACATATACGTTGCGTCCAGGTTCCCTGGGTAATGGATAAAAACAGCAAAGCAGCGCAAGCAATGGCCACAAGTGAGAACCCCCAGCTTTTGATTGGTAACAGGCCGAAGTAGAATGAATGCACGCGATACGATATAGCCAGGAAACCTACAACCGCCAGCAAACCTACAAGACGCACATACTTTGGGCGTATCCTGCTCTTGAGTTGAGGATCACGCCAGAGCATGGCAAGCGCTCCCCCCATCAACAGCGCATCGGCTCTTGTCGGAAGTTCAAGGTACAACGCCAAAGCGGGAATTGAAGTCTTCGCAAGCACGAGGCGCAGGATCAAAGCGGCAATGCTACCGGCAACGCACACGCGCAAGATGCGTCGGCGATCAGCAAGCCAGGCAACAATCCAAGGCCAGATTAGATAAAACTGCTCTTCCAACGCGAGTGACCACAAATGACCAGTGTCGACTGGGCCTATCGACATAAAGCCTGGATCGAAAAAACGAACGATGTTGGAAGCGTAAAACAAATAGGCGATTGTCTCTCCGCGTGGGTGCGAACCAAAACCACGAGCAATTAAAAGCGTCATGCAAACGAAAAGAAAATATGCAGGAAAAAGTCGTAATGCACGGCGGGCAAAAAATTTGCGAAAAAATCCCTTAATACCTCGTGTATCAAAAAGAATTCCTGTAATGAGGAATCCAGAAAGTACAAAGAAAAGATCGACACCGATCCACGAAGCACTGAAAAAATAACCAAGGTAGCCTGTTCCTCTGTGAGGGAAATAGTGGTAGAGGATGACCAGGAGAATTGCAATACCTCTCAGCCCATCCAGGCTAGCGATATGCTTGTCGTTCAATGTTCAACTCCAGAGTCAGGCATACGTATAGAATGCCGCGCCTTATTTCTCAAAGGAAGACTTCTTGAGAATTACTCTTCCGGGGTGTCGCGAAAATTTCTTGGTCTTTGATTATGGCATTATTCAGAGCTTATTTCTTCCGGTCAACCACGTGGATAATCGTAGCAACCGCAAGGAATCCCAGACCTAGTGCACATACTCCAGGCCAGTTGTAATGGGTCCATACAATGGCCGAGAAGAGCGACCCTATGGAGCCGCCCGCAAAATAGAACGTCATGTAGACGGTATTGATACGGCCACGCGCTTCTGGGACAAGGCTAAAGACACGCGTTTGGTTGGCGATCTGGTTGGCCTGCGTGCCGAGATCGAGCACGATAACTCCGGCGACGAGGCCGAGGAAGTGATATCCCAAAGCCCAGAGGATGAGAAAACCCGTAATGAGCAAGGAAAGCGCCAAAGTCACCACGGCGCGCGACCCACGCTTGTCCGACAGGCGGCCGGCTACGGGTGCGATCAGAGCTCCGCTGGCTCCCAGAAGGCCGAAGCTGCCTGCAACGCCCGCGCCCATGTGGTAGTGCGGCGAGCCGAGGAGGAAGACGAGCGTGGTCCAGAATACGCTGAAGGAAGCAAAGACCAGGCCGCCGATATATCCAGAATGGCGCAACAGTGGCTCGGTCCGGAAGAGTGTCCAGAGCGAGCGCAGGGCTTGCGGATAGGGCAACGGTTTTGCGGGTGGCAGCTGTGGAAGTTTCTTTTGCAGAATGAAGACAAACGCCAGATTTGCCGCGGCTGCGATGGCGAAAACAGTGCGCCAGCCAAAAAGTGAACCGATCCATCCTGCGACGGAGCGAGCGAGCAGGATTCCCAACAGCAACCCGGTCATCACAGTGCCGATGGCGCGTCCACGCTCGGAATCGTCCGCGAGTTCGGGCGAGATGGGCACAATGATGTGCGTGACGGCAGCGGTGAGGCCCAAGGCCACGCTGGCGAGAACGAGCATCCAGAGCGTTGGCGCAAGCGCAGCGATAAGGGCTGACGCGGCTACTCCGGCAAAGAGACGAACAATCAAGCCGCGACGCTCGAAGAGATCGGCGAGCGGCACGAAGGCAAGAATGCCCAACGCATAGCCAATCTGCGTGGCGACAGCAACCGATCCCACATGCGCAGCCTGGACGCCGAAGCTGCGGCTCATATCGAGCAGGAGCGGTTGATTGTAGTAAATGTTCGCGACACTGATGCCGCAGGTGAGCCCCAGCAAGGGCAGCAGGCCGCGATGCGGGCGGTCTAAACTTGCAGGTAATTCCGGCGGCAGGATTGTAGCGGGTTCAGACACGTACCTTCTTAGGATGACAGGTGACGGCGGTTTGATCCAATGGCAAGTGAACTGACGATTAGCGAGCGGGGTTGGATACGCTCTGACGAGATACTCCAGACCTGCGATAGACAATCGACAACTTCTCGCGGTCGAGGATTTTGCGCGCCTGGCCGCGGGCGTGATTAGCCCAGGGGCCGATGGGGTCGAGCTTCATATAGGCCATCCAGTGCCGGAGAGCCTTGCGGCGCTCGTTGGTCCGCTCATAGGCAAGCGCGAGATTGTAGTGGGCGTCGGCGTAGTTGTGCGCTAAACGGATGGCAGCGCGGTAGGCTTCAATGGCTTCAGGAAGCCGCTGGAGTTCGTCGAGAACGTTGCCGAGGTCGAAGAAAGCAAGCGCGTAAGAGGAATCTGCCTCCGTGGCCTGACGGTAAAGCTGTTCGGCCCGGAGAAACTGGCGCTGATTGTAGAAGATAGTTCCCAGGTTGATGGCAGCCGGCGCGTGACAACCGTCCAGATGCAGGATGCCCTCATAAAGGTCGATCGCCTCAGCAATCTTGCCGTGCTCTTCGCAGCGTACCGCCTCCACGAACATAGCGTTGACACGTTGCTGGCGCTGCCCAACCGGGAGATCCGCTGCCTCTACCTCTTTGATATGCCGATCGCGGTTGCCTTCGAAATCGAAGACGAATTGGCGCGCGATGGGCTCCATGACGGAGCCGGAGTGACGAAAGACCAGGCGCGATCCGTTGCGGACAGTTCCAGCTTCGAGAAGCGGATTGCTCATACCTGAGACCGAACGCATGGCGACAACGCTGGCGCGAATACTGGCTGCTGAGATGCGCATGGCGCGCAAGTCGCGCAGCTTAGTGAGCTGGACCAAATCCTGAAAGCTGTATTGCTGAGAATGTGCAAATAACCCTGCTCGCTCCCACGCGCTGAGTTGCTTGGCGTGGATGCGAAGTATGCGAAGGACATCCTGACGGCTGTAATCAGTCACAGATGGACCGTCACTCCTATGCTTCTGAGCCGATTATGCGGGGTACGCCGCACGGGCACAAGGGGCGAAAGATGAAAATACGTGGATAAATAGGTACCAATTGAGTGCAGCTAAGGGTCGGTTAGCTCTAAAGCGGCCAGCTAAGAGGAAGTCTGCGGAAATCCGGTCAGCAAGAACTTGTTCGAGAGAAAGCTGCTTGCGTTCACTGGAGCCGACGACCGGACTTGAACCGGTGACCTGCCGATTACGAATCGGCTGCTCTACCAACTGAGCTACGTCGGCTTACTATTTGCTTGATCTAGTTTATCAGAGCGCTGAGCCCTTATATGGCATTCCGCACCCACTTGTGAGCGGTTTTGATGGGAAACCACCATAGGGCAATACCATCTGTATCGCTGACGTGAAATTGCTTCTTACGGCAATGACAAATACACTTCTTTGCGAACGATTATTGGAGTTAAAAACGTGCGGAAAATCGGTTTGTCATGTGCATTTCTCTCTGTATTTCTTTTTAGCTTTGGCATGTTCGATCGAGTTTGTCCGGCGCAGGAGCCGGCAGGATCGAACCTTAATGTACCGCCTCCACCGCATGCAAAGCAGGTTCACCTGAAGCATGTGCTGGTGATTGGTGCGACAAAGGGTTTTGAGCACGACTCCATTTCTGCAGCAATGGCAGCCATTTATGCAATGGGCCACGATAGCGGGCTTTGGGATACAGAGCTGCGCACGGACACTGAACTGATCACGAAGAAAGACCTGCAAAGAAATGCGAAAAATCTGAACTATTTCGATGTTCTGATCTTTGCGAGCACGACCGGCGAGCTGGATATGGATCAGAGCCAGAAAGATGACATGATGTCGTTCATCAAGACGGATGGAAAAGGCTTCGTCGGCATTCATGCGGCTCTTGATACCAATTACAAATGGCCGGAGTATGGCGAGATGACCGGCGGCTGGTTCGATCAGCATCCCTGGGGAACCTTCAATGCTCCGATCATCAATGAAGACCCGGAGTTTCCAGCAGTACGTCACTTCCCGAAAGCATTCGTGAAGTATGACGAGATCTACCAGCCGAAGGACTGGTCACGGGACAAGGTGAATGTGCTGTTGAGTCTGGACCCGACCAAACTCGACTATGCAAATAATCCACGTATCCATCGCGTCGACCATGATTTTCCCGTAGCCTGGACGAAGATGTATGGAAAGGGCCGCGTTTTCTACTCCACGCTCGGTCATACTGAAGAGGCGTGGGAAGATCCGGACATCCGGAAGATGTACTTTGAAGCCATTAAGTGGGCGCTCGGCATGACCGAAGGCAGCACTGCATCTCATCCACGCTTGCACTAAGAGGAACGGGAAACTTTTCAATGAAATTGGGAGTATTTACACCACTGCTATCGCAGTTGCCGCTGGAAGACGTGCTTGCGAAATTGGAAGCGCTTAACATCCATACAGTTGAACTGGCAACGGGCAATTATCCAGGCAATGCGCACTGCAAGCTTTCGATGTTAGAGGATGTCTCGGCTCTGAAAGATTTTCAGCGCAAGCTGGAGGATCACGGCGTCAGCATCAGCGCGTTGAGTTGCCATGGAAATCCGCTGCATCCTAATCCAGAGCTGGCGAAGCAGGCTCAGGAAGTAAACCGCCAGACGATTTTGCTGGCAGAGAAATTAGGTGCGCCTGTAGTGGTTGATTTCTCTGGTTGCCCTGGAGATTCGCCTCAGGCCAAGGCGCCGAATTGGGTAACGTGTCCGTGGCCGCCTGAGTACCGGGACGTACTGGAGTGGCAATGGAACGAAGTAGTCGCGCCTTACTGGGTAAAGCGCGCAGAGTTAGCCGCACAACATGGTGTGAAGATTGCAATTGAGATGCATCCCGGATTTGTTGTTTACAGTCCGGAGACTTTGCTGCGGCTGCGCTCGATTGCCGGTCCGTCGATAGGCTGCAACTACGATCCAAGCCACATGTTCTGGCAGGGGATCGATCCGATTGCGGCGATCCGTATTCTCGGTGATGCGATCTTCCATGTCCATGCCAAAGTTACGCAGATGTATCCGGCGAATCTGTCGCGAACGGGTGTCCTCGATACCAAGCGCTACACAGATGAACGCAATCGCG